>ENA-UOJP01001304-UOJP01001304.1-human-gut-metagenome-genome-assembly--contig:-C102-NODE-1304-length-31630-cov-6.560538_pt1 | contig 31630 bp, 33 predicted proteins | sample MGYA00242353_ERZ723900 | MGnify/ENA metagenome assembly ERZ723900
CAATGAGGATGTAGAAGTAGTTGCCCGCCTTGGTGGTGACGGTGATGAGCTGCTTATTTCCGCCAAAATCATCCACCAGGGCGGCGTTGCCCTCCGGGGTCAGGGCCGGGCTGTCCTCGGTTTCCTCCACCACCACATTGGCGTCGTTGGTGGCGTCCTCTGCCGGGGGCTGGTCTGTCCCCTGGGCAAAGGCGGTCACGGAAAGGCCCATCATCAGCACCAGGGCGGCGCAGAGGGCCGAAAAGGTCTTGAAAATTCTCTTATTCTTCATGGTCGGTGTCCTCCTGTTCGTTGTAGTTGGCGGAGACAGCGGCCATGCCGGGGACCGTGCCGCCGGAGAGCATGGCGTTCAGCTGTTCCGACAGCCGCGCCCCGCCGCGGGTGTGGTGGACCACCTCTGCCCCGGTCAGGTCAGCCAGCATCTGAGGCATATTATTGTGAAGATAAAGCTGTTGCCCAGCATGAGGATCCGCATGGCGCCACTCCTTCCTTGTTTGGATTGTTTTCCACCCCATTATACACGGCCCCACCGGGAGGGACAAGGTTGGGAAGCACAAATCGGCCTATCAGATTTTGCAATGCAAGATTCAAAGATAAGACCGCAGCCGTGCGCAGCAGTTGAAAATGGGTGGTCATGACCACATATTTCAAAAATTGTGAAGTTTGTCTTTGCCATTTTCCAGAACAAATCGTGGCGGAGATGGACAAGAAACTATATCTACAACGAAAATTCAAAACAAATCCGAAAAAGTGCTTTGACCACATCTGAGGCCGTATTTGTGCAGAATGTTAAAGAAACTATTGCTTGAAAAGTTATGAAAACCGCCTCAAAACTGATGTTTTGAGGCGGTTTTTGGTCCGAGTGGGGAGACTCGAACTCCCGGCATCTTGCTCCCAAAGCAAGCGCGCTACCAACTGCGCTACACCCGGATATGGAATTTTCCAACTGTGGTCAAATATGGGGTCAACGCCGGTTTTTGACCAGTTCCCGGCGAGGGGCAAAACTCCGTCAGCCTTAGCGTCCCAGAGCTTTCCGGGATTTTTGGGAAGTGTGGCGCGAACTCCGGCCTCACGCTCCCAAATCACGTGCGCTACCAACTGCGCTAATCCCGGATATTCAGTTTTTCTGCATGATACCATGCGAGGAAAGAAAAAGCAAGCTTTTTGTGTCCATAGGGCTTTGCAGACACTTTGGATGGATCATGTGCTCAGGAAGCAATCCAAAATCCACCCCTTGCCTTAGCCATTAACCTATTGCAGCCTTTTGCTGTTTGCTCCTCATATCTTCGCCTAAAATGCCGTGCCATTTGGAAAGTGTATGCCGTCTGGAACGGACAGGGGTCGGAAGGAAAGTTCCGACCCCTCTATTTTACCGGATTAACCCGCAAAGTCAAGACCTTTCTTTTCATCGCACAGCTTGACACCAGCAAGTGCCACGGCAAAGACAAACCAGAAGATACACATCACTCTGGGATAGTTCCACAGATAATCTGCCAGGCCGCAGACCATACTTCCACACAGCGCCGCGGCAGCAGCGCAGGTGATGACACGGGCGGGAGAGTCGGCGCGGTGGCGTGCGCTATGGGCGGCGCGCTTGATGTTCCAGAGCATAGAGGCCACGAAGGACGCTGCGCCCAACAAGCCGGCCTCAATCCACACCTCCAGATAGAAGTTGTGGGAGTGGACATAGGGGAAGTCCGCATGGTAGAGATTCCAGTCCGCGATATACGCCTGGGGCGCGGCGGTGCCAAGTCCGGCGCCACGGATAGGGCGGCTCTGAATGACCTCCAAGGCGGCTTGGTAGAGAGGAATGCGGCTGGCGGTGGAAGAGTCTGCGGGGTTGAAGATCGTCAGTACCCGGTTCCAGATCGTGGTGGGAAGGAAAGGAACTGCCAGACAGCAAAACAGGATAAAGGCAGGCATCAGTTTCGGCTTCCACAAAAAGACAAAGACCACCAGTGCGCAGGCGAAACCGACCCACGTAGCCCGGGAGTAGGTCATGCCCAGAGCCACGCAGCCCATCACGAAGATGCCGCCAGCCAGAAGTTTGCTGATGAGGTGTCTTGAGCATAGCACCAGCGCCAGCACCAACGGCAGCAAAAGCAAGAGCACCTCGGCAAAGGTATTGGCATTATCGAAGATGGACACCACCCGTCCAGGCATTCCGGCGTTGACCTTCAAGTCCACAGTGGAAGAGCTGACTTCCACGCCCTGGATGCGCTGAATGATACCATAGGCCCCGGAGACCGCCACACAGACCGCACCGCCGGCGGCCAGACGCTTGAGGTCGGGAAGCGTCCGGACGGCGCTGACCGTGACCAGCACACACAAGGCAGCGGAGATGTGGTAGAAGAGAAAACGGAAGGACAGGGAGGGGGCGTAGGACAGCAACACCCCCAGGAACACGGCACCGAACAGCACCAAAGGATAAAAACCAATGCCGGCCAGGTCCAGCCGGTAGTCCCGACGATGCATGGCGCCGGCGTGAAACCACACCAACAGGGCGGCAAAGGCTATCAGGCTATATGCGTTGTTCCAGTAAGAGAAGGGAATCACCCACAGCAGCATGATCGTCCAGGACTGGGCAATCGCAGTGCTCTCACCTAGGGAGAAGGCGAGGCGGGCAAAGAAACTATCTTCAAAGGTCAGCTGGAAGGTGGTGTACAGACGGTGCAGAAGGTTCCCGGGCAGATTGATCAGCCAGGTGAGGCCGCGGCACAGCGCGCTCTCCGGCCAGGCCCTGGCCACAACCCCCTCCCGGCATAAGACGCTCAGCACCAGGCTAGAGTCAATCTGGTGATTGCACCAGGCACCGGCGGCCGTCAGAAAGCGGTGTACGGCGCTGGTGCTGTAAATGGACAGCAGCGACAGTCTAATTTGATAGTGACAGCTGTCTGGCTACAAGGTCATAGTAAGCTCCTTATGTTACATTCGGTTTTTCAGCCGGTACAGCTGGGTCAGGATAAAGAAGTGCCCGCCTCGCACCAGCCTTGCAACCAGCTGCTTGTTGGCGCTCAGGCCCTCTGGAACCAACCCGGAGATGGCCTCTGCTATCTCCGGACGGCGGCATAGATCCTCAATCGCCTGCTGGCGGGCGCGAAGAGGTTTGTTGTTTCCTGGGGCGTACTCGTTGCCGATGGCGATGAGAAGTCCGGCCCAATGGGAGTTCTCCCGCCACTGGGGACAGGCGGCCTCCAAAGAAAAACGCTCCGCCAGGGCGGACTTGCGCTCCATAAAACGCTGGAAGGTCTGCACAAAGTCCCGCATGTATTTGTGAGTGGCGGAGTTGGGGTTTATCAGATAGCGGTAGAGAGGCTGCTCCGTCACCGCAAGCCTCTGGGCGTGGCAAAAGTATTCCATCAAGAACAGCTCGTCTTCCAGATAGGCGCCCTCAAAGGTGACGTTCTCCCGCTGGAGGATATCGGCGGAAAAGAGATAGCGCCAGATGAAGCCATTGAAGACCGGCATCCGAAGCCGCTCACCCAGCAGGGGGTAGACGATATGCCGCAGAATGTCCGGATGGTCGTACACGCCGGCAGGCAGCAACAGCTCCGGCGTGGTGGCGCCGTCCGGCGTCCAGTTGAGGTGGGCACAGCCTGCCGTGTCCGCGCCGGACTCCTCTCGGAGTCGCCACAGAGTCTCCAGAGCTGTGGGTTCCAGGCGGTCATCTGCGTCCAGAAAGGCGATGCACGTCCCTTGGGCTTCCCGCAGGCCGGTGTTTCGCGCCTCGCTGACCCCAGCGTTTTGCTGTTTATGGATTACCCGCACCCGGCTGTCCGCCGCAGCGCAGGCGTCACACAGGGCGGGGGAGGCATCGGTGCAGCCGTCGTCAACTAACAGCAATTCCCAGTCGGAAAAGGTCTGGGCGGTCACGCTCGCTACGCAGGCGTTCAGAAATTCTTCCGCCTGGTAGACTGGGACAATGACGGAGACGCTGGGCATGGGACCCCTCCTTTGCAGAGATTGTGCCCCTATTGTACCCCAATCCGGGCGGCAGGTCAAGGCTTGCTCCGGACCGTCCCCTGTGCTATGCTGAAACTTGGGAAAGGGGGAGAGGTCATGCCGCAGCATGTCGTGGTGGTGCCGTACCAGCCGGCCTGGGCAGAGGCGTTCCGCCGGGAGAGCGAAGCTGTGAAGGCCGCCCTGGGGGAGAACTGCCTCCGGGTCTACCACATCGGGAGCACCGCGGTGGAGGGGCTGGACGCCAAGCCCATCGTGGACCTGATGCCGGTGGTACAGCGGCTGGGGGTCGTGGATGCGCGGGCGGAGGCCCTGCGCGCCTTGGGCTATGAGTACTTGGGGGAGTTCGGAATTCCAGGACGGCGGTACTTGCGCAAGGGAGGGGACGAGCGGACCCACCAGATGCATATCTTTCAGGCGGGAGATACTGAAAACATCGTTCGCCACCTGGCGGTGCGGGACTACCTTCGCGCCCACGAGGAGGCGCGGATGGCTTATGCCGCGCTCAAGCGGGCTCTGGCCGCACGATACCCCTATGATATTGAGGGATACTGCGACGGTAAGGAGGCCTTTGTCCGGGAGCTGGAGTGCCGGGCGCTGGCGGAGTGCAGAGCCGCGCTCTGGGAAGAGCTGTAACTCCGGCAGACAGAGAACGCCGGCGAACTAAATAACGCCAAAACGTGCGCCGCCTTTTGGGCGGCGCACGTTTTAGCGATACACACAATCCCCCCGGATGACGGAAGCAGCGTTAAAGCCCGCTGAGGTCAAATTCCGGCGTGTACTCTTCCTGGGCAGAGGTGCGCTCCTGGGTGTAGCCGTCGCGGATGCCGCAGTTTCTAAGATAAGCCGCTGCCGACCGGTACTCAGCGGCCGTTACTTTGCGGCTGAGCTTTCCTGTGGCACCGGGTTGGGGAGTATACTGGCTCATGAGGGAAAAGAGCACGTCTCCGGGGCGGAAGGTCTCCGACACCCAGTCGATGACACGGCGGGTGTTCTCCAGCTCCCCCGGCAGCACCAGATGACGGATCAGAACCCCGGATTTCAGTTGTCCCGCCTCCATCCGGTAGGGGCCCGTTTGACGGAACATCTCCAGGATTGCAGCACTGGCCCAGTCAAAATAGTCCGCTGCAGAGGAATAAGTCCGGGCAGGCTCCGGCAGAGCGTACTTCAAATCCGGCAGATATACCTGGACACGCCCTTCCAGCAGCCGCAGGGTGTCGGGCTTTTCATATCCGCTGCAGTTCCACACCACGGGTACCGGCCAGGGCACGTCCCCCAGGGCCTCCAGAATGACAGGCGTGAAATGGGTGGGCGTCACCAGGTCCAAGCATGCGGCACCCAGGTCCACCAGCTTTTGAAAAATTTCCCGCAGGTGAGGGGCAGTCAAGGGTTTTCCTATGCCGCCTTGGGAGATAGGCCCGTTCTGGCAGAAGCAGCAGCAAAGATTGCAGCCGGAAAAAAATACCGCTCCGGCGCCGTGTACACCCACAAGACATGGCTCTTCCCACCGGTGGAGCATGGCCCTGGCGGCCACTGGAAGACTGGGCTGGCCGCAGATGCCGCCGGCACGGCCCTCCGTCCGTTCCGCGCCGCACTCCCGGGGACAAAGACGGCAGATCATGGCGCGTCCTCCACTTGAGGGGACGGAATGTCCCATGACGGATGCAGGACCGCCTCCGGAAACTCCAGCACCATCCGCCGGCAGCTCCGGCAGAGAAAAGCGGCCTTATACCGGCGCAGCAGCGTCCCCTCATGGTCCACCCGGATCGGCGTCTCATCGACCAAAGAGCGCGGCGGCCAACCGGACCACCACTGAATGCCGTCCCGACCGCCGGCGATCCAGCCCGTCTCCATATCCTGTCCGCACCAGGGACAGGCTGTGGCGGGTGGTGGTGTTTCTCGCTGGGTCTTTCGCTCCCTTCGAGCTTCGTTCCAATCCCGCAGCTCCTCAAAAAGCGTGGGCGTGTCCTGCGCGGAGGTCATCCTCGGCTTTGCGCCTGCTTCCGGCTGAAGGTCCCAGGGGTCTTCGCCTTTTTTCCAAAATGGCATGGAAAACCTCCCTATGGGTGGCAGTCGGATGGCGGGTCCTGAGACCCCTCATCCTCGTCTACCACCTTGTAGTCCACGGTATATACCGGCCCCTGAAAGTCCGGCCCCCTGCGCTTGCGAACGGAGCGCCGCCACAGAAAAATCAGCAGCGCCGCCACAATGAGAAAGGGCAGCAGACGGGCCAGCAGCATCAGCACCAGCAGCAGCCCTCGTAAAAATCCCACCATTGTCTCCTCCTTTGCGCAGACTCCGCCCGAGGTTAGGGCAGATGGTCTATGGCCTCGGCGTAGTAGCGGGCGAAGGCCGAGGGAACTGCGTGCTCCTCCAGCGCGGCACGGTTGACCCAGACGAAATCCGGCGGTCCGTCGCCCTCCACCTCCAGGGTATACCCGGTCATGTGCCACTCCACATGGGTGAAGATATGCTTGGCGAACAGCTTTTTTTTCCAGGCCTTGGGCAGAAAGCCCAGGGCGGCCACTGCCGCAGGAGCCTCTTTCTCGTCCAGGGCTCCCGCCACACTGGGAAACTCCCACAGCCCCGCCAGCAGTCCATCGTCCGGACGCCTGCGTAGGGCGATCCGGTCACCCCGCAGCAGTAAAAATACTGTTTTGTCCTCAATGCGCCGGGCCTTTTTAGGGGCCTTGACCGGGAGCGTTTCCGCTGTGCCTCGCACTCGGCCCAGGCAGAAGTCCGCTACCGGGCATTCGCCGCACCTGGGCGGACCGTTGGGCGCGCACACTGTGGCCCCTAGCTCCATGGTAGCTTGGTTGAAAACCCGTGCGCTCTCCGCGGGCATTACATGTTGCAGCTGCTCCCGGACGTGACGCTTGGTCCTGGGGTCCAGAATGTCGTCATGGCAGTCGGTCAGGCGGGTAACGACCCGCAGGACGTTGCCATCCACTGCGGCCTCACGCCGGCCAAAAGCCGCTGAGGCGATGGCGCTGGCGGTGTAATCCCCGATGCCGGGCAGGGCCAGCAGCCCCTCGTAGGTGTCCGGAAAAGCGCCCATTTCTGCCACGATGCGGGCGGCCTTTTGCAGGTTTTTGGCCCGGCTGTAGTAGCCAAGGCCCTCCCACAGCTTCATCAGCCGGTCTTCCGGGGCGGAGGCCAAAGCTTCCACAGAGGGAAAGGCTTCTAAAAACCGGGCATAATAGCCCAGGACCGCCGCCACCCGAGTCTGCTGGAGCATGATCTCAGAGACCCAGATGCAATAGGGGTCCTCCGTTTTCCGCCAGGGCAGGTCTCTCGCGTTTTCGTGATACCAGGCCAGCAGAGGCTCCGGCAAAAATGCCAGTGTTATATTTCCTTCATGTCTCATACACACATGATACCACGTTTTTCCGGGCGCATCCAGACTCTCGGAAATTTTTTTGAAAATTCTCTTGACTTTCCCCTTTCTGGAAGGTATACGATAACCGTGTAGAACGAGGTGAGACCCATGAAAATCAACGAGGTGGAAGCCCTGGTAGGCATTCCTAAGAAAAACATCCGCTTTTACGAGTCTGAGGGGCTGCTGAAGCCGGAGAGGAGCAGCAACGGCTACCGGGATTACAGTGAGGAGGAGGCGGAGATTCTGCGGCGGATTAAGCTGCTGCGAAAGCTGGGGGTCCCCCTGGAGGAGATCAGAAAGATGCAAAGCGGCACCCACACCGTGGGCGACGGCATGCGCCGGCATCTGATCACCCTGGAGCGGGACATGGAAAATTTAAAGCAGTCCATCCAGTTCTGCTCTGCCTTGGCGGACTGCCGGGAGCGGCTGATGGACCTGGATGCGGCAGCGCTGCTGGCGGAGATGGAGAGCATGGAGCTCTCCGGAACCACCTTTCAGAATAAACAGCGGCAGGATGTGCGAATTCGGTACGTGGCGCCGGTGACGATTACCCTGCTGACAGTCCTGCTGATGGGGGGGCTGGCCGCGTTGATTCTGTGGGGGACCTCCGTGGACCCCGCTGGCGCGCCGCCCTTTGCGCTGGTGTTGGTGCTGATGGGGATGCCGGCGGTGGTCATCGGCGGCGTCGTACTGGCACTGTTCCAGAGAATCCAGGAGATTGGAAAGGGGGAGGAAGACGATGCGAGACAATTCTGAGAAGAGGAGGAAGAAGGTTGCCCCGCTCCTCTGCGCCGCAGTCGTGGTGGTGTTTTTGGGGCTCTTCCTGGGGGCGCTGCTGCTGCCCTTGCTGGATGTGGGCAGCGGAGATGGCGGGGCCGTGGTGATTTTGATCCTGTATGCACTGGTGCTTCTGGCGGTGATCGTGGGCGTGGTGATTGCCCTGATCCAGCGTCTGCGGGAGATTGAGAGAGGAGAGGAAGAAGATGCCAGAAAATACTGAGGCGCGAAAGCGGCGCCAGAAGCGATCCGCTGTTATTGGCGTGGCGGCGTTCGCTCTGCTGCAGGCGGCGGTAGCGGTGTGTTTTGGGGCGCTGCGCCAGATTCCGGATCTTCCCGGCTGGCTGTCCACCTTGTTTTTGGTGCTGGCTGTGCTTCCATTGGCGCTGATTGTACCGGCGCTGATATCATTAAAGGAACGTTTTCAGGAAATTGAGAGAGGAGAAAGTTATGAAGCTAGTCAATATTGATTATATCCCTGGGAAGGAACTGGAGGTCCTGGGCATTGTGAAAGGGACTGTAGTGCAGTCCAAAAATTTTGGCAAGGATTTTATGGCCGGTATGAAGACATTGGTAGGCGGTGAGATCACCGGATACACAGAGATGCTCAACGAAGCCCGGCAGATTGCCACCAAGCGCATGGTGGACGAGGCGGAAGCAATGGGAGCCGATGCGATCATTAATATTCGTTACGGGTCGTCGGCTGTCATGCAGGGCGCGGCAGAGGTGATTGCCTACGGTACAGCCGTCAGGATTCTATGATGCGCATCAGCTTCCTGGGGCACAGCGGCTTCCTGCTGGAGCTGCCGTCAGCAACACTGTTGTTTGATTGGAGCGAGGGGGAGCTCCCGACTTTGAGGCCAGGGCGGCCCCTGCTGGTCTTTGCCAGCCACCACCACGAGGACCATTTCCGTCCCGCAATTTTTCAACTGGGGGCTGCGGCCTTTCTGCTGGGGAAGGACGTTCGGATGTCCGCCAGAAATCGGGAGCGCTGGGGCGTCTCACCGGAGGCCGCTGCCAGGTGTGTGACCCTGGGAGGTGGGCGGCGGCTGGAGCCTCTGCCCGGCGTGCAAGTGGAGACCCTGACCTCTACGGACGAGGGCGTTGCATTTCTGGTGACAGCGGACGGCCAGACTGTCTTTCATGCCGGGGACCTGAACTGGTGGCACTGGGAGGGGGAGGATGTTTCCTGGAATACGGAGATGGCCCTGCACTTTCAGGAGTTTACCGCGCCTCTTCGGGGCAAACACATCGACCTTGCCATGCTGCCGCTGGACCCCCGGCTGGGGAGGGACGGCTTCCGGGGCCCCAGGTATTTCCTGGAGTTGGCGGACATAGCCCGTGCCCTACCCATGCATCAGTGGCAGGATTTTGGCTTTACAGCAAAGTTTTTGGAGGAATTTCCTCAATTTGCCGGTCGGGTGGTGCCAATCTCTCACGTCGGGCAGGAGTTTCTGCTCCCCTGAGGCGGAGAGTGGCAGAGAGCAGGGCTGCGCGTTTTGCAGCAGTGCGGGAGCACGCAGGAGTGAAGAATTCCAGACTTTGGGAATTTTATGTTGTTGAGGAAAGGCCGGTGCAAACGCACCGGCCTTTCCTCAAAGTCAACTTGAAAAGTGAGAGAAAAAACTGCACTTTTTATAAGTTGAAAAGTTGACATAAAGGTGTGGAAAACTGTGTGGAAAATGTGCAAAACTCCTCGGCTGAAAGGAATTTGCCGGTGACGGTAAGATTATGGATTTTTTTGCGCAATAACATTTCTTCGAAAAACCTGTCTTCTGTTCGAGAAATGTCAGATCCGGGTTAAACCCTTGAACTGGGAGGCACAGTATGATAAAATACCACATATTGATCAAAATCATGGCAGATTTTGCCCGGGCGGAGGAACTATGGCGACAAAAAAGCAGGATTATGGCAACGAGAGTATTTCATCTTTAAAGGGAGCGGACCGGGTGCGGAAACGGCCCGGCGTCATTTTTGGCTCCGATGGGCTGGACGGCTGTGAACACGCGGTGTTTGAAATTCTCTCAAACTCCATTGACGAGGCCCGGGAGGGACACGGCAGCATCATCACTGTCACACGCTTTCAAGACCGCTCCATCCAGGTGGAGGATGCGGGCCGAGGCTGCCCGGTGGATTGGAATGAAAAGGAGCAGCGCTATAACTGGGAGCTGGTATACTGCGAACTGTATGCCGGCGGCAAGTATGATAACCTGAGCGGCGAGAGCTATGAGTATTCCCTGGGGCTTAACGGTCTGGGCGCCTGTGCCACCCAGTACGCCTCCCGCTATATGGATATCACCGTCTGGAGGGACGGCTTTGAATATACCCTCCATTTTGAGCGGGGGGAGATCGTGGGGGAGCTGAACAAGACGCCGCTTCCCAAGTCTCAGGCCAAAAAGACTGGCACCCGCACCCGGTGGCTGCCGGATCTGGACGTGTTCACCGACATCGCCATCCCAGCGGAATATTTTGCCGATGTGATGAAGCGGCAGGCGGTGGTCAACGCCGGCGTGACCTTTCGCTTTCGGAACGAGGCGGCACCCGGGACTTTCGAGGAGACGGAATTTCTCTATGAAAACGGCATTCAGGACTATGTGACGGAGCTGGCCGGGGAGGAGAGCCTGACGGCTCCGGTTTTCTGGCAGGCAGAGAAGCGAGGCCGGGACCGGGCAGACAAGCCGGAGTACAAGGTCAAGCTCAGCGTGGCCTGTTGCTTTTCCAACCGCGTCCATGTCATTGAGCACTACCACAATTCCAGCTGGCTGGAGCACGGCGGCAGCCCGGAGAAGGCTGCGAAGTCCGCCTTTGTCTCCGCCTTGGATAAATACCTGCGGGACCAGGGGAAATACCAGAAAAACGAGAGCAAGATTACCTGGAATGACATTGAAGACTGTCTGGTATTAGTTTCTAACAACTTTTCCACCCAGACCAGCTACGAAAACCAGACGAAAAAGGCCATCACCAACAAGTTCGTCCAGGAGGCCATGACGGAGTTCCTCCGGTCCAACCTGGAGATTTATTTCATTGAAAATCGCTTTGATGCGGAGAAGATTGCCGAGCAGGTGCTCATCAATAAGCGCAGCCGAGAGAGCGCGGAAAAGGCACGGCTGAATATCAAGAAGAAGCTCTCCGGCAGCATTGATATCGCCAACCGGGTGCAGAAATTTGTGGATTGCCGCACCAAGGACGCGGACCGGCGTGAGATCTATATCGTGGAGGGCGATTCGGCCCTCGGCAGCGTGAAGCTGGCCCGGGATTCTGAGTATCAGGGTATTATGCCGGTTCGGGGCAAGATTCTGAACTGCCTGAAGGCGGACTACGCCCGCATTTTTAAAAGCGAGATCATCACGGATCTTATCAAGGTTTTGGGCTGCGGTGTGGAGGTGCAGAACAAACATGTTAAGGATATGGCGGCCTTCGACCTGGGCAACCTCCGATGGAACAAGGTGGTGATCTGCACGGACGGCGATGTGGACGGCTTCCAGATCCGGACGCTCATTTTAACCATGCTCTACCGACTGACCCCAACGCTGATTCGGGAGGGGTATGTGTATATTGCCGAAACGCCTCTCTTTGAGATTAACTGCGGAGACAAGACCTGGTTTGCCTACTCCGACAAGGAGAAAAACGACATTGTCAAGGAGCTGGAGGGAAAGAAATTTAAGATTGACCGCTCCAAGGGCCTGGGTGAAAACGATCCGGACATGATGTGGCTGACCACCATGAATCCGGAGACCCGCCGGTTGATCCGAGTGATGCCAGAGGACGTGGAGCGCACAGCCGCCATGTTCGATCTGTTGCTGGGAGATAACCTGCAAGGGCGCAAGGATCACATTGCAGAGAACGGCTATAAATATTTAGAGATGGCGGATATCTCATAAAACTGTCCTTCAAGAGCTGACCCTATGGGATGTCAGGCGGGGAGAGCCGCGCGTCAGCACATTTCCAATCAGCAGCCCGTGCAGCGGGTAATCATATCATGGAGAACACATATTAACCTTTGGAAGATCACGGATATTTGAAGAGTATAGGAATGAACAGCGGAGGAATCACATATGGAGTGGAATGAATGTCTGAATGATTGGGGCACCCGGCTACGGGGGTTGGCCCAGGGGGGGCTGCACTATGGTGGTGATGGCGAGACAGGCTTGGTCCGCTACCGCCGTGTCCGGGAAATTGCCCTGCAGATGATGGACAGCACAGACTGTGTGGACGATGGAGAGGTAACAGAGATGGCCTGCAAGCTGCAAAAGCGGGTTGCAGGTATGACGGAGGAGCAGGCTGGGAGTTTGGCCAGGGAGCTGCTGGGAAAGAAGGCTGGCGTCACGGAGGAGCAGGTTCATGCCTGGGGCGCCGAACTTGTGGAAATGGCTGACACCGGTCTTGCAGAGGGGCTGGAGAGCCCCTTTGACCTGGACCGCTATCAGGTGATCCGCCAGTTGGGCGAGAAGATGCAGGCTCTGGCCCGCTGAGTTCCCGCCAGCCCGACGGACGGCCGATAGGCCCATCTGGGTTTGAATGTCATCAAGATAAGGAATGGATTTGTCTATGCCCAAGAAAAAGCAGCCGGAGGAATCCCGGCCGAAAGTCCAGAACCCCAATGTCCTGGGGCTTCACGCGTCAGTGATGGAACAGCCTATTACCGACACGCTGGAGAACAACTACATGCCCTACGCCATGAGCGTCATCGTCTCCCGGGCCATCCCGGAGATTGACGGCTTCAAGCCCTCTCACCGCAAGCTCCTCTACACCATGTACAAGATGGGCTTGATGACGGGGGGACGGACGAAATCCGCCAACATTGTGGGCCAGACCATGCGTCTGAACCCCCACGGCGACGCGGCCATCTATGATACCATGGTCCGTCTCTCCCGGGGCTATGGCGCTCTGCTGACGCCCTTTGTGGACTCCAAGGGTAACTTTGGCAAGTGCTACTCCCGGGATATGTCCTGGGCTGCGCCCCGATATACGGAGGCGAAGCTCACCCCCATCTGTGCGGAGCTTTTTCGAGATATCGACAGCGACACGGTGGATTTCGTAGACAACTACGACAATACCATGACCGAGCCTGCCCTGCTGCCCACGACTTTCCCAAATATTCTGGTGTCTGCCAACAGCGGTATCGCAGTGGGCATGGCGTCCCAGTTCTGTGGCTTCAATCTGAAAGAGGTCTGCGAAACCACGGTGGCGTATCTCAAAAATCCAGAGTGTGATTTGAGTGAGACGCTGCTGGCGCCGGACTTTCCCACTGGCGGAGAGCTGATCTGCGACAGTGCAGCTCTGCGGGACATCTACGAGACCGGCCGTGGCAGCGTGCGGGTGCGGGCGCGGTACCGCTATGTCAAAGAGGAAAACCTGATCGAAATCTACGAGATCCCCTATTCCACCACGGTAGAGGCCATTTTGGACAAGGTGGCGGAGCTGATCAAGGCCGGCAAGGTGAAGGAGATCGCAGACATGCGGGACGAGACGGACCTCTCCGGACTCAAGCTGGCCATTGACCTCAAGCGAGGCACGGACCCGGATAAGCTGATGGCAAAGCTCTACAAGCAGACCACGCTGGAGGACTCCTTCGCCTGCAACTTTAACGTTCTCATTGCCGGAAGCCCCCAGGTGCTGGGCGTCCGCCGGATTTTGGAGGAGTGGACCGCCTGGCGCACGGAGTCTGTCCGGCGGCGGGTGTACTTTATCCTGAAGAAGAAGAAGGACAAGCTGCACCTCTTAAAGGGTCTGAAGCGCATCCTGCTGGATATTGACAAGGCCATCGCCATCATCCGTGAGACGGAGGAGGAGGCTGAGGTGATCCCCAACCTGATGATTGGCTTTGGGATTGACCAGATTCAGGCGGAGTATGTGGCGGAGATCAAGCTACGGAACATCAATAAGGAGTATATCCTCAAGCGCACCCGGGAGACAGATGCCCTGCGGGACGAGATTGATGATCTGGAGAATGTGCTGGGAGATCCCCGCCGGGTTCGCAAAATCATAGTTGACGAGCTGGGCGAGGTAGCGAAAAAATACGGCGAGCCCCGCCGTACCTCTATTGTTTATGGCCATGAGATTGAACCCTTTGACGAAGAGGAGTCTGTGGAGGAGTACCCGGTTCACGTCTTCCTCTCCCGGGAGGGATACCTGAAAAAGATCACGCCTCTCAGCCTCCGGATGAGCGGGGAACAGAAATACAAGGAGGGTGACGGGCCCCGCCAGGCCTTTGAGACCACCTCCCACGCGGAGATTATGTTCTTTACGGACCGCCAGCAGGTATACAAGACCCGCCTGAGCGAGTTTGAGGACACCAAGGCCAGCGTCCTGGGAGAGTATCTACCAGCCAAGCTGGGCATGGACGCAGGGGAGAATGTGATTTTCGCGGCATTGCCCGGAAAGGACTATGCCGGTACGCTGTTGTTCTTCTTTGAAAACGGCAAGGCGGCCCGGGTGGAGATGAAGTCCTACCAGACCGCCTCCAACCGCCGCAAGCTCACCGGCGCGTATTCTGACAAGTCGCCGCTGGTGTGCATCCGGCGGATTGACGAGGAGTGCGAGCTGGCGGTTTATTCCAATGAACCTCGGTGCCTGATCTTCCACACCGCCCTGCTCGCCCCCAAGACCACCCGTACCACCCAGGGCGTGGCAGTCATGAACCTGAAGCCCAGGTACCATCTGGAGGAAGTCAAGACTTTAGGGGAGACATCCATTGTCAACCAGGGCCGCTACCGGGTCCGTGCGGTGCCCGCTGCCGGTGCGCTGGTACGAGAGGAGGACTCCGGGGAGGAGCAGATGAACCTGCTGGATTAAGCAGGTGGAATCAGGAGGCATTGGTGAAAAAACTCTTAAAATCTTATGGGATCGTAACTGTGGGATCGGTGATTCTAGCATTTGCCTTTGATGCATTTTACGCCCCGAATCAGATGGCCATGGGCGGGATCACCGGCATGGCTCAGGTGGTGAACGCGCTGATTCCTTCGGTGACGGTGGGTGTTGCGACCTTTTTGCTGAATGTGCCGCTGTTCCTTGCCGGCTGGAAGATGATCGGCTTTCACCTGCTGGCTTCCTCTCTGTTTTCCATGGTGGTAAGTTCGCTGGCCATGGACGCCATCGCACTTTTGTGGACATTCCCGGCCATTGATCCAATTCTGGCAGCAGTCTATGGAGGCGCCTTGACGGGACTTGGCGTGGGAATTGTCTTTACTCAGGGGGCAACCACTGGCGGAGCAGATATTGCGGCAAGGCTCATGAAGCTCAAGCTCACCTGGCTGCCCATGGGCAAGCTGGTGATGGTGCCTGATTTCTTTGGCCTGGCGGTGGCGGCTCTGGCCTTTGGCCGGGTGGAGTCGGCGCTCTATGGCATTGTGGCGCTCTATGTATCCGCCAAAGTGATGGATGGAGTGCTCTATGGACTGGATCTTTCCAAGGTGGCTTACATTGTATCAGATCAATGGCGAACGGTGGCCGACCAGCTGATGCGAGAGCGGGGACGCGGCGTGACGATTCTGGACGGGGAGGGAGCCTATACCGGAGATACCAGGCAGGTGCTGCTGATTGCCTTCAAGCAGCGGGAAATTGTTCAGATCAAGCAGACAGTCTATGAGACAGACCCCAAGGCGTTTTTGATTGTCTGCGATGCAAAAGATGTCTTGGGAGAGGGATTTGGGGAATATAAAAAGGAGGAGATCTGATATGACCCTGGAGAGTGCAAAAAAGAATCTGGAGGCAAGGGGCTTCCGCGTGCAGGTATTCTCGAGCGGCAAAGAGGCGGCGGCCTATTTGGATGCGGCCGTCGACGGGACCGCCGTGGGCTTTGGCGGGTCCATCACGCTGCAGGAGCTGGGACTGCGGGAGATGCTGGCTGCCCACAACGAGGTTTTCTGGCACTGGACGGACGGCCCGGAGGCCCAGACAAGTGCGGCCCGGGCGCCTGTGTACATCACCTCAGCCAATGCCCTAGCGGAGACGGGGGAGATCATCAACATTGATGGCGTCGGCAATCGGGCGGCTTCCACGCTGTACGGCCACCAAAAACTATACTTTGTGGTGGGGCGCAACAAGCTGGCACCAACTTATGAGGAGGCGCTGTGGCGGGCGAGAAATATCGCCGCCCCGAAAAACGCCCAGCGGCTGGGCCGTAAGACGCCCTGTGCCATAAAGGGAGATCGGTGCTACGACTGTAAGAGTCCAGAGCGCATCTGCCGAGGGCTGGTGGTGCTGTGGGAGCCCATGATGGGGATGGAACAGACGACAGAAGTCCTGCTGGTGGACGAGGAGCTTGGATTCTAACATTTGCCTGGGGTTTTGCCACGGGACGTCATGAAGCAGAGGAGGCGCACCATATGAAATGGAGACCGATGGTGTGGATGCTGGTATCACTGTGCCTGCTGACAGGGTGCGCTTCGTTGCTGGAACGAACGTACAGCAAGGTGGAACCGCACAGCAGCCGCTTTTGGGAGAGCGAGGCTGCCGACACTCTGCGGGCGGAAAACTATCAGGATATCGTCAATGATCTGCTCATTCTGATTGGACAGCACACAGAGAGCGCCTCACTGCGGCTGTATAACTTTGAAGATGATCTGGCGGCGGCCGCCGCCATGGAGCAGGCCGCCGCAGAGACACAGCAGGAAACGCCTTTGGGCGCATATGCGGTGGAGTATATGACTTCTGCCGGACAGTCCCGCCGGGGATACTATGAGGCGACAGTCAAGATCAGTTATCGCCGGACGGCGGAGCAGGTTCAATCTCTGGTCAACGCCACCAGCCCGGAGGCGGTGTACAGTCTGTTGGATGCCGCGCTGGACGAGGGAAGGACAGAGCTGGCGATCCGTGTCAGCTACTGGGGAACGGATGGCCGGGAACGTGTGGAGGCCGCCGTGGAGCAGCTTCGCAAAGAGCGCGGACTGGAAGAGACCCCCACTTGGCAGGTGAACTACTATCCTGATAGCGGTCAGGTGGGGCTGGTGGAGTTCTTGATGGACTCGGAGACAACAGCGGCCATGGCGGCGCCGCCACCGAAAGATCAGGCCGGAGAGACAGGGGACGCAGAGTGATAGAAAAATAAATCAGGAAAAGCCTTGACAAATAAGAAGACCTCTGTTAAAATATCCCTTGTTCTCGCGGGCATAGCTCATCTGGTAGAGCGCCACCTTGCCAAGGTGGAGGTAGCGAGTTCGAGCCTCGTTGCCCGCTCCAGAAAAAGCCAGGACGTCAGTTTTTGACGTCCTGGCTTTTTGTCAGAGGGGAACTGCCTCCATAAGAGCTCCGGCAGGGTCTCTGTGGGTGGCTGGAGGCCATTCGTGAGATGACGGGGCGAGCTCGAGCCTCGTTGCCTGTTAAAAGACATCCATGGTATGCCTTTCAAGCGTTCCTGTTTGGGCGAGGCAAACTCTGTGGAAGGACGATGAAAATCACACAAGAAGAATCCATAGAGGGATTCCTCCATGCCTTTCTCCACGTGAATGAATCGCGTGGTCTGCTCCCACACGATGTTTGATGCGTCCAGGCTTTTGATATGGCGGGAAACGAGGGAGGACTTCTGCGTGGAAGAATATAAAAAGAGCCGCACCAGACGGCGCGGCTCTTTGTTGGATGGAATTTTAGAAATCTGTGAGATTGGCAGGGCGGCGCTCCAAAAACGCAGCCATGCCCTCCGCCTTGTCGTGGGTGGAAAAGGTCAGTGCAATGCTGGTGGCCTCCAAATCCAAACCGCTGGAGAGGTCCGTGTCCATACCAGTCTCAATACAGGCCTTCGCCATGGAGATGGCGTAGCTGCTCTTAGAGAGGAGCTTTTCCGCCATGGTCATGCAGGCGTCCATCAGCTCGGCCTGGGGGACTACCTTGTTGACAAGACCAATCCGATAGGCCTCCTGAGCATCGATCCGGTCACAGGTGAAGATCAGCTCCTTGGCGCGGCCTTTGCCAACCAGGCGGGCCAGCCGCTGCGTGCCGCCAAAGCCGGGGATAATGCCAAGGCCGCACTCGGGCTGGGCAAATACCGCGCTGTCGGCAGCTACGCGGATATCACAGCTCATCGCCAGCTCGCAGCCGCCGCCCAAGGCATAGCCGTTGACAGCGGCAATGACAACCTGAGGCATGGTCTCAATGCGGCGGAATGTAGTTTTGCCTAACAGAGACATCGTACGGCCCTCCGCTGCGGTGAGCTTTGCCATTTCAGCAATGTCAGCGCCAGCCACAAAGGCCTTGCTTCCCTCGCCGGTGAGGATCACAACGCGGATGTCCTTATTGGCTTCTATATTGGTGAGGCACTCGTTCAATTCAGTCATGGTGGCGATGTTCAGTGCATTCAAAGACTTGGGATTGTTGATTTTTAAGATTGCAATTTGACCGTTGGTTTCCAATAGCAGGTGTTCGTACATGGCGTGGTTCCTTTCCGCCGCAGCGCATCTTTTCAAAGAGCGGCGCGCCCTGCGGCATTTGATGAATTTTTCACGCTGGATCTCCGGATACTTGTATTTTATAATAAGTCTCAGGAATTTACAAGCCCAGAATGTCAAGGAAAAGACAAACTTGGCAAAGGATAACGACCGGTTTATCGGCGTTTGATAGAGACCATCCTGAACTTACCTGTAAAAAACACCGCGTGTACTTTCAAAGTACACGCGGTGTTTTCTGATATCCGCCCAATGAGGCGAAATTGTTTGCCGCATATGTGCTGTCGGCATCTTCTTTGCGGCATCTTTAGAGTCAACGTTTTTTGCCACCCCTGGACAAACAGCTTATCCCCCCAAAACATGGAAGCGGCAGATTTCACCGCACTCTTGTGCCTCTCAAATTCTGCCCTGGCACATTTTCGTAGCGTGGTCTACAGCCAATTTCTTTACAGCATACAGATGGGCGGTCATCCGAAGTCACCCTGCGAGTGCAGCCTGCAGGTTGACTCTCGAATATTGAGCCCGCAAGGCAGCATGATCTCTCGGGCACCTTCCGTTTCGCCCTTCAACATATGGACCAAGCATTCGGCGGATTGCCGCCCCAGATCCCGGACTGGCAAATCGATGGTAGTAATGGTTGGTTCAATCAGCTGTGCCCAATTCATCTCCTGCTGCCAGTTCCAATCTTCCGGCCCACAGAGGCCAATTTGCTCAGGCATTTTCAAACCGCAGGATTTAATTGCCTTATAGGTTTGGACCGTTGTGACACTGTTTGTACCAATGATAGCGGGAATGTCACCTGGTTTTAACCGGCCAAGCAGAGCGTCCAACTGTGCAGCTGCGGAAAGGCCGTTCTGGAAACTCACTAAGTAAACATCTTCCGTGGCGTCATATCCATAAACCTGCTGTATAGCGGACAGTATCGCGTCTTTTCTCCGTCTCCGGCTGGAATTGTTTTCCCAGCATTGTGTGAATAGTACTGGCCGGGTATAGCCTTCCTCCTTCAAGTGACGAACTAAATTGAAAAAGGGAGCATCCTGTTCAAAGGTTACAATATTGAAATTATAGTGATTAATATAGCGGTCACAAAGAACGATCGGAATCCCGCGGCTTGCGACTCCAATTAGATAATTGTTGTTGCAAGAGGTCGTATTGACCAGAAATCCGGCAACTCCTCTGAACAACAAGGAGTCAATCATCTCCTGTTCTTTTTGTAAGCTGTCGTTACAGTTTGCAAAGATAGGAACATAACCGCATTCGGAAAGATAATCGCTGATGGAAACGACCAGCACAGATGAGAAGGGGGTGGACATGTCGGCAATCAATACACCGATTAGATTCGTGTTTTTTCGCTTCAGATTCCTGGCAATATCACTGGGTTGATAATTCGTCATCTCAATGACTGCGCGAATCCGTTCGCGTGTTCTTTCACTCATCATATCACTGTGGCCGTTAATATAGCGGGACACAGTGGTTTTGGATACGCCGACTGCCTTAGCGATATCATTGATCGTAACTTTTGATTCAAGGTTCATATGCAAGAGCCTGCCTTCTCTGTAAAGCTGATCGGTAATGCCTGTAAAAGCGAGGAGCAGCGGTTCAATAAACAGACCATAGAGAAAGACATCCTGGACACTGCACGAAAAGCAGATTACAGGAAACCCCACATCCAATCAAGATGTATTTCACTAGGACTATTTTAGAAATTATATCATGACTAAATCACCAAATGCAAGAAAAATACAGCTAATATTTTCGGGGATTTACCATATACAAGACTCGCGTTTCCTATCGTTTAAAAGTGATTTACCTGATTCTTTACGGGTTCGCCATGCAGCGCGCGGACGACCTCCTGGGCGGCGCTGGTAAGCAGCGTATAGAATGCCTGCTCGCTGTACCAAGCCGCATGTGGTGTGATGATGACGTTGTCAAACTTCTGCAGGGGCGCGTCCTTGTCGATTCCCTCCTCGGTCAGAACATCCAGAGCTGCGCCGGCAATCTCACCTGTACGCAGCGCCTCAATGAGCGCATCCTCGTCCACCAGGCCCCCGCGGGCAGTATTCACAAAGATCGCAGAGTTCTTCATTTTTTTGAAGAAATCGGCATTGATGCTCTTTCGAGTGTCCTCGTTGAGCAGCAGATGCATCGAGATAAAGTCACTCTGGGCCAGCAATTCTTCCCTGGAGACCAGTGTCACACCGAAATCCTTTACCGCCTCTGGTTTGATGTATGGATCGTAAGCAATCACCTTTATACCGAACACCTGCGCTTTAACAGCCAAGCAACGGGCGATCCGGCCGCAGCCGAGCAGTCCGAGGGTCTGGCCTCGGACTGCGTGGATGGGCTTCGCAATGGCGAAATCACCCCACAGCCCTTTCTTTACGTTTGCCTCAAGCTGGTTGAACTTCTTCGCGCTGTTGAGGATCATCATCAAAGTGTGGTTAGAAACTTCCTCTACGCAGTAATCCGGCACATTGGTAACAGGAATCTTTGCGGCAGAGGCAGCATCCAGATCAATATTGTCATAGCCGACAGCGCTTCTGGCGATGATTCTGCAGTTCTTCAAGTTGGAAATAACATCCTTGTCAATCTGATCGAAATGCACCATGACAGCATCAGCGAACTCAGTCTCCCGAAGAATATCACGTTTTTCGGTCAACTGTAGGGGAACAAATTCAATATCCTCATACTGGTTGTACACATCGTAGAAAGGCTGGATGGTTTCATACATGTAGTCTGTCAGGACAACACGGAATTTTTTCATAAAGATCCCTCCCGGTCTATGAATCTATGGAAAAATTAGATAGCTCCGATCTTCATGTAGGTATCGGTTAGGCTCTCGCCGTTCAGCAGACGGGTGCGGACATCGTCCTCCCGGCGCTCGATCTCCATGGCGCGATCCATGACCTCGTCGATTAGATCACCAGGAATGACCACAGTACCATCAATGTCTCCGAAAACATAGTCGCCCGGGGTGATGGTCACTCCATCGATTGTGATGGGGATCTGGCACTCGTTGACCTCGGCGCGGCCCTTGGAGGTGCTGGGCAGATGCCCTCTGTACACCAGAGGGAATTTCATATCTCTGACGGTTTTGAGGTCGCGGGCCATACCGTCTAAGATGGCGCCGGTCCCGCCTTTGGAGTTGATGGCGGTAGCCATCAGCTCACCCAGAATGGCGCAGTTGTATTCTCCGCGCATAGTCAGGACAAAGACCTCGCCAGGTTGCATCTGGTCCAGGACTTTGCACTGGGCGGTTAGAGGGTCCTCCGGCATCGAGTAGACCTGCGTGGCAACAGCGGTAAAGGCGCGGCCAAAAACGACGGTATCCGGCAGCAGAGCGCCCATCTCATTGCTGAGGAACTGGTGCCGGTAGCCCATCTGATCGAGCACATCACAGATCAGGCCGGAGTAAAGGGAGTTGCGGAGCTCTTCCATAGTATATTTCGTGTTCATAATGAACCTCCTAATTTGTCTTTTGAAACGTTGATTACACACCACAGTAGGCGCTAAAGCCGCCGTCTACTGGCAGTATCACGCCTGTCACAAAGCCGCTGGCGGTATGATCGCACAGATAGAGCATGGCACCAACGAGTTCCTTGGGCTCCCCGAAGCGGTCCATCGGTGTGCCGCTAATAATTTTCTTGGAACGCTCGGTATAGCTTCCGTCCTCGTTGAAGAGGAGACGGCGATTGATTTTGGTGGCGAAGAAACCTGGTGCAATGGCATTGACACGGATACCGACGTCAGCCAGGTAAGTAGCAAGCCACTGGGTCAAATTGCATACGGCAGCCTTACTGGCACTGTACGCAATTTGCTTTGTCAGGGGAGAGAGGCCGCTCATGGATGCAATATTGACAATACAGGCGCCTTCCACACCAGCCATTCGCTTTGCAAACACCTTTGTGACGTTGAATATCCCGAGGCAGTTTAGGTCAAGGACGGAAGCGACCGCCTCAGTATCTAAGTTAAACAGAGTATTTTCCTGCGTGGTGGAAGCGTCCAAAAGCTCCATGGACGCACGTTCCCGCGTGGTGCAGGCTGCTGCGGGGGCAATGCCGGCGCCATTGATCAAGATCTGGTACTGACCATAGGCTTTGCGGATCACCTGCTCCGCGGCTAGGACGCTGTCCATATCTAAAACGTTGCAGCCAACGGCGATGGCCTCGCCGCCATCAGCGATAATCTCAGCGGCAATGCCATCGGCAGTCTCCTTACGGCTGCCGACCACGGCAACTTTGGCGCCGGAACGAGCCAAAGCCTTGCAGAACTCGCTGCAAAGGGCCCCGCTTCCACCAGTGACAACGGCAACCTTGCCGGTGAAGTCTGCTTGCATCATAAAAGGCTCCTTTCCTTTGTGTTTCAATTACTTGGCCTTGCCGCGCCTGTCACGGATGATGGGCATGACTACAAAGACCACCAGAAGCAGCGCAAGGACGGCGGAAACGGGCCGGGTGATAAACAAGGACAGACTGTATTTGCCAGCCATCAAGCCGCGGCGGTAGTTCAATTCGACAAGACTGCCAAGGATGATACCGAGGGCCATAGGCGCAGGAGAAATGTGCAGCTTTTTGAATAGGAAGCCGATAAAGCCGAATACAACCATGACTGCGATATCGAAGGTCCGAACGTTGGCGGCGTAGGCACCGATCACAGAGAGTACCACCACGATAGGCATGATAATGCCAACACGAATTTGCAGTACCTTGCCGATCACGGGGGTGATGAGAGTGCCTTCAATCATGAACATAAGGTTCACAAGAAGCAGGAGAACGCCGATGAAGTAGATAAAGTTCGGATTATCTGCCATGAAATTGGGGCCAGTCTGATAGCCATGGAGCTGCAGGCCGCCTAACAGGATTGCGGATACAGCGTCGCCGGCGATCCCCAGTGTCAGCATGGGGATAAATACACCGGAGGTGCAGGCGTTATTTGCCGTTTCAGAAGCGATCAAGCCCTCCCAACTGCCGTGCCCAAACTTTTCCTTTTCCTTGCTGGCGCGGCGGGCGCTATCATAGGCTACCCAGGAAGCGATATCCTCACCGGTACCGGGAATGGCGCCGATCATGGTGCCGATAGCTGCGGAGGAGATGACCAACTTTGCGTGGTGGCGGAGCATGGAGAAGCTCTCCTTGACATAGCCAAGCAGATCGCCAATGGTGGTGTTTTTCACGTTGGCGATAGCGTGGGATTCAGGATCTGCCAAGGCGGAAATAGCCTCAGAGAGGCCGAAGAGGCCGACCATCGCAGGGACGAGAGAGATGCCGGCCTTCAGACCAGTAACGCCAAAGGCGAAACGGGTACCACCATAGATGCCATCAATACCAATGCAGGAGATCAACAGACCAGCCATGCCTGAGACAAGGCCCTTGTAAGGCCTTTCGGCGGACATGCTGCCGCAGATCACGATGCCGAACATACCCAGCCAGAAGAATTCCCAGTAGCCAATCAGCATGGCAGCTTTGGAGATCGGGTGGGCCAGCAGCATCAAGATGCACAGGCCGATGATGCCGCCGGTTGCCGAGGCTGTTGTGACCATAACGCCCGCTCGAATTCCCTCTCCCTGCTTGGTTAGAGGGAAGCCTTCCAGGGCTGTTGCGGCGGAGGACGGCGTACCGGGAACATTGAGCAGGATTGCACTGCGGGAGCCGCCGTAAATGCCGCCCAGAAAGACTCCTACCATTACAACCAGTGCATTGGCGGGGCCGAGGCCCAGGGTGGTAGAGACCAGCAAAGAGACGCCCATGGTGGCGGTTAGACCGGGCAAGGCGCCGATAATGATGCCGGCCAGCGTGGAGGCTGCAAGAAGAAGCAGACTCTCAAGATTAAACAGGGACATAATTTCCAATTGTACTGCGTTGCCCATAAACTTGCGCCCCCCTTATTTTGGCATGATGACTTTCAGGCCAAAGTGGAACACCACGTAAATGATGATCACCGCGGACGCTGAAATGAGCAGTGTCTTGGGAAGAGATATTTCATTAAAAAATTTGATGGTTACACACAGGAAGATGAACGAAGCAATCACGAATCCATATTCCCTGGTGAGGCCACCGCACAAGGGGATCAGGGCGAATACATAAATCAGAACCGCCGCGCAGATCACGACAAAGTGAATCTTTTGGGTCTTATCCCCAAGAAGCTCATCGAGCCACGGCTTTCTTTCGGAATTTAGCTTTTTTTCTTGCCGTATGCGTGCCAGGGTATCAATGGCCCACCAGATAGAGAGCAGGGCGAGAATCACGCTGAGGATAAAGGGAAAGGCACCGGCGCTGACCCAGAACACAGGAGCTAGGCCGACGGGCAGAAGCTTTGCCATCACAGCAACGGCAATAGACAATACAAAGAAGATCAGCGAGATCGCCAACTCAAAAACCAGCAATTCTAGTCACATCCTTTCTAAAGAGGCGGTGCCGGCTCTGTTAAACCGGAGCCAGCACCCCCTGCTGAGCATTGTGCGTTCTGTGTTGCCGCTTACGGATGGGGCCAGCCGAACGTCTCGGGGCTGGTGGAGGTGAATCCCATGTCATAGAGCATCCAAGAGTTGATGTAAGAGGTGCTCTTGGCCCAGTCGTTGGCTTCCTGGCCAGTTAGTCCCATGGGAACAAAGGTCTTCTGCTCGGCGAAGGTTTGGAAGGCCTCGCTCTCGTAAGCCTTGACAGCGGCTTGGCGGAGAATCTCGTAGATCTCAGGGTCAGTGTCGGCGGGGACCGCAATTCCAACCCAGCCGCCGAAGGGCATGTTTTCTTCCAGATCAGGATAGACGTCGCAGACCCAGGGAATATCAATCGGACCATCCGCGCCGTCGATGGTGATGGCGCTGGAACCCATATAGGTCAAGACCTTGAGGTCGCCGGAGCGAACGTACTCAATGCACTCGGGAAGGCCGCAGGCAGCAGCATCCACATCACCCTTCACCGCAGACAGCGCAGCGTTGGCCCCGCCGCCAGAGGGGATCAACTCGGGCTGGTTGCATTCGGGTTCCTGCTGGAGGATCAGGCCAAGGCCGCGGGTAAAGGCACAGCCGGAATCAGAGGTGGCGATGGTGAGGGTACCGGCCTTCATGGCAGCAACCAGATCTTCAAGAGTCTGATAAGGTGAGTCGGGCTTTACGACAATGCTGGTAGGAACCGCACAGCCGATGACCAGCGCGTTCCAATCCTCGTAGGTCAGATCAGACTGGCCCATGACCTTGATGGAGGTAATGTCGGTGGGATAGCCCAGAAGCGTATAACCGTCATGGTCTGCCTCATTCACATACTCGGTCCCGACGGCGGAGGCGCTGCCAGGCATATTGGTCACAGCAATGCTTACGCCCAATTGTTTTTCCATTTCGGCTGCCAAGGTGCGGCAGATCAGATCCGTGGCACCACCAGCGCCAAAGGGGACAATCATGGAGAGATCGCGGGTCGGGTATTCAACCGCCGCCTGTTCGCCATCCGTGCTGGAATCTGAACTGGTGTCGCCGGAACTGCACCCCATGAGACCGAGTGCCATCACAAACGCGAGGACGATGCATAGTGTTCTTCTTTTCATATTCTGATCTCCTTTGTCTTTATATTTTTGCAAGAGAGACGAAGCCCTCTGACAAACGCGGTTGGTGTGAATCACTCCACCTCAATGATTCCCTTAAAAACGGCCCCGCCGCGGCTTACCCACTCCTCAAAGGACTCCTTTGCGTGGGCAAAATCGGACACGTCGGTGATCATGCGCTCGGCACGAATGTTTCCGCTTTCAATCTGGTCCAATACCCAGCGAAAATCCTGCATTTGAGCGACCCGGCTGGCATATACAGTGGCCTCACGGATGTGGAAGGAGGGATCGCTCAGGCCCAAGGTGTCAGACTGGAGACCAACGAAAATTAAATCTCCGGCTGCCGCGAGATAATTGATTGCTGTGGAGTTGGAGGCCTTGCTTCCGGTAGAATCGATCACTTTATTTGGGTAGTCTTCATGGGTCCACTTCCGCAGTTCCATGTCAAAGTCCGCCGCACTGGGGTCCATGACAACGTGGCCGAAGCGCTCAGCCACAAAATTCCGGCGAGTGGCGCTGATATCTGCTACCCGCACATCGGCGCCGGCGGCCTTCGCGGCCTCTGCGACGCCAAGACCAATCGGACCAGCGCCCAGCACAAGGACGTGGTCGCCGGCGGCGACCTTGCCCCGACGAACGGCATGGGCGCTGACAGACAACGGCTCGATCAGTGCGGCAACCTTGGGAGGCATTGTCTCAGGAACCTTGAGCAGATTTTCAATCGGAACAGAGACATATTCCGCGATACCGCCTTCCACATGGACGCCCAGCACCTTGAGGCTGGTACAACAGTTCTCACGGTGCTGCCGGCAGGCGACACAGCTTCCGCAGGAAAGATAGGGAAACACACTGACTCGGTCCCCGACCTTCAGATCGCCAGGGGCACCGTTAATTTCGTCAATGACACCGCACAGCTCGTGGCCGAGGACCCTCGGATAGGTTAAAAGCAGGGAGTTGCCCCTATAGGCATGGATATCACTGCCGCAAATACTGATCGCCAGCATTTTGACGCGGGCGTAGCCTGGAGGTACTTCTGGCAATGGCACATCTTTGAGGTTTAGATGAAAGGCCTCTTCCAGCACGAGGGCTTTCATGGTTTTCTGGCTCATATTACCAGCTCCTTTCAATTACTTTTGAGGGGTGTTGGAGATAATAGGGGTGGAATTATAGCCGGGGATTGCCAGGATGCGGACCTGCTCCCCGTATTTCTCCTTCAAATAGGCCATGATCTCGTTGGGAGAATCTAAGTATTGGAAGCCAACCTGATGAGCCTCCTCGCGGCTGATGCCATTGGAGATCAGCACGCAATCCGCCTGCCTGGCATCTAAAACCCGGCCCAAATGAACCAGATGCGACGCTGTGGACAGATCGTGCTCCAGCGGACCGCCTTTGACGATGAGTTTGCGTGCTCTCTCATAAGGCATGTAGCCGTATTGGGCAATTTCCTTGTGGACAGGGCTGATACCCTCGGGGAAGTTTCCAAGCAGCACGATCGTCCCGCCTCTGCGCAGGTAAAATTCGGATTGATACACAGCGTTGGACCCGACCCACAAATCGGATGCCCATTTACCGACGCCGACAATAATCGCATCTGCGGCCTCGTCTACATCACAAACATAGTATTTTTTTGCAATGCTGACAGCAGCACGATGGGCTTTCACCATATCTCCACAACGCACGTCGGAGATTTTGCTGTCCTCCGTGAGTACGGCATTGAGGATAAAGTCCATGAGATGGGCATTAGTGACAATGGACTCATAAAGCAGACGAACGGGATTATCCTCCTTGCCCATAACCTCGATCCCCTTGTGAGGACAAGTCAGCCAGTGGCTGTAACCCGTTGTTTCATACCCGGCGACTCCCGGGATGACAATTTTTGCGCCGCCGGACCAGCCAAAAATGGGGTGGGGCTTGACCGCGCCGACAGCCAGGCGGAGGTCGCACTCCGTCAGCAGTTTGTTGACAAATACGGGCGGAACACCCTCGGCGCTGCAAGGGACCTGTACCAGTGCATTCGGGTCATCGAAGGCGTGGTTGATAACAGAATACTTCTCCCGAATGCCCGGCCCACAGAGCTTATCAATCTCTTCATCCGTCAGGCCGCGATGTGTCCCCAGCGCGATGAGAATCGTAATCTTGGCGCCGGGAGCATTGCGTTCAATTCTATCCAGAAGAATCGGAAGAACACGGTCCGTCTCCATTGGACGAGTCAGATCACATACAAGAATGCAGATGTTTTTCTTCCCTGCACATAGTTTGTCAAAGGGCTCTGTTCCAATCGGAGCGTCTAGATTTTGATTGATACAGGCGGTGAGGTCCTCGGCGGGCTGAATCTCCTTCGGGCGGAGAACGCCGATGAGGTTTTTTTCCGGGATATCAATCTCGCGATCTTCCCGATAGTAGGCGATTTTTACCTTCATATGATTCCTTTCTATGGCGGACTCACGCACAATTACTCAGAATGCGCTCCACCTCTTTCCGGGCATTTCGGCAAAGGGCGGTAATCACCTGGAATTCCCCGCTGCGAATCAGCCTGGTGGGACATACCCAGCTTCCGCCGCAGGCAAACACATTGGGGAGAGAGAGGTAGCTTTCCAGATTTTCCAAACCAATGCCGCCGGTAGGCATGAACCGCACTTTCGGGAAAGCGGCGCCAAGTGCCTGGATCATGGCCGGGCCTCCCAACTGTTGGGCGGGAAAGAATTTCACTGCGGTTAAACCGGCACAGACAGCAGCTTGCAGCTCGCTGGCGGTGGCAATTCCGGGAAAGAGAGGAGCGCTGCGTGCGTGGCAGTATGCAACCTCCTCCAGGGAGAGACCTGGGCTCACTAGAAATTTGGCTCCAGCAGCCAGAGCATTCGCGGCGGTGGCGGCATCTAAAACGGTGCCAGCTCCGACAGTCATCTCAGGGACTTCCCGGGCGATGCGGCTGATAGCCTGCTCTGCTGCATCCGTGCGATAGGTGACTTCCATAACATCAATTCCCCCGTCCAGCAGGGCTTTTGCCAGAGGGACCGCCTGCTCTGGGGTGTCCAGCACGACGACTGGCACCAGGCCAGCCTGTTGAAATTTACGGATAACCTCGCTCATATGACTCTCCATGTTGGTTCTCCGGCCATAAAACGCTCCAACTCCTTCCGGGAGGGGAGTCCGTCATTATCGCCCTTGCTCATCAGCTGAATGGCACCGATGGCACAGCCGCGGCGCACAGCCTTTTCCAGAGAAAGACCCTCCTCTAATCCGGTGAGGACGCCGGCGGCAAAACCGTCTCCGGCGCCGACGGTATCTACAATGTGCTCCACATGAAAGCCGGGGACATAGCCTTGGGTTTCGCGGGTGGCGTAATAGGCGCCCTTGGCACCCAGCTTTACTACCACAGCCTTTGCGCCGCCGTCCAAATAGTATGTAGCGATCTTCTCCGGCTCAACTTCGCCCATCAGGAGCTTTGCCTCATTGACACCCGGCAGGAACAAATCGGACTGGAACGCCAGAGAATTGATGCATTGGGCCATGAGCTGATGGTCCGGCCATAGCTGTAGCCGCAGGTTGGGGTCGAAAGAGAACTGGAGATTTTGCTCCCGGGCGATCTTCGCTAGAGCAAAAACTGCCTTCCGGGCTGTCTCAGAAAGAGCTGGAGTGATACCGGTTACGTGTACAGCGCTATAGGAGGAGAAATCCAGAGCAGCCACATCCTCCGCATTGAGCGTCGAGGCGGCGCTTCCCTTGCGGAAGTAAAAAATACTGGGGTCGCCGTCAGTAACCATGGATTTAAACATGAAACCCGTTGGATGTTCAGGGGAAAATTGGATCAAATCCGTGGAGATGCCGAGTTCTTTGATGCGGTTAACAATACGGGCTCCAAAGGGATCGTTGCCTAGCTTTGTCATATAGGAGACATCATGTCCCAGGCGCTTCATGCCGATGGCCACATTCAGCTCCGCACCGCAAGTAGTAAAGGAAAAGTGATTCACATCCTCTAGCTTGCCGAGCTCATCGGCAATAAACAATCCCATAGGCTCACCGACTAAGATGGTATGTTTGATTTTCATATCTCAAATCTCCACAATCAGACATCACAAAGGTCCTTGCGGCAGGAATCCAAGTTGTAGCGCTCATGCTCCAGATCCCGACGGTCAATGATCAGCTGGCGTTCTTTTTCCCAGGTGAGATGGCGATAGGGAGCGGCTCTCTCGTCAGTTTTCAGCCAGTTCATAAAGTCCTCGAAGATCTCGATTTTCCAGGGGAACTCATCAATGGCGGTGGCGGAGTATTTGCCCTCGTGAATACGTTGGAAACCAAAGATATCACGGACATGGACCTTCTCGGCATCCTCCGCAACCTCCTCAGCCATGTGAGGGGGAATAAAACACACACCGCACTCGCAGGCGTATACCACATCGCCGGGAAGGCAGGTTGCGTGGCCGATCCGACAGGGGGAGTTGAATCCGGTCAAGCAAATGTCGCGAATGGGGGAGGGGTGGAACCCACGGTAAAAGATGTTGATATCGTCGATATCGCGGATCTGCTGGACATCACGAATGCTGCCCCACACTACGGCGCCGCCGCGCTTAGTCTTCTGGCGAATCACGGTTGCCAGATTTCCGCCCACAAGAGTGCCGTACTCGGTCTTATCAAACAGATCGGCCACGAAGACATCGTCCTCGACCAAACTATCAACCACCCACTGGTTGTACATGCCTTTCATACCCTGGGACTTCGCCTGCCGCATCATGGCGATTTCCAAATCTTCTCGGATAGGCACAAAGGTTGCGGTCACTGCCCGACCGACAGTGGGCTTCATCGTGCTGTGCGTGCACTTAAAGTCACCCTGGAATTGGTAATTATTTAGCTTCATCCAGGCCAAACGCCAGACTTCTTCAATGCTCATGCTCCGCAAACGCGCCAAGACGCTGTCGGCCACACGAGGACGGCCATCTGGAAAACGGTCACCTTTCCAGAGGGGAGTCATCTGGACAATATCCTCATAATTGTTAAATTGCATCATATTACCCCCTTAAAGATTAATCGGTTTCATAAAAAATAAAAATGCAAAACTAATTATAAATTATGGAATTTTCTCCAAAAATTAGCTCTTATAGCATGCATTATACAGAGTTACTTTTTGCATTTCAACATATTTTTTGCTTTTTTCCCAAATAAACAAAAGAGCCTTTTGTTTTTGTGAAAAATAACGTTAACCGGTTTATCTATGAGGCTAACATTGATGGTGCGCGTATGGGTGCTGTCAGCCGATCACAAATCCTCCAACAGGCAAACGCACCAACCGCTCAATGACACTCTCTGCGCCAGAGCACATCTGCTTGCAGGATATGAATCTTTCTGAAGTGCACAAATTTTATCCGATTCTTTTGACTTCTGAACGTCAAATACAAAAGCTTTTGGAGGGAAGTGATGCAGTGTTCTTGCGATGTGCTTCCCAATGTCCCGCAAATATAAAGCGGCGCCCTTATCTTACGCAAGACCATCTCTGTTGGCTTTGTGTTGTGTCAAATTTATAGGAACTGGGCCTGGCTTCCGTCACAATCTGGCTGTGCGGATATTCGGATAAGGAGTCCTTCCGATCAGACATCTGATATAGAGC
>ENA-UOJP01001308-UOJP01001308.1-human-gut-metagenome-genome-assembly--contig:-C102-NODE-1308-length-31533-cov-16.527194_pt1 | contig 31533 bp, 34 predicted proteins | sample MGYA00242353_ERZ723900 | MGnify/ENA metagenome assembly ERZ723900
CCTGATTTCCTTGCATTTCTTTCATGGTATTATCCAAGCCAGAAGTTGCTTCATTTAGGCTGCTCTTTTCTCCGGATACTCCCTCATTTCCTTGCATTTCTTTCATGGTGTTATCCAAGCCAGAAGTTGCTTCATTTAAGCTGCTCTTTTCTCCGGATACTCCCTCATTTCCTTGCATTTCTTTCATGGTGTTATCCAAGCCAGAAGTTGCTTCATTTAAGCTGTTCTTTTCTCCGGATACTCCCTCATTTCCCGGCATCTCTTTCATAATGTTATCTAAATCAGATGTTGCCATATTTAAGTTATTCTTTTCTCCCAGCTCTTGTGTACCTTGAGACATTTTTTGCATTGCACTATCTAATTGCTCTGGTTTTTCATCCAAATTATCGGTATTCTCCTTATTTAGATTTTCCTGCATCTTCTTTACAATGGAGTCATCCTGTAACTCTGACGGTGCTTCATTCATGCTTTTAATCATGCTGTCATATTTCCCTTGTGCTGATGTAGCATTACTCATTTTTTTCATTTCTGCTTCTAATCCATTTTCTTTCTGTAAGCCTTCCGGATTGTTTGCAGACTGATTTTCACCGGTATTTCTTACGGATGCACTACTACCGCCGCCTCCACCGGATGGATTATTGGGGGAATTTGGAAGCCCCGGCATATCCTTTCCGTTATCCGGTAAGCCTGTTCCAGATGAAAAAGAGGAAGGTGTACCCGGCATAGGTTTCACTGCTTTATCTGCCGCCCAGCCAAAACCATTTGCTAAGGTCTTCCCTGCTGAAGCAAGATGTCCCGGAATACTTGCGGCTCCATGGACTGCCTGTCTGGCTGCATACATTGTTCCTAATCCTCCAGACAATCCGACATTTTGTCCTGTTACTTTTTCAATAATCGAAGGACCGCAAATAATCGCAAATGCTAATAGCACCAGAATAATTGCGTTTATAATGCCATGATCTACAAATAAATCATTCAACCATGCTTGAAATAATGTATAAATACGAACAGATAATGCCGTTAAAAACAATGCAATGTATCCATCTTTCATGGTATTTAAAATCATCCATGTTTTTTTTGAACCGGTAAGATCGGCAGAATATAAAATACTAAGTATTTGTCCTATTACAAGATTTATAATAATCTTTACAACAACAAAAGCCATTGCAAGATAAACCGCAACAAATGCAAACAATGTTAAGATACAAATGGAATAATTCACATGATAACGATAGTAAAATTCATTTCCAATATCACTATCGCCTTCAGAGTTCCATCCCCATCCATTACTAACATCACCAGTTGTAAATTCCGCACCAGCAGTCACTTTAAGCCGTTTTTTCAACAGCTCTTTTCCTGCTTCCGACAGTTGTTCATCTTTATAGTTCAATACCTCTGTCACCCGAATGCTATTAAACATTTCATCTGTCAGCTCCGGATAATGATAATTTTCAATATTATCTTTACTAAAACTGAGTAAACCATTTTCTTCCTTTTGGTCTACATACAAAAGGTCTATGATATTAGCGTTTACCACATCATTTGCCACTGTATGATTTTCTCCGATTGCCCATGTCACTAATCCGGTATCTGTTTCTGTATCATAAAGAGCTTTATTTAACTGCGATATGATATAGAATGAACAGGTAACGATTGCAACTGTCAGTAAAATACTTCTTAAGAAATTCGGAAATTTGCTGTTAAACAGCATCAGCATTAACCCTACCGCAGTAATACTTAAAAGCAGAATAGCGTGATACATTGGCTGCATACTAGAGATTAAATTCTGGATATTATCACTGGTGGAGAAAGAAAGCAGTTTAAAGCAATACAAATAAAGTTCTTCCGCCGCTACACAGATTGTCCGCAAAAACGAAACAAGCCACCATCCAATACTTCGAAAGACACTTCCAAATAAATCGTTCTGTTGAAAATATTCCGCATTACGGCTTAACACATCAATAATTTCATTTTCAACTGGACTTGGTGTAGCTAAAACAGCTTGTGAAAAAAGAAAAATCGTGAAGCAAATTGCTACAATTCCACATATCCTTTTTTTCTTACTTCTCATTGATACGACCTTCTAATATTGATAACATGGTCTTTTTTGACTCTTTTTTCATAAATTCCAACCCTTCTATCTTTTGATAAAGTTCTTCTAAAGGAAGCTTATGCGACCAATTTAAAATTTCTTTATAATCCTCCCCAATTCCATCCATAGCATAACTTTCTAACAGCGCATAATGCCTTTGTGATAAGGAAGCCAGCGTTTTTACTTTCGGCAGCTCTTTTTTTCTTTTTTTAGGAGCTGGTACATTTTCTTCTAAACGCTTCATCACCTTATCAAAATCCATAATATATTCTTCTATATTGGAAATTTCTTTTGTTTTTGGCGCAATTTCTGACAACCGGATTGAACGGGGATCTTCTAAAATCCCTTGCAAATAATCATAACTGAATTTCAGCTTTGTTCCGTCTTCCGCACAGTTATAAATTGGACGTGGTCTTATATCGTTCCCTTCCAAATCTGTACGTTTCATTGCCCTTCTTACGACACTATGTCCCTTTTTCAGTTCCCTTAAATCACTTGCAGACATCAGCGGTTTTTTTTCTGTTCTTTCCGTAAATGTTTTATCTAAGCTTAACTTGCTGCCACTTCTCTGTATGTCTATATAAGTTATCTCACCTAACATCTTACTGAAATATTCCGCTGTTTCTGTGTCATTTCCCATTAAGTAAATCTGATTTCCACAGTTTGCTATGATTGTTGCCGCATCTTTGTCTCCATAAATCTTCTGAATACGTTTTATGGACTGTATATAAAGGTCAAAGGTAATATTCCTTCCCAGACCAACAGTCAGCATATTTGTCATACCCTCAATCAGTGGCATATTACCAAATTCGTTCAAAATATACTTTACCGGTCTTTTACAGGTCATGTACTCATCACACATTCGAGAAAGCATAATATACGATTGTCTGATTAAAATAGACGCAAGTGTATGTAACGAACTGTCATAATCCGGAAAAACAATAAAAAGAGCAATCGGCTGTTCCCCAAATCCAAGTTCTTCCATGTCCAGCTCATTTTCCAGTGATATTTTTATAATTGCATCATTGGAAAAGTTAGTTAGTTTAATTGCCATAGAAGAATAAATATCACCACTGGCACGATCTGAAGCTAAATCTATGGATAAATATTTCAATTTTGCTCTATCGGTAGCTGGTCGCATATTAAAATATCGGTCTAATTCACTTATCCCGTTTTCATCACGTTTCCTTGATAACTCTGAAAACATCACGATAATGCTGTATATATTTACGCATTTTTCATATTTCTCAATTTTCTCAAATGTCACGTCATCCGGAATATAATGAACCGTATCATCCAGTACATAGTCTTCCCCTTGATATTTTTTTAAATTCTCCCTTGCCTGTTCCTGTTCTTCTTCTGGTAAATCTAAAAACTTTTCTTGTTTTTCTTGGAACTTTAGTTTCCGAATATGGTTATACTTTTCATCTTCTTCTAAGCAATCTGTAATATGAGCAATAATCAGAGCAGAAAATAAAGCTGCCGCATTTTCGGTAAAAAAGTCATTCTCTGCTTTTGTTTTTTCTCCTGCACAAAAAATCGAATAGGAATAGGAGTATGCCATTAGTTCTGCTGTTGCATAATCCCCTTGCTTATACAGCTTTAGCATGTTTGCTAAATAGTTAATGCTAATACTGTATTTCGGATTTGACAGGTTATAAAGCAGGGTTTTGTATCCTCTTTTTTCCAATCTTTTCTTAGCAGCCCTGTATTCTTCACCTTTTAAAGCTGTAATCACCATAGATGGCTTTATTTTTGCCCGTGAATAATTATTTGTATTCGGTTCTACATAGATTTTATCTTTACCAGCTCTTGTAATACCGATTGTGATTGTATTTGTATTTCCATCATCAATGAAATGTTTTCCTTCATAAGTGGAAATCAAAAATCCCGGAAGACCATCATATTCCCCTTCCCGTTCATCAATCTGCCGATATTGCTGTTTCAATTCTTCGACTGTTGTAAAACGGGAAGAGCCTTTTTGATTAACATTAAAATTTTCTTCTGAAAAAGATACTTTTATTTTATAAGCCCATGTGATATCGCATATAAGAAGAAAAAGCAGAAAGATCAGATATAACCACCAAAAAATTATTATTCCCTTCGGCAATGGAAAAATCTTTAAAATTCCCCATATATTTTCTTCTGTAAATAGTTCTACAAGCGTATTTATTAGGAAATTAAAGCACACCATCAGCAAAATATTTGCCATTAAAAGAAGTTTTTTTATATTCTCCTTGTCTGCTAAAATACGGTTAAGCTGCATCACCCTTTTTTCTTTTTCTGTTTTTTTCAAGATAGAAGCAATCTCATCTTTTAATTTTTTAAAATCAATTTTTTGCATATATTTCTTTCTTTTATTTTCAAGGTGCTATAAATAGCACCCCGCATATATAAGCTCTAAAATTTAACTCTTTCAGAAATAAATGCTGCATATTCAGCAGCTCCAGCTAGTATAATTGCGCCGCCAATTAAACCTAATATCCATTTATTTGCTTTTCTTTTCCATTCTTTCTCAAAAAAAGGGCACATCCATACAGCTGCGGACGCCATTATTACAATTATAGCTATACCCTGAATTTGATTTTTCAATGGTGCTATCAATTCAATGATAATATCAACAAACTTTGAAATAGGATCACTTCTATCCCCCGGCAGACTGGTTGTTAAAAAGACCAATCCTTTCACATATAAACTATCCATTTTTTCTCCTGTTTCTTTTTTTCTTAGCAATGACATAAAGAATTGCAACAACTATGGCAACAAAAATTAAAATTCCTGCTCCTGCCATAATGTATTTCACAATTTTATTGTCATCTTTTTCGTATTTTGCGGTTGCAGCTCTTTCGTAGATAAAGGATGTCTGGCTTTCAACTGTCTGTTCTACCCGATAAGCGGCAACATAGCGGACTTCATTTTTATCCAGTCTCTTTTCATAGTTTGCCCTATAATAATTAACATACTGTTCAATGTCAGCCCTTGCATTCCGACAGGTCTCACCATTCTCATCCGTGTATACATCAGAAGTCCAATACGTCCGGATTACCCTACTGGTATTCCTATCCGCTCCTACTGATGCTAGAAGCTCCTGTTCATAACCCTGAAGCGGTTGTTCCGGATTGCCTTCTATCTGTATACCATTCCATTCAAAATAGTCTGCATCCATGTTATAAAACTTAATATCAATGTAATTGGGTTTCCATCCACCTCCCTGTTGTACTAAATTTTTCAATTCAGCCGTCACCTGTATGGTCTCACCGGTGGCGGGATCTGTTGTAGAAATGGCTTTTGTCTTGGGAACATCGGATTGCTGTATAGGGTATTGGTAGTCAACAAAACCCGTAACTAATTGTCCTTCGCCGGGAGTAGAGATGGGTTCTTGCACAACATGTGACAAGGAATAAAGAATGTCATTATCTTGCAATTCATCCGGCGGAGCATATTCTTCCTGAGCTCCTACTACTTTTTCTACTTCTTTTGTTAAATACTGGACTTCTTCTTGAGGAGTTTTTTTCAAAGTGCGTACACTAACACCGGACAGAGTGTATTTCTGTCCGTCTCTTATAATCTCCTTATCGAAATCCGGAATATTTTCCTGTTCATTTTCTGCCTTAAAATTGATTGTTTTACTAAAACTATCTTTTGAAGCAGCCAGAACAGGGGTGCTCGCATAAAGCAGAGCGGCAGCAACTAAGAAAAAAGAAACAAACTTCTTGTTTTTCACGCTGCTTTCCTCCTTGAATTTTTTACAAAATGTATACTTTTTGTACACCATAAAAAAAGGAGGGGAGTTGAACCTTTTACTGGAAATTTTTCAAGAATTGTTTATGTTTTTAATAACCGACCTACGTTAAAATCAGAAAATAATAAAGAAAAATTGACATGAAAAAAAGGTATACTTTTTGTCGCATACCTCTGTATCTAAATAATAGCATTGAAACCCGAAAATGACAATGAATTTTGTAAAAAAATATCAAATGTCATTTTAAAATCTCTAATTTCCCCCGATTATTTTTTCTCTCGGTAACAAAAAAAGCCCTGAAAACACGGCTTCAGGACTTTTTTATAAAATTTTTTTCTATTCCATTGCATTTTTTCTTTCTCTAGCGTATAATATGTTTAAAGGAACAACCGCCCACAAGGGGTTGACCGGATTTATAAGAGATAGAAATACCACCCTAAACCTGCCAAAGTTTCAAGGGTAGTTTTTCTATGTAATAATAGGATTACTTACAAAACGTAAAAATGAAGGTCAGTAGTGATAGAATGAACATTCCGAAAGCCATCAAATCTTTAAAATCAAAAATGTTTTAATTCATTATTGACAAAATGCAAAATGAACATCAGAAAAGTGCCTGAAGTATCACCTTCAGGCACTTTTTTGACATCTATTCTTCTACTGCTTCTTCAGCTTCTTTTGACTCTCCACAATGGCTGCATACATATCCAACAAGCTTATGCTCCGTCCATGCTTCCTTATCTACTACCCACTTATCTTCATACACAGCTTCCTTGTCTACAATCCAGCGGTCTTCGTATTCTGCCGGATGCCAAATACTTTGATATACTGCGTCTGCTATCTTCACATGTTCATAGTGTCCTTCTTCCGGATACTCGATGATATCATATCCTTTTTCTACAAGGATTTCTGCTTCATGCCAGCCTCCACAAGCAAAATTTCCTTGTAACATTTGTTCTTCAACATGTGCATCCACAGCGTCATAACCTTCATCACCCATTCCGAAATCCTTTTTACATCCATTGCAGAGGTAGTGAATTTCATATTTATCCTTTGCCGGATTATGCACCTTTTCCGTCCATGCTTCCTTGTCTACCACCCAGCGGTCTTCATATTCTGCCTCTTTTATCAGCTTATATTCGGTCCACTGATCCTTTACCAGCACATTTTCATAATGTCCTTCTTCCGGTTTCACCAGAACCTTGTCATAGTGTCCTTCTTCCGGATGCTCAATGTCCTCATATTTTTCTTCCCAGTCATGTTTGCATTTTTCCGGTATCCATGCACCAGAGGCGTCTACATAGTAATAATCAATCCATGTATCCGCTGCCATTCTTCCGTCAGCATACATGTAATAGCAGGTATCTCCAATCCAATGCCAGCCTTCCCCTAACATCCAGCCTGCACCATCGAAGTAATACCATGCCCCATCTATGTATTTCCATGTATTTGTCGGATAGCTGCCGTCTGCATACCGATACCACCACTGGTTTCCTGATGCAACCCATTTATCAGTTACCCATTCTCCGGAAGCATTTACATAATCTCCGCCTATCCATGTACTCTCTGCCATAGCTCCGCCGGAGTACATGTAATAACATTTTCCGTCTATCCAATGCCACCCTTCATCCAGCATCCAGCCGTCTGCGTCAAAGTAGTACCATCCGCCGTTAATTGCAACCCATTCATTTGCAGGATAGCTGCCATCCGGGAAGGTGTACCACCAGCTACCGGCATAGCTTCTCCACTGTGCAGGCTCTGCATCAGGAACCCATGCACCGGAGGCATCCACATAGCTTCCGTCTACCCATGTGTTCTCTGCCATGTCACCGCCAGAATACATATAATAGCATTTTCCATCAATCCAATGCCAGCCTTCCCCTAACATATAGCCGTAAGAGTCAAAATAGAACCATTTCCCATAAATGCTTTTCCATGTGCTTGTGGGATAAGAACTATCATCTTCCTGCCACCACCAGCCGGTGCTGTTTTGCTGCCAGCTGGCAGCACTTACACTTACCGGCGCTGCCGCTGTTAATAATGCGGCTAATCCCAAAGCTGCGCTTTGTTTCAACACTTTTTGTAATTTCATCCATATACCTTCTTTCTATCAATTTCGTATCAGTTATTTTACTTATATTATACCATAAAAAGGAAACATTGTAAATACTTTTGTTTCTTTTAATTGTGAAAGATACGTTTCTAAACTACCTAAATGTTTCCTTTCGTAAATTTAAATAACAAAATGCCCCAGAGTCGAAGCTCCGGGGCATTTTGTATTTGTCATTATTTCATTCCTTTCATCTATCGTAGCAAGTATAATAGCCTATTATATTTGCAAATAATTAGATAGACAGTAAAACAAAAGAAAAAAAGACAATTAGCCTAGAAGACACCCCAGAGCTGGCACTCTGCGGGTGTTTGTGTTTGCCATGCAAATCATCTCGTTTGCCTATTGGCATTATAGCATACGCTTTTTTTATAATCAATATACCTTTTATTTAAAACAAATCTTCCAAAAATGAAAAAGTAAATTCTACTATGGGTGGAAAAGGTGGAATTTACTCTTCTTCACTAAGAATTTCATCTTACAACTTGTTTATCATTACTATTCTACTCACTTCCCCATAAAAAGATGTTGCATTTAACCAAGACATGATAGACTTATAGTATTTTTTTCTTTTTTGGGAGTGTTATTACTTCTGTGGAGAAAATGTTATTTTTAAATTAAATTTTTGGGGGTTTGTCGCTTGCTTAGTTCCGGAGGAACAGGCTGTTTTTTTTGGTTGCCAGCTAAGATATAGTTTATTAAAAAAGAATTTAAGAAAAGATATGATTTGTTAAGTGATTATATTTGCCCCAAACCCTTGATTTTACTGGGTTTTTAAGAACTTTCCATCACACAAAATCTGAATGTATTCTTAGAAAATTTCCATGGAACTTGAATATTTTTTCTTACTTCTGACATAAAACTTGAATATATAATTTTTAAATAAACATAAAACTTGAATACTTTTTCTCTCTTTTCCATCCTAAAAAAGAAAAAAAGCTAAAATACACTTTCTCTGCTCTCAAAAAAGTATATCTTAGCTTTTCATTGCTCTTTTTCTGTAACGGAAAATAGACTTAGACAATTCTAAGCCTCAAAATCTTCCTATGCTCTTACAAAAAGTTCTTCCTGTATAATTTTATGTATGAGTTTTGGATTTAATTCCCTTCGCCATTTCTTTTTTTGCTTGCTGCCATTTAAAATTTCTAAGCTCTGCTCTACAATGCTGCTAAGGTTAAAGTCCAATTTCTTAACAATTTTCACATGGTACTGCCTCAAAACTGTTAAAATGTCCTGTTTCTGCTCTGCTTCTATTCCTTTTACCTTATTCCGGCGGCAGGCTGTATCAAAATCATGCAGCCTCTTTTCTTCATTTTCACTTTCACCGGCATTGTAGACTTCGTTTTTCTTAAATGTAAGGAAATACTTCCTTCCATCTTCTAAATATACGCTTAAAAATGGCTTTAATTCCCCTAAATAAGCTCTTGCCATACGATTTGTAAATCCTAATTCCTTAAATTTATTTAAGAAATTTTCCTTCAGGATAGCGTAAGAGTCACGCTTCGCTTTCTTACGGTTAATGTTCCATTCACGGAGAAGGTAGAGAGCCATCATTTTTGCATTTGCACGCAGCTTCCGGAAGGCTGCGGATTTCACCATTTTGGAGCTCACGCTCACATAACCACGTCCATAGTTTTCTTTTCCGGAAAAAGAGTTATTTAAGATTGTAATATCCCAGTCATAGTAATTGCGTTTTTGGGCATCAATCAAGCCCTTATTCTGTAAGCTTCTTTTACAGTCATAAAACCCTTGGTAGGATATACCGATGCTTTCACAAACGTCTTTATAGTAAATTCCACTTGCTCTGCCGGCTTCATCCTGAAAACGGGCAACATACAAAAGCAGATCCAGCTCTGCGCTGGTAAGTTTTTCCTTTATTGCTTTTTCCAGTACCTCTATGCTTATCTTCTGCAAACGACTCCCTCCTTTCTTATTTTTTCTTGGTGCTACAAATAGCACCTGCTAAAGAAACCGCTTATTTCCTGCTTTCTTGCACAAAAAAACAGATGACAAATACACCTGTATCTATCACCTGTTTCCCTTCACGCACACCCTAATGTTTCGCTCTTAGCAATAAAAATTTTCTTAATAAAAAAATTGACATTTCACGAAAAAAACACAACACCTTATTGACAATTTCATTTTTTATTGCTATAATCCGAAACATAAGATACAGTTTCGGTGTATCTTTTCGGTGTGTATTATCAGTTCGGATGATAGATACACAAGCTGTTTCAGGTGTGACCAGCACCTTAACAGCAACTTTGTATATATAATAATCAAATTTATCTTAACTGTCAAGAAAATTTTGGATATTATATATACCAACTCAAAAATAAACTTGTTAAAGGAGATAAGATACGTCTTATCTCCTTTTGCTTTCCCAAAAAAATAAAAATCAATTTGAGCAAATCGCCTTTTATTTCTATTAAATTTTTCACAGTATTTCCCTCATCTGATAGTAGTGGTTCTTACAAGTAAACACTAATCACAGCATCCAGAACTATAGTTCTTTCCGAAAAGGTGTTCTGTTTTTTCATAGACTTTCATTTATGAATATGGTAGGATATTTTCATAAAAATATTTGTAGATAACATAAACACAAAGATTATTTTTATAACAAAAAAGGAGAAAAAATGGTTTTATTTATTATTTCGGCAATAATCGGGGCATTGGCATCCGGTATATTATATTTTAAAAATGCTAAGTTCTATCTAAAAAAATTCCATCTTATTTCTAACACTTTAGAAATAGCCTTTTACGGAGCTATGCTAGGTTGTTTGATGGGTTTAGTATTATTTGGCTTATTAAGCTTAATATGCGTTAATATAGAAAAAAAAGAGATTGTAACCGAACAGAAAATTTATACCGTTGAAAATTCCAACGAAACTTCCAGTGATCTATTCTTAGTTAAAGACTATACTGACAATAAAATAACTTATCGTTATGTTATTGATACAGGAAATGCGAAGCAGATAAAGGAAATAGATTGTACTGATCAATGGGGAGATTTTGTCGATACTAAAGTATTCATTCATGAAGGTAATTATGAACCATCTGTGAAAATACAAAAATGGGGAGATTTCAAAAAAGCTTGGTATAATTACTTCATATCAAATTTACAAAAAGGTGAAGTAAAACGTGCAGATTTTTATGTTCCAAAAGGGGCTGTATCAATAAATTTTAATAATAATTTGTAAATTTTCTAGCTTCTTTGCCAAAATAATCATTACTGAACTTCTTTTCGTTGCAACACTCCAATCTGGAAACAGAAAGAATGTGCTAGATTATAGATGTTTGAAATAATTTTGACTTCTATTGTGGCAAGAATAATTAGTTATTATATTTACAAATGGTTAGGCAAAAAAATAGCGGCAGTTAATCTATGAAATGTTCTTCTTGAAAGAGCAGAAAACCCAGACGGTACCACCTCTGGGTTTTCATTTTGCACTAATTTTATATGGTGAACTACCCATTGTCTAAAGCCAACGGGCTTCCTGCTTCATAGACCTCGTAACCTACTATCTCCACAGGCGTTAATTCGGGCAGTCCCTGCCCTATACATTATTTCTTATTATGCTATTTGTCTTAATCCCTCTGCCAATATATTTTTTGCAGCATTTATATCCCTGTCATGTCTTTCTCCACATACAGGACATATCCATTCTCTTACTGACAAATCCTTTGTATCTGTATTTTGATACCCACAACCAGAACATAAAGCAAATTTGTATCTGTTTTTTGATTTTCATGTTCCCATGACGTAAGTATATAACATTTTTTTTACTTTTGCCTACCTTAACCCACCGTCTAAAGTCAGTGGGATTGCGGCAGCCTTATTTCAAACCACTCAAATATGCTGCCAATACGTCAATATCTGACATATCTTTAAAATTTACCTGTTTTATATCCTCCATAACGTTTCCTCCTGCATCCTGTATAAGTCCTTGTTTTCTATGTCTTATCTTATCATATACAGCTTTCCCCGTTCAATCACTATATAGAGCTTACACATTGTTTTTATAATATATAGAACAGTTTTTCCTATCGCATTCGCTACTTATATTCTCCTAAAAATTATCCCTTCAGAACAAAGTCATTCTGATAAATAGCTTCAGGAGTAAATCCGTAGTCATCGACACTGTGGTAATGTGTATAACCATTTGTCTATGCCAGTATGGGAAAGTATGTTTATAATCTGTGGAAAATCCATTTTCCATGGATTATGAATAAACTTTTCCATGCAGAATAAATGGTTATGCACATTTCCATAGTGCTTTAATGTTTTATAAGCTTCTCACTAAGCAGCTCACTATATTCTAAAGCACATTGTTATCTTTTCTTCTTCATGCTATACTTGTTAGGCTACCACCCCCTATACAGGTAGGGAAAGGGGGTATGCCACAATGGATATATTTTCGTCTTTCTTACTCTCTGTCTTGGCAAGTGTAGTAGCCTACTACATCTGCAAATGGCTGGACGGAGATAAATAAGCGGTAGCCAGCCTAAGGTCTAAGCCTCCTTGCCACAACGGAATAGAAAAGCCCCAGAGTTGCGACCTCTGGGGCTTTTTGCGTGCCACTATGGACACTTTCGTCTTTCTTGCCTACTGGCATTATAGCATATTCTAATAGGCATTTCAAGTATTCCCATTTCTGTATAAATTAGTACACTTATTTCCAAAACTATACTATTTTTTAATAGGCAAATCAATAAATTCATGTTATAATAAGACACAGGGCTACCAGTTCACGGTAGGCGATTGGTCTTTCCTTACAAAGAAATAAGGAGGACCTTAATCCTCCGGAAAGGAGGAGGATGCTTATGAGCACTTATGAGATTATCATGATTATTTTAAGCATACTTACTTTGGTATTTACCATTGTTGGTATTATTGTAAAGCTTATCATTGAGCTTATAAACTCAAGAAAAAAGTAATCGCCGGTCCTGGAAAACTTGCGATTACTTTTTTTACATAATATTCTAAGACCAACCGTTCTACCGATAGCCCTTTCTGTAATACAATAGTATCACACTCTTAAAGAAATAGCAAGATATGTTCAAAGGAAAAATCACAACGTATATTTTTAAGATATCTTTCATACCAAATACGCATTTTCTTTTATCTGTGTTTTATATTTATAAAACGTATTTCTGGCAATCCCCAATATAGCGATTACCTCTTTATCCTTCAAATTCCCCTCAAAGCTTTTAGACATTTTTATTATTTTATCCTTCATTTCTATGGATTTTTTCGTTTCTACTGTGCAGCCTTTCGCCCTGCCAATTTGTACACCGTCCATCTGCGCCCGAACTATCCCCTCTTTAATTCTTGTATGCAAATACTCTACTTCCTGTTCTGCATTTTGAAACGCAATTTCTATCTGTCTCTTTGCTACAATCATTAAATATTTGTCTACCGCTTCCAAAATAATATCTACATCTGTACCAGTTAATTGTATATTGCTGCGTAATGCTTTTTTAAACACATCTGTATTTAAGTGTTCTTCCTTCAGGAATACAAGATTTATGTCTTTATAGAATAAGTCAATGTAACACTCAAACCCTTCTTCTGCTGTCCTGCTCATTCTGCTTACTTCATCAAATACTATCGTGTCTGTTGGTTTCAGTCCTTTAATCAGTTTATTCCAAACTGGTCGATCCATAGTCGTACCGGTATATTTCTCTGAAAAAATTATAGCAGTAGGATACCGCTTTTTAATATTCGCAATCTGCCTTTCTACTTTCTGCTTTGTGGTACTGACTCTTACATATCCATATATATGCTCCATAAAATATCTCCATTTAAACTCTAGTTTATTTTGATACTTTTTTTATATCACGAAGAAGCTCAAAAATCAATGTTTTTAATACTTTTTAATACAGGTTTATTTTAATACTTTTCTTTCGTAAAAAGTAAGGTGCTACAAATAGCACCTTACTTCAATCCCGTATTATCCGATATATTCTTTTTCATATCTTCTGAATGTTGCTGTACTAATTCCAGCTTGTTCGCATGCTTCTTTCCTCTTTATTTTTCCTAATTCCACTTGCCTATATAAACTCAAGAAATATTCCTTTGAAATTGCTTTTGGTCTTCCGAATTGTATTCCTTTTTCTTGCGCTAACCTTATACCAGCTGCTTGGCTTTGACGTATATCTTCTCTTTGCGCCTGAGCTACATAACTTAAAATCTGCAATACAATATCTGTAATAAACTCCCCCAACAAGTCTTTACTTCTCCTTGTGTCTAATAACGGCATATCTAAAACAACAATCTCAACCTTCTTCTTTTTCGTCAGATAATCCCATTGTTGAATAATCTCATCATAATTTCTTCCAAAACGGTCTATTGCCTTGACAAAAACAACATCTCCCGGTTTTAATTTTCTTAACATCTTTTTGTACTGTGGTCTATCAAAATTCTTTCCTGACTGCTTATCTAAATAGATATTTGTAATTAAAATTCTTTGTTTTAATAAGTCCACAATCTGTCTATCTTCATTCTGAGATTTTGAAGATACTCTCGCATATCCATAATTCACGTTCTGTTCCCTGCCTTTGTATGTTAATATATTTTTTGATAATCAAATACAACTCCAGAAACAGAGCTTTCTGGAAATCATAAAAGGTCATAGCGCAACCTGCACTATGACCTTTTATAAAACATTAAATATTATCAGGATACATATATACATTGCATTTTCCACATATCAAAGAACCCGTTTTTTTTGCCCTAGCTTTCATTCCACAAACAGGACATTTCATCTTGACAGGAAATGGTCGAATTGGCTTATTTTTTTCTTCTGTTCTCCTTAGTGCTCTATCTTTCCTTACCGCCTCTTTCACACGTTCCTCTTGCTGAAACTCTTTTTTAAAAAGTATTTTTATTTCCTCTCCTATACCTTTTGTTATATATCCTTTCGTAGGTTCGAAGGAAAAAAGAAGTCCTCGTTTCATTCCCTCTTGATAAAAAATCTTATTATGATATCTCATGTTGCGTGAAGTATCTTTCAGTCCATGTTCAAAACAAAAGATATGTATCATTTGATGTAACATATTCATGACGATAGTTTCAAAATCATCTTCCAGTTTTTCCTCATGTACTGTAATCATATACTGCCCCTTATTTCCAAAAGGATTACACGCCCAATTTTTACACCTTGTATTAACACTTATATAAATTTGTGGTGTCAAAAATTGATTATAGAAAACATTCTCATTTAGAGTCCGGAAAAGAAATTGAAGCTCTCTCTTGGTGTTGTTATACATTCTCTCTTTCCTCCTTTTGGATGCAGTAAATTCTAACATTCAGTTTTTTAAGACAGCCCTAATAACTCCGCCTGAAGAACTGTATATTCCAACATCGCTTCCAAAAATACCGTTCCTATACTTGTCTTATAGTTCTTAGCAATCTTTTCTAACGCTTCTCTATCCTCTAGTGATAGATAAACTGGCTCTACTACCGGCTTACGAACGTATTCCGGATTGCTTTTTTGTCGTATCAATAACCTCTCGTTAATACTTGGGTTTTCTTGATCTAAATACTTCTGAATAGCTTTCCTATGATAAGCTGCTCTTGAAAGTCCCGTTTCATCTAAAATTTTATTCTCCATTTCTGCTAATTTTGCAGTAATGGAAAACGTTGTTCGTGTATTCATCCACATTCCGCTCCTACCATAAAATTTCTTTCTCCATTCGATGCGTTAAATATAATGTCATATCCCAAACACATAAGGTCGGCGCTTTTACCTTCTTGTCACGTTTTCTTCGAACTCTAATATTTGTATAATATTTTTTCTGCATCTCATCTTCAAATTCAAACGTAACAACTACTTCAGGATACATTCCCCATATCCAAGGATAAGCTTCAATATCTACCACACCACAAAAATTGTACTGTGTCTTATATTGCATTAAAGATGCGTAGCCATCTACTGCACGCCGTTTTAAAGCTATTGAACTAAATCTATGCAAACAGTAAAAAGCCATCCATGTAGTAGTAATAAGCAGCACATTTCCTTTAACTATAAACAGCAGCAAAGCAGCACCAATTATTATTCCTAAAATTATCCATTCTACCTTATTATAATATTTCTCTCTATCTTCTGTTGCTCTAAATATCCCATAGTACCATTCTGTGGTATCTTCAGAAAGCTGCTTTACTTCAACCTCTCCGATTTTTTCTTTGCTCTAAATTGCATCGTCACTCTCCTAAAAGTCAATCCCAAAAATCTATGGCTCTTGCCATCGTACTATCATTATACATTTCTTTGTACTTTTTACTCACCACGGAATTTCCATCTTTTTCAATTTCATCTAATATTTTCATCAATTTTGAATATATTCTTTCTTCCATATCTTCTTGATAATCAGCCTCTAATAGCACTTGATGTACCAAATCTCTTATTCCGTTAGGTCCTGAAAAATGAGAAATCAGTGAAAAACGGTCATCCTGATAGGCAATAAATGTATAGTTTACAAGCAAATCGAAAATTTCTGTTTTCAAATTTTTCTGTCCCACATAAAAATTTTCAATCATCTTCATCATTCCCTTCTTTATAAAGACCATTCGCCTTATACAGAAATTTCTACTGTAATATCTTTTTCAGTTTTTCAATACTTCTCAGATAAATTTCATAATTTTCTTCTTGAAGATATATATCCTTCTCTTTTAGTTTTTTCATAATAACGTTAATGTCCTTACGAAATTTTTTCCCAGATATTAAAATACCTTCTGGTTTTTCTTCTTTCTCTGTATTTTCTGAGTTTTCTTGTACCATCTGCTTTTCAGCTGAAGCTTTACTATCTTTTTCATTTTGGAATTTTAAAATATCAACTCTTTCAATTTTCTCACCCGGTTCTTTTTTTGTAGAAACCTCAGTAATGAATTTTTCCTGTTCTTTTTCCGGCATATCAGCAATTTTCTGAGCTGTCGATACTGTAACTTGATCGTCTAAAAGTGCTTGCACTAAAGCTTCTGAGCCTCGATTTTCAACTTTTTGAAGCTGTGCTACTTTTGATGGTGAAATCTTCATATCCGCTGCTAAAAGCATTCTCGTTTTTATGCCGGTAAGTTCTCCTTTTTCACGTAAAGATGTGTAAATGGCTTGATACCCACGCATTTGTAACAGTAAGTCTCCATCTGTCTTATTTCTTTGTCCTGAATTTTCCGCAAGACGTACATAGTCTTCTTTTTCTTCATCTGTAAGTGGCAGCGTAATCAAATCCGGATTAAATATATGTACTTTTATTTTTCTATCTGAAGACCAAATACCTTCTTGAATTAAGTATCCCATAGCACGATATCTTCTCTCACCGGCAACAATTTCATAATCCTTATCTCCTACTTTTTTCAAAATCGGAGGATTTAATATACCTACATCTCTAATAAGCTCTGCGAGCTCTTTTATTTCTTCTTCCTTCATACTCCAATCGTTCTTATCTGTCGTATGTATTTGATCGTGAGTAACCTGAATTTCTTCCATTTCAGCAGATTTCATATTCATAGCTTCCATAAGCCCACTGCCAACCTTAATTGTTGAATTATCGTTTCCTTTATTTCCATAAATCGACTGTTGATTATTAAACTGTCTTCCCATTCCTTTTCTTAAAGCGTCTACATTTAATTTAGCCATTTATATCTTCCTCTCTTATCTTTCAGCTATTTTTGCTGGAATTGGTCTATATTTATCCCAAATGCCATCAGAAATCAGTTTTTCCTGCACTTTACATCTTTTCTTTCCATCTACAAGTAAATATTCCTTCCCTTGTTTTACCACTGTTATCGGTTCACAAATACCATTCTTCTTTATATCTTCCTGTAATTCTTGTTCTGCCTCTGACTCTATTTGCTCACTTCCTATAATCTGTTCTAAGGTAAGGTAAACATTTCTTTCTTCATCATATTGCTTCAAGTATTCTTCTTTATTATCTGCCATAATAAACTCCGTCAAATGCAAATAATTTGTTGTCAACTTGCTAACTGTCTTCTTTTTATCCGCAATAAGAAGTGGCAGATTTAGGTAGCTTCCCTCTCCAATGAGCTTTGATTTATACATTTTAAATGGCAGCAATACCCCCGGAACCATCTCCTCCAACAGTTCATAAGCCATTTTGGGTACTCCTTGATTTTCCCAGCGTGTAAAAAAACATCCGGAAATCTCTAATTTATCATTATAATCTTTAACTGTACGAATTAAATCCAGTGCATAAGCTACACCCTCTAAACTATCTCCATCTGTGGTTGTCGGTATGTAAGCTTCATCACATACTGCTAATCCATTTACATTCGCAATCGAAACAGAAGGAGCACAGTCTATAATACAATAGTCATATTCGCTTTCTATTTTTTTGATATGTCCTTTTAAACGGAACTGTGGTGGTACGGTTACATCTGCCTTAATCCGGTCCTGCACATCTCCTAATTGCAGATCAGACGGGATAATATCCAAGTTTTGATATACTGTTTTCCGGATACAATTATGAACGTCCATATTCCTATTTAACAATAAATCTGAAATTGAATTGTCTATGCTTCTAATATCGCCATGTAATTTGCGTTCCAGCCTTTCATATACATTGATGTTACTGAAACGTGCCGTTGTATTCGCTTGCGGATCAAGGTCTATCATTAAAACTCTTTTATTATACTGTGTTGCTAAAATATGTGCCACGGAAGTAACACTAGCTGTTTTAGCAACTCCTCCCTTAATATTCACAAATGCCACTGTCTTCATAATGTTCTCCTCTCTCATAAATAAACTTGTTTTTTAATTTATTACATTTATCATAAATCAATATTATAACACTTTTATTGTTTTGTCAATCAATTTTTTATTATTAAAAAATAAGGTGCTATTTATAGCACCCTATTTCTCAATCTATCCTTACCCCTATTTTTTAACAGAAAAAAAGTCTAGGTGCTACAAATAGCACCTAGACTGAAATTTCTCTTTGAGAGCTTCTTTCTCGTCTTTGTTCTTCCAAAACTCTCTCATATTCTCTTTGATTTTTATAGCTTTCATAACTATTATCTAATGCCCTTTTCAAACCATTTATAGCCCTTTGCGTATTATAACTTTTTCTTCGATGTATACTATTCTGTTTCCATTTATTATTCAACCTAACTGTTTCATATTTCTCTTTAGTATCTGTTGGTTCTTTTAAAGGTTCTGTTCTTTTTTCAAAATTCTGTTCTTCCGTTTTTTGCTTATGACTTGTCCCTCCTTTTTTGTTCTCTTTTTTCCCTGCTTCTTTTTCTTTATATTCAGAACTCACATCCTCTATCTTTTCTTCATGGTTTATAAAATCATTTTCTGAAGATACCAAATTTACATTTTCACCCTTTGAAAGATTTTCCATTTCAATTTTATTTTTATCGTATTCCCTAATCTCTTTCAAAATTGCGTTTCCCAATCTAGTATATAAATCTTCTATTTTCCCATCAAAATATGAAGACTTCGACTCCCCATAAGCTTCCCTATATAACGCATCTTGCTTCATCAACTTTTCTTTTAATTCTTCATAATCTTTTTTGTGGTATTTTTTAAGATACGCATTGCTTAGTGCATCAATTTCCCCTTTTAAATGAGACATTTTACTATTATTATAATTCCACAAGCTACGCTTACAATCCGGCATTTTCTCATATAAAGAGAAAAATGCTTTCGCCAATTCTTTATCCTGATGAAGTGCCGTTTCTCTTTTTCTCTGAACAATCGACTCTCGAATAACCCTGTTAATTTCAAGGTTTTGTTCCCTCGTATTTACAATTTCATTTACAACCGCACTCTTACAAGCTTCTATACTGGAAAGTTTAAATCTTCCTTTATATTCCATTTCACTTCCAACTTGCACCTGTTCAACTTTCCCATTTTTTGTATATGTTTTATATACCGGATAAGCTTTCTTTTCCCTCATTGGAATTGGTTCTACGATTGCTATATGAACGTGCAAATTATCCGTATTTAAGTGAAATGCTGCGCTCCAAATAGCATTTTGGAGATTTTCTTTTTCTAACATCTCATTGACTGATTTACGAATAATTCCTTGAAGCTTTTGTTCATTCTGTGTGCTTAAATATCCATTCCATAATCCTTGTTTACGTAGCCATTCATTATCAAAACTAATAACTGTTTGCCACATCAATGATTTGTTATCTTGTGCCATAGAAAATTGCTCTTTTAGCTCTTGTTTTTCTTTTTCAGATAATCTTGATTTATCCTGTGTAAATAATCCCGTTGTCTTGTAAGGATTTCCCATATAGTCCTGATAAACATTATATTCATCAATATGTGCATTACGAACCGCTTCATCTCTATCCATATAGTTTATATATCCCTGAAATATCTGATTATCTGGCTTACAAAATTCCGTAACAACAACTACACCCGCTTTAATTTTTCCCATATCTTCCCCTTTTTTCTAATTAGGTGCTACAAATAGCACCTAATTTTTTATCATGCTATTTTTTCGTTTTTTCCTGTCTATTTCCTGTTTCTTTTTTCCTATTTTCTTTTTCAAATGTTCTTGTGAGTCAGATATTACCGGCGATGGAAATGTGTCTGTAAAAACGCATGCCGCATAGTCTTTTTCAATAAGCATTGTGTTTAAAGCATCTAACATTACAGATACATTCTTATCGGTTGCTCTTACAGAAGAATATAATCGTTTCCAATAATCTTTATAAACCTCCGAAAAAACATTTAGTATCTGCTCTGCAACTCTCCTACTCTGGACTTCTTCATTTTGCATTTCTTTATAACTTCGAATTACATGACGCACCGCCTGCACCTGTGTCTTATATCCATGCTCCTGCATTACTTCCTGAAGAAGGTCGATATCTTCCTGTTCCAGATTATAAACCTTCTGGATTTTCTTACTCGCCATTTTCTCGCTCAAAAATATTATCCTCCAATCTCTCCATTGTATGAACACACTGTTCCATTATCATATTATTTTCTTCTAATCTTTCCAGCAGAACGTTCACCAGATTTCCAAATTTATCTTCTGCAAACTGTACTTCTTTCTTTGTTGTTAATGTAAGAAAATAGTTACGCAGAAAAGCTTCTCTACTTAACCCTTTGCTTGCTGCCATTTCATTTAATTTCAGCGCCACATCATCCGGCACATTTCTAACTTGTATTTTTACCATGTTTTCACCTCATATTTTAAGGTGCTACTTATAGCACCTGAGCTACTTTGAGTGTAACATTTTATAGCAAACATTGCAATAAATATATATAAAAAGTGCTTATATTTATATATTATAAATTTAAATTGACGCCAAGGAAAACCCTAGGCTTTGCCTAGGCGGAACACTTATGTGACGTCAGTTTTCCCTTATGCTCTTTATATACTCTCGTCTTTATAAAGGCTGCGTTTTTTTAATTAACGTGATGGGGAAACTTCTTTATTTGTGAAAAATAAAAAAGAGTCTTTATATGCTACAATCTATAAAGGCTCTTTCTCAGTTCTCAACTGCTATGCAATTTGTTCTAATTTAATTTTAATCCTTCTCACATCTTCTTCAAGCGCATTTAGACGAATTAAAGCTAATTCTTCTTTATCCCTTACTTCCAACGCTTGATTAAGTTTTCTTGATAAATCAAGATGTCCTTCTGCAATAATCTTGATATTCCTATTCGTTACATTTTCTAATGTAAGCTGTATATTTAAAATATCCTCTTGCATCTTAGTCATCTTTTCTTTCTATACCGGATATTTTCTCATTTGTCTTTTCCGCTGATTTTTCTAACAGCATTGCAATCTGTTCTAAATCTCTACTTTCTAACATTTCATACCTCCTACAAATTGTCAATTTTATTCGTCTGTGTTCTATTCTTATTTTTCTGTTATTCCCATTTCAAATCTGTGCTTTTAGTATATTGCACAGAATTTGAAACGTCAATGGAATATAATATAAATATTATTCTACCAAAAGCAGCTCCTCTCCTTTAGTAGCCACATCTGGTAAAAATGTCCCTAAGCTTGCAACGGGAATAAATAAATTATATCCCTCAAAGCTTTTGAAATGTGCCAGCATTTTATCATTTTCAATCAATACATATTCTCTCTTATCTGCATTGTTAAAATAAATGCTACCCAGTCGGTAATATTTTCTTGCTTCTGCAAGCGTTTCTTTTTCGATTTCCTTGATACTCCTTGTCAGTTCTCCTTTTGCATTTCTGTACCTTTTCATGATTTTTCCTCCTTGTATTTATTTTTAGATATACAAATTTGTCTAGCAAAACTGATTTCCGGTTGACGGAAGTCTGGTGGGACTTACCTCAACCCGCAGGATATTCCTGCTATTTTCTGTTTTGCTGATTTCCGTATATCCGTTATCTGTATGGGACAACGCAAAAGTGGCCAGAAATTAGGGGAATGACAAGGGGCAAGCGCAGCGCAGCTATGTACACCCCTTTTCTTACCCCTAATTTTAGGCTATGCTTTAAGTTCCCATACGACGGATATACGGAAGTAAACAGAATGCCACAGGAGCACCTGCGGGTGTACGTCTTAAATAGTTTATCGTTTAAAGAAAACTTACCATTCATTGAGGTTTATAAGTAAATAACCATAATGAGATATTAGACTACTTTTATACTTATAAATACATACTTAAATACTTAGAGGAGCACAAAAATCTCTGAGTGCCTTATAAATACTAATGTTCAAGAATTTTGAACGGAAACATCTGGGTTGTAAAAAGAAACATTTAGGTAGTTAAAAGAAACGTTTAGGTAGTTGAAAAGAAACATTTAGGTAGTCTGATAGTGTAATATACCTGAAAGAAACAAGTGCCTTGACATTGTTACCTTTTATAGTATAATAGTTATATCTTTATTAGAGGTAACAATTATGAAAAATATGTGTTTAAACAAAGAAAATCAGGTTGTTATGGCAAACGATTTAATCAAGAGTAAAAGCTGCCTCTCTTTGAATGAAATAAAATTGCTGCGCCTCACAATTATGCAGATTGTGAAGGAAGACAATGATTTCTATACATACAAAATATCTATTATGGAATTGGCAAAATTACTAGACATCCCCAGTACACATTTATATTCTGACGTATATGATATTTGCAGACATCTTTTACAAGAAGTCGTTGAGATTGGTGATGGAAACCCTAAACATAAATGGAAAATATTCCAATGGTGCAGTAGTTGCAGTTATAACAACGGAATTATTACAATAAAGCTCCACGAAGATTTACAGCCTTATTTAATACAATTAAAAGGTTACTATACACAATATGTATTAGAAGATATTATATTGCTCAAAACGATTTATGCAATTCGTATTTATGAACTAATACGTGAAGCAATGAAAGGGCAAAAGGTATATGCTGATAAAATAGCGATTATAACTTTAAGTGAGGAAACAATCAGAAAAGCAACCGGAACTGAAGACAAATATACAAAAATGAGTATGTTTCGAGCACGAGTTATTGATGCGGCATTAAAAGAAATCAATGCAAAATTAGGCTATAACATAAGTTATGAACCACTAAAATGCAGCCGAAAAATTGTAGGTTTCCGTTTTAAAATAGAGTCTAAAAACAATGGCAAGTAAACAATTTTCAGGTTAAAAATTATAAGGTGCTATAAATAGCACCCTATAATTTCTAATACACTATACACACTTTAGTTGACAAGGTGCTATTTATAGCACCTTGTTTCTTCAAGCTTTATGTAATCTTCCATTTTCCCAAACAAATACATTATCTGATAAATATTCATTTGGCGATAACACTGTGTTATTTACTTCCTGTACCATTTTTTTGCATGATCTTATATCGTCTTTTGATTTATAAGGAACTGCAATAAATTCATGAACAGAACTGGGTAGTATAAGAAATTTAGAAGAAAACTGTTTTTCTAATTTATCCATTACTTTTTCACTAACCATAAGCGCTGCGCCTTCATCATTATCTTTTGTAGTTACAACCAATATTTTGATTTTCTTATCTGCTTCCTCTAACGGAAAATCTTCAATATATTCTTTTATAATATTTTCGATAGGTGCAATATAATAATGCTTTTCTAAATTTTCTTTTGCGTATAAAAAGACTTCTTCTTTTGTCAGGTTGAGAGCTTTTAACAGATCATTTTTCACTCTTATTTTTCCAATACTTTCTCCAAACTCAATACGAATATAAAAAGTAATTGCCATATCCTCTACAGGGATAAATAGAATATCTTCTTGTTTTAGTCCTTCAGCATTTCTATTTAAAGATATCAAAGTCATATAGAGATTTTCCTTTATATAATCCATATTTTTCATCACATTACTAACTTTCTCTGCTTCTGGCTGATCTCCCGCTAAGATACTTTCCATATATTCAATCAATTCTTTATCTGACATCTGAATAATACTTTCATGATTATAAATTATAGGATAAGTATTACTGCCCGATCTCAAAATGGCATATCCTTCCAATTTCTCATTTCTTTTCCAACGTTGCACATATTCCACTGTAAAATCTTTTTCTTCTTCTCTCAAAAGTTCATTTAATTTTTCTACTCTCATCATCATTTTTTCTCTCATAATTAAAATCCTTTCCGCTTTTTAGCTATTAAATTTTTCCATACAATACAGAAACTAGGCTAATCCCAGTTCCTATATTTTTGCGATATAGTTGTAATAATCCCAATTACTGCATTTAAAGCTTCACCCCATGTAGTAGATCCTTGAGTAGCTTTCTGTCTATGTAGCCAAGAATAAAGATATTGATATTCTATTTTTTCATGAGTATCAAAAATAAAACTTATTTCTTTTTCTACATCTTCTCTGTTTCGTTCCAGCATTTGAAGATTTTCTTCTGAAACATCAATCGCTGTAATCGTTACAATACCTTCTTTGATATCAATAGATGTTATTTCAACTGTCACATTTCCACCTCCTTTCCAGGTCTATTTTGTGATACATTTTTTTCAACAACTGAAGAACACGATATGTAGTTGTCAAGGTGCTAAGCAACTTGTTTGTTGCTTATGAGCCATTTTCATCACAGGCGTTATGTTCTGCGTCAATGAGCAAGGTGTTTCTACAGAAACACCGATACGCCGTAGGGCAATCATTGACGCAGAACATAGGCTGTGATATGCCTTCAGAACGAATGAAAACTCACGTTTCCTATGCTGAAAGAAAAGTGTCTAACTTATAAGCAACAAACAAATTGCAGAACCACAGACAGCATCATTCGTTCTTTTGTTCTAAAAAAATATTAAAATACAGATGTAATGCAAAGGTGTGATATTATATAGCAATTATATAGTAATTTGCTTGCTTTTTATCTTTCTTTGCTATAATATATATATAAGAAATAGAAAAGGAGTGAGTAGTATGGCACAAATCAATTTTCGTGTAGATGATGATATAAAGCGAAGCGCCGAAAGAACACTTAATGACATAGGATTGAATATGTCTACTGCAATTACTATTTTTCTCAAGGCAGTTGTTCGTGAAAATCGTATTCCTTTTGAACTATCCGCTGATCCATTCTGCAGCAAAGAAAATATGGACGAATTAGAAAGACGGCTAAATGATATTCATTCTGGAAAAAGTACGTTAAAAGAGCATGACTTGATTGAGGTAGACTAATGAAAAAACTCTGGGAAGATAATGCGTGGAATGAATATTTAAAATGGCAGACTAAAGACAAAAAAACATTAAAAAAAATAAACCGACTTTTATTAGACATTGATCGAAATGGTTATAATTGTATCGGAAAACCAGAAGCATTAAGTGGAAATCTTGCTGGATATTGGAGCGTCCGCATTGATGAGAAGAATAGAATTGTCTTTAGAATTAACGAAAATAGCATTGAAATTTTACAATGTGGTACTCATTATAGAGATAAATAAGCAACATTCTTCTTTTTAACAGTCCTATTTTTTCTTTTTAGGAAAGGAAACAAAAAGGTAGGTGCTATAAATAGCACCTACCTTTTTTAACTTAAATACCACAAACCATTTTCAAAGAAAAAAATCTTCCGATAGGCATATAAAGTTTGACGAACCTTCTCCTTTACATGATTATTTTTTTCTGCTTTTTTATATCCCGAAACTTGCTGATAAATATTATGCAACTCTATTTTCCCACCGGCTTTTTCTATAATATCTGCTATCACATCTTTCCACGTTACACTCTCCAGGTTGCGAATATCTGCTATCCTGTTGACTGCAAATTGTACTGGATAAATCAAATCCTCTGCTTTTTTTAACAGTAATACATATTCATGTTGAATGCGAATAAAATTTTCATTTGCATACTGGTTTTTATTACTCATACAATTATGCTGTACTTTTATGACAATATTTTCAATGATACCCGGTTTCGCAATTTCTAATAGCATACTATACAGTTTCCCCTGTTTCTTCAAGTCTCCCATTAAAACTGCCATGTGTCCTCCTGTCTCTAAAGAAGCAAATTGTTTTATCATACAAGCATTTAGTTTTTTAATAAAATCTTCCCAACTTCTACACTGTGATAAATCTACTTCATTTGCACAAATACCGTATTTTTTCTCTATCTCTGATGCTGCATACATATTGTCCGCATACCGTATCATATTATGATAAGGCGGATGCCAGAAAATAAATTCGTTTCTTTCCGGAACATCCATGTTTAAAAGATCAAATCCTTGATTTAAGTCATATACATTCGCTTTTATATTTTTTCTGTCCGCCACGTCTTTTGTTGTTCCGGAACCGCACATATAATCACTGATATTTTTTACTTTGTAAAAATCAATTAAATCTTCAATCAATCTTGGTGAACAGTTTCCTCTATAGAGGTTATTTCCACCAATTCCTCTTTCTTTGTAAGATACTATACTTTGCATGTACTTCCTCCTTTAAATCATTTGTTTTTTAGTTCCATAATACTGATACGACAATCTTCTATATTGGTTTTCTCCGTGCCCCCTCTCCTAAAAAAGATAATTTAATATACTGTTTTCGCAACATTTTAAAATTGGGTGCTATAAATAGCACCCACCCATACTTTCCTTATAAATAACCTTTTTTGTATTATAAAAGCTCATTTTCCTTCCGGAAGGAATAATATTCACCACTACCTATGATGATAAAATCATCTAGTGGAATTTCTAACAATTTTGCTGCATCCATAATCTTTTTGCAAATATCCCTATCCTGTTCACTTGGTAATATATTTCCTGATGGATGGTTATGTACTATGATAATATTCGCAGCGCCAATGAGTAATGCTCTCATAAAAATTTCTCTATTCGATAAAAATGCAGCATTTATCGTTCCATGTGAAATTTCAAAAATACCAATAAGCATTTTTTTCGTATCGTATGCAAACATAAACACATATTCTTCTGCTTTTTTGTCTAAATGTAATTCTTTTGTAGAAAATTCAAAAACTTTTTTGCAATCTGTCATTGCATCATTACAAATTATTTTTTTACCACGAACTAAAACAGTCCTTTTATTTCTTAATTCAGCTTCATAAAGATATGCCATTTACATTCCTCCTAATAATGATTTTCCGGTTTCACAGAAAATTAAAGAAACAATATTTCTAAAATTACCGGTATTAGATTTTCGTATATTTTGCTGTATGGGGAAACGACCATGCAGCCATATACGAAAAAAATCGGTGATTTTGAAATACTTAAAGAAGATATCCGCTTTACTTTGCGCTCCTCTCCTAAAAAAGAAAATCATTTATTCTTATCTCTTTACATCTTTGCCATTTTCCTATATAATTTAAAATCATAATATTTTTTCAGTCCACTTTTGGTTGCCGCCGAGTGGACTTCTTTTTCATTAAAATTTCCCATCTTCTGACTTTTTCGATACAGCAAAATATCATGTACGAAATTATTCCTACTGAAAATATTTGTCCTGTAAAGCTCATATTATTAGGCATTTCAAATACAGTATTAAATAATAATGCCGTTCCAAGTAAAGCCTGTGTAACACTTTCTCTGTGCATTTTTCATTCCTCCATTCTGATAATTTATTTTCCTTTGTAACAATTATATTTTATCACTAATTTTAGTGAATGTCAATGCGTTTTTCACTATTATTTGTGAATATATATGTTGACTTTTTCACGGATAATGCTACTATATTGTATATAATCATAGTGGAGGTAACAGAAATGTTAGAATATAAAATCGACATAATAGAAGAACTGGAGAAAATTGGTGTGAACACAACAAAAGCCCGGGAAACTGGAATTTTCGGGCAATCAACTATGAAAAAATTTAAAAATAAAGATACTTCCATTTCTTTAGATAATCTTAATCGACTTTGTGCAATCTTGGAAATGCAGCCACGAGATATCATAAAATACATTGAAACAGATAACGATAGAGAAAATTATATCTCTAAAATTAGTGATAATTCTATTGACATTCACTAGAATTAGTGATAAAATATATTTTATAAAGAAGCTTTAAATTAGAAAGATTGCAACAAGACAAAGAAAAATAAGTAATGTGATATGAATTTGTAAAGGAGAACAGATTATGAAAACACTAAATTATATTTATGGCGGAATTGAAGAAATTAAAATAGAAAATGAATATTACTTCGGACAGTTATGGGATGGAGAGGAAGGAAATGCAACAGAAATTCTTGAGTCTGGTGCAGTAGCAATTTATGACGGGAACGGCGAAGAAAAATTTTGCGACTTTGAAATCATACAAAATGATGCGGATTTATTTAAAACCATAGTGAAAGTAACAGATATCAGATAAAAAAGGGGACTGAAACGCATGAATGAAGTAGTAAAAAAAGCAATGGAAATGATGCAGGAAGAATATAAGGGTTATATACCGGATTTAGAAATAGGTGAAATCTGTGAAATCAATGATGTTTGGGATGGAATAGGAGAAATTCCAGAGGAAAGTTACAGCCATCAGGTGACTGATACAGATTGGATAAATTATGAGTTTGAAATTTTGGAAAAAAAGGAAAACGAATTAGATACCGTAATAAGAATTAAAAATATAGAGTTGTTATAGGGAGAAAAAACATGATAGAAGAGTTAATCACATCTATTGGCGTACAAAATCTGGAAAAGAAAGCGCTGATTTGCCATAGACCATTAGATGGAGCGTATGTATATGTAAACGAGGATGGTAGTTATAAAGTAATACAGAATTGGGAAAAAGTAAGTTTTAACAGCAAATATAGAGGCTGGGATTATTACAGCCAATTAGTAAGCATAAATAAACCAATAGCAAGCAAACTGATACAAAGCAATAATTATAATACATTTTGGTGCAGGAATATAGAGAAACTAAAAGTACAAGATATTGACAAGTATTTTGATGTTTTGAAAGACACTTCTTGGCATAGGGAATGGGTAAAAACACACATATATAAGCTTGGAAAAGAATATAAGGGAAGTTTTATTAAAATATTCTTCCCCGATACAAGAGAAGAATACAGAAGATTAGGATTAGAAAACTGGTTAGAGAAAGCCATTTCCATACCTACAAAAAATGTTAATAAAGAAGATGATAAGGGAGCACCCATAGGATACAGCCTTAACCCCAAAAAACCATATAGTACAGGAAGAACCCCTTACTTGGTAGATCGAGAAAGAGGACTGCAAATTAAAATGGTATACGATATACTAAAGGGAAATACAAGACGGGGTTATCCTTTAATGTACGCTACCAGCAAGGGGCTATATGCAACCACAGTAAGTAAAGGACCAGAAATGGACTTACCAGCAAGTTTATGTATTCTTACAAAGATAAATAGTAAAGGGGAAATCGAATTTAAGATATGCGAAAATATTCCTAATTTTCGATGTAGACTATAAGATGTAGACTATAAAAAGAAAGGCAAGAAAATGGCATATAATCAACAGCAAAAAGAAAGTACCATGAAATATTTGAAAAAGTTAAAAGAAATTCGCTTCCGTGTAAAACCGGAAGAATACATGAAATATGAAGAAGCGGCAAAAAAAGCAGGATATCCAAGTATGAGAAAATTCTATATGGATGCTATACAGGAAAAAACAGAAAAAATCTTAAATTAGCAGCTAAAACGCTTGATATATAGTGCACTATATGATATAATAAAGACAGTTAAGAAAGGCAAGGCTTAACAAAAAAGGAGGTTGGCGAAATGGAGGTTTTAAGCATGACAGATAAACAGTGGAAAGGATGGCTCAGAAGATTTAAAAGAGATTTAGAGGATTTGAAAGAAGCCAAAGACGAAAAAGAAAGACAGAAGAAACTAGATACCATGCTTGAAGAAATTCAACAGGACTTAGAAGATTAAGCAGAGAGGGCGGGCTTGCCACCGCTCTCCATCAAAAGAAGTATAACAAATACAGGATATAGTGTAAATAGAGAATTTTTAAAAAAACATGACATATTCCTTGTATTTTCCTGTAAACAGCCGTCTCTTAAAGATATATTGTATCATCCTATAATTAAAACAGCTTATAATTATTTTTATAAACAGAAACATACGATGTATTTAAACATAGTCAACAAGATATGTTTAGCATTTATGATAAATAAGAACATAAGGTGTATTTAAACACAGTAAATAACATGTTTTAGCAAAATTTAATAAACAGCAACACATGGTGTTAAGCTAACCTCTTATCTTTAAAATAAGGGGTTATTTTTTCTTAATAGTAAAAAAATATGTGAATAAATTACAAATCCGTAGTCATCGACACTGTGGTAATGTGTATAACCTCTTGTTTATGGAAGTGTGGGAAAGTATGTTTACAGTTTGTGGGAAACCTGTTTTCCATAAACTGTGAATAAACTTTTCCATACGGAATAAGAGGTTATGCACATTTCCACGGTGTTAGATTTCTAATCCTTTTCCAGCCCTCATATTTTTTTCTATTCCTATAATCTTGTGTTCGGCAGAAATATTTTGTACGTTTCTTTGCTGTACGATATCCGGATTTTTCATATATTCTTCTATTTGGTTTAAATGTTTTCCCATAACTCTATGTATGTGTTCAAAGGAGTCATTCATTTCCCTCTCTATTTCCCTTTTCTGAGCTTTTAACGGCAGCTCTTGATACTTTTCCTGCATTTCCTTTTCAAATTGATTGTAGGCATGTTTAAAGTGTCTTCTGCGGGCATCTGTGATTTCTATGCCTAAATAATCCTGAAGCATAATGGAAATACAATCTGCCTCATATTCCCGTTGCCCTTCTCCCTTTTCCTTTCCCTCTACACCGTGTTTTTCTATGGCATGTCCCATTTCATGGGATAATGTAGAAAGTTTTTCTACCCCCTCCAGTTTCTCATTTAATACAATTCCATTCTTATAATAATAACCTTTTAATGATATGGAAGATAAATCCTCTGTTCTTACACTACACTGCAATTCATTTTCCGCATAGCTTTCCAAAGCTGCAATCATTTTATCTGCATCTTCTGAAGCTTGCCCCATATCAAAGTATTTCGGGTACTGCTCTTTTGGAAAATTTGTTTGTGCAATATCAAAAACATAACCGATTTGAAACCCTTGTTTTACTACCCCTTCCAGCTCCCCTTTTTTATACAAATCTCCATTCCGCCGCCTTTGGCTGGCGGCACAAATAGTAATGAAAGTG
>ENA-UOJP01001323-UOJP01001323.1-human-gut-metagenome-genome-assembly--contig:-C102-NODE-1323-length-31088-cov-6.293784_pt1 | contig 31088 bp, 32 predicted proteins | sample MGYA00242353_ERZ723900 | MGnify/ENA metagenome assembly ERZ723900
CTCTCGATTTTACTTTGGTCACAGGCAGTAAAACTCGTTTCTTCCAAAGGCTATGAATCCAGAAAAGCGCTTGTACGCAGCAGAGGCAGAACAGATAGAAGAGAAAAAGAAACGGAGCGGGCGCGAAAGCGCCCGCTCCTGCCGGTTCACTTACTAGAAATCAGCCCTTCACCATAGAGGCGATCTCAGCGGCAAAGTTCTCCTGCTTCTTCTCAATGCCCTCGCCCTTCTCAAAGCGCACGGCATCTTTAAAGGTAACCGTACCACCCAGCGCCTTGGCAGCAGAGGCCATGTATGCCTCCACAGTGCCAGCGAAGACGTCGCTGCGGACAAAATCCTGCTGGAGCAGGCAGTTCTCAGAATAGAACTTGTTCAGCTTGCCCATGACGATCTTCTCCCGAACGGCTTCGGGCTTGCTGGCCATCTTGGGATCATTCTCCATCTGGACCATCATGATCTTCTTCTCCTCGTCCAGCACGTCCTGAGTCACCTGGGACTTATCCCAGAAGCGGGGATTCAGCGCGGCGATCTGCATGGCCACGTCCTTGCCAATCTCAGAAACGTCGATGCCGCCGGAGACCTCCAGGTTCACCAACACGCCGATCTTGCCGCCGGCGTGGATATAGGGAACGGAGACGCCGTCAGCGAAGAAGGCGAAGCGGCGGACCTTGATGTTCTCTCCGATCACCAAGACCATCTCCTGCTGCTGCTCGGTCACGGTACGGTCGGTGCCATTGTACTTGCAGGCCATCAGTGCATCCAGGTCCGCAGGCTTGTTGGCGGCCACGGTGGCGGCCACGCCCTTGACGAAGTCCACAAACTTCTCATTCTTGCCTACAAAGTCAGTCTCGGCGTTGACCTCAACCACCACGCCCATGCCATCAATCACAGCGGCGTAGGCCATACCCTCCGCGGCAATGCGGCCAGCCTTCTTGGCAGAGGCGGCCAAGCCCTTTTCGCGCAGATATTCAATAGCCTTATCCACGTCGCCGTCGGACTCGGTCAGCGCCTTCTTACAATCCATCATGCCCACGCCGGTCATCTCGCGCAGGTTCTTTACATCAGCTGCTGTAAAAGCCATGTTACGTTCCTCCAATAATCATTTGATAACGAGCCAGAACAGGCGGGGCCTTTATTCAGCGCTCTCGACAGCCTCTTCCATCTGCTCGCCCTGCTTGCCTTCCAGCACGGCGTTAGCCATGATAGAGGCGATCAGCTTGATAGCGCGGATGGCGTCGTCATTGCCGGGGATCACATAATCAATCTCATCAGGGTCGCAGTTAGTATCGGCAATAGCCACCACGGGGATGCCCAGCTTATGGGCCTCGGCAATGGCATTGCGCTCCTTGCGGGTGTCCACAATAAAGAGAGCGCCGGGGAGCTTCTTCATTTCCTTCACGCCGCCCAGGTACTTCTCCAGCTTCGCGATCTCACCCAGGGGCTTCATGACTTCCTTCTTGGGCAGCATGTCAAAGGTGCCGTCCTCCTGCATGGTCTTGAGCTGGTTCAGGCGGTCCACGCGGGTGCGCATGGTCTTGAAGTTGGTCATCATTCCGCCCAGCCACCGGGCATTAACAAAGAACTGGCCGCAGCGGGTAGCCTCCTCACGGATGGCCTCCTGCGCCTGCTTCTTGGTTCCAACGAACAGCAGGGACTGGCCGCTCTCGCTGAGCTGACGGACGAAGTTATATGCCTCCTCCAGCTTGCGGACGGTCTTCTGCAGGTCCACAATATAGATGCCGTTGCGCTCCGTATAAATATAGGGAGCCATCTTGGGGTTCCAACGGCGGGTCTGGTGACCGAAGTGAACGCCTGCCTCCAGCAGGGCCTTCATGGAAACGACGCTAGAATTTGCCATAGTTGTTTGTTCCTCCAAATCAAATTTAGTTCTACCTCCGGCGGCTTCATCCCTTCTGCCAACCAGGTCTGGCACAGACAGAAAGTCGACACGCCGTGCGGAATGCTGAAATATAATACCACAAGAGAGCTGTCAATGCAAGTATTTTTTCCCAGAAATCCGTGAAACATCCAAGATTCTCCGTGCCGATTTCCGTATGGAGGCCAAAAAGTCATATCTATGATTGCGCCGCACCTGGCGGTCTGCTATAATACTTCTGCTTCCAGCAGTGAATGGTCTCAGACAAATCGGGAGGAACGGAATATGGAAAACCTGTCGGGCACAAAGGTGCCCATTCTTACAAAAGAGGATCTTGAGTCCCTGGAAGAAATGTGCGGCACGACATCCGGCTATTTTTATAAAATGCTGGATTACCTGGACGAGCGGGTACGGGATGGCGTGCGCCGGGGACTCTTTACACAGGAACAGGCGGAGGAAGACCTGGAGTTGGCACTCTGGTATGCCTATGCCTGCAACAACTTGGATGAATACAGATTTTATTACCGGGCAGCCCAGTGGATGCCAGCCTCGCGTCCTCAGGCAGAGGCGGCGCGGAGCGGTGTCTGGTACTACCGCTACGCCTGCGCCTTGATGTACTGCGGTCGTCTGGAAGAAGCGCGGGAGACTGCGGAGGCCGGCGTTGCTCTGGACCCGGAATACCCCTGGGGATGGCTGGAAGTCGGCAAGCTCCGGGCCCATTTTCAGGACCAGGCGGGTGCTCTGGATGCGGTCCGGCGGGGTCTCGCCCTGGTGCCAGGCGACTATGAGTTCACCACCCTCCGCCGTGAAATTGAGGAGGGGCGCACTCTGGAGGAGATGGAGTTTCACTGGATTGATCCGGACTGTGACAGCCGGCTCCAGTCCGGAGAGACGGACGCGGCCGAGATATCTGATAAGCGTTTGTCGGTGTCTGGCATCTGTTGTGACCGCAGCAATCTGGCAGCGCTGAAAGAAGCCCTCCACCTCACGGACTGGGAAGCGGATGCCCCATACTGTACCTGTACAATCCCCTATCAAGACCGGACGCTGACAGGCCGGTTTTTTCTGAATGAGGCAGCCTGTTCCAAGCTGCCTCTGGTTTGGGTGCAGGAGCTTGTGTGGCGGCTGCCGGAGCTGGATCGACGGGGACGGACATTCCTGGCCGCCCAGGCGGGGCTTTCGACAGACGGCCTGGAATTTCAGTGGTTTGCTGTCCAGCCCGACCGGGTTCTCCGGCTTTGCTACCAGCGGGAGAGCTCTCAGCAGATCGTCTATTTTGAGCCGGACTTCTCCCTGCGGGAGGAGGCGGGCCAGCCTGCCCTGGAGCGTCCGGATGGCGGCACCTTTCTGGCTTTCGTTCTGTTAGAGGAGCCTGTATGTGATGTGGATCATTTTCGCAAAGACCTGCGAGACGAGTGGGGAATCCCCTGTCTTACCGAGGTACAGAAGAATGATGCGGATGGCTCCAGTACCCTTGTATTTGAGGTAGGCGGGCTGATGGCCGCCGTCAGTCTTTACCCCTTCCCGGTGCCCCGGGGCGAGGCAGAGGAAAACGCTGCCCGTAACTACCTTTGGCCGGAAGCGGAAGAGACCGTTAAACGCCACCGCGGTCAAATTCTGGTTTCTGTCCTCTCCAGAGACCAGGCCCCCAGAGACGCCGGATCTCTCCAGGTACAGCTGGTTCGTACCGCCTGCAAGCAGGCGGGTGTGCTGGGCATTTATGCAAACGGCACCGTGTATCAGCCGGAATTTTATCACGAGGCCGCAGATGCCATGTCAGAGGAGCTTCCTCTTTTAAACCTGGTTTGGCTGGGCCTATACCGCAGGGAAGGCGGACTGTGCGGCTATACCGACGGCCTGCAGTCCTTTGGAAAAGATGAAATTGAGGTGTTGGACACAGATGCCGACCCCGGTGCCCTGCGAAGCTTTCTATTTGATCTGGCGGGATATGTTGTGACGGAGGATGTGATCCTGCACGACGGAGAAACCCTTGGTTTTACGGAAGATCAGCGGCTGCCTATCACCCGCAGCACCGGCGTGTGGCACGATGGGATGACCTTGAAAATCAGCTATCCGGCAGACACCCCAAATCTCTTTGCATGATGATTGCTGCCATTCGCTAAACTGCCCAGCGGCATATGCCGCTGGGCAGTTTCTTTTCTTAAAATCGTTTGCGCCGCTTTCGATCCAGAGTTGGGTCCCGGCGCTGAAAAGGCTTGTCGATTAAAATAATATCGTCCCCAATCCGCTGAATGCACTCCCAGGGGATGTAGTACTCCTCTCCTCTGCCGAAGAGTCCGAAAAAGCGGCAGGGGCCGTAAACGACAATGGCAACCACCTGTCCTTCCGGTATGCGGATATCTACATCCGCCACATATCCCAGCCGGCAGCCGTCACAAATATTGATCACTTCTTTTCGCCGCAAGTCCTGGATTCTGCACTGCATCACGCACCCCTCCTCGAAAAAACTTTATGCGTGGCGAACGTTGTCCTATGACTGTAGGAGCTTTTCCGGCTTCCCTCCACAAAGCGACAAAAGCTCCCAGTATAGGAAAAAAGACCGGAGGCCATACTGACCACAGTCAACTTTTTGTATGGTCAGGGGGCGGCTTTCATGCAGGGAAAAGTCGAAATCGCAGGCGTCAACACCGCAAAGCTGAAGGTTCTGAAAAACGACGAGACTATGGAGCTGCTGCGCCAGACCAAAGAGGGAAATCAAGAGGCCCGTCAGGCTCTGATCGAAGGGAACTTGAGACTGGTGCTATCGGTAATTCAGCGCTTTGCCAGCCGTGGAGAGAACGCGGACGACCTGTTTCAGGTGGGCTGCGTGGGCTTGATTAAGGCCATTGACAATTTTGATATCACGCAGCCGGTGCGCTTTTCCACCTATGGCGTCCCAATGATCATCGGTGAAATCCGCCGTTATCTCCGAGACAACAGCGCCATCCGGGTCTCCCGCTCCATGCGGGATACCGCCTATCGGGTCCTGCAGGTGCGGGACAGGCTCATTGCCGAAAGCCAGCGGGAGCCTACCGTGGAGCAGATTGCCAAGGAGCTAGGGATTCCCCGGGAGGAGGTGGTGTTTGCCATGGACGCCATCGTAGACCCAGTATCCTTATACGAGCCGGTCTACTCCGATGGAGGCGATACCACCTGTGTCATGGACCAAATCGGCGACACGAAAAACACCGACGAGAACTGGACGGACCGCATCGCCCTGAAGGACGCTCTGGCCCGGCTGGACGAGCGGGAGCGGCGCATCCTGTCCCTGCGGTTCTACGAGGGAAAGACGCAGATGGAGGTCTCCGCCGAGGTCGGCATCTCGCAGGCGCAGGTATCTCGCCTGGAAAAGGGCGCGATCAACACCATCAAGAAAAATATATAAATGAAAGCGGCCGGGGAATTCCCGGCCGCTTTTATCACTCCGCCAGAGGTGCGATGCTCTGAAAAAACGAAGCGCCCTCCTGTATGGTGAACACTTCGGAACGTTTTGACGCTCTCTCGCCGTCAAGGGGCTCGCTGAGTTCACCGTTCCCCGGGCGTTGGGGCCTCTCCCCTGCCGGTACCTCTTCTCCGGCCTGCTCCGGGCGCTGGGAGAACTCCGGCCTCTCTGTCCCGGCATTCTCCGGCGGAGCCTCCACACCATTGTCCGAAGGCTCTGGTATGTCACCGTCCTCCGCTCCACCCGGCCGACCGTCTGGATGACCGTCTCTCTGTCCGGCACTGCCGGCCAACTGAACCTCGCCGCACCAAAGCGTGTATTCTCCTGGGGCAAGCTCCGGGCTGGATACTAATAAGGAAGTGAAGTCGTTGGTGGGCGTCCACTCCAGCACCGTCCCTCCGCTGCTGTCTTTCAGCCTATAGGTGCCGCCGCTCTGACGGGAAGTAAAGGAGAACACCGCATAATTCTGGCCTCCAGTCTCAATGTTGTCCAGCATGTTGCCGGAGGCCGTCACCGTGCCGCCGTTGATGAGAATCCCCTTATCCGCGTCCAGTCCCGCGTCCGCGCTCTGGGAGCAGGCCGCCGCGGTCACGGTTCCGCCGTTGATTACCAGGTAGCCGTTGGAGTCAATACCGTCCCCCTCCCCGGTCTCGCCGGTGACCTGAATGGAGAGAGCGCCGCCGTTAATGGTGGTGACGGACACGCCGTCCTCATTGGTGTTGATGCCGTCGTTTCCCGAGAAGATGTTGATAACACCGCTTTGAATCGTCAGGTGCAGCTCCGTGTCCAGCCCCTCGTTCTCCCCATAAATGTTCAGTACACCGGTGCCCGCCGCGCCGCCGCTGACATTCATAGACATTCTGGAGTAAAACGCGCCATCGTACTTATGAAGCTTTTTCGCGTCTTCTACCTCCGTTCCGTCCTCACTGAGTGTGACGCTCTCCGGATCATAAATCCGCGCGACATAGGACCCCCGGATGGTATTCTCTGTGCCGTCGGCAATCATGATGTTAGCGCCGGCTGCGGAGGTATCTACCTCCCAGGAGGCCGCGTCTCCATCGGTGGAGCCGCACTCGTAGACGCGGTAGAACATCACAGCGGGTGCCACAGTACAGGTGATGTCAACACCGTCAAGGACCAGGGTAACGACAGCCTCCGGGTCCGTTTCCGCGCCTTCCCCCAAATCCACGGCGATCTGTCCTGCAGAGAGCTCACCGCTGAGAACATAAGTGCCAGGCTGAGTGATGTGAACCACGGTGTGGGCGTCTGCCTCCGCCTGCGAGTGAGCATCCGCCTCTGTACCTTCTCCGTAGGTAACGCCCTGCCCCTCTAAATAAAAAATGATGTCGTTTTCCGTGTAAACAGCGCTATCTGCAGATGCAGCATTGCCGTCCACCGTGACGCTGTCGTCTGAAAATTCTATCCGCACAGCATCGCTCCACGTATCCTCCGTGCTCTCCGCCTGTCCGCAGCCAGAGAGCGCCAGAGTGAGCGCCAGCAACAAGGAAATTCTGATTTTCATAAATAAGCATCCTTTCTGGTTGATAGGGACAGTTTAACGGCAGCTCCTGAAATCATTCTGAAAACCATTTAAAATTCTGTCTAAAAAATTGACGTCCGGATGGAAAAAGAGTACAATATTCACTGTACATGAACGAAAGAAAATGCACCGCAATGGCGCTTTGCGCTTGTGCTACCATGGAAACAAAAAGGGGAACCGACCTATGGACTTTCAAAAACTCACAGAGTACCGCAACCAGCAGAATCGCTTTGCCCAGCGCATAGGCATGGCACTAGAGGAGATCCGCCCCGGCTATGCCCGGGTGGTAAAGACTGTAGACGCGGATGACGCTAATCCTTTGGGGGTTCCCCATGGAGGCGTGTACTTCTCCATGTCGGACAATGCCTGTGGCTCTGCTATGGCCTCCTATGGCTATATGGCGGTCACGTTAAACGCTTCCTATCAATTCTTCCGCAGCGCCCGTGTTGGAGACCATCTCACCGCCGAAGCCAGGGAGATCAAGCATGGGAAAACCGTCTCCGTCTATGAAGCCCGCGTCACTAACCAGGACGGTATACTCTTGGGTACCGGGACTTTTACATTCTTCCAGTTGGACCAGAAAATTGAGCTATAACAAACCCGGCGCAGAAAATTTTCTGCGCCGGGTTTGTTTTTCTATATCGCTCCATCATCTGGATTGATCAGTTTTGTGTTTTGGAAGGAATATCCTCTTGTTGCAGAAACTGGTTTTGTACGGGTGAGATACCTCGGCATGCGACCCCCTCTTGATAGGAGTCTCCACCATACATGAGCCATACCTCGCCAAAGAATTACCACCCATGGATGAAGAGAGATGGAGTCCCTCTGATGGATATTGCACTAAGGTGTCTCTCCGCCAAAACGGGAAAAGCACCGCTGGTCCGGGAGCGGAATGCTGAAAGGCATAGAAGATAAAGGGAAGCGCCCCTCCAGCATGAAAGGGAATACCTGGTAGCCTATTCCGCCAACCGGGAGGAAGATGGCCTATCTATGTTCGTCTTGGCAGAGCCTGGGGAAAACCAACGGCAATCCCGGCACCTTGATTTCATAACTGTTCTGTATGGATTTTAAGCGCCGCATTCAGCGGTCCCCAGGGCTGGCAATGGGAGACTTCCATCCGTTCCCCGTACATGGAAGCAAGGAGGCCGCGGATAAAATCCGCGGCCTCCTTTTACTTTGCGCTCTTGAAGCTATCCTTTAAGCTGACGCTCCGGTTGAATACCAGGTGTCCGGGTTTGGAATCCCGGTTGTCCAGACAGAAATAGCCCAGCCGCATAAACTGGAAGCTGGCAGGCGCCTCGGCGCTTGCCAGACCCGCCTCCACCTTGCAGCCGGTGAGGACTTCCAGAGATTCTGGATTTAAGCACTCCATAAAGTCCTTATCAGCCCCATCAGGGTCCGGGTCCGTGAAGAGATTCTCATACAGCCGCACCTCCGCATCCACGGCGGTAGCCGCGTCCACCCAGTGAATCGTGGCTCCTTTCACCTTCCGACCGTCAGCGGGGTCTCCGCCCCGACTGTCAGGGTCATATTCACAGAGGACCTCCACCACATTTCCCTCCGCGTCCTTAACGCAGCCTGTACAGGTAATAAGATAGGCCCCCTTCAGGCGGCACTCAGGCCCGCCAGGGAACAGGCGCTTATACTTGGGCACAGGGGTCTCCAGGAAGTCATCCGCCTCAATCCAGAGGTGGCCGGAAAAAGCCACCTCCCGAGTGCCGGAATTCGGGTCCACGGGGTTATTCTCCACCGTGACAGTCTCCGTCTTCCCTTCCGGATAATTGGTAATCGTCAGCCTTACCGGCCGGGTGACGGCCATCACCCGCTGGGCAGTTTCGTTCAAATCCTCCCGCAGGCAGTGCTCCAAAAAGCCGTACTCCACCACGTTGGCGGATTTTGCAACGCCGATGCGCTCACAGAAATTCCGGATGGCCTTGGGCGTATACCCACGGCGCCGGAGTCCACAGAGGGTTGGCATCCGCGGATCATCCCAGCCGGAGACCTTCCCCTCCTCTACCAAACGGCGGAGCTTGCGCTTGCTCATCACCGTGTGGTCAATGCCAAGACGTGCAAACTCAATCTGCCGGGGCTTCGCAGGCAGATCGCAGTGCTCTACCACCCAGTTGTACAAGGGGCGGTGGGCCTCAAACTCCAATGAGCAGAGGCTGTGGGTGATGCCCTCCAGCGCGTCCTGAATCGGGTGGGCAAAATCGTACATGGGATAGATGCACCACTTGTTGCCATGGCGGTGATGGGGAAGATGGTTGATACGATAGATCACCGGGTCCCGCATATTAAAGTTGCCGGATGCCAGATCGATCTTAGCCCGGAGCGTCATAGCGCCATTGGGGAACTCACCGTTTTTCATCCGCTCAAACAGGTCCAGACTCTCCTCCATAGGCCGGTCCCGATAGGGGCTCTTCGCGGGCACACCGATACTGCCCCGATACTCTTTAAACTCCTCCGGTGTGAGCTGGCAGACATAGGCCAGCCCTTTTTTGATCAGGCCCACTGCCTGTCGGTAATCCTCTTCAAAATAATCGGAGCCATAGAAAAACCGGTCTCCCCAGTCAAAGCCCAGCCAGTGGATGTCCTCCTTGATGGCCTCCACAAACTCTTCGTCCTCTTTGGTGGGATTGGTATCATCCATCCGCAGATTACAAAGGCCGCCATATTTTTCCGCAGTACCAAAGTCGATGGTCAACGCTTTGCAGTGGCCAATATGCAAATAGCCGTTTGGCTCTGGCGGAAAGCGGGTATGAACCGTCATGCCGGCGAATTGGCCGCCAGGGGCGATATCTTCCTCAATAAAGGCATGGATGAAATTTCGGCTCTCCGCGGGCTCCTCCTGCATGGTTTTGATCTCGTCAGTCATGGCTGTCATTCCCTTCTGTGCAAGTAATTTTTTATTATACCGTCTTACCCGCAAAAAAGCAAGGGAAATCAAAGCAAGTCAAGTCTCAAATCAGCAGCCAATCCTCCATCACGTCCCGGACTGTCACCGGCGTGACCCTTCCCCGCCGCAAAAGCTCCAGCAATGCCTCGGCCCGGTGGCGGAAAACGGTAATGCCGGGGACCTCTGTCCGCTGCGTCAGGTACTCTACCAGAACACCGTAGGTCTCCACTCCGTTTTCCAACGTCTCCACAAGCAAATAGTAATGAATGGGAGCCCCTTTGCACTCCGCAGCTCCCACAAGCAGTTTTCGCAAGCATCTCGCCTCCTCAAGATGTTTGAACACAAATCGTCTTGTGGATCAAAGGGTAACATATCCCTTTCAGAAATTATGTCGAATTTTGTCGGAAATTTTAATGAAACGGCAGAAAACCAGACTCTGCACACAGCTCCCTTCATCCCATAAAGAAAACCGGAATCTATTTTTAACTATAAGTACATATGTTTATCATATGGTGCATTTGATGGGGGCGCACATAACCTCGCCTCTTTGGAAAATTGCCTCAAAATAGACGGGGCTTGCTTACTCCTGTAGCATTCGCGCAAGCGATTCCCGGTCGTAGAGCAGGTTGAGTGCTTCCAGCATCCCATTGGCGGTCAGATGCTCCGGCAGGTCCAGCCTTTTCAGCAGAGCTTTGCGCTTTTCCGCGCTGCCCGCACCGCCGGCAAGCCCCCATTCATAAAGGTCTCCCTTGGTAATGCCCCCTCTTTTCGGACGCTCTGCTGCCTCGTCCAGAAATGTGGCTCCGCTGCGTCGCAAAGCCTCCAGCAACACCTCCGGACGCATGCCCTCCACCCCCAGCTTTCCCTCCTTTCCGGGGGTGCGCTTGCGGCGTTCCTTTCCCGCAACATCCGGAATATAGGCATGCTTTACCCATTCTCTGGGGATAGCCCCTTTCAGATAGTTTCGGATGACAAAGCCAGCACCGTCGCTGTCCGTGAGCAGGATCAACCCCCGCTCCTTCGCAAGGCGTCGCAGGAAGGCAAGCTTCTCCTTGTCGTGAAAGATGGAGAAACCTTCTAAAGTAACGACGGCGGCCTCCACCACCTGAGAGAGGGTGTTCTTATCGTACCGTCCCTCCACCACAATGACCTCTTGAATCCGTTTCATTTCCGTCCAGCTCCCAGCCGCACCAGCAGGAGTTTCAGCTCCCCGGCCGCATCCATTCCCTTTTCACTCTTCATCCTCCGGTCCAGCACCTGGCACTGCCGCACTGCGTCGGCACACCATCCGGCAGTGGTTCGCTTGGCCGCAGTAAGCAGCGCCTTGGCCGGATAGTCGAATTTCATGCCCCATAGTTCCATCAGCCAGTATTTGTCCTTACCGCTGTCGATGGCCATCCGAGCCGTGTAGATGCGGCGAAGCTGGCTGCCCAGTGCCGCCAGAATCAAAATCGGCTCCGTCTGCATTTTTAAAAGGTCGCCTAAAATTCCAGCCGCCTTGTCATATTGTCCCTGCAGCACTGCGTCCGAGAGGCGGAATACCTCTGCGGATAACACCGGGTCTGCTACAGCATCAATATCCTTTTGTGTAATGGTCTTTCCCTTTGCATAGGCTCCAATCTTTTCAATCTCCGGCACTAATCCCGTCATCAGGTCCCCGCAGGTAAAGATCAGGTATTCTGCCGTCTGCCGGTCAATATCCTTGTCCAGCGCCCGGAAGCGTCGGGCAATCCAGGCCGTCAGCTCACGGCTGTCGGCAGGGCGGAACTCCACGCTCTCCACATGGTCGCTCACCGCCTTCATCAGCTTTTTCATGGTGCGGTTGGGCTTATATTCCAGGGTGTCGTATACAAACACCAAACAGCAGTAGGGCGGCACGTCCTCTAAAAGGGCAATCAGCTTCTCCCGCTGCTCCTCCCCCAGTTTGAAGAGATCAAAATCTGTCACCACAATTAGCGTTCGTTCTGTCATCATGGGCATGGCCTCTGCCGCCTCAGCTAGAGTCTGAACTGTCAAGTCTTTTCCCTCCAGCCGGTGATAATTGAACTCCTCAAAGCCCGCAGGGACCAGCGCCTTGCGCAGCGCCCCCAAGTAATACTCCCGCAGATAGCTCTCTTCGCCATAGAAGATGTATGCGCAGCGGACTGTTCCCTCCTTCAGGTCCCGCTTTAACTTCTCAAATGCCTCATTGCTCTTTTTCATGCTCGTCTCCTTGCTGTATAGATAGATGAATGTCCCCATGCAGGTCTGTGCGATAAACGGTGCAGCCGTGTTCCGCCAGACGCCGCAGAGTTTCCTCCGCTGGATGCCCATAGCTGTTGCTCCCCACGCTAATCAGCGCCGTCTCCGGGTCCAAGGCGTCCAACAGATCATCAGTAGTGGAGAATTTGGAGCCATGGTGCCCCGCCACCAGATATTCCAAATCCGGCAGCTCATAAGCTGTGAGGAGCCTGCGCTCTGCAGCGGCGTTCATGTCGCCTGTGATCAGCAGGTCTTCCTCCCCCACAGAAATCAAAATTGCCAGCCCACGTTCATTGTCCTCCACGCCGCCCGTGGGCGGATATACCGTACAGATGGCCGCGCCCAGTGAAATATTCGCCATTGTTTCCAGGGTTCGTATCTTGGTTCCCCTCTCTTTTGCAGCTTCCGTTACGGCAAGATATGCATCTGTGATATCCGTTGGCTCCGGCACCAACAGCGTGCCAACGGAAACATGCTGCAGCACGGATACCGCGCCGTTGATATGGTCGCTGTCAAAGTGGGTCAGAATCAGGTAGTCTAGCCTCCAACACCCAAGGGAGCGGAGTTGGTGTACCGCCGTTTGTCCGGCATCATACCAGCTGTTGCCGCTGCCGCAGTCCACCAGGGCGAAGGAGCTCTGCGAGGATAACAGCACGCTCTGTCCCTGGCCCACATCCAGCACCACGGCATCCAGATCACTTTGGAAGCGCTCTGCCCCCAGCCAAACCGTCACCGTCAGGGCCAGCGCACCGCAGCAAGCCGCCAGCACGTACTTCCTGCGTCCTTTGGGGCCCAGCAGATACGCGGCAGCAAAAAGCAGATAGAGAAAAGCCAGCCAGTATTTTAAATATGGATTTGCAAAATACACCGCATGGTAGGGTATGCTTTCCAGCAGTCTGGCTGCGGCCAGAATGTAGCGGGTCAGCAGCGCAGGGACTATCCCCACCAGCATCCCAAGAGGTGTGCAGAGAAAGCCCAGCAGAACAGACACCAGCCCCAAGATGAATACTAGACTGGCAGCCCACAGACACAGCAGGTTGCTGACAGGTGAAATCAGTACCAGCGTTCCAAAATAATAGGCGGACAGCGGAACAGTAAAAACCAGAGCACCTAGTGTGGTGGAGCATCCAGCTGCTAGGAAACGAAAATACTTCCCATGCTTTCTATCACCAAGCAGCAGCCTATGGAGCTTTGGTGTCAGCCACAGAATCCCCGCTACCGCGCCAAAGGACAGCTGCAGGCTGATAGATGCGGCTGCGAAGGGATTTTCCAGCAAAATGAAAAACAGGGCGGAGAGCAAGGATGTAGGACCGTCACTCTCCCGGCCAAGCAGCGGCGCGGCCAGAAGAAAGATCAGCATTACACAGGCCCGCACCACCGAGGGGCTCCCGCCTGTGAGCAATGCGTAAAACACCAGCAAGACCACAGTGACCCCAGCCAGCAGACGGCGGCGGTGCCGTCCTGTCAGCAGCCGTACCAGCGTTAGAAGAAAGCTGCAGTGCATGCCTGAGACCGCCAGGATATGAAAGAGTCCTGCCTCTGAGAGATTCCAGGACGCCTGCTCTGAAAGTCCGGCCTTATCTCCGGTTAAAATCGCGGTGAGAAAGCCGGCGGTGTCCCCCCGATAAAGCTCCCCGATCTTCTCTTGCATGGCATGTCCGAGGCGGACCGGCCACCCAAAAGGCGCAGCCTCCTCCCCAATCTCCAGGGTTTCGCGCTGATAAGCCAGCAGAAAGACCCCCTTGGAGGTAAAGGTGGTGATATCGTCATCCCGAATGCGGGCTGCGCTGCCAAGGCGCACGAGTGCCCGCACACTCTGCCCGGGCCGCAGCTCCAGCAGTTCCGCTCCTCCATAATAGGCGAGCTTTCCAGGAAGTCCCTCCGCACGAACAGTCGCCTTTGCGCCGTAGTCCGTGGGTACAGCATAGTCGCACAGGGTCATGGTCAGTACATGCTCTGTGTCCGCCAAGGCCTCCATAGGCCGCTGAACCTGACGCATATACAGCCAGTTCCAGCCAAAGGCCAGCGAGATGCCCACCCCCGCCAGCAACAGCCGCCGGCCCCAGTCCCCGGGAACCACGAGCCTGCCGCAGGAGAACAGAAAAGCTCCCACCGCGCATGGCAGCAGCCATACGGCGCTCAGCAGATATTGGGACAGAAAAATCCCCAGGGAAAAGCTCCCGGTGAAGATGGCCAGCTTACGCATAGGTTCCCGATCTCCCCCTCCGCCCTAAAAGCTCCTCTAAGGGTTTTCCATAGAGGTCTGCAATCTTGCAGAGCAAGCGAACGAGAATCCGTTTCCGCCGCCTGCACTCTATCCGGCCATACACCGCCAGGGAAATCCCCAGCAGTCGTGCGGCTTGTGTCATCCCCGCTTCCAGCCGTGCCTGTTTCATCATCCCTCCCACCTCACCGGACAGCATAGCATACCGTTCGGAAAAGTGGGATTTGATCCCATGATTTATTATAGCGAATGTACTGAAAAATTACTAGCCTTTTCTCTCTCCGCCCCTCTCTTGTTTACTTGACGGCCTAACCTTTTCGTCGTATGATATAAAAAATGGCGTTTGCCAAAGGAAAGAGAGTGAAAATTTTATGAAACGTTTTCTGACCCTGCTGTTCACCACACTGCTGCTGTCAGCAGCCCTGTGTGTCAGCGCTTCCGCCTCCAACTATGACTCCGTGGCAGAGGAACTGGCTGACATCGGGATGTTCCGCGGCACCTCTAGTGGTTTTGAGCTGGACCGGGCCCCGACTCGCAGCGAGGCCGCTATCATGCTGGTCCGTCTCTATGGTGCTGAGGAGGAGGCCGCGTCTTCTTACCAAGCTGGTGAAATTTCCCATCCCTTCACCGATGTAGGTGAGACAGCGGCTCCCTATGTTGCATGGCTGTATACCAATGGCATTACCAACGGTACCTCCTCCACCACCTTTGGTTCCGGCTCGTGCAGCGCGCAGAACTACGTGGTGTTCCTGCTGCGCGCCCTGGGCTACAAGGATGGCACCGACTTCCAGTATGCGGACGCTGCCGCATTTGCCATGACCCATGGTCTCTTTGACACCTCCCTTGTGGGCGGTGTATTCCTGCGGGATGATCTGGCCGCACTCACCTATCAGGCTCTGGCCTGTGAATTGAAGGATGGCAGTACCTATCTGCTGGATAGCCTGATCCAGGATGGCGCCATTGATGCTGAGGCCGCCAAGCCCATCACAGACAAGATCGAATCTTATCGGACTCTGGCCTCTCTCAGTGCCGCGGAGCGCATGGACACGGACTTCACCATGTCCATGGATATGGATTTTACCATGGAGGGCCAGTCTGACGGACAGCCCATTCAAGAAAAAGAGAGCATGTCCACCACTGCATCCGGCAACATCCAGATGGTGCTTAGCGAAACGCCCCAAATGGCTATGACCATGAAGATGACTATGCTGGACGAGACGGTGGACCTGGGCCTTTGGCTGCGGGACGGCTGGCTCTATGTGCGCATGGATCAGGATGCCTATCGCCAGGACATCAGCGCGGAGATGGATGAGTTTATGGCCCTTTATCAGCAGCTCATGGGGCAGGGCTATCAGTCTAATGTCAGCATGATGATGCCTTTCATTGATTCTATCACTACCAAGACCAGCGGTGGAAACACGGTTTACACGCTGACGCTGAATCGTGCGTTTGAGGCGCTGTATCATGATCTGTTCTCTGTTATTTTAGATGAAGTCATGCCGATGATGCAGCAGGCTGGAATTGACTTCTCTCTGGATTTCAATGTGGATACATTCTCTTATACCTATACAGTAGGCAGCAACAACCAGCTGAAAAATGCGACCGCTGATATGGTTATGGATGTAACCGTGGGCTTCAAGCAGGGCGAAGCGGATACGATCTCGCTGGCAATTTCTATGGACATGGATATGACCATGGATATCAACGCCATGGGAGACCAGGTCAAGGTCTCTTATCCCTCTGATCTCTCTCAATTTCCGGAGATAACGGCTGAGGTTCCCGCTACCACGACTTCTGCCGCCTAAGTTCATGAATCGTATATAAAAAAGCAGCGCCGAAAGGCGCTGCTTTTGCATAGACAAAGCAAACCGTGGAAAATCGGCGAGACACTTCTCCCCTTGCCAGTCCCCTCAATGGGCCTCTGATGATAGCCTTGTTTTATCTCTTCAGGACTATTTGCTCGCTCAGCCCGGAGGCCAAGTCATGTCCCGGCCGCTCAACACGTGGAAATGCAGATGAAAAACACTCTGCCCTGCTTGCTCACCGATGTTGGAGACTATCCGGTAGCTCTCCAGCCCCTGTTCTTTAGCCAGCTTCGAGATCACCTCAAAGATGTGAGCCACAACACCGCTGTTATCGGCTGTCACTTCAGACACAGAGCCAATGTGGGCCTTGGGAATCACCAGAAAGTGGGTGGGTGCCTGGGGTGCAATGTCGTTGAAGGCAAAGCACACGTCATCCTCGTAGACCTTGCTGCTGGGGATCTCCCCGGCAGCGATACTGCAAAACAAACACTCAGACATAATTCGAACCTCCTCTCTTCTCAATCAGATATGAATTGTTGATAATCTGAATTGTAATGATAGTCAACCCCCGCCAGGGTCTGCTAGAGCTTCTCCCCCACATCCAGCACGGCACACAGATCCGACAGGTTCTCAGCCTGGTCCCGGAGCTGGGCGTTGACAAAGCTCAAGAGGATATAGGGGGGCTTTGGCAGCATAAGCGCTCTTTTTTTGTCAAGGGTTTTCCCTTGTATAGTCCTGCAAATAAATCTTTATGGCTGTTCCAGCCCCAGCACGTTGTAATACTCAGGAGAGAAGGTCAATACCGACGGATCAAATCGCCCCTGCAACGCTTTGACCATCTCCCAAGGGTCCTGGGACGTCAGACCGAAGGTCCGGGAAAGCGTCGCCAGTGTCTGGTCCTTCCGGGCAAAAAACTCCTCACAGCCCTCCCAGGAGACGTTCTCCGCCAGCATGTCCCGAAACTGCTTCTCCTCCATCCACCAGATCTGGGAGAGAGGGTTGGCGTCCCGGCAGAAGAGCAGATAGGTAAGGAAAGTATGGAAGTCTTCTGCCACTGGCAGCACATAGCTGCCCACTTCTCCCATGGCAGGGTCCACACAAAACACCCGCTCGTCCCCCGGCAGGAGGACGAAGTGGACGCCATCACAGCCGATCCACCCCACATACTCCGCCCCCACCGGGGTACAGAAATAAGGGCTGCTGTCCTGCTGCTCTAGACCGATGCTGGAGAAGTCAATCTCCAGCCCCTGGAAGACCCGCAGATCGTCTCTGGTCATTCCAATCCCCTTCTCTATATCAAAAAAGCCTCGCAGAGTTTGTGCCTACAGACACAAAACATGTGAAATTTGTTTTCAGCCACGACACATGTGTGGATGAAAACACTTCTTACCCTGCAAGTGTGGAATTTGGCTGTTACAGGCAGACAAATTATACACACAGCAGAGTACAGCCTTTTCGAAAAAGTGTCCACCACTTTTTCAACAGTCTCCGTTCCCAGGCCTCCCCGCTTCACTGGGCTCAGCCCGGGTTCCCGGAGAGATGTGTCATGGGCGGCTCAGCTTGCTAGCCACAAAATCATCCACACTGGCCAGCGCGTCATCCAGCTTCAGCAAATCCGTGCCACCTCCCATGGCGCTGTCCGGTTTGCCACCGCCCTTGCCGCCGCAGATGGCGCACACGCTCTTGACCAGATCGCCGGCCTTCACGCCCTTTTTCACAGCCTCGGGGCCACAGACCGCCAGGAAGGTGATCTTCTCTCCGTTGATCGAAGCCAAAACCGCCACAGTGGCAGGCTCCTTGTCCCGCAGAAAATCGCCCATCTGCCGCAGAGCGTTGGCATCCAGGCCGTTTTTCGTGGCAGTCAGGACCTTCAGACCCTCCACATCCTTGGCGGACATGAGGAAATGCCGAGCCTCGCCCAAGGAGGCCTCCGCTTGGAATTTCTCTAAGTTGTGGCGCAGCTCCTTCATCTCAGTAAGCTGCTGGTCCAGCTTCTTCTCCAGCTCGCCGGGGTTGGTCTTGAGCATCTGGGCCGCGTGGAAGAGCACCTGCTGGTTGCGGTTCACAGTCTCTAAGGTCAGCTTACCCACGGTGGCCTCAATCCGGCGGACGCCAGAGGCAATGGATGCCTCGGACTTGATGCGGAACGGGCCCGCCTTGGCGGTGTTGTCCAGGTGGGTGCCGCCGCAGAACTCCATGGAGAAATCGCCCATCTCCACCACGCGGACAATGTCGCCGTACTTTTCTCCGAACATGGCAACAGCGCCCTTTTTCTTGGCCTCCTCAATGGGCAAAACCTCGGTGACTACCGGATAGCCCTCCAGAATCGCGTCATTCACCAAGCGATCAATTTCGCTCAGCTCCTCCGGGGTGATGGCCTCAAAGTGGGTGAAGTCAAAGCGCAGCCGGTCCGGCTCCACCAGAGAGCCGGCCTGATGAACGTGATCGCCCAGCACCTTCTTCAGGGCCGCATCCAGCAGATGGGTGGCGCTGTGGGCCCGCATGATCGCCTTGCGCCGCTCCGCATCAATGGCGGCGGTGACACTGTCTCCCACCTGGAACTGGCCGGAGACCACCTTGCCGATGTGGAGGAATTTGCCGCCCTTGTTCTTCTGGACGTTGCTGACCTCAAAGACGGCGCCGCCGGCGGTGATCACTCCAGTATCGGCCACCTGGCCGCCCATCTCTGCATAGAAGGGAGTCTGGTCCAGGACCAGCGTGGCCTCCGCGCCGGCGGCCACGGCGTCCCGCAGCTCCTCCTCCGCCACGATGGCCAGGACCTTGCCCTGAGCCTCGGTGCGGTCATAGCCTAAAAACTCGGTGGCGGGCATGTCGGAGCCGAACTCGATGCCGGCCCAGCCCAGATCGCCCAGGGCCTCCCGGGCCTTTCGGGCACGCTGGCGCTGCTCCTCCATCTCCCGGTCAAAGGCCTCCCGGTCCAGCGTCATGCCCTCGTCCTCCACCATCTCGGCGGTCAGGTCCACAGGGAAGCCGTAGGTGTCATAGAGCTTGAAGGCATCCGCGCCGGAGAACTGGGTCTCACCCTTGGCCTTGTGGGCCGCCAGCAGATCAGCGAAGATCCGCATGCCGCCGTCGATGGTCTTGGAGAAATTCTCCTCCTCGGTGCGGATGACCTTGGTGATATAGGCCTGCTTCTCCCGCAGGTCCGGATAGGCGGTTTCATTTTCATGAATCACCGTGCCCACCACATCAAAGAGGAATGGATCGTTCACCCCCAGAAGCTTGCCGTGGCGTGCAGCCCGGCGGAGCAGACGGCGCAGCACATAGCCCCGCCCCTCGTTGGAAGGCAGCACCCCGTCACAGATCATAAAGACGCTGGAGCGGATGTGGTCGGTGATGACCCGCAGAGAGATGTCGCTCTTATGGCTTTCGCCATAGTGAGCTCCGGTGATCTCACTGACCTTGTTGGTGATATTCATCACCGTGTCCACGTCAAAAAGGGAGTTCACATTCTGCACGACACAGGCCAACCGCTCCAGACCCATGCCGGTGTCGATGTTCTTCTGCTTGAGCTCGGTGTAGTGGCCCTCGCCGTCGTTTTCAAACTGGGTGAAAACGTTGTTCCACACCTCGATATACCGGTCGCACTCGCAGCCCACGGTGCATCCCGGCTTGCCGCAGCCGTGCTCGGGGCCACGGTCATAGTAGACCTCGGAACAGGGACCGCAGGGACCGGCTCCGTGCTCCCAGAAGTTGTCGGCCTTGCCGAAGCGGAAGATCCGCTCGGCAGGGATGCCCACCACCTTGTTCCAGATCTCAAAGGCTTCCTCGTCCTCCAGGTAGATGGAGGGATACAGCCGGTCCGGCTCCAGGCCTACCACTTTCGTCAAAAACTCCCAGGTCCAGGGAATGGCGTCCTGCTTGAAGTAGTCGCCGAAGGAGAAGTTGCCCAGCATCTCAAAATAGGTGCCGTGGCGGTCGGTCTTGCCGATGTTCTCAATGTCGCCGGTGCGGATGCACTTCTGGCAGGTGGTCACCCGGTCCCGGGGAGGCTCCTCCTCTCGGGTGAACCAAGTCTTCATGGGGGCCATGCCGCTGTTAATCAGCAAAAGGCTTGCGTCGTTGGCCGGCGGGATCAAAGAGAAGCTGGGCAGCCGGAGGTGGCCCTTGCTCTCGAAGTAGCTGAGGAACATCTCCCGCAGCTCGTTGAGTCCGTAGTAGGGATGTGCCATAGTGTTTCTTCCTCCTATTTTCATTCTATATCAATTACTATGTTTTCTTCTTCCTCTATGCCTAGATCATTAGGATTGCTCAATCTTGTGTTGTGCAAAGAATGTTTTAGTTTATCACAACATGGTTTGAATAACAAGTACGTAATACTTCCGCCGACCACCCCGCCTACGATGGGGATTGCTTTTTTAAAAAAGAAAATCTGTTTTGCCATATTGACATTGAGCCTCAACATAAAAGCCGCCCCTGACCCATGTCAGGGGCGGAAAACATTCCACGGTACCACCCTGATCTGCCCCGGAGGGGCATCTCACGCCATCCTGTAACGGGGATGACCCGTCCCGCTCGACGCGATCTGCTCCAAAGTGGCGGCTTCCCGGCGTGGGCAAGGGGCTCGCACCGTCTCCCCTCTCGCTTAACCTGTTTCGCGAAGCTGGCTTCTTCATTGCTTTTTGCACAATAACAAGGTTATTATACCCTTTTCCTGGGATTTGTCAACGAAAAAAACACAGGATTCCCGCTTTTTCTCCAGCCTGGCGGCGTGATACACGCACCTGCCGCTCTTTGCACACTGGCCGCAGCCTGTGCAGTGCGTGATACCCCCACTGTAAAGACACTTGGAGAGTGCGGCTGCACCGCCCGCCAGGAAGAACAGTATCAAAATCTCCCACCAAGCCATTCTATCCCTCCTTTTTTAGGAGTCTATCACAGCTTTCCTGCCGTCTCCAATGGCATCTGCAACAGCCGCAGCCCCAGAAGCGGCAGCAGTTCTTCCGCCGGGAAGGGCAAATTGGACAGAGGAAGCTCCTGCGGTTCAATCACTCCGCCATCCAGCCGCGGTAGGGTCCTCTGCACACACAGTACTGGCTCCTGCAGACTGGAAAGCGTCAGGCTGTCTCTAGGTGAGAGTCCGTAGGTCACTACTCGTTCCGCCTGAATCTGAGAGAGCACACCACACTCCCCCGGTGCCAGCAACAGCCGGCACCGGATCGCTTCTGCCATACGCAGGCCATCCGGTGTTAATGCTACCAGGTCCCAGCTTCGCTCTGCCAGGGCCGCGGCCCCGGATACAATCTTCACGTCTATGGGCAGCAGCGGCTTCCAGGCCGCGGGACAGGCAAAAATCGCACTTTCCATGTGACCACCTCCCTGCTAGTCTTTGCTGTCCACCTGGTTCCATGCAAAATTTCCTCTCGTCTTTTTCTCAGAGCTGTGATATACTTAAAGTTACTGAAAAAATCCGCTTCTCTTATGGGCGGCATATAGCGGAGGTGAACTCTTTGCAGATCTGGGAGCATTGGAAAACTGTACACCGCCATCGGGCCCTGGTCAGAAAATACTGTTTTCGGTTAGGACTCTACTGGCAGGGACTGACCCACGACCTGTCCAAATACTCACCGGTGGAATTTTGGACTGGTGCCAAATACTTTCAGGGTGATCACAGCCCCAATGACGCCCAGCGAAAGGCAGAAGGCTATAGCGCCTCCTGGATGCATCATAAGGGCCGCAACCGCCATCACTTTGAATTTTGGACAGACTACAGTCTGGATGGCAGCGGAATCGTCGGCGTGGAAATGCCGAAAAAATATGTGGCGGAAATGTTCTGTGACCGCCTGGCGGCCAGCAAGGTCTACCGCGGAGATGCCTTTTCCCCTGGCGATCCCTATCAGTTTTTTCTGCGCGGAAAGGGGCGTCGGCTGCTGCTCCACCCCGCTACAGAGGCTTTGCTGGAAACTTTGCTGCAAAAACTGCAGGATGACGGCGAAGATGCCGCTTTTGACTATATCCGGAAAGAGATGCTTGGAAAATAGCGTGTTATGACCGGCGGAGGCGACCTTCTCATGGCAGTAAAAATCTTTCAATTTTTTCTCCGGGAAGGGCTTTACAGGTTTTCAAAAAGCGAGTATACTAAAATAGATAGGGAAGAAAGGTGGTGCCTGTATGGACGACTTTACTAGGAAATTTAAGATCACAATGGATAAGGATGCGGAAATCCATCAAATTTTGACAGCGGTTTATCAGGCACTGGAGGAAAAGGGATATAATCCCATTAACCAGATTGTGGGGTATATTCTCTCTGAGGACCCCACCTATATCACCAATCATAATAATGCGCGTACACTGATTCGCAAGATTGACCGGGACGAACTGCTGCAGGTGCTGGTCCGCCATTATCTAGGTCAGTGATTTCTTCATGTCAACATCCCGCAGGATGATATCTGTGGGATGTTTTCTATACAAAAATTGTACATATGAGAGGAGTTTTTTATGCGATATGAACTGACAAAGGACCTGGAAACCGGCAATGCCACAATTGACCGGGAGCATCGTGAATTGTTTGATGCAGTCAACAAGCTTATGGATGCCTGCGGCAGTGGTAAGGGTCGTGCTTCTCTGGAGCCTACCATGAAATTTCTGTTGGAATATGTGAATAAGCATTTTTCCCATGAGGAGGCCCTCCAGAAGCAGAGCGGTTATCCCGGCTATCAGTATCACCGTACTTTTCACGAAAACTATAAGGAAAAGCTGCGGGATATCGCCAATGCGATTCCAGCAGCTGGCCCCACGGTCAGTGATCTGGGCAAGTTGAACGCACATATCGCCGTCTTGGTTTCTCACATCCGAACAGAGGACAAAAAACTCGGTGCTTTCTTGCAGAAATAACATGCGCCCCACTTCAGAAAAATGATATCCCCATGTTCCGGAACATGGGGATATCATTTTTTATGGTTTTTGCTCGCTTGGACTTCTGCCGTAAATCCAAGCTATTTCCGCCATGCGCTTTGCCAGCATTGCATCCAATTGCTCCGGCATCAGCCGCCATTGCCAGTTTCCGCCCAGTAACCCAGGGGTATTCATACGAGAGTCTGCCCCTAACCCTAAATAATCCTGCATCTGCGCGATAAACAAATCCGCAACGCTGCTCTGTCCACCGCGGATCATGCCCCAATGGAAGCCTTCCTCCTGATTCAACCCTAGATAGCGTACCGCCAGGGCCACATCATCCGGGTCCGCCTCATCTTTCCAGGCCATGACGGGCGCATTATCATGGGTGCCCACATAGCAGACGCAGTTTGGCGTGTAGGTATGGGGCAGATAGTCGCTGGGTTCCCGGGAGTCAAAGGCAAATTCCAGCACCTTCATTCCAGGAAAGCCGGAGTCCCGTAGAAATTGGCGAACCTCTGGTGTCAGATACCCGAGATCCTCTGCAATAAACTGCAGGCTGGAAAACCACCCTTTCAGAACGCCCACCAGATCCATGCCAGGTCCCTTGATCCAGCGGCCGTTTTTCGCTGTCGGCTCCCCATAGGGTACCGCCCAGTAGCTCTCCAGGCCGCGAAAATGATCGATCCGCAAAATATCATAGAGCCGGGAAGCGCCGTCAACACGGCGAATCCACCAGCCATATCCATCGGCCTTCATGGCATCCCAATTGTAAAGCGGGTTGCCCCACAGCTGGCCGTCCTCGCTGAAATAATCCGGAGGAACCCCGGCCACCTCTTTGGGGATATTCCGCTCGTCCAGTTGGAAGCTGTCAGGTTCTGCCCATACATCCGCAGAGTCCATGGCAACATAAATCGGCAAATCCCCGATCATACCGATGCCCTTTTTATGGGCATAGGTCCGCAGGGCTTCCCACTGCCGGAAAAAGAGATACTGGATATAGGTAAAGAGTCGGATATCCTCCGACAGCTCCCGCTGATAGCGCTCTACCGCCGCCGGACGCCGAAGCCGGATGTCCTCATCCTCCCACTGTGTCCAGGCCCGCATATCAAAATGGCGCTTGAGCGCCATGAACAGGGCATAATCCGGCAGCCAGCCGGCGTTTTTTTCTGAAAAGGCTTTTACCTTGTCAGCATCTCTCTCCCAACCGCGGTCCGCAGCTATCTGTAAAAGCTGAAACCGACTGCGGTAGATGGCTGCGTAGTCTACCCGGCTAGGGTCTCGTCCCCAGTCCCGCGCCTCAATCTCCTCTTTTTTCAGAAGACCATCCCGGACGAGCAAATCCAAATCCACGAAATAGGGGTTCCCAGCATAGGTGGAAAAGCTCTGATAGGGGGAATCCCCGTAGCTGGTGGGACCCACTGGCAGCAGCTGCCACCAGGACTGCCCCGCCTCCGTCAGAAAGTCCACAAAATCATAGGCTGCCTTCCCTAAGGTGCCGATCCCATAGGGGGACGGCAGCGCAGAAATCGGCAACAGAACGCCGCAGCTTCTTCTCATTTCTTTCATCCTTTCACCGCGCCGGCCGCAACGCCCTTGATGATATGCTTCTGGCACAGGAGATAGACCACGATGATGGGGATGATGTTCAGCATGATGCTAGCCATCATGGGCCCCATCTCCACCTTGCCGCAGCTGCCGCGGAAATACTGAATTAAAATAGGGACTGTCATATATTTTGTGCGATCCAGAGACAGATAGGGCAGCAGGTAGTCATTCCACAGCCACATCGTCTCCAGAATGCCGACGGAAATCAGCGTAGGCTTCAAAATCGGGAGCACCACTAAGAAGAAGGTACGCACCGGGCCGCAGCCGTCGATCATCGCGGCTTCCTCCACCTCAATGGGGACGGATTTCATAAAACCGCAAAACATAAACACAGCCAGTCCCGCGCCAAAGCCCAAATAGATGATGCAGATACTGTACGGCGTGTCCAAATTCAGCCGGTTGGCTGTGGAGGACAGGGTAAACATCACCATCTGGAACGGGACTACCATGGAGAATACAAAGAGATAGTAGAGTGCCTTGGAATACCAGGTTTTCACCCGGGTAATAAACCATGCACACATGGAGCAGCAGATTAAGATCAGCACCACCGATGTGAGGGTAATCACCAGCGTATTCCAAAAAGCCGCGGGGAAGCCCTGGGACTGGATGGCGTTCATATAGTTCTCCAATCCTCCAAAGGTCTCGGCAGTGGGAATCTCAAAGGCGGTTCCTGTTGTGATGGCAGTTTCCTTTTTTAAGGAATTCAGCAAAATCATGACTACTGGATACACCCAGGCCAGGCTGAGAATCGCAAGAAAAGCAGACAATATCCGGTCACGCATGGCATGTGTCTTCATCACTGCTGCACCTCCTTGGAGCGGGTTGCCCGGAGCTGGATCAAAGAGATCACAATCACCAGAATGCAGAAGATAACCGCCTTAGCCTGGCCATAGCCTCGCCAAGCAGGGCCAGAGCGGCCATAGAAGGTGTTATAAATATTCAGGGCCAGCATCTCAGTCAGGTGGCCGGGCTCTCCTCCGGTCAGAGCCAGATTCTGGTCAAAGAGCTTAAAGCCATTGGTCAGAGACAAAAAGAGACAAATGGTGATAGAGGGCATGACGTTGGGAATCTTGATGCGCCAGAGAATCTGACGGTCCGTGGCACCGTCAATGCGGGCAGCCTCCAGATAGTCGTTTGGAATGGACTGCAGGCCCGCAATATAGATGATCATCATATAGCCGATCTGCTGCCAGCACATCAGGATCACCAGGCCGATGAAGCCATAGGGCGCGTGCAGGGATAAAAGCGGCTTTCCCAGCAGGGTCAGCAGGCAGTTTAAAAGGATATTCCAAATATAGCCCAGTACAATGCCGCCGATCAGATTCGGCATGAAAAATACTGAGCGGAACACATTGGTTCCCTTGATGCCGCGAGTCAACGCTAGGGCAATGGCAAACGCCGCCGCGTTAATACAAATGGTGGACACCACTGTAAAGAGCGCGGTAAACCAGAAGGAGTGAAGGAAATCGGCCTCCGTCAAAGCATACATATAGTTTTTCACGCCATTCCACTGGGCATTGTCCACCGTGATAAATTTGCAAAAAGACAAATACAGCCCCTGTAAAAAGGGCCAGACAAACCCGATCAGAAAAGCCGCCAGCGTCGGTACGACGAAGACCGGCCAGTATCGTTTGATTGCTTTTTCCATAAACTCCCTCCCGTGATTTCAGCAGTCTTCGCCTGAGGCGAAAAACGGACGGGGCGGGCGGAAACGCCCACCCCGTCTGAATATCTCATTGACTCCGTGCAGCTCAGCCGCCCAGCAGTGCGTACTCGCTGGCCCAGTTGTCCACGAATGCGGACACCACTCCGTCCCAGTCGCCGGTGCCGGCGGCATAGGCGGTCAGAGCGGAGGCCAGATCGTCCTTCCAGGTTTGAGAGGGCATGGTGGTGAAATCCCAGCGCACGGGAACCTTGCCCGCTGCGGTATACTCGTCATTCTGCTTCATGAAGAGGTTACTGGACTCCACAGCGCCCTTGAAGGGAATGACAAATCCCATACCGGCCCCGCCGGAAGGCATAGCGCCCTCGCCGCCGCCCATAGCCTTAGTACCGGTTTCAGAGGTGACACACCAATACAGGAAGTCCAGCGTCGCCTGGATGTTCTCCGGTGAGGCATTCGCGTTGACCGCCCAGTAGTTCTCCGTACCGGTGCAAAGACCCTGATTGGCTTCATCTCCCACACCGATGTAGATAGGGATCATAGCCAGATCGTCATCAGTGAACTTGCCCTCACCTACCAGGTTGCTGTACTCCCAGGAACCATTCTGGAAAAATACGGCCTCGCCGGCCAGGAACTCGTTGCGGCTGTCATCGCCGGTCTTGCTTGCCAGGACAGCGGGCTCACAGGTGGAGTTATTGATATACAGGTCAAAGATGGCCTTGTAGTTGTCGAGGTACGTGCCCTCGATGGCATCTGTGGAGGTAATGCCCTTGTCCTCATACTCAAAATAGATCGGCAGGTTTGCAAGGTGGGTTTGATAGCGCCAGTTGGAGGAGCCGTCCATGCCAGCGGAGGAGAAGGCGGAGAAACCCAGCTCGTCCTTTCGGGCGGTGATGTCCTCGGCCACGGCCTTCAAATCCTCAAAAGACTGGATCTCCTCCACCGTGTAGCCGGCCTCGGCCAGCAGGGTCTTGTTGACAATCAGACCATAGGACTCTACAGCCATGGCGATGGCTAACGTCGCATCGCCGTCCTTCAGTGCGTAGGCGTCGTTGGTCAGCTCGCCCAAAACGGCGGAACCGGTCAGATCATAGCAATAGTCCTTCCAGTTCAAAAGGCCGTTCTGACCGTTCACATGGAAAAGTGTGGGCGGGTTATCCTTGGCCATGTCGCTGGTAAGGTTCTGCTCATAGGTGTTGGAGGCCGCAGTGACCACAGTGACAGGGACGCCAGTCTCCTCGGTATAGAGCTTGGCCAGCTCCTGCCACTGGTCGTCGGCCTCTGGCTTGAAGTTCAGGTAGTAAACTTCGCCGGCGGCGTCGCTGCCAGAGGTGTCTTCGGTGTCTCCGCTGTTTCCGCCGCAGGCGGCCAGAGACAGCGTCATCGCCAGGGTCAGCAAGAGTGCGAACGCTTTTTTCATCTTCTTCAATCTCCTTATTTAAAATTTATTTTCACATCCTCCCGGATGCAAAAACCTGATAAGGTGCAATCGTTTCGCCTGGGCGCAGCGCAGTTTTCAGCAACACGTGCTGGTTTCTGCCCCGTCCCTCAATCATGTCCACCAGAATGCGGACAGCGCGCTCCCCCATCTCCTCCTGGGGCTGGGCCAGGGTGGTGAGCGCCGGCACGGTGTAGGCCGACATCTCAATACCGTCAATAGATACCACAGAGCAGTCCTCCGGTACACGCCGCCCCAGATCATGCAAGGCCTTCATCGCCGCAACGGCCATGGAGTCCGCGATGGCGAACACCGCCGTCACATCCCTTCTGCCGGCCAGGAGCCGCGCCGCGGTCTCATATGCCGCTGCCATGTCAAAGCTTCCCGTCTCCCCGATCAGCGACTTGTCCAAGAGCAGACCGCTCTCCTCCAGTGCCTGCCGGTAGCCCATGTACCGCAGCTGGCTGATGGAGGAATCCTGCGTGGAATCCAGCAAAATGGCGATTCGCTGGTGTCCCTGATCCGTCAGCAGGCGTACTGCACGACATGCCTCCCGCTGATCGTCAATCGTCACAGAGGAGTAGGCATCCTTCGCCAAGCTTCCAAAGCTGTTGGTGTAGGAACAGCAGACGAATGGCACGTCCAGAAGCGCTACCTGCTCCGGCGTGTAATCAAACCGTCCTCCCAGAAGAACCAGCCCCAGCAGACGCCGGGACCTGGCAAGCTCTGCGCCAGCACGCAGCTCGTCCCCCTCGGAGCGGATCTGGTGGAGCACTAAATTGTAGCCCGCACCGCCAATGGCTCTCTCAATTGCCTGAATCACACCTGTAAAAAATGGGTTGCCCACACCACGCACCACTAGGCCGATACCATCCGACTGTGGACGGACCAAATCTCTTGCGCTATTGTTGGGGACATAGTGGGCCTCCCGCACCGCCTCCAGAACCCTGGCCCGGCTGGCGGCGCTGACATCCGGGTGATTATTCAAGACCCTGGAGACTGTGCTGACGGAGACGCTGCATCGTTTTGCGATGTCGCGTATCGTCATGTCAAGCACCGCCTCTCCACCAAATAAAACGTTACCGGGAACGTTTCCAGTCTTTATCTTTATTTATAATAGTCTAGATAACGTGTCTTTGTCAATACATTTTTGTCGGTTTTGTCATCTGGCACAAAGTTTCTCTCTTTTCCAAAACACTCGCATAAATTCTTTTCGGAATATCTTCTAAAAACAGTATGCCCCGGAAGATGCCATCTCTTCCGGGGCATACTGTTTTCACTTCCTTCAAATCGCATGTCCCTGGCTGCGGATCACTGCAGCAACCTGTTCGGCCAGTTCCTGACAGCGCTGCTCGCTCTCAGCCTCCACCATGACCCGCACCAAGGGCTCTGTGCCAGACTCCCGTACCAGTATCCGGCCATTATCGCCCAAAGCCTGTGCCACGGATTCCACCGCAGCCTGTACAGCAGGGTCCTCCTGAGCAGTCCGCTTATCCCGAACCCGCACATTGATCAGAACCTGAGGATAGATCGTCACTGGCTCCACCAGCTTGCTCAACCGCTCCTTTTTTGCCAGCATGACCTCCATTACCTTCAAAGAGGTCAAAATTCCATCTCCGGTGCGGGCGTAGCGGGAAAAAATAATATGCCCGGACTGCTCGCCTCCAATACGGTCCCCGTGCTGCACCATGTGCTCATAGACATACTTATCCCCTACCGCGGTCTTGGCATAGCCGATTCCAACCTGGTCCAGGGCCTTGTACAGTCCAAAATTGCTCATCACCGTTGTAACCACCGTGTTATTTTTCAGCTTTTCCCGCTCTTTCATATAACAACTATAGAGATACATGATTTTATCGCCGTCTACCAGCGCTCCGGTCTCATCCACCGCCAGGCAGCGGTCCGCGTCGCCATCATAGGCGAAACCTACATCCATGCTGTTCTCCACCACAAATTTCTGTAGGCCGCCGATATGGGTAGAGCCGGCGTTATCATTGATATTCAGCCCATTGGGCCGGTTATTGATGACAGCTACTTCTGCTCCCAATGCCTCGAAAATATGGGGCGCGATGCTCCAGGCGCTGCCGTTGGCACAGTCCAAAGCCACCTTCTTTCCCTTAAAGGAGTACATCCCCAACGAGATCAGGTAACCCATGTAGCGGTTCCGCCCGGCACTGTGATCCACCACACTGCCAATCTCCGCTCCCGCTGCCAGCGGCAGCTCCGGCCACCGAATACCGTCCACCTCTAGATGTCCGTCCAGATAATCTTCCACCAGGGAGATTGTCGCTTCATCCATCTTCTCCCCTTCCCGGTTCATCAATTTGATGCCATTATCATAGAAGGGATTGTGACTGGCGGAAATCATCACGCCGCAGTCAAAACCATCCGTCCGGGCTACATAGGACACCGAGGGTGTTGTGGTCACATGCAGCAGATACACATCCGCGCCAGAGGCAGTAATTCCAGCGCTGATCGCGTACTCCAGCATGTAGCTGGAACGGCGGGTATCCTTGCCTACTACAATGCGCGCCCGCTCATTGCGTCCATAGTACCATCCCAGAAAGCGCCCGATTTCATAGGCATGCTGGGCAGTCAGCTCCTCATTCGCCTTGCCTCGGAAACCGTCCGTTCCAAAATATCTTCCCATATTGTCACTCCATCATGTATCTTAAAATTCACACCGGCCTGCCGGTTTGTTCTATCATACTCTGTGCCATTGAAAATGTCCAGAGGATTCCGGCAATCAAATCGGAATGGGCATGGAAACCACTTGAAATCCTACTGATCCTATGTCAAAATAGAGGAACGAAGGAGGTACTGCTATGAAAATTTCCACAAAGGGCCGGTATGCCCTGCGGTTGATGACAGACTTAGCCGCTTATGACCAGGATGGATATGTCTCCTTGAAAGATGTTGCGGAGCGGCAGAAAATTTCGCCAAAATATCTGGAGCAAATCGCTGGCATGCTGGCAAAAGCCGGCCTCCTCCACAGCGGCCGCGGCGCCCAGGGCGGCTATCGCCTTGCGCGAGAGCCAAAGGCATATACGGTCGGTGAAATCCTCCGCCTGACAGAGGGAAATTTAGCACCGGTGGCTTGCTTGGCGGGCGCAGAAAATCGCTGTGAGCTCTGTGGCGAGTGCTCGACTCTGGACTTTTGGGCAGGTCTTTATGCAACGGTAAATGAATATCTGGATCGCTATACGCTGGCGGATCTACTAAAGGAGCGTCAACGTAAGCTGAAAAAAAGCAAATTGTCCTGATTTCCAAAAGCAACAGGACTTTCCAACAAAAAAGCGGCATATTCCCGCCTTTTCGAGTCAAACTATGCTCGCGATACCCAAACAGCGAACAGTTTGATGAATGAAAAGGAGAAACAGTTATGTCTAGCAAGAATAGCAATAAGATCAATGTTCCCGAGGCTCGTGCGGCTATGGATAAGTTCAAGATGGAGGCTGCTTCCGAGGTTGGCGTCAACCTGAAGGAGGGCTACAATGGCG
>ENA-UOJP01001330-UOJP01001330.1-human-gut-metagenome-genome-assembly--contig:-C102-NODE-1330-length-30947-cov-8.410106_pt1 | contig 30947 bp, 20 predicted proteins | sample MGYA00242353_ERZ723900 | MGnify/ENA metagenome assembly ERZ723900
GCTTGAACAATTTTTACTTCAAAATATTGTCTAACTTTTTGGGGTCACTTCATGCCGCATGTCTTCTCTTCATAACTGGTTTTTCTGTCGTCCGCCGACATACAGTTCCATCTGATCAAAGACCATTCTACTGCATCGCTATCGGGTTTTTCCGTTGCCCGCCAACATTCCGGCCCAAAGTCCGGCATCAATTTCGGATTTTAGGTGCCAGCCGCACCAGAGGGATGACGCCCTCTGTCCATTTTCATTATATGCATTTCCAGTGGAAAAGTCAACGAAACGTGTGAAGAAAGAGCTGTCTACTTGCGCAGTTAACTCTTTTTGCTGCATCATAACTCTTTTCAAGTTAAGATACAATATTAGAGTTAAGATCCGTCGCAGACCTACATCTCCACTACCGCTTCTCAGCTAAGCTACTGATAGCGCTGCGCTTATGCACTTTATAAAAAGAAATTTCAAAAAAGAATTCTCAAAACTGGTTGATTAAAAACCATATATCGAATATACTATAAATAGGAAAGCAGGCGACATCCTGCTGGTGCGGCTGACACCTTAAATCCGATAGAGAATCCGGGTGTATAAACCGGAGGGTTGGCAGGCAACGATAAAACCTGATTGTGATTCCAGACGTATGGGCTGGAGTGTTGGCGGACAACGATAAAATCAGTCATAAGGGGGAGACGCACAGCATCGCGGTGTTGTAGTCTCCCTTTTAATTTATATGGAGTCAACATCAACCGAATATTTAAAAGGGTTGCGAAATTAGTTGATATTACGGTATGGAGGATTGTCTAACTTTTTTTGGGGTCACTTCAATATTCTATTCGCGCGGGAATAAATTCAAAAAACTTCTATTGTCATTATACCTATCGCACAAACGAAAACCAGCAAATCCCACTCTCATTTTATCCCCGTTGGGGTACAATTGGGGACAGAGCGCCTATCTTCGTTCCTTTAAACTCTTTAAAAAGCACAAAAACCCGTTGATTTCTTACGAAATCAACGGTTAAACATGGTTGCAGGGATAGGACTTAAACCTGTAGCCTCCGGGTTATGAGTGATTGCAAGTGTATTACAGCCGTCCATAGTGCAATATACTGTATATGCCATCACATCATATGTGCTATATATTGTATGTGCTGCTGCCTGCCAGATACTATATCTATACCGTAAAGAACAAATAAAGAACAATATCCGCGCGGCTATAATCAGCTTTTCCCCTGGCAACAGACAGCTTGACAGCGCCACGCAAAACAATTATACTAAAGTCAGTAAAAGGGCACTGTCCACAGACGGTTAGCCCTTTAAGAAAATCGTATCAAGAAATGACCGCTTTACTTGTCAGGGAAAGGCGGTCATTTCGCATATATAGTGAGTATGTAGAGCAATACTGCCGTGCATACAAAGAAACGTAAAAGTTTCTTGCCCATGCGCAACACCCCCTTTACAAGGGAGTGACTAACCGCCTGCTATCTGGAACAGTGCCTTGCTACGAGCATAACAAAATTCGACACAAACAGCAATAGTAAAAGGACGCTTCAAGCGTCCTTTTTTACTGTGCAAGCGAGTGCAGCAGGTCTTGCTGCATATTGCGAAGCTAAACGGCCGAGTTTGCGGGGCAAACCGGCCGCATTCCGTTTTTGAACAGCCGATTTGCTACCTGCCTATGTAATTCAATCCTTATAATGATAGTAGCCATCCCAAGGATGGTTAATACATCATTTTAATTTCTGAAGAAGAAAATGTTAAATCGCTTAACTCAATTGATGTAATTTTTCACAAAAATCAGAGAATTAGACAAGCTCGGAAGTCCTATATGGATGAAGCAGACAAACCTTCTTCAAACCCACAACAACTTAATGATAGATACATAAAATTGCTTGAAGAGATGGCGCTTGCCTGTGGATATAAAGATATATGGTGGGATGATCTCAAGCGGTATTACTATACAAGTGGCCTTTCAAATCGAAACAATGATGATGAAGTTTTGAAAAGCTGCAAATTAAGACCGCAGAAAAGACCGCGTCCGATGCGGTTGGCCAACAAAACACTCCTCAAAATGAACAGTTCGCTAACCAAATGATGCTTCAGCTATTGCCTAAGCTAATCGAAAATCCAGATAGCTTTAGCAAACTAATAGAGCTTGCAGATAAAGCAAAAAAGTAATTACAGAGGGAAAAATCGGCAAGTTTCTGGTAAAACTTGCCGATTTTAATTTTATTCGGTTGTTTTTTCACGTAGCAGGTCTTTGAACAAGGCACTCATGTAATCGCTGCGGCCATACAGAACACGGTCAATGTGGACATCGTTGGCTTGCACACGGTAAAACACCATATAATTGCCGCTGACAAGAAAACGATAGTCCGTACCGACGTCTGCAATAGAGGATAATGGGGTTCCCATCTCTGCGAAGTTTTTCAACTGGTCAACCGCATCCATAATGCAATCGACCACATGCTCCGCAGCAGAACGGTTTTGAAGCTCCGATACGATATAATCCCAAATATCATCCAAATCACGGCGGGACTCGGGCGAATAATGAATTTTATTCTTCATTCGCTTTTGCGCGGAAGTGCGCCCTCATATCGTCCGTTGTCAGCCAGCCTTCCGTTTCGCCAGAGTGACGGCCTTTTGCAAGCTCGTTCATCAAGCGGATAGTTGCCTGTGTTTTCTCATAGTCCTGCATATCCACGATGGCGTACCGTCCGCGCCCATTCTTCGTCAAAAAGACAGGAGCACCCACAGCCACATCACGCAGTACCTCGCTGTAATTTCGCAGGTCAGAAATGGGTTTAATATTCGGCATATCTATCAGCTCCTTTCAAACATAGTATATCCCTTTCTGCTGTAAAATTCAACAGCAAGTTTGCAGCACTCGCATATTTAGAATAAATACCTCTTGCCAACTGCCAGCAAACCCTTTCAGCTGCTTGAACAATTTTTGCGTTGAATTTTTGTCTAACTTTTTGGGGTCACTTCAATTTCTGTCCTCACTGATTAAAATAATTCCTTATTTTTATTATATCTGTTTTAGTTTTACCCTATCGCGAATAGAACTCACTTTCTGCCACTCTGACCACAAAGTCATACTCCGTTGGGGTTGCTTTAGAAGGAGCAATATTATAGCGTTTGAAAACCTTTCTCAAATAAGCAAAATGGTCCTTATCTTCTTGGGTCAGCGGAGCAACCCTGCCGGTTTCATCTGCATGCCTCTCCACCTGACGGAGATATTCAAGTCGCTTCTGATCCATCATTAGGCACCTTTTTATTATAAAAAACTAGGACGCCGTCGCAACGCCGCCCCGTACAAAAACTATAAATCGTTTTTTGATGCTGCAACTATTATATATACTCTCAGTCTGAAAATCACCCCTCATTCTCCAACTTTTTAGAAGATGTGGTATGATTGATTCTTATAAAATCTGACGGATTATACTTTTCAAATTTGACTGAATGATATTCTGAAATTTGACCGATTGAAATTGTAAAATCCGACTAAATGGCCTGCAATAGCAGCAAGATGCATAAACCGCCCATACAGCGACGCCTGCACGGACTTTCAGCGACATCTTGCCGAAGAAATAGCGGCACCTCGCCGGAACGCAGCGACAACCTTTTGAATTCACGATATCTATGCAAAAGCCTGCGACATGAAAACAGAGAACTGGCTGAACTGTCATGCTCATGCTTTCAATTATTTCGGCGGCGTGAGCAAAGCTGCTCATCTGGTACAATGGGATAAGAACAACTTTTAGGAGAGATTTGTACAAGCTGTTTCCTAAAATATGAGCCATATTATGTAAGATAGCCGGTACAGTAGAAGCCGTTCTCAAATGAGGACGGCTTCTCTGGTTCACTTTTCGTAGGGGATACGGAAATAGTCAAGATAGGCTTTGTACTTATCCTGTGCGGTTAAGCAGGTATCCGTGAGATATCCCTTTTCGTTATACCATTCCTTGAGACCGCGATAATAAAACAGCTTGAGGTTTTCTTCTATGATAAACGGAACGATGTTGTATTTGAGACATTCCTTGAACATGATAAGCCGTCCAACGCGGCCGTTGCCGTCTTGAAATGGGTGGATACGCTCAAAGCGCACGTGAAAATCCAGAATATCGTCCAGTGTCTTTTTAGGAACGGCATTATAGTCAGATAGCAGAGCTTTCATTCTATCGGCAACTTCTTCTGGAAGTGAGGTCTGCATACCACCGACCTCATTTGGCAAGCGCTTATACTCGCCAACGGCGAACCAGTCCTTACGGGAATCGCTAGTGCTGGTTTTCAGAATATGGTTCAGTTTTTTGATGAAATGCTCGCTTAGCGTGCTTGCTGCATGATCGATGATCAGATCAATGCAACGGAAGTGATTCGAGGTTTCAATCACATCGTCCACATTCAGCACCTCGTTTTCTACACCGATGGTGTTGGTTTCAAAAATATAACGTGTCTGGTCGTGCGTCAGGCGGCTGCCCTCGATGTGGTTAGAGTTGTAGGTCAGGTCGATTTGGGTTTTGTGATAGATGCCTCCGGCATACTTGGTTCGTTTTTCTTCCTGCAGAATGGAAAGCAATGTTTTGACAGGCGTTTTTTTGCCGTTACTGCGAGCAGGCTTTTCCGCATTCTCGGGAATGTGCCATGTTTTGCCGATCAGCACAGCACCCGGAATACGTTCCTGTGCACAGTAATTTCGCACACTTCGTTCGGAAATATTCCACTTTTTCGCTGTTTCTGCAACAGAAAGATAGTTCATATGCTCACCTCCGAGCAGGATAGCTGTATTTACAGTATACCATATTATCGGCAAGAAATATACAGAAGTGCGAAATAGATCGGATTGTTTTTTGCCGATACATAAGTCAAAAGCCGTTCTCGAATGAGTACGGCTTTTTCATTACCCGAAAAAGGAGAAGAACGGTGAACCGAAACGTTTCAGCACATTCCGCTACACTCCGTGTCGGTGAAGCCTGTTGATCTGACAGCGTGCTGGTCCTCCCAGTCCGGCGCGCTGTTATGCTTGATGGAGTTTTAGTCCGTGAAAGTGGAGCTGAAAGTCCGTGATGGTGGCATAATTTCTCCGGCGAGACGGCAGCTTTTATCCACGCTGTGGCCAGCACCATCCACTATGTCGCTCTATTGCGTGAAAGTGTCGCTGAAACTCCGTGCGGATGCCGATCTGTGACAGGGTCACATCGCCGTTTTCACTCGTCCGGTACGGCATCTCCCGAAATTCCGGCAGATCGACTGCCAGAACTGTCTTTGCAGTACCCGCTCCCTTCTTGTAATCGCTCGAAATCGCAAATGCGCCCTCGAAATAGTAGTCGTTGTCGGTCGAACGCGCGGTATCGAGGTAAAATTCACTGCCGCAGAAGCCGCTGTCGCCGTACATGACCTCGAAAGCAAGCTGTCCCTCCTCGGCGTAGCACGAGGACAGCGTGGTCCATGTCATATCCGGCTTGTTCCGGTAGCTGTCGAGCAGGTGCGCGAGTGTAAACGGCTTTACGCCATCCTGCTGTTTGTTTTCAAGGTGCAGACTGATAACGCCTGTGCCCGCACTCTCGTCAAACAGCACGGACTCCACCGACAGACGGTAATGCTCGTTCTCGTCGGCCAGCTTGGCGTTGTCCGCCATCTGTACATAGCCCTCCAAACCCGCATCGCCGCCGTGCGTGAACAGCAGTGGGAACCAGCTCTGCGCGCTGGCGGCAAAGGCCGTTCCGCCGATGCAGAGCGAAGCCGCCGTGAACTGCTCTCCATCCAGCATAAACGGGTGTTCTCCTTTCCGAAAGTGTCCAGACTGATAGACAAACGGGCACCGCAAATGGTTTTGCCGCAGCGAAATTTTTTACGACACAGGGATTTAGTGCGACTTGCGCGCGCCTGTGCCGTTTTTTCAACAGACCAGCCGGAGTTGTCTATTGTGCTTCCGTTCAAAGCGCCCTATAATGGAAACAAAAGAGGAAAGGCGGACGGTGCATGAATACCTTGATCGAATTATACGATGAACGCGCCATTGAAAACATTCTGGCACCGGATATGTTTCACCCGCGGCGCATTATCTATCTCTGTCCCCGTGAGGTTCTCCGGGATCACACGCGGCAGCAAAAGCTGGCGGCTTTTTATCGGAAACGCGGCTGGGAACCCGAACTGATCTTCGTGGGAACCAGTCTGTTTGAGGCGGACCGCATCCTGCGCCAGCTGTTCACCATCGAAGAAAAATACCCGGACTGCGCCATAGATGTCACCGGCGGCAGTGATGCCGCTCTGTTTGCGGCAGGTATGTTCGCCGCCCGGAAGGGTGTGTCCGCCTTCACCTACTCCCGCAGGAAAAACCGCTTTTACGACATCTCGGGCGCGGATTTTGCGGATGATCTGTACTGTGATCTGACCTATTCCATCGAGGACTTTTTCCTGATGGCCGGCGGAACACTGCTCCCCGGGCGGGTGGATAATCATATCCTGTCGCAGTATCTCCCGTATTTTGACCCGTTTTTCTCCTGTTTTCTCCGGTTTCGACACGAGTGGCCCACGATCATCTCCTATATCCAGCGGATCTCTCCGGCGGAGTACGGTCAGATCCCACCGCCGGACATTACGGGCAGCTATACCGTGAAGGGAGAGCGCGGCTCCCGCAACTCCGCCAACGAAGATGCTCTGCAGGAGCTGGCACAGATCGGTTTCATTCAGGATCTAACGATCATTCCCGACCAGCAGGTATCGTTCCGTTTCCGGGATGTGCATACCCGGGCATGGCTGCGCGATGTGGGCAGCGTGCTCGAGCTGTATACCTACAAGGCCTGCGTGGATGCCGCGATCTTCCATGATGTGATCAGCAGCGCCGTGGTTCGGTGGGATGACGTGCTGGGGCACGGCAGCGTCCTGAACGAGATCGACGTCATGGCCGCCCGCGGGGTCATCCCGCTGTTCCTCAGCTGCAAGGCCTGCGACATCAAGACCGAGGCCCTCAACGAACTTGCCATCCTGCGGGACCGTTTCGGCGGCAAGGGCGCCAAAGCGGTCATCGTCACGACCGAATCCTGCAATGCCGCCGCCCGTCATCGCGCCGCCCAGCTTGGGATCGCCGTTATTGATCTGGAAGAATTGAAAACCGGCCAGCTTGTGCATCGGCTGAAGGTGATCATGAAAGCGGAGTGACAGCTGATCCAATGCTTTTGAGAGAAAAATAAAACTGCTCCTAGCAAAGTGCACCCCATTTGTTAGACAGTATGGCATACTATCCAACAAATGGGGGCACTTCATGCATTCCCGACTGCTTATTTCGACTTTTTTCTTTTTGCCGCCGTCTGTGCACGCAGATACTGCTGCGCCCACTCGAAGAAAAACAGTACATTCCGGAATCCCTTAATTGACAAGAGACCGCGCTTCAAGTTTTCGTTTGAAGCGCGGTCTCTTTGTTTATCATGATGAAATTTATAGTGATTTTTTCTTGTTTCGCGCTCAAAAGCGTGGTATACTGAAAAAAGTACGCTTCTTACCCCAAGAAGCAATCCCCAAAGCAAAAGGTTTATGGTCCTTTGCTTTGGGGATTGTTCTGTCCCCCCGCTTATGCGGGGATAATTTGCCGATTTTCAAATCTAAGCGCTTACATCAAATTGGGGTGACCCCCGCAAATGCGGGGAAGAATTGTAAGACACTTTGCGTGTCTTCCATTCCTTTTTCGAGAGTTACTCATATTTTTAAGTAATACCCAAATCGGCGTCTATCAAGCGTTTTGACGGCGATATCGGCACATTCCTCAGCTGACAATTCTGTCAGCTCTGCAATTTCTTGAAAGGACAAACCGTCATAACGAGCCTGCAAAATAACATATTCAAGCTCAACCCATTCAAGAGCTTCCTTCCAAGGCACGTCAGGTTTATAGGGCTCCTTAGGCACCTTTGGACGACAGTTGTAACACACACCATCCCGTGCAGGAGTACGTCTTTTCCCACAGATAATGCAAATCTGTGCAGAATTAACTCTTTTCTTGTCCCGGCACCATTCACACAATCGATCCTCAGAATTTGTGAGGTGTTCCTTACAGTCTTTACATACATATTTATATTCTCTCATATTGATTCTCCTCATATATTTCCGCAGCATTTACTCATCCACATTCTGCGATGTGCTTGCGACGGCGATGCACACGCCTTGCCGCTTCAGGTACTTTCTCTTCAGCGCTTTTCGGTGCAAATAATCGGGTATTCTGCCATGCGTGTGTAACTGCTCCGACCGGTGCGACAGCCGCCATTGCTTTTCGCATCGAAGCATCGCGCGGGTGAACGTAGTAGTGCGTGGTCGTGGTTACATCCGCGTGTCCAAGCAGACCCGAAACTGTTGCAACATCGATACCCTGCTCAATCGCACGGGTGGCAAATGTATGCCGAATGTCGTGAAAACGAACGTGCGGCAGGCCAAGACCGTCCAGTACATCGCCCCAGTAGCTGCTCAGATGGTCCGGATCCATTACACCACCGACTGTATTATAGATGATGAAATCATCAGCATTCGGCGTGCGCTTAAAAAGAGATTCGAACCGCTGATACTGTACGGTAAGCAAACCCTGCAGTACTTCCGGCAGATACAAATCTCGCTCAGAAGCATCGCTTTTCGCAGAGCTAAAGATAAGTTCCGTCCGCTTGCCGTACTCTGCCGCAGGATCAACCATCACCCGGCGTACGGTCTGTGTAATATGCAGTGTGCCGCTCATCGCATCGTAATTACCCCAACGTGCAGCACAGACTTCACCCAGACGCATACCGCTGTACAGTGCTAAGATAATACCTGCGTTATTAAGTGACAGATCAGAAAACAGCCACTTTTCGAGCACCTTTTGATCGCTGTCACTCATAATATTGTGCTTCTTCGAGCGGCAATGCGTATATACGGTCGCAGGAACCGGATTTGCAGCCATAAGGCCGTCCGCAACAGCACGCTTACAGCAAACATCCAGCACAACGCGCATATTTTTGATGCTTTTTGCGCTCAGCGCGCCGCCGGTCCGCAGATTGCCATGCAGGGATTCCTCGTTGAGAAAGTGCTGTACCACGGCAGTAGTCAGACTTTTCAAGGGCATATCACCTAATTTCGGCAGGATATGTTTGTGCAGGTTATCATAGTAATGTTCATAGCCGCTCGGCTTGGCTACCGGCTTAACGTAAACCTCCAGCCACTGCTGTGACCATTCCCGCAAAGTTACACCCATGACCTCGCCTCCTTGCCCGGGAAAATAAAATCTCCCATGCGCGGTGCGTGATGATGTTGATCGATATACTGTGTGTACTGCGTCTGTACCTGCTTTCGCTGACTGTTTGTCAAGTTGACCTGTCTGCCATTCGGAAGAGTCAGCCGCTGGCACTCGAACTCGTAGTCTTTCCAGTGCAGCCTTTGCATATCTGCGAGGGAATACTTCTTCATCGTAATTTCGCCTCTTTCTATATGTGATTTTGAGCGAAAATAAAACCGTGCAGGCAATATAGAGCCTACACGGTGTCAAAATCACACAGCAGAAAGAAGTATAAATATATCACTAACAAATGTCTTGTGCAACCCTTAAAAAAAGGGTATACTAATACTGCGGTGCGGAGTTTTCCGTTGTGTAGGTGGTCGAGTCACCTGCGCAGGTGCAAAAGGATTGCCGTCCTTTTGCACTGCCGTTTTTTATTTTCTGATAGAATAATAGCATATATAGCGCACCTATTCAATGGGCATTCCCCACAAATATAGGTGCACTATATGTTGCAGTTTTACTATATTTTTCAAAAGTGGTCTTTGATATGATATCGGGGGTGAGAAAATGTCAGTCAGTGAAGCACAAAAGCGAGCCACCTTAAAATGGCAAAAAGAAAAAACAGATGAAATACGTTTTCGCGTCCCAAAGGGTGAACGTGCTCGCATTCAGGCACACGCTGAACAACATGGCGAGTCCGCTACTGCTTTTATCAAGCGCGCCATTCGAGAGGCTATGGAGCGGGATAATGCTGCAAAGTAAATAAATCTCTTAAAAGTTCTTTATGACGTATGATTCGTTTCTCAAAGAATTAGTGAGGAACCCCGAAACCTGCACTTTTTCAGCAGTGCACCTTCTACGTCCCTGCCGTTACACATACCGTAGACATATTAAATCATATAGATATTTCAAAATCTCAATGGCATTTGTTCAATAATTATGTTATCCTGTATACACTTAAATTTTTTAAGGCTGTGGCTCCCCTACTTTTAAGTTGCATTAGAGAGATGGGAGCGCTCAGATTTCCTTACCCACGAAGGACCTGTACGTTTAGATACAGGTCCTTTATCATACCATAAAATATCTAATGCTCCGGTGCTTTACTTTTACCTACATATTTATATATACTGTTGGCGAACACTAAATTTGTCAAAAAAATTTATTTCTTTTCGTATTTGCTTATACTAATTTACTTTTTATGTTTTATTTTGGAACACATTTCTTGCTTCTATTTTCCTATATAAAGTTACAAATACACTATATTTTCGATTTTTTATTACCCTTTTCTCATATATTAGTTTTTTCATATGCCATCTCAAAAAGGTTCTTGCACTGGTACTGGCGTTTGCTTGTGCATTCACCATGTTTGCTGGTGCAGCGTTCACGGATTCGGCTGACATCAAGGTTAAGTCCGAAGTTGTGGACACTCTGACTGCCCTGGGTGTAGTAGCTGGTTTTGAAGACGGCTCCTTCCAGCCCAACGGCACTGTAACTCGTGCGCAGATGGCAAAGATGATCTACGTTCTGCGTACCGGCAAGTCTGACGCTTCTGCGTACAACGACGACAAGACCTCTTTCACCGACATTAACGGCCACTGGGCTCGCGGCTACATCAAGTACTGCCAGTCTCTGGGCATCATTGCTGGTAAGAGCAATACCAAGTTCGACCCGAACGGTAATGTAACCGCTCAGGAAGCTGCTAAGATGCTGCTGGTAACCCTCGGTTACGATGCATCCAAGGTTGGTCTGACCGGCGCAAACTGGGCATCCAAGACCAACGCACTGGCTGACGAGAACGGCCTGCTGAAGGACGTTAACACTTCCTTCACCGCAGCTTGCCCGCGTCAGTACGCTGCACAGCTGATCTACAATACCATTTTCGCTAACACCGTTATCCTGCGTGACGGCGAGTACACCAACATGAACGCTCTTGGCACTGGCAAGAATGCTACCGTTGGCGTTAAGTACATGGACCTTGTAGAGTTCGATGCAGGCACTCTGTACACCTGCAAGCTGGTTGATGGCAAGGACTACTACAGCATCACCACCAAGAAGACCCCGCAGGGCGGTCATGGCAAGGTTTACACCGATGCTTCTGACCTGCTCGGTCAGAACGTTACTGTTCTGATGAAGTCTACTTCTAAGGAAACCACCGTTTACGGTATCTACGCTGACGAGGACTCCAAGGTTCTGGCTACCGGCTATGTTGGCGCTCTCGAGAAGGACGGCGACAAGAAGGTTAAGCTGAACGGCACTTCCTACAAGGTAGAGCAGACCGTTGGCGGCACCGAGAACAACAAGGCTGCAATCGTTACCTACGCTCAGTCCAACGAAAACGTAGAGCTCGTATCCGGCACGGATGCTTCTCTGGTTGATCTGGCTGCTAAGGTTGACAAGTCTGCTTCCATCGATGCGCACATCGCTGCTTCCACCATCAAGCTGATCGACAACGACGGCAACGGCAAGGTTGACGCTGCTGTTTACACCCCGGCTAAGGTTGGTAAGGTAAACACCGTTTCCAAGTCTGCTATCGCTGTAACTCAGGGCGTTGGCACCGTTAAGTTCGATGACTACACCATCTATGATGGCGTTAAGAAGAACGACTACGTTTCCGTTGTTGCTGATACCTACACATCTGATGACAACGGCGTTGTTACCAAGCTGGACGTTGTTTCCGGCAAGATCGACGGCGCTCGTACTCACGAGGTTAAGATCAACGGCACCTGGTACAAGGTTGCTTCTACCGCTCCGAACATGGCTACCGGCGACTCCTATGATGTAGCAATCGTAGGCGGCGTAGTAGTATTCGGTGAGATGACCGCTGAGTCCTCCAAGAACGTAATGGCTATCACCGGCGTTAAGACCAAGGCTGGTGCAACCCCGAACTCTACCGTTTACAATCTGGAGAACGAGGTTGGCGACAACGACAAGTACCTGAAGGTTAAGGCTTACTTTGCTGATGGCACTTCTTCTGAGATCAAGATCTCCAAGATCAACGGCACCAAGCTGAACAACCTGACCGTAGCCGCTGGTTCTACTCTGGAGGCTACTGTTGCTCAGACCATCGCAGTTGCAAACCTGTACACCTACTCCAAGCTGTCTGACGGTATGTACGACGTTAAGCTGCTGTCTTCTACCAACAAGGCTGGTTACGACGTAGTAGGTAATGGTAATTACAGCAAGCAGAAGATCGACAGCAAGACTCTGGCTGACGATGCGGTTGTATTTGTAATCGCTACCAACGAAACCAAGGTTATGACTGGCAAGCAGATCAAGGATTGGCCGGATAGCGCTAATTTCTCCGGTATGTATGCTGCAACCGAGTCCAACGGCATCAACTACATCAAGGTTGCTGCTATCAAGGGTAACACCACTACTCCGAACGCTGACGGCGATCTGAAGTATGCTTACGTTGTTGCTAACAGCTACACCTCTAAGGTAGAGGGTGAAGACGGCAATAAGACTGCTTACGATGTATGGACTGCGGACGGCGCTAAGACCCTGTATGTTGACGGCACCGGTACTACCGTAGCTTCCGGCTCCATCCTGGTTTACAAGGAAGACGGCAAGTACATCACCATCACCGATTCCTTCAAACCGTCTAACGGCAGCTACGCTCAGGCTAATGCTACTGCTAAGATTCGCATCGACACCGTTGCTATCACCGGCTTTGACTACAAGTCTGAGGGTACCCTGGCTATCGCCAAGGATGCTTCTTCTACCATTCCGACCGACCTGACCCTGGACAAGGATTGCGTATTCATCGCAGTTAACTCCAAGGATGAGGAAGGCATGGAAGGCGGCATGGAAGGCGTTCAGTTCGCTAACCCGGGCAAGGTTGACTCTTCCAAGTACATCCCGAATGCAATCGTTGTAACTGATTCTGACGACGACAACAACGTTCTGGCTGTTATCTACGATGCAAACGACATCGACTGGAACGATGGCCTGAAGGACGCTTCTAACAATCCGGCTGAATTCTAATTTAACCTATACAGGTTAATAGCGCTGTCTAACAGCATAAGAAAACCCCCGAGGAAAATTTCCCTCGGGGGTTTTCCCATTTTCACGCAAAAACGGCAAACGAATACTTATACCCGCTCAAATTGAGGGCGCAGTTGCGGCTATTGAGCAGCTGAAAGCCGTCAGCGGTGACGCCGAGGCCGACGCTATCGCCGTACATCAGCGGCACGTCCTCGGACGCCAAACCGCCGTAAATGGCGCTGCTGTAGCCGGTGTAGCAGCCCTCGCGGAACACGAGCACGGCCTTGGGATGATACCCCAAACTGATGGTACGTTTTTCGGTTCCATCGCCGGTATAAGTGCCAAAATTGCACGCGGTTTTAACCGTAAGCGTGGTTTTGACGGTGTTCATGTCATTTTGCAGGTCGATGTCCGCCGCGGTGCGCGCGTTGGTTTCGGACTCGGCGGCGTGCTCAATCGCGGTCAGGCGGTTGCGTACGTCTTGTGCCAGCTTGTCGCCGTCCACGCAGCCGCTCGGCAGCTTGCCCACGGACGCGTCGCGCACCTGTTTCTGTACGTTTTCGATCGCGTCCTGAACGGTCTGTGCCGGCACGCCCGCACTCGCGGTGTAGCCCAGCTTAGCCGCCGCTGAGAACTCACCCAGCGCGTCGCACAGCCGGTTCAGCGCCTGCCGCAGCTCCTCCGGCGAGGAGTCGAAGTACGTTTTCAGCTCCGCCGCCTGCATGTTCGGCTGGTCGGGCAGGTCCGCTAACCGTTTCGTAAACGCGCCCTGCCGATATGATTCAAATCCCATTATGAAATACCTCCTGTCCGGCGTCTCGCCGTTTGTTTGAGGTATAGAATAGCCGATTTTTCCGAAATTGCAAGAAAAACTTTTGGATTTTTGCGATTTTTTTGAGAAAGGGAAAACCCCCGAGGAAGTTTCCTCGGGGGTTTTGATTTTGCCGTTCAGGCAATTACAAACCGAAGTTTATAATTACTTAGCAGCAGCAGCCTTGAAGGTTACATCAATGTTCTTAGTAACCTCGGTGCCAGCATTCTTGTCAGAACCGCGGCTAATCTTAACAGCTACAGTAACAGTGCCAGAAAGCGTAGAATCGTCAGTCTTGGAGATAACGATTGCACCGCTGTTGGAAACCTCAACCTTGGTATGCTCAGCAGTGGTAGATACAGTGTAGTCTACGTCTGCAGTCAGAATATCCTCGGTGGTAGCGGTCTTAGCGCCCTCATCCAGTACAGCATCAGCAGTAGCCGGTACTGCAGCAGCTGCAGCGTTGATCTTAGCAGTGTTAGCAGTTGCAGTGGATGCAGTATCAACACCAGAGGTCAGGCTGAATACAGAAGCCTTCAGCTCGCTATCGATGTCGATAACCATGATGGTAGCACCAGACTTGGCATCTACCCAGTAAACTGCGTTGGTAACGTAGTTGTTGCCATCCTCACGAACGTAGTCCTTCAGGTTGGTAACAGAGGTAGAAACAGCGCCGTCGCCGTCCTTGTTATCGTCGGAGGTATCAGCGAACAGGATCATGTCATCATCGTCATGATCGAAGGTGATTGCAGTCTGAGAAGCAGAAGCAACGTCCTTGTTGAGCTTCTCGTAGCCGGTAGCTGCGAAGTAAGCAGTGCCGTCCAGCTCAGAGTTATAATCGCCGTTCAGAACAACGCCGGTAGCAGTCTTGTTGGAGTTGTTGTATACTGCGTCGATGTTGATCTGTGTGTGACCCTCAACAGTGCCGTCCAGAGAGTACTTGATTACGTTGCCGCGAACAACAGTGTCGCCGTCCTCGGTCCAAACCTCGAGTTCCTCAGAACCGTTCCAGATCTGGTATACATGGTAATCAGTCTCATCAGCGTCGGTAGACTGAGTAGCCTCGAATACGTAACCGTAGTTAACGTCGGAGCCGCCCTTGATGCTGTCGTCGCCGAGGTCAACATAAACAACCTTAGCGTAGTTTACGCCGTTGGACTGGTCAGCCAGTACGGAGGAAGTAAATACAGAGGATTCCTTCCAATCGCGCAGGGTCTTGCCAGTGATAACCTTGAAGCTGTCAGTCTTGTAGCGAACGAATACGGTAGCGTCTTCGTTGATTGCCTTAACAGAACCCTTAACCAGCTTGTTGTTCTCAACATGGTTGTTGCCAACCTTGCCGGTGAATACGTCGTAGTTAGCCGTGTAGCTGCTGTCGCCAACAACCTTCAGCTTGTACTCGTCGCCGGACTTGGTGTAGGTTACGATCTTAACCTTAGCAGCATCCTTAGCGGTAGCACCGTCGAACTCTGCATAGCCAGCAGTTTCAACGTTCTTGCCATTGATAGCTTCGGACTTCTTCAGGGTAACGGTCTCTTCAGAGCCGTCAGTCTTCAGCAGGGTAGCCTGCCACTTGTTGCCGGTCTTGTACAGCTCGGTCAGCAGAGCCAGATCCTTGGAGCCAGCGTCAGCGTTGTCAACGAACAGGCAGTAGCCGCCCTTAACAACGATGGAAACGGTGGAGTTCAGGGTCAGCTTAGCAGCATCAGCAGTGGTGATGCCAGCCATCTCGTAAACGGTGCCGTTGATGGTGATCTTGTAATCACCAGCGGTGGTAGCGTTCTTGGTAGCAGTGATCTTGCCTTCAACAACGTCCAGCTTGGTTACGCCAATCTTGTCTTCGGAGGTGTTAGCCTTCGGAGTAACTGCAACGTAATCGTCCTTAGCAATGCCGTTGTACCAGTAAGCATCGTCATCCTCGAGCTTGCTCTGCAGGCCCAGAGTGCCGTCCTTGTAAGAAACATTGATGTAATCCTTGCCAACATAAGTTACCTTAGCTACATCGAATGCCTTAACGTCCAGAAGGTTGATCTTGTTGTTGTCAGTGTTGGAGATAGCGTTAGCATCATAAGCCTTAACGCGGGAAGCACTGCCAGTCAGGGTAGAAGCATTAGCTGCCTTAACGTAAGCAACGATGTCGTTACGGTTGGTAGCAGCTTCAACACCGTTAACCTTAACCAGGTTCTTAGCGTCCTTCTCACCCGAATCGGTGATACCAGTGATGCTGTTAACAGTGTACTTGGTGCCATTCAGCTTCAGCTTGTCGCTGCTGGTGTCAAAGTCGCCCAGCAGAGCGTTCAGAACACGGTTGGAATCGGTCAGAGCAAATACGCCGTAAACTTCGTCGGTATCCTTGTACAGAACCTTAACCTTGTTGTTCTTCAGAGCAACATAGTCCTTAGCAATCTTGGTGAAGTCCTCGCTCTTCTCAATCAGGTTGCCCTTCTTGGAGCCGTCCTGCTTGGTGATGGAAGAAACAGTAGCGCCGTAGGTGCTCTTGCCGTCTTCCTTCGAGAAAGAGGTCAGGATGCCTTCAACAGAGTGCAGGCCCATGTACTTCTCACCGATGGTCTTGTTGTCGCCATCGCTGTAGTTGGTGTTGGTGTAAGCATCGTCACGCCATACAACGGTCGGGGTGTCGATTGCGTTGTAGATCAGCTGTGCAGCATACTGACGCGGGCACGGACCGGTGAAGGAAGTGTTTACATCTTCCAGCAGGCCGTTCTCGTCAGCCAGTGCGTTGGTCTTTGCAGCCCAGTTGGAGCCTACCAGACCTGCCTTGTTAGCGTCGTAGCCGAGGGTTACGAGCAGCATCTTAGCAGCTTCCTGTGCAGTTACAGTTGCATTCGGAGCAAAGATAGTGTTGGACTTACCAGCGATAATGCCCAGGGACTGGCAGTACTTGATGTAGCCGCGTGCCCAGTGAGAGCCAATATCGGTGAAGGAAGTCTTGTCGTCGTTGTACGCAGAAGCGTCAGACTTGCCGGTACGCAGAACGTAAATCATCTTTGCCATCTGCGCACGAGTTACAGTACCGTTCGGCTGGAAAGAGCCATCTTCAAAGCCCTCTACAATACCCAGCGATACCAGAGTGTCCACTACATCAGCGTCAACCTTAATGTCAGCCGAATCCGTGAACGCTGCACCAGCAAACATGGTGAATGCGCAAGCAAACGCCAGTACCAGTGCAAGAACCTTTTTGAGATTGGCGCAAAAATCCAGAAACTATGATATAACTCGTGAATTCGGAATATATTCGTGGATTTGTTGAACTATTTTAGGCTTTATATATTTTCTCCTGAGTACCATTATATGGATATTTCGAGCAGTTTTAGGACATCTGTTCCAAAATTTGATTTCGGCAGATTAAACAAAAATTAGATTATAAATTTTACGAATTATATCATCCGCCTGTCTGCGCTTAGAATGCGAAATATCCATTTATTGTATCTTTTCCCGAGACATACAAAACAGCAAAACAGTTCATAAAACATCGGATATTCTATGAATTCCTGATCTAAGTGTATATTTTGAGATTTTCCTTGCAACTTCAAAAAGGTTCTTGCACTGGTACTGGCGTTTGCTTGTGCATTCACCATGTTTGCTGGTGCAGCGTTCACGGATTCGGCTGACATTAAGGTTGACACCGAAGTTGTGGACACTCTGGTATCGCTGGGCGTAGTTAACGGCTACGACGATGGCTCTTTCAAGCCGAACGGTACCGTAACCCGTGCGGAGATGGCAAAGATGATCTACGTTCTGCGCACCGGTAATTCTGACGCTTCTGCGTACAACGACGACAAGACCTCTTTCACCGACATTGGCTCCCACTGGGCTCGCGGCTACATCAAGTACTGCCAGTCCCTGGGCATCATTGCTGGTAAGAGCAACACCAAGTTCTGCCCGAACGACAAGGTAACCGCTCAGGAAGCTGCTAAGATGCTGCTCGTAACCCTCGGCTACAACGCTGAGAAGGCTGGTCTGGTAGGTGCTAACTGGGCATCCAAGACCAATGCACTGGCTGATGAGGCTGGCCTGCTGGAAGACGTTAATACCGCTTTCACCGCAGCTTGCCCGCGTCAGTACGCTGCACAGCTGATCTACAACGCAATCGACGCTAAGACCGTTGTTCTGCGCGACGGCACTTACATCGATGAGAGCGCTACCGGTCACCCGAACAAGACCGTTGGCGAGAAGTACATGGGCCTGTCCAAGACCGAGGGCGTTCTGGTTGCTTCCGGTAAGACCGGCATCAACGGCCAGTCCACCGCTAAGGAAGACAGCCTGGGCGTAAACGTTCTTGCTTCTAATGAGAAAACTTACGACTATAAATCTGACGTAACCTTTACCAAGGTTGCTAAGGACTACACCGCTCTGCTGGGTCAGGTTGTCAAGGTTCTGTACAAGGACGGCGACAAGTCCAAGGTTTACGGCGTATTTGCTACCGACAACAACAACGTTCTGGCTGGCAACGCTGAGGACCTCGAGAAGAGGACCTCTACCAAGGTTAAGTTTGACGGCACTGAGTACGACGTTGCAGCTTCCACTCTGGTAACTGTAAACGGCGTTAAGAAGGCTGACAAGACCCTGGCTGAGTACGCTGACGTATACAAGGATACCGCAGCTACCTTCTCCCTGGTTGACAATGACGACGACGACAAGTACGATGTACTGACCATCGTTGCTCCGTCCGTTGAGAAGGTAACCTACTCTGGTTCTACCTCTATCACCGCTGGCAAGTCCTACAAGTATGCCGACGAGAATATCGCTGACGGCATCAAGAAGGACGACTACGTTGCTATCGTTGATAAGGCTGCTACCAAGGACGGCAAGTATGCTATCACCAAGGCTGAGACCGTAACCGGCAAGATCGAAGCTATCAAGGGCACCGATGTTAAGGTTGGCGGCACCTGGTACAAGACTGCTGACAATGCTGACATTGAGGATAACTACTCCCTGAACGACGAGTTCACTCTGGCTGTTGTAAACGGTTTTGTTTACCACGCTGAGCAGGGCGATGAAGCTATCTCCAACGACAAGGTTATCCTGGCTACCAAGGTAGACGCTCCGGAGGTCACCTCTGGTTCTATCGATGAGGGTACCCAGAAGATCAAGGCTCTGTTTGCTGATGGCTCTGAGAAGCAGATCACTGTTGCACAGTACAACAAGTTCACTTCCAGTGCATTTGCTGGCTATGCTGATATGTCTGCATCCAATAAGATCGTTGCTAACAAGCTGTACACCTTCACCACTAAGTCCAATGGCGACTACAAGCTGAAGGATATCGATACTTCTAAGTACGATGGCACTCTGTCCAACATCACTAAGATTGATGATGGCAAGGCTTATGATTCTTCTACTCCGACTGCTTCCACCATGCGTTTTGCTGATGCTGCTGCTATCTTTGTAGTACCGGGCAACGGCGACGACGCTAAGGTTATCACCGGTAAGGCACTGGGCACTTGGAAGAACATCACTGCTCTGAATTCCACTTCTACCACTCTGTATGGTAAGAAGGACGGCGGCATCGTTTACGCTAACGTAGGCGTTGTTGTTATGAATTCTTCCACCGCAGCTCCGAGCTCCGGCGACGTAGAGTACGGTTTCGTAACCGAGAAGTCTTCTCTGGTTAAGGATGGCGATGATTACTATATATCCATGACCATCTGGAACGGCTCTTCTGAAATCCCGGTAAAGGCTGATTCTTACTACACCCTCGTAACCACTCCGTCTACTGCATGGAGCGATAAGACCGATGTAGACAGCGATACCCCTGTTAGTGATATCGCAGCATTTGCTAAGCAGACTCCGGTATCTTACAAGACCACTGGTGATGGTCTGATCTCTGAGGTTCGTCCGCTGAACGTTGTTGAGAACGCTGGCTCTGACAAGTATCTGGGTGCTGTTGCAGTAACCGGTTACAAGGATGGCAAGAAATACGTTTCTCTGAACGGCACCGATTACGACCTGACTTCTGACACTGTTCAGATGTTCGTTGACACCGATGCTAAGACCGGCGAGACCACCGGTGCTATCACCGAGGCTAACGAGGTTCACGGCTACTTCGTAAAGAATGCTTACGCTGTTGTAAACTCTAGCAACGAAGTTGAGTTCATCCTGGTTGATACTAAGAACAACCTCGAGTGCAATGCTTCCGAGGACGACGTTAAGATCGTTACTAAGGGTGGCGCTGTTGCAGCTAAGGCTGACGACGAAACCCGCGTTCTGAAGCTGAACGGCGCTACTAGCATCGATGTTGGCAACGTATTTGTAGCTAATTCTACCAAGAATTTCGGCGTACAGGCTGTTGACGCTGGCAAGGTATTCGTAGTTGCTGCTAACGGCACTACCAAGACTTCTGGCAATCTGGCTGCTGGCGATACCATCCGCGTAATCGCTCAGAACGGCGACGTTGTTGACTACTCCGTAGTTGCTTAATCAAACTCCGCTTGTGTAAACAGGCTGTTTGATCGCTGAACGGCAAAATCAAAACCCCCGAGGAGATTTCCTCGGGGGTTTTCCCTGTTTTTCACGCAAACACGGCGAACGAATACTTATACCCGCTCAGATTGAGGGCGCAGTTGCGGCTATTGAGCAGCTGAAAGCCGTCAGCGGTGACGCCGAGGCCGACGCTATCGCCGTACATAAGCGGCACGTCCTCGGAGGCGAGGCCGCCGTAAATGGCGCTGCTGTAGCCGGTATAGCAGCCCTCGCGGAACACGAGCACGGCCTTTGGGTGATACCCCAAGCTGATGGTACGTTTTTCGTTGCCATCGCCGGTATAAGTGCCGAAATTGCACGCAGTTTTAACCGTAAGTGTGGTTTTGACGGCGTTCATGTCGGTCTGCATGGCGCTGTCCGCCGCGGTGCGTGCGTTGGTTTCGGACTCGGCGGCGTGCTCAATCGCAGTCAGGCGGTTGCGCACGTCCTGCGCCAGCTTGTCACCGTCCACACAGCCGCTCGGCAGCTTGCCAACCGACGCGTCGCGCACCTGTTTCTGCACGTTTTCGATTGCGTCCTGAACGGTCTGCGCCGGCACGCCCGCACTCGCGGTGTAACCCAGTTTAGCCGCCGCCGAGAACTCGCCCAGCGCGTCGCACAGCCGGTTCAGCGCCTGCCGCAGCTCCTCCGGCGACGAGTCGAAGTACGTTTTCAGCTCCGCCGCCTGCATGTTCGGCTGGTCAGGCAGGTCAGCTAACCGTTTCGTGAACGCGCCCTGCCGATATGATTCAAATCCCATTATGAAATACCTCCTGTCCGGCGTCTCGCCGTTTGTTTGAGGTATAGAATAGCCGATTTTTCCGAAATTGCAAGAAAAACTTTTGGATTTTGCAGAATTTTTTCGGGAAAGGGAAAACCCCCGAGGAGATTTCCTCGGGGGTTTTCAGTTATGCTGTTTAACTAACGAATGTTAATTAAGCGATTGCTACGGTAGCAGCAGCGGTACCATCAACAGTGAAGGATACGCTGTTGGTGCTGTTAGCCGGAACAGTTACCTGACGGGTCAGAGTTGCCTTATCGCCGCTCTCGAATACGGCGTTGGTGATGGTAACGGTAACGTTGATAGAAGCAGCGGTGGTGTTCTCCAGCTTCAGAGTTACCAGGTTGCCCTGACCAATATCATCGCCGGACTCAACTGCATCGTTGTAGCTGTCTTCCATAGTAGCAGTAACACCGCTATTATTGGTCAGAGTCAGCTTCTGAGCCTTTGCATTGTACAGCTTGTTGGTTACGTCGTAGATTACCAGAGACAGGTCTGCGTCGTCGCCGTCGGTGCCGTCGATAATGTAGTATGCGTTCGGAACGTATACGCCATTGTAATCGTCAGCGTCAGAGAAGGTTGCGGTCTCCTTGCCTTCCTTCTCCTTGGTATCAACATACAGAACAGTGGTATCGCTGTTGATGTTGTACTTGTACTCGGAGTCAGTGCCAATCTGGTCGTAAGCGTTCTTGGTGCCGTTGAAGTTCAGAGCACCGGTCTTAACGGTTGCAACCTTTACATCCTCGATCAGCTTGCCAGAAGCAACAGAAGAATCGTCCTTGATATTGGAGTAACCAATGATGGTACGAGCCTTACGCTGGTTAGCCTTGTTAGTCTTCTCGGTAACGGTTACTTCGCCGTTGGTGGTCCACAGCTTATAGGTTACGGAGTTGCCGGATACGTCCGCAGCGTCAGACAGAATGTAGCCGTAGTTATCATCAGAGGTGTAAACACCGTCGATAGCGCTTACGGTAACAACTGCTGCTGCAACCTGCTTCAAACCATCGATCTTAGCCTGGAAAGCAATAGTGCCGCCGGTTACGTTCTGTGCACTCTTGTACTGCTTGCCGGTGATCTTCTTGGTATCATCGTTGGTAGCATCGTACAGAAGAATGGTAGCGTTGTCAGCAACCTTCTTGCCGTCGAACTTCTGAGTAGCAGACTCAGAAGAAGTAGTCAGGTTCTTTACAACTGCGCCGTTAGCATCAAAGCTGTTGCTCAGAGCGGTGTAGTCGCCGTAGTTGTCGTCAGAAGTGTCGATGGTGGTAAAGGTGTACTCGTCACCGGAAACAGCGTACTCGTAAACACCGCCCTCCTGCAGAGCAGCGTAACCAACATCGGTACCAGCTACGGTGGTAGACTTAATATTGTTTGCAGAAGTTACAGCGCCGTTAGCGTCGTCGCCTACGTTAACAGTCTTGGTGGTGCCGTCAAAGAATGCCAGCTTAACGCGCTTGCCATCAACGCCGGTGCCCTTTGCAACAACGAGTGCTACATCGGTCAGGGTGCTGGTGCTGTCAGAGCCGGAGGTCTTCTCAGCGTAGAACAGGATGCCGTTTACGGTTACAGCCTTAACGGTTACACCGGACTTAGCATTGTTCTTGATGTCAGCAGAAGAAGCGTCAGAAACGACATACCAGGTGCCGTCCAGCTTGAACTGAACCTTGTCGGCAGACGGGTCCTTGCCCTGATTCTTGGTAGCTTCTACCTTGGTGGTAGCCATGTCAGCCTTAACGATGTCCTTGCAGTCATCGAACAGGTTCTCAGTAATGATAGCCCAGTCGTCCTTCTTGATGCCATCAGCGATGTTCTCGTCATCGTACTTGTAGGTCTTGCCGTTTACGATGATAGAGGAAGAAGAAGCGTAGGTTACCTTGCCTACAGTGTAGGTCTTAACGTATACGGTGTCGATGTCGTTGTCGTCGTCAGAGTCGATCAGGGTGAGAACGTCAGCAGACTTCTCGTCCTTGAAATCAGCAGCCTTGGTCCACTTGCCGGTCTCTACGCCATCAACGTAAACGGTAGCACCGTTGGAATCCAGAGACAGCTTGGTGTTGTTTACCTTGATCTTGGAAGCATCGGTATCAACATCAGCCTGGTTTACAGTGTATGCAGTGTTGTCAGAGGTCGGGTATACGCCCAGAACGGAGTTGGTCTTGCCGTCCTTGAACAGAACCTTAACCTTCTGACCCAGCAGAGAAGTGTAATCCTCGGAAACCTTGGTGAACTTGTCTGCGTACTTGTAGCTAACAACGCCATTCTTAGTGCTGGTGGAGATTGCGTCGCTTTCAGCGCCATCGATAGTGTTGGTGTCCAGTGCAAGGGTGTCCTTCTTAACGGTTACCAGAGTACCAGTGGACTTGGTCAGACCCATGTAAGCGTGACCTACGGTCTCCTTAACGCCGCCGTTGAGAACGTCGTCGAAGGACTCGGAGTCCTTGGACCACTTAACACGGTTAACGTCGAGGGTGTTGTAGATCATCTGAGCTGCGTACTGACGCGGCAGGCCCTGCTCCAGAGCAGAGTTTACGTCGTCCAGAATGCCAGCAGCGCCTGCGTACTTCAGTACGTTGGTGCGCCATGCAGAACCGGTCAGACCAGCCTTGTCAGAGTCGTAACCAGATACTACGAGCAGCATCTTTGCAGCTTCAACGCCGGTTACCGGAGAGTCCGGGTCAAACTTGTTGTTGCCCTTACCAGCGATAATGCCCTGGGACTCACAGAACTTGATGTAGCCCTTTGCCCAGTGGTTGCTGATATCAGTCAGCTTGGAATAGTTGCTCTGATAAGCAGAGTCGTCGATCTTGTTGTTGCGTACAACGAAGATCATCTTGGCCATTTCCGCACGGGTAACGACCTTGTTCGGCTGGTAAGAACCATCGGTGTAACCGGTGATTACGCCCAGCGAAGAAAGCATGTTCACAGCGTCAGTAGCCTTAATGTCGGCCGAATCCGTGAACGCTGCACCAGCAAACATGGTGAATGCGCAAGCAAACGCCAGTACCAGTGCAAGAACCTTTTTGAGATTCGCGTGAAAATCCAGAAACCATGGTATAACTCGTGGATTTGGAATATATTCGTGGATTTGTTGAACTATTTTAGGCTTTATATATTTTCTTTCAAGCACCATTATATGGATGCTGCGAGCAATTTTAGGACAGCTGCTTCAAAATTTAATTTTGGCAGATTGAACAAAAATCAGATTATAAATTTTACGAATTATATCATCCATCTGGCTGCGCTTGGGATGCGAAATATCCATTTATTGTATCTTTTTTTCGAGGCATACAAAACAGCAAAAAAGTTCATAAAATATCTGATATCCTATAAATTTCTGCTCCAAGTGTATATTTGGGGATTTTCTTTGCAACTTCAAAAAGGTTCTTGCACTGGTACTGGCGTTTGCTTGCGCATTCACCATGTTTGCTGGTGCAGCGTTCACGGATTCGGCTGACATTAAGGCTACCGAAGCTGTGGATATGCTCACTGCTCTCGGCGTAATCGACGGCTTTGAAGACGGCTCTTTCCAGCCGAATGGCACCGTTACCCGTGCGCAGATGGCAAAAATGATCTACGTTGCTCGTACTGGTAACAGCAATGCAGATTCCTACGCATCTACTCCCACCACTTTCACCGACATTACCGGCCACTGGGCTGCTGGCTACATCAAGTACTGCCAGGCTAACGGCATCATTGCTGGTAAGTCCGCTACCAAGTTCTGCCCGAACGACAACGTAACCGGCATTGAAGCTGCTAAGATGCTGCTCGTAACTGCTGGCTACAAGGCAGACAAGGAAGGTCTGGTTGGTGCTGCTTGGGCTAACAAGACCCTGGGTCTGGCTGAAGAGAACAGCCTGCTGGACGACGTTAACACTTCTCTGGCTGCTGCTCTGCCGCGTCAGTATGCTGCTCAGATCATCTACAATGCTCTGGACATGGATACCGTTAAGTACGAGGACGGCGAGGTTGTCAAGAACGAGACCACCAAGACCGAGATGAAGCAGGTTCCGAACTACGCTGCTGATGGCAAGACCATTCTGAGCTACAGCACCGTTGCTACCACGGTTACCGAGAACGAGACCGTTGGCGAGAAGTACCTGAAGCTGGTTACCGACGAAGACCTGATCCTCGACAGCATGTCTTATGATGACAACAAGGACCAGTACTCCTTCCTCGGCTACACCAAGATCAAGGGCGACTACTCTTCTCTGATGGGTCAGAAGGTTAAGGTTCTGCATGAGAAGAACAAGACCGACAAGGTATTCGGCGTTTACGCTGATCCGGACTCCAAGGTTGTTGCTACCGCTATCTGCGACGATCTGGACACCGTTTCCAGCTCCAACGAGAAGATCAAGGTTGACGGCACTGAGTACAAGACCGACGGCGCTCTGTCCTCTGTTCAGGTATTCAACTTCAACCAGTCCGCTGTTGCCGGCAAGCTGGCTTCTTACATCGACAATGCAGACGTTGCTCCGTACAGCATCAAGCTGATCGACAACGACGACAACGGCAAGATTGACCGTGCAGTTGTTACCCCGTTCAAGGTTAACGAGGTTACCTACGTTGGTTCTACCAGCCTGACCCTGAAGGGCATTGGCTCCGTAGACAAGGACGACATCATCCTGTCCGACGACGTAAAGAAGGACGACTACGTTAAGGTTATCGCTGCTGCTAACTCCGTTAAGGAGAAGCGTGTTGCATCCAAGGTTGACGTTGTAACCGGCACTGTTGAGTCTGTTAAGGACAGCAGCACTGTTAAGGTTGACGGCAACTGGTACAAGAAGGCTGGCTCTGATGCCCTGTCTGACGCTGACCTGGATTCCAAGGTTGAACTGCAGGTTGTTAACGGCTTCTACTTTGCAGCAGAGGTTGTTGCAGCTGACGCTGGTTCTTCCGACGTTCTGTACATCAGCGCTGCTGACGATGCTGATTCCGATGTAGGCGACTGGTCTGTTTCTGCTAAGGCTTACTTTGCTGACGGTTCCGACAAGAAGATCACCATTGTTGAAGTAAACGACAAGGATGTTAAGGGGGATTCTACTGTAGCTATGCAGCAGAAGTCTCGAGAAGACTCTACGCTGGTTCCGCAGGTTGATTCTTATCTGACCACCAACAACAAGGTTGTAGTAGGTATGATGTACCGCTACGAGACCAAGAAGAACGGCGACTACAAGCTGTTCGCACTGGATGACAGCAACAGTAAGAACCGCGCTGGCTACAAGACCTACAAGCAGGCTTCCACCGGCAAGTATACCGATTCTACCGATCGTCTGACCGTTGACAGCACTTCTTTCACCATCGCTGATGATGCAACTGTATATGTACAGACCACCAACGCAGCTGCTACCGGCGATAAGGTTAAGGTTATCACCGGTAAGGCTCTGAAGAAGTGGGCTGACACTACCGGCCTGTACGCTCAGGTACTGGCTAACGAGACCAACGGTGCAAAGAATGCTAAGGTAGTTTCTATCGTTTACAATGCTGCTTCTATTTCTTCCGCATCTGACGATTCCTACGGCTTCGTAACCGCTACTCCGGTACGTGTTACCAATACTGACGGCGACAAGGTATGGCAGTACGAGATCTGGAACGGTTCTAAGACCATCACCGTATTTGAGGATAAGACCTCCCAGAGCGCTGACAAGGGCGAATTTATCCAGTACAATGTTGTAAGCGATACTGAAATCGAAGACATCCAGAATAATATTGGTAGCTACGATGCAGTAACTGCAATCGACGGCGATAAGATTGACACCACCAGCAACACCGCTCTTGGCATTGATGACAAGGATACGCAGGTTATCTACGTTAACACCAAGGACACCAAGGGTGTTGAAGGCGGCAAGATCGCTCTGGCAGACGAGCCGATCGACGGCAACTATACCAAGAACGTTTATGTTGTTAATGCTGTAAACGGCAAGGATCTGGATGCTATCTTCGTTGACGTAAACAACAAGATGGAGAAGGTTACCTACACTGCTGTTCTGTCTGGTGCTGCTACTCAGAAGATTGGTAATATCACCTATACTGTAGCAGTTAAGGCTTCTCCTGTTGCGCTTGGCAAGAATGTTGAAATCACTGTTACTCCGGACAAGACTGTTGACGCTGATGCTACCGTTACCGTAAAGTGCAACGAGACTGGCGCTACCAAGTCTGTTTCCTTCGCAAATGGTGATACCACCACTGCTAAGACCATCACTTTCTCTCAGGAAGCATACAACACCACTTACTCCATCGTTAAGTAAGTTGACGCGCTTCTGATTGAAGTACAAAAACCCCCGAGGAAATTTTCCTCGGGGGTTTTCTTTACTCATTCAGCGGGAGCCAAATGGGTTATTGGATTGTGGCCGGACCACGAATTACCACTGGGTAATGTTACGGTTTACATCAACAACCAGAACAGTGATCTGATCGTTATCGTCGAAGTAAGCCTTTACGTTCGGAGCGTTGTCCTCAGACAGACCAGAGATGGTATACTTGGTGTAAGCGCCCTGGGTAGTAGTCGTCTTGGTAGCGGTGCAGAAGTCGCTATCGAATACATAAGCCAGGTCGATGTTACCCTCAGTTACGCCTTCGCTGTCATCGGAGTTAACGTACAGAACTACGGTGTCCTTGCTGTCAACCTTGCCAACGCGATCCGGATGATCTGCATTGGTTACAGCCTTGAAGAACTCGTTGTTCTTCTCGTCCTTGCCTTCCATCAGAGAAATGTCACCGCTTGCTGCGTCGTAGTTAGCAACGTAGTAGTTCTTAGCATCAGTCTTAACAGTAACGTCAGCATCGTTCAGATCGCCAGAGTAAGTGATCAGAGCGCCGCCGGACAGGTTGCGAACAGCGCTGTCATCAGTCTTGATGGTGATGTTCTCGGAGCCGTTCCAAGCGGAAACAACGTACTTGGTGCCGTCGGTGGTGTCCTTAACAACATCATCGGTGATTACTGCGTAGTTGTCATCGCTACCGCCGGTGGAATCGGAGCCGATGTCGATAAATGCAACCTGAGCGTAGTAGGAGTTGCCAGACTTGTTAGCAACAGCGATAGCGCTGGTCAGGTCCTTATCATAGCCGGAAGCAGTCTTACCGGAAACTACCTTGTAGTCAGCATCCTTACCGTTATCGCCCTTGTACTTAACGAATACAACGCCGGTGGATTCGTAGTACAGACGGGTTACGTTAGAAACCTCTTCGCTCTCAGTAGCGTTATCATCCTTAGCAACAGTAACCTTAACGGTACCATTCTTCATGCTGCCATCGGTCTTGCCGCCGGAAACAGTTACATATGCATCGTAACCATTGGTAGCGTAATCGCCCTTCTTATCAGTAGCGGTATCATTCTCGGTAATCTCGTTAACGCCAACACGGCTCAGAGTGTAAACACCGTCAGATACTTCGTAGGAAACGAGCATCGGAGCTGCAGAATGATCAGCATCATCGAAAGAGCCCGGTACATAAGTCATGTTCGGGTTAACAGCAGTACCCTCAGAGAAAGCGGTGATCGGGAACTTCTTGTAGTCCTTGTCATCCCAGTACTTCTCAATGTCAACGGTCTTGTCAGAGCCGTCAGCCAGAATCAGGCGAGCTTCCCACTTGGAGCCGGTGCCGCCCTTAGCAGCAGCCTCAACCAGCAGAGCCATGTCATCAACATTGCCTGCAGTGGTGTCGGTGTAGTAAACATAACCGTTTACAACAACCATATCAACGTTAGAACCAGTGTTCGGACGCTCTACAGCCGGGTTGCCGTTAGCCTTCTTGCCAGCCATGGTGTACCAGTTGCCGCCAACAGAAACGCCGTCGGTAGACTTGGTGCCGGTTACCTTGCCGGTAACAACGTTAGCCTTCTCAACCAGGCCGTTGCCGGAACCGTAGTTGCCAGCAGCGGAAACTACAACGTAGTCGTCCTTCTTAACGCCGTCGTACCAATCCCAATCGTCATCCTCGAGCTTGGTCTTGGACAGGATAGAGCTGTCGCCCTTCTTGTAGGTTACGTTAATGTAGTCAGAGCCTACAGCAGTAACCTTGCCTACTGCAAAGGTCTTAACCTTCAGGATGGAGTAGTTGGAAGTGCCGTCGGTAGCCAGCAGAGATACTTCAGTGCCCTGCCAGTAGTTGCCCTGATACTTGGTAGAGTCAGCGCCATCGCCGTATACATCTACAAACTGCTTGATGGTAGCCTTAATAGCCTTACCATCAGAATCCTTGCTTGCATTGGAATCATTGGTGGTGAAGCCATCGGAAGTCTTGTACAGAACATCGCCGTTTACATAAACGGTGGTGTTGTCAGCCAGATCATACTTGGTGCCGTCCAGCTTAACCTTCTTGTTGCTGTCCATCTTCAGGTCAGCCAGAACGCCGTTCTGCTGGGTGTTGTCGTCAGTTGCGTAAACACCGAATACGGTCTTACCATCCTTGTGCAGAACGGTAACAGTCTTGTACAGCAGATCGGAGTAATCCTTCTTCACGTCGGTGAACTTGGTCAGAACCTTACCGGAATCCTTGTCCTCGGTAGTGTTATCCCAGTCGATAACGTCCTTGTCGCTGTCCAGAGTGATGGTGTAAGTGTCCTTACCGCTGTTCTTGGAAACCTTGGTCAGGGTAGAAGTGGTCTTCTTGAGGGACATGTACTTCTCGCCTACGGTCTGGTTGTCCTTGTCCAGTACGTTGGTGTGATGGTAAGCATCGTCACGCCATACAACAGTCGGAGCATCGATGGTGTTGTAGATCAGCTGTGCAGCGTACTGACGCGGGCAAGCTGCGGTGAACGAGGTGTTAACATCGTCCAGCAGGCCGTTCTCGTCAGCCAGAGCGTTGGTCTTGGAAGCCCAGCCGGTACCTACCAGGCCAGCCTTCTTAGCGTCGTAACCCAGGGTTACGAGCAGCATCTTAGCAGCTTCCTGAGTGGTTACCTTAGCGTCCGGTACAAACTTGGTAGCGGACTTACCAGCGATGATGCCCAGGGACTGGCAGTACTTGATGTAACCGCGGCCCCAGTGGGTGCTGATGTCGGTAAAGGTGGTGTAATCGTCGTTGTACGCCGAAGCGTCAGAGTTGCCGGTACGCAGAACGTAGATCATCTTCGCCATCTGCGCACGGGTTACGGTCTCGTTGGGACGGAAAGAGCCATCATCATAGCCCTGAATTACGCCCAGCTCAACCAGAGTGTCCACAACTTCGGACTTAACCTTAATGTCAGCCGAATCCGTGAACGCTGCACCAGCAAACATGGTGAATGCGCAAGCAAACGCCAGTACCAGTGCAAGAACCTTTTTGAGATTCTTCATAGGGGTTTTCCTCCTTAAAATTTTTTGTACGAGTTCTCACTCGTCGTTAAGTATATTACCATAGTCAAACCCATGGGTCAAGCGAAGTTCGCAATCCGTAACATGAGTGTAACATTACTTGTAATATTACGCCGCCGCCTGGCTTTGGGCCAGATCGCAAACCGGCTCTGTACAACGCGGGTTATACCTTATATAATATAGGTGCTTGTTTGCGATTGGGATTGGCGGACAGGTTGTATCCATAAAATGTAACCCATTTGAAGAAAGCGTTTCTTTGAAATGTTACATATTGGATGGATTTTTTGAAATTTCACCCGCGTTTTTCGGGTAATCGCGACTCCGGAGAGAATCTCAAAAAGGTTCTTGCACTGGTACTGGCGTTTGCTTGCG
>ENA-UOJP01001334-UOJP01001334.1-human-gut-metagenome-genome-assembly--contig:-C102-NODE-1334-length-30915-cov-28.384122_pt1 | contig 30915 bp, 26 predicted proteins | sample MGYA00242353_ERZ723900 | MGnify/ENA metagenome assembly ERZ723900
GGGCCGTACAGCCGAACATCTTTCTTTTTTCAGGAATCATAAGGCTCCGCGGCAGTCTGCGTGCCGAAAAGCTCGGCGCGCAGCGCCGCATCATACGGCAGGCACGCAAAATCCTGCAACCGTTCAATGTACAGCCGCTCCAATCGGTCTGTATAACCCAGCACCACATGCGGCAGCACACGCTGTATCTCCGCCAACACCTCGCGCGCCGTCTCCTGCTTTTTCATGGGGATGTCGTGCTGCGCTCTACCCAGTGTACGCACCACCACGCTGTACTTCTTTCCCGTGGGAATGCCGTTTGTGCGGTGCTGCACCGTGCGCAGATATGCCCATATCACTCTCTTTGCGTCCACGACCTCTGTTTTCCCACCGCTTTCAAACATCATCCACCGGCCCACGCGCACCTCGTTTACCGGCTCTGTGCTCTGGTAAAACGCTTCCAGCTGCTCCAACGTCGCCTCCGGGCTTTCGCTGGCTTTGCAGTAAGCGTGAATCGGCTTTTGATACCGCCCTGTCAACGCGCTGGCCAGCATCCATACCGCTGCAAACAATGCCACGGCCGCGCTCGCGGTATAAAACCAGATTATGGAATACCGCATATCGCCCACATAGCCCACTTTCAATACAAGCGGCAAAAACAACTGCTGCGCCTCCGCCGTCAGCTCGTCATACCCAATTACCTGGTGATAAAACTCCAAGGAATCTTTCGGCATCGGCACAATTGTGCCTTTCACGTTCATCGGCTCGCCGGGCGTGTTGCTTTCGCCCGTCAGCATCGCATACGAAGCATCCAGCAACGCGTCTGCTGTGTCGATATATTCAGCGTCCACCGCAAAGCCCATATATCCCGCGTCACCCACCGGAATGATGTATTCCCGCTCCGTAATTGTGGAATGGTTCGTCGATTCGTTCGTTCTTTCTGTGTAGGCATATCCGCTATAAATCACCTCGACTTCCGCTTCCACATACTGTCCCGCCAGCTCTGTCAACGCCAGAGAATCCATCGGTTTTGGCCCCCGGATGATCTTGAACGCTCCGAACGCCGACAGCCACAGCAGCCCCGCCACCAAAATCAGACAAATAACAATGGGGACTGCACGCCTTTTCAGACTTTTCATTTTCAGTTCCTGCAGTATAAATGCTTCCTCCTTCGCGGACAGCCCCTTTTCCCCATCCGCACTTATTTTCTTTATTGTAGCAGGATATGCGCCTGTGCGCCACGTTTTTTCTGCATTTCGGCGCAACTTTTACAAGCAGAAACAAAAAGGCGGGGCCGCAGCCGCGGCCCCGCCTGTATGGCTTGAATTATTTTCCGAACACCTTTTCGTAGTCGGCCCGGAATTTTGCGATGCCCGCATCCGTCAGCGGATGCTTTGTCATCTGCTCGATGACACTGTACGGTACCGTGGCGATATCCGCGCCTGCCAGCGCGCAGTCCGTCACATGCACAGGGTTGCGCACACTGGCCGCAATGATCTCCGTATGGATATCGTCATACATGGCGAACATATCCGCAATGGTGCGCACCAAATCAATGCCCGGCATGCTGATGTCGTCCAGACGGCCCAGGAACGGGCTGACGTACGCCGCGCCCGCGCGCGCAGCCAGAAGCGCCTGGTTCGCGCTGAAGATCAGCGTCACATTGCACTTGATGCCCTCTGCGGAAAGCACCTTGGTCGCTTTCAGGCCCTCCACCGTCATGGGAATCTTCACCACCATGTTCGGATGGATCGCCGCGATCTCACGGCCTTCCGCGATCATGCCCGCGGCGTCCTCGGTGGTGGCCTTTACCTCGCCGGAGATGGGGCCGTCCACAATGGACGCGATCTCACGGATGACCTCAACGAAATCCCGCCCCTCTTTTGCAATCAGGCTGGGGTTCGTCGTCACGCCGCAGATAACGCCCATATCGTTGGCTTTTTTGATGTCCTCCACGTTTGCTGTGTCGATAAAAAACTTCATAGCACCCTGTCCCTTTCCGTTTTGTTTTGAACGCCTCCCGCACCCCTCCCAAGGCGCAGGGCTTCAACTCTTTCAGTATAATCCCGGAACACGCCCAAAGTCAAACAGAAACGACGTTTCTTTTACGGTTTCGACAAAAAAACAGCCCGGAGCGTATGCCCCGGGCCGGCAGCCGCAGCGGCGGCTCTGTTTTACATCATACTGCGGTACAGCGCGGCAATTTCCTCCACACTGGTATTGCGTGGGTTGCCCGGACGGCACGCATCCGCAAAGGCGCTCTCGGCAAGGAACTGCACGTCCTCGTCCTTCACAATGGCTTTCAGGTCTGCGGGAATGCCCACATCCTGTCCCAGCTTGCGCACAGCGTCGCAGGCGGCCTTGCGGTATTCCTCCTGCGTCATTGCGTCCACGCCTTCCACCCCCATGGCGCGGGCAATCTCCTGGTATTTTTCACCCGTGTACGGCGCGTTGTATTCCATGACGACTGGCAGGATGATCGCGTTGGCAACACCGTGAGGCGTATCATACAGCGCACCCAGACCGTGCGCCATGCTGTGTACGATGCCCAGGCCCACGTTGGAGAAACCCATGCCCGCCACATACTGCGCCAGCGCCATGCCCTCGCGGCCCTCGGCTGTGTTTTCCACAGCGCCGCGCAGATGCCTGGCAATCAGCTCAATGGCTTTCAGATGGAACATGTCCGTCATTTCCCATGCCGCCTTTGTGGTGTAGCCCTCGATGGCGTGCGTCAGCGCGTCCATGCCCGTGGCGGCTGTCAGGCCTTTGGGCATGCTTGCCATCATATCCGGGTCAATGACCGCAACCTCGGGGATATCGTTGGTATCCACGCACACAAACTTGCGTTTTTTCTCCACATCGGTGATGACGTAGTTGATGGTCACCTCAGCGGCAGTACCCGCGGTGGTCGGCACCGCAATGGTAAACACGGCGTGCTTCTTCGTGGGCGCTACGCCCTCCAGGCTGCGCACATCGGCAAATTCCGGGTTCTCGATGATGACCCCGATGGCTTTGGCGGTGTCCATGGAGGAACCGCCGCCGATGGCTACGATGCAGTCCGCCCCGCTCTTTCGGAACGCGGCCACGCCCGTCTGAACGTTCTCAATAGTAGGATTGGGCTTGATGTCGCTGTATACCTCATAGGCAAAGCCCGCTGCGTCCAGCAGGTCCGTCACCTTTTGGGTTACATTAAATCGAATGAGGTCCGGGTCCGAGCACACAAAAGCCTTTTGAAAGCCGCGTGCCGTCAGTTCGGGGACAATATTCCCGATCGCGCCCTTGCCGTGATAGGATACCGTATTCAGTACGATGCGGTTTGCCATAAATAATCCTCTCCCTTATACAATGTAATAAAAGCTCTCCCCTCACCCGCCCTGCCGGACGGTGCGCGGGGGACTGCACATTCTGCGGGCGCGGCATTCCACCCGCCCTGATATTTATTCTACAACCTTTTGCTTAATCATTTAATAGATTTCCAATTATCTCGTTAGATGTTCTTATATGCCGGTATAGCCCTTAACTTCGGGCTTTTCCGGCATTTTTCCTATCGGAAGAACCTCACAAACATTCTTATTACCCCTCATGTTTTCGTTCTCAAACGTAGTACAAACAGTAGTACATTCTGCGTATCTTATGCGGCCTTGGATTCCTGGGCGCTCTCTGACGCAGGCTGCGCGTTGACTGCGGCGGCGGTCTGTGACTTGGCTTGCAGCCGTTCCATTTCCTCCTGTGCGGAATGGAACGTGGCGTGGGCGTAATAGTTCAGCGTCATAACGATATTGGAATGCCCCATAATGTACTGCAATGCCTTGGGGTTCATGCCCGCATTTGCCATTCTGGTACAGAATGTATGCCGCATGGTGTGTGGCGTCATGACCTCCGGCAGCGGTTCCGCATGGAACTTGTTGAACTTCTTGGCAAGGCCCTGAAACATGGAATCATAGTTGACAGCCGCTTTCGGCAGTCCGTCCCGATTTAAGAACAGGAATCCCTTATACCCGTCCACCACAACGCCTTTGCCGTCCTTTCGCCTGTGCAACACACGCTGAAATGCTTTGTAGGCCGCTGCGCTCATAGGCACCTGGCGATAACCGCTGTCTGTCTTTGGCGCTTCGATGTAGTAGCCGTCCTCGGTGCTTCTCAAAAGCTGGTGGTCTACATTCACAAACCGCTTGTCAAAATTCAGGTCGGCAGGCGTCAGGCCGCAGAGTTCGGAAACGCGAAGTCCGGTTTCCAGCAGAATCAATACCTCGTCATAATACTTGGCATAAACGGGGTCACTCTGCATGAAGCCCAAAAGCTCCTTTTCCTGTGCAGGGGTAAGCGGCACCTTTGGTACGGTATCGTCGTTGATAACCTCATTGATCTGGAAGTCAAAGGGATTCTTGCGGAGGCAATCGTCCTGTACGGCCATGTGAAAAATGGCTTTCAGGGAACGCTTGCCGTTGCAGATGGTATGATAGGCCACGCCCTTTTCCTGCATACGCAAGGCCCATTCTTTGGCGTCAGACAGCTTCACGCTGTCGATGCTGGCCCCTCCGATTTTATCCTCGGACAGAAGTTTCATTAACTGCTGGCGGCTCTTATGGGTTCCCCGTTTCACATTGCCCCGCTGCCGGATATACTTTTCATATAGCTGGCACACGGTCATTTTCTTACCGATGGTGTCAATCCCATCGTCAAGGTCTTTTTGTATCTGCTTGATTTTCTCACGCAGAGAAATATCCGGGCGTTTTCCGGCAGGGATTTTGTCCGTAGGGACTAACTTCCATGAGTACACAAACTTCGGTTCTCCAAAGGTATCCGTATATTTGTAGGCGTATCTTCCGTCTGTTCGCTGGCTCTCTCCAGATTTCAAAAGGCGGCCTTTGCTGTCCCGCCTTTTTTCATCTCGTTCTTTTTTTGACATTTCGTCATGCTCCTTTCCATGACGGAAAGAGCCTTGACACGCTTTAAGAGTATTATAGCATAGTCAAGGCTCTTTTTCACTAGATTGTGTCAAGAGAATCAATGATTTTTTCAAATTTTTGCCGTTTGATCTGGATGCGGTTGCCGTTCAAAATCACCCAGCCAGCGGATGGGTTTTCCTCGGCAAGCCGACGCAGTTTGTTTTCTCCAATGCGAAAATATTTCGACGCTTCCTCAATGGTAAGCGTATACTTTTCCCAAATAGGCACATCGTTATTACTCATAATATGGCCTCCTTCTGTTCAAAGCAAAGGTTCCTTGTAAATGTGGGCAAAACACGGACGGCTGGCGGCCCAGCTCCACGGGCTTTTCACCCCCGTGTGGTTCTCACACGGCCCTACCCATTGCCTGTGACGCTTTTAACGCTCGGACTGTGGCTGTAAGGGAGTATCATTGTCCTGCCTGCACGTCATCGCCCATAAGCAGCTACGCTTATTTTGCGGCTGGGTGGTTGTCGCTCCGCTGTTTTCGTAGAAACCAGCATCATGGCGCACCCGCCGTCCGGCTCGGTGTAGACAGAATGTGTCCGTATGCCCTATGACGCGCCGCCATTGTCCTGCGGGCGTATTTGTCAAGGTACATACATCAGCCACCGAGCCGGCGGAAATGCGGAAAGAGAGTAATAAGACATTTCCGTTACCGTGGCCGGGTCGTTACTTCAAGGCAACGATGATGGAATGAATGAGCTTGATTTCCAAACGGTGCTTCATATACTCGTCCACGCACACATAGGGGATGCCGTTGCTGTCATACAAGGTGCGGATGCAGAGCTTGTTTATGTAGTCCTCATAGTACCGCAGCACTTGCTCCATAGCCATTGCATCCCCAGCGTGGGCAGCTTCCATCACCGAAAGGGGAAGAAGCTCTCTGCCGTTGAATGTAGGTTCCTTCATCCGCGTTTACCTCCCTCTGGCATGAACGCCATCAATTTCATACGCAACTGTTTCAGGGTCCTTGTCCCGTGACGCTGTACGGCGCTGCGGGACATTCCCATGAGGCTGCCGATTTCTCCGTCTGCCAAATCCAGAACACAGTGCAAAATCAAAATGCTTTGTTCCTGTTCCGGCAGGCTGGCGAACGCCTCGGCTACAAGCTCGTTGTCGATCAGCAGGTCATACCCATACGACGAAAAAACGTAGCTGTCGCTGGGGTAATCATCCACGACTGAGAGCTTGTCCATTTCCTCTTGTGTCAGAGCATCCAGCGACTTTTCACGTTCGCGGCGATGCGCCATCTCCGACCAGTAGCTTTTAGCCTCATTGCGGAGTACCGCTTTGCAGAAAGCATCATAGCGGTGCCGCAGGATAAAATCATTGCGGGGGATCGTTTCCATCTTTTCACCCCCTTTCTGTGGGGGATTTCGGTGGTTTTCTCCCTTTCCGCCAAAGTTACTGTTGAAAGGCCTCCAGCTACCCGCCAAACACCACTTTTTTAAAAAATTTTGAAAAAGTGTTTGACCGATAGAGCGGGCCGAAGGAAATAACAAAATTCGCCCGGAAGGGCATAAACCCTCCGGGCGAACAAAAAAATAGTATGATATTTTATTGCATACGCAAATTCATGGTTCCGGCCACATTTCCCACGGGCCGGGGGATGTTTTTTTTAACGGTGTTACTCCTATTTCCGTTGGTCGATATCCCGTTCTACACATGACGGCTCCCTCCTGAAACCGCCAATGAGATCAGCGTTAGGGGGAATTGCTCCCATCCAATACCTTACGAACCGCGGTGTGGTTGCTCGGGGCGATCCGGCTGATGTAATGACGGCCTGATTGCGCAACGTTCCTTTGGTTTGATGTTCCATCTTTCACTTTCTCCATTTTTTTAAAAAATAACTTCGATACAAAATCCAAGGACAACAAACAGTAAAATGCTGATAATCGTTCCAACTCTCGTCATGATCTGATACTTTGTAAACTTCTTATTTCGCACAAATGTAATCCCTCGCATTCTCAATAAATGTATCTAATATCAATTCGCAATCTGTAAACTTGTATTGTCTTGCACTTTCTATAGCCATTGAACTTCACCGCCTTCTTAAACGTTTCGTATAGCCTTTTGAAATCCTCCGGGATGATTCCATCTTCAGAAATTGTCTTCATCAAATATTCAATCCCTTTGAACTTCTCCGGATTCACTGCCGCGGTCTGCAGCATTTTTTCGTATAGCGCCGGCACATGATACACCTGTCTACTCATGGTATCATCTGCTTCAACTCCGGCGTTATTGATTTCCAGCATGGAAAGGATTGAATCATCGCCAAGAAGAAAAGCAATATACCGATAAAAGCAGTCTCTGTCGTTTACAACACTGGAAATCACCTGCTTTTCCCTGTCATCTGGCAATCCATCTGTGGGAATGATCAATATACGCTCTACGGTCTGTTCTCTGTCAGAAACAGCTATTACGTAAAACTCAGAAAGCTGTGTAATCGTAAGTCGGGTAAATAAGACATCTCTTGAAAATTCTTCCGTTCTCCTGGAAAGCAACGGCCGAATAGATATCTGATACCCCTTTGTGTCACAAGCTTCAAAATGAATACTTGCGGAGTAATATTCCTCATCCTCAGGATGAACTACCGCAGATGGATTGCTGCGATTGATCTCTTTAACAACGGCGTCTAATGCCTTCGTCGGCTCATCTTCCTCCTCAACAATGGCAGTTTGTAATGTAACTTCCTGAAAAGGATTATCAGAGCCATCCTTTTCCGTCCCGAAGAGAGAAGCTGCAAGCTTGTCCAAGTCAAGATAACGCCTTTTTGATCGCAAACGGATCATAAACTCAATATTGCCATAAACCGCATTATGCGAGGCATTCAAAGATCCGAGATAGAGATCGGAGCTAGAATACTTCCGTATCATATATATCTTCGCATGGATATCCTGTTTCTGGATCTCCTGCGCTTCATCTGAAATTGCGGTTTCCCCATCGATTACCGCATCCCGCATGGTATAGATTTGGAAATGGCTGACATCCTCTGGCTTCAATCGTCCAAGAGACATTTCTCTTGTAATCAGCATGTATCTGGCATCATTGATCAGAGACCGGGTGTTGCGATCGTTAAAGTCACGGATGACACCACCAGATAGAAACGGGGAAATAACCAGAATTTCATGGAAGGTAATGCGCATTTCCACCAAGCCGGTCTAAGAGAATTGCGTGATACTCCGGATGGCACTACTCCTGCATTCATTATTGAGCGTTTACGTCAGAACAGAGTCCGTCCCCTTCACTTTCCTATGTGAAGGGGACAGACTCTGTCATTTTTTGATTGTCACGAATTAGCTGTTCTGATTTCGCTTCTTCCGCATTCGCACCATGACGGCGCAGATACCGCAAAGCGCAGCCAGTGCCAATACTGCCCAAAGTACAACATTACTATCGTCTCCGGTTATCGGGGTCTTCACACTGGGTGGCGTCTTCACGCTAGGCGTTTTCGGAGTTTTGGTTGTACGCTTGTTCACGATGGTAAAACCGTTCTTCACATCACCGCTGATGGAGGCAGTATAACCTTCCGGAACATCCAGTTCCTGAATGGTATACTTGATCTCTTTTCCGGCTTCCGCTGTCTTCAGATCGGAGAATGTATGCTGCCAGCCGTTGCCCTCATTGAGGACCGCCTGACGGAAAGCCTTCCCGTCCTTCAGCAGAACAACGGTAATGCCATTGGGGCGATCTCCATTCTTGTCATTGTCATCGTCCCAGATCTTGAACACCTTAACCTCAGTCAGCTTCGGTGTATGCTTGTTCTCGACAACAAATCCATCATCAGCGTTGCCGGTAATGGTAGTGTCATAACCTTCGACCGGGACTTCCTCCAGGGTGTACTTGATTTCCTTGCCCTGATCACGGTACTTCGGAAGATCCGTGAACATGCCTTTCCAGTTGTTTTCGCTGGTCAACTCCAGGGTGATGCCGGTTTCCTCATAGTCTGCCAGCAGTTTCACCGTAATCGTATTGGGACGGCTGCCGTCCAGATCATCCTGATCATCCCACTTTTTCTGGACGGGGATCTTGATCTTCTCGATCTCATGCGTGTTGGTGACGGTAAAGGTTCGCACGCCGGTCTCCTTGTCCAGTTCACCGTATTCATAGGAAACGGTGTAGCCATCGGGGGCTTCCTCGATGCCGTCCTCAGCAAGTTCGGCCACTGTGTACTTGATCTCGGTACCGTCTGTCAGATAAGGCGTCAGCTTCTCCCACGTGTAGCTCCAGTTGTTGACACGGTTCAGGGTCACAGGCTCATAATCGGGTATAGGCTCGCCGTCCGCCATCAGCTGTACCACCACGGACTTCGTCCGAACGCCGTCACGATCCTCATCGTCGTCCCAATTCTTGGTAACTGTAATATCGACGATATGCTTATTGGTGATCACCAGATCGCCGACCTCAGGCTCGTCATAGAGTTTAACCTGATCCTCGGTCACTGTATAAGTAGCCTCTTTCTCCAGACCGCTGACAACGATCACCCAGTAAGTGTCATCCGCAAGCACCCAGCCGGTATCTGGGTCATAGAGCTCGCTAATTTCATCGTCATTCATATAGACCACGTCAGAATGGGGAATGATACGCTTGGCGTCATCGCCCTTCAGGACTGTGACCTCGGCGTCGATGGAATCAAGGGTACCCAGGTCGGTGCCATCCTGCAGCAGATGGATGTAAGGAAGCAGATCCTCCGGACGGGTGTCGCTGGCATTCATACCATCGTCCCAAATCTTCACGATCTTGATCTCGGACTTGGTGCCGATCTCCAGATAGCCGTTGCAGGCGATGGCGCCGCCGCTGGCAATGTAGGTGTGGCTGTCATGCTGGTGCGCATGCGCCTCGTTCCCTGTAAATACAACCTTGGCGCCGCTTACGCTGGTGTTGGTGGGATTCGACCCGGCAATAAACGCGTTCGTTGGTTCATAGTTATTCACATAGTTTCTGGCACCGGTGAAATGCTTGACCTGCCACATATGCAGACCGCCGTTGAACATGCGCTCACTGAGCACCTCCGAATGGCTCCCCTCATAGATTTCCAGCAGGAACACGTCGCTGAGGGTCATGGCCTCATCATCGGGATGGTTCTCGTTGGCGCCGCCCACCGTATTGTTGAAGATGGCCGCGCCATCCAGGGAATAGATGTGAGAGGAGCCAACAAAGCAGGTAGACACGCCGCCGCCGGCGCCGGAGGCATAGTTGTCATAAATCGCGGCGTCTTCCATGGTAAGATAGCTATCGTCGTTCACGAAGATCGCGCCGCCGGCGAAGTCATAGCCATAGTCGACCACGTTTCCGATGAACTCCGTGGGATCGCCATCCAGATCGGAAATGGTCACACGGGCGCCTCTGTTGATGGCGATGGCGCCGCCGGCCGAGCCGGCATGGTTTTCGAAAAACTTGGCGCCGTAGATGTACAGATCGCTTCCGGAGCCTGCAACACAGATGGCGCCGCCGTCGGTGTAGCTGGTTTCGTAGGCATCAGCCGGATTATCCGCTAAATTACCTTCAAAAACCGTCCCGATGAGGTTCACCGTACTGTCTCCGATGAACATCGCGCCGCCCTTTTTGGTGTGCAGCTCCTGAATGCCCTCATAGTGCTCGCCGTTTCCGGTGAACTGTGCCGCGCCGATGGTGGCCTGGACACCGTTCGTCAGGAAGATGGCGCCGGCGGTGCCGGTGTTGCCATTGTAGGCTGTAGCAAGGTTCTTTGTAAAGACGCAGTCGTCATCGATGTTCAGCGTTCCGCCGTCCATGTGGATGGCGCCGCCGAATTGGGATGTGTTGTTTTCAAAGGTGCAGCCCTTGAGCGTCAGGTCGGCGCCGATGCCTCGGATCGCGCCGCCATTGTTGTTCGGGTGCACGTTATCCTGGAAGGTGCTGTTCTCTATGACAGCCTCGCCCTCAAGGCGAATCGCGACCGCCGCACCCTCCTTGTTATGAACGGTGGAATCATTCATCTCCAGCTTGCCGCCGGATTTTACGTTGATATAGTAGTCGTTATAAGTACCTTCTGTGTCAAAGGTGCAGTTTTCGGCAACGAGGGTGCCGCCCTCCTCCACATTGATCGTGCAGTTGGTCAGATCACAGTCTGTGAGGGTGGTGGTGTTCCCGGAGGAAACATTGATGACCGTGTTGGTAAAGGTCACGCCTTCCGCAGTGAAATTGTCGTCGTTGATGATCGCGTTGGTAATTGTGATCTTCTCAGCCATCAGATTCGCGCCGCTGCCAATGTTGATCTCCTTGTCATTCACCATGTCCAGCGTGCCTTCGCCTTTGATGGTGCAGTCCCCGCTGGTCACTTCAATGCCGCCCAGGTTCATGGTCTCGCTGTCCTTCAGCTCGAAGCTGGCGCCGTCCTTCAGCTCCAGCAGCGCGCCGGATTCAAATTCGGCAACAGACGAGTCCCCTTCAGTCTTCTTGAGGATCAGCTTGCCGCCTTTCTCAACGGTGATGCCGAGGGGATCCGCCTCATTCATTATGTCGGCATAAATGGTCACGGACTTGCCGTCGATGGTCGCAAGCGCGCCGCTGTCGAGCACGCCGTCAGAGGTCTCACTCGCAAGGATCTCGCCATTTTCGTCCAGGGTCAGATATTTATTGTTGGGCACGACGATAGATTCCTTGGTATACTCTTTTACCTTCAGAATGGAGCCGGAATTGGCGAAGGTCACGATGACGGGCAGGTTATCGATGTCGTATCTGGTGGACTCGGAAATATCCAGCGTTGCACCGGATGCAACATTCAGATTGCAGCTTCCAAGTACCGAACCATTCTTCAGTTTCACGATGCCTTCGTTGGAGATGCTGGCTGACGTCCCGGAGTTTCCTGCCAGAGTGGACTCCGTTACCGTCAGAACACCACCCTGCAGCACAACAATCGCAGGAGATTTCACCCACATGTTCAGGCGTGCACCGTTCTGGAAAGCAAGCTCACTGCCGCTGTTTACAGTGAAGAAGGAGCCGCTGACACCATTGGGATACACTTCCACGCCATTAAACACCATGTTGCCGCCGTTCAGCGTGATCCCACAGGCTTCGTTGCCGCCGCCCATGTCAAATCTGGTCAGCCCGCCCACATAGGTGGTGCCGCCGCTGACCTGGAAATTGGTGTTCTTTTGGACCACAGTTCCCGCTCCGCCGGTGGTGCTGCCGATGCCGCTGGTACCCGAGAACCGGATGGCGTTGGAGCCGCTGAGGGTCAGAGTCTTGCCACTGGCAGCCGTGATGGTGGAGTCGGTCACGTTCAGCTTTGAAGCCAGGGTCACGTTCTGGTTGGCGTTGAAGAGACTGCCATTGGTCAGGTTTACCGTCAGGTAGCTGTTTCCAATGCTGCTGGGACCACCGTTGATGTTGATGGTGGAATTGTTCACGTTCCAGTAGCGGTTATAACTGCTTGTGCTATAAGAGCTTCCGGACTGGAAATTCATGACCGCACCATTGGTCAGATTGACGGTTCTGGCGTTCTGTGACCCGGAGCGGTTGTCGTTGGAATAGCTGCCCCGAATATTCACGGTGGAATTATCGGCATTCACCGTACCGTTGAGCCAGAACGTGTTCGTGGTACTGTTAAAGACAGAACCGCCGGACAAACTCAAAACCGCGTTGAGCTCACAGCTGCTAGTGCTGTTCAGGGTGGAACCGCCGCTGACATTCACCGTGATAAAACTGCTGGATGAGCCAATGTAACTGCCGGTATTGAGTGTGGAGCCGGTTTCCACATTCGCATTGCAGTTCAAGTTGCTAGAACCCCAGTTGAAGACGGTGCCATTCCGCAATGTCAGGGTGGAGCCAGTGTTCATGAATAAACTGCTGGTCTTGCTCTTTGTGCCGGCGCCGTCATAGATCAGCGTGCCGCCGGACTGCACCGTAATGGTGCCGCTGACAGAGCTGCTGCCCTTCAGAGTCAGCGTGGCACCGCTGGGAACCGTGATGCCGGTTCCGCTCAGCGTGGAATTATCAAGAACAAGATTCGCGCCGCTCTCCAGGCTGATGCTGACCCCGCTGGCCAGCTTGATCTGACTGTTTGCCATGGTCAGGGTGCCGCCGCTGTTGATGTTAATTACACCACCGCTGCTCGCAATGGTTCCGGTGATTCCGGACATAGTATTGGTACCGCTATAGTTCAGCGAGCCGCCACCGGTGCCATCATAAGCGCCCAGGAGCATAAACACAGTGTCGACCGAGCTATTTGCAGGACCACTGATGGTTAACCCGTTTGCATTGATTGAGGCATTTTTCCAGATATTTAACGGGATGGTATTCGCAACGCTGTTGATCGTTACATTACTGAAGGACAGGCTGTTTGCGCCTCTGGCAATAAACGCCGAGCCTTTGCTGCTGGAGACGCCGCCCCTAAAGCTGTTGTTCACATTATTGGTGACCGTACCATCGCTGATGGTGGCAGTTCCGCTTTCCGGGCTGCGAACGACGCCGCCGCCGGAGATCGTAAAGCTGCCGCTTTTGGTCTCACCGGACGCCATATCCACGGGGGAAGTAACATTCTCAGTGGGAACAGACCGCGGGGCAGCCTTAACCACTGTTTCCCTTGCATCCGCTTTGGCAACAGACACCGTAGCTGTGGGCAGAGAGCCAGAGAAGATGAAGTCAGGAGTATAACCAGACAAGGTGTAATCCCCTGCCTCAGCCGGGTTATACTTGCCCGCAGACCAAGTGACGGGAACCTCCATCACAAGGCCGTAAACCACGCCTTTTTCATCACAGGCCCACCAATAGTTATCGGTACCCGTAACAGAACCATATACACGGTAGCCGCCGCCAAGTACCGCAGGCACCGTATACATGCCGTTGGGTAGCGCTTGATAATCGGTTGCGCCAGGTGTGGCGTCAACAAAATCCGCGTCTGCCGCACCGGGGATCTCCACCACGGCAGTCAGCGTCTCAGGCAGATCCAGATCTGCAAATTGGGTTCCGTTTGGCACGGACATAACGGCCACCGGGTTGGTCTCCTCAAACACGAGGATCTCATACTCTTCCGGCTCCTCCGAGGGAGCGGGCTCTTCCGAGGGCTCCGGATCCTCCTCTGCAGGAGCCGGAGCCTCCTCTGCAGGAGCCGGATCTTCGGCGGAGACAAATTCCTCCGATGGGGCAGATTCTTCACCCATAGACCCCACAGGCACAGCAGAATCTTCCGCCTCTGAAGCCGCTTCTTCCACCGCACTGTCACCGGCAGCAAAAGCTGCCGTAGGCATTACACTCAGAAGCATTGCGAAAATCAACAAAAAGCTCAGTACTCGACGCTTCATTTTTTTCCTCCTTTATGTACGTTCTTTTCTTTCTGATTCCGTTTTTTCTCAGGAATTATTCTCAATAATCATCTTATTCAGAGAGGCTATCTCTCGGTTGCATGCTGTTATTTTTTTCTTCAGCTCTTGTAGTTTAAATTGTCCAGCAATGATCTCCTGTTCTGTTTTGGACACTTTCTGATAAAGCATAGCTCTTAACGCTTTTTGTCCTTCCAGTTTGTCGGGCGCTTTCTTCATCTTTTCAACTGTGGCACGATCTCTTGTTCCTTTGGGTTTAGACATGGTATTCCTCTCTTTCCATCTGAATTCTGTTAATACTCTGCAGTATCTCGGTTGTACTAACACCAGATTTTAATATCGTTTCAATCTTTTTCATTGCACGGGATTTCTCACGTGGCAAACATTTGCCACAAGATTTGCGGTCACCAGTAACAAGGAAATTCCCACGTACAAATACTTCATTACCACAGTCACAGCGGCAACGCCTAACAACACCGCCTCCCTGGCGATTCTCCAATGGTTCAATAGCTACTAATTTCCCATACCGCATCCCCGTATGATCTGTTGCGCGTGCTCGCATCATTTCCCGTTTGATACAACCACAGCTCGAGATTTTCCCGGTAACAAGGCTTTTGCTACTGACGAAGGCCTCATTGCCGCAATCACACTTGCACCGCCAGACTGCACTTCCACTTTGCCGCTTCTCTGTTGGCTCAATACACACAAGCTTTCCATATCGCGTTCCCCTCCGATCCACAGCGCGGGTGGAAATAAACAATGACTCATCTGTAATTCTATTCTCTGTTTTTTTCCTGCCCATCTCTTAAGTCCTCAATTCTCTTTAGCATCAAATGATTTCTTGGGAAGTACACCTTTTCAGCTTACCCTCTTTGCAACTACAACGAAGCGTCCATCTGCCGTATGATAATTGCACGTTGATAGTGCGAGAAGCTCATCGCCATACTGCATTTCCACGCCTGTATCATAAATAGCTGCAGCCTTAACCTGGCTCACATACTCATCAAACACCGATTGTTCCGTCAGATCAAAGTATTCGTAGTAACGAAAAACTCCAACTTCATCTTCCTCATAGACGCGGCTGTAAAACGCTGCTGCCACCTGATACTCTCGCTCCTCAAAACGTGTATCAAATCTGATGAAAGGATGAACCTCATAATAGTTTCGCTCTGCGTAATATGGCAAAGGGCCGAACATTGTCTTGTTTTGCATATGGTGCCCATAGATCAAGTAAAAATCCCCTTCCTCTGGGCAGCGTTCGTCAATAAATGGAACTCCACTTCCGGTAAATGTCCCATCAAAGCCGCGATCAAGGTAGTACTCGGGTCGATCCGGAGTATATACCACCGGATAATCCACAGAGGTTCCTTCAATGGACAGCCAACCGAAAAAATCATGATTCATCTCATATATAGTCTCATACTTTGCCAGCGGGACCTTAGGTGTTTCCTGCGGTGCTGCGGCTTCTGATTGGTCTGGTAAATTGCCACTCTGCGATCGATCGCTTAGGTCGGGGCTGCGTGTCACTTCGGTTGAAGCGGCATCTTTTTCCACTATCCCCGAGAGTGTATCAAAGGCGCTTTTTTCTCTTTGGGATTGGACAAGATATTCCCCCAATTTAAAAGTTGAATAGCAAAAGGCCGTCAGAAACACAATCCCGAGGATGAAAAGCACAGTACTTCCTCTATGTTTTCGATGTTTTTTCCTTTTGGGCGCATCCGTATGGCCGTTTCGTATCTTTTCCGATGTAGACATAGCGTTATTGCGATCCTTTCAATGAGTAAACAGAGGGCTATTCACGTCTGTCGCTGTCATATTGTTTTCATCGTAGCAACGCAATAATTTCTTGGGATCACAGACAAGAGGCTGCTGCTGTTAATTGCAGCATCCTCTAAACTTCTGTTTTGTATGCATTCATCCTCTGCTGCATCTTACAGCAAGACGAGCTATGCCATTATTGGTACATGTGAACAGGGTTAAATCATACCCGCTGTTTACCATATCCCCAATAGCAGTGTCTTCCAGTGTTTGGATCTCAGAAACAGAATAGCGAAGTCTGTTCCCACCCATATCTGTAAGAAACACCTCATCTCCGACAGACAAGTAATGGAGTGGCCAGAAATGGGGCTCATATGCGTGGCCAGCAATCACAAGATCGTTCGAGTAGATTGAGCCTGTGTAACGGCAGGGCGCAACGGTCAAACGCGTATAATCCCATTGATCCATCACTGGTAATTCCAGCTCCAAAACAGGGATATACAGCACTGCTATATAGTCATACCCTTGGATTTCCTGGGTTGCCATTTCCGGGCTTGGGCTTGGTTCGACCTCTTCTTGTTTTTCCGTTTCCCGGACAGGCTCTGGCGTCGGGCTTGCAGCGTATTCCGGGTTGATTGTTGGCGTCGGCACAGGAGCAGGCGATGTAATTTCAACTTTCAAGGCCGCCAGCACTTCAGCGCTGGCCTCCCCTGCGCGGTTGGATTCCCAACGGTTGTGACCCCACAGGTAGAGGGCTGCTGCCAAAAGCAGCAGCCCTAAAACTATGCTTATTTTCCAGCCCTTAACTCGCATTCTCTTTTTCTTCTTTCTTTCTGCGAATTAAACCATATACGATGAGAGCCGTTCCCATGACAGTAAATACGGGAATTGGCCACGTCGTCTGCCCTGTTTTGGGCAACTTCGCGCTGTTTGCGCTCCACTGGGCTGTGAATGTGTGATCTCCCGTTACGGTGTAGTTTTCTCCGGGCTGATATTCTGAGCCTTTCCAGTACCGTCTTTGTTGGAAATATACTTTTCACAGAAGCGTATGGAAACCGATTCAGTCCATGTATTCTTCTCCGTTCGCTTCCCAATCTGCATCCTCTGCAGTCTTACACTGACGACGGCGCAGGAAGATGGTCACAGCTAACGCGCACAAAGAAATCAAAGATATCGTGAGCCACAGTCCGGCATCGCTGTCCTCCCCTGTTTTCGGCGTCTTGATAATGCTGTAAGTATTGGTAAATACCGCCGACGTTGCATCTTTCTCTTCTGTGCCATTTTTAAAAAGCGTGCATGTCGATTCAAGTTGACCATCCACGTCTGTTACCGTGAAGCGAAGGGTATAAACAGCAGTGTCATAGGTATACCACAGTGCACGGTTGTTCCTTTCAGTGATGGTATACTCGTATACCCCCTCCTCAGTGAAAGTAATCACACCGAATTCAACACTGCCCGGTCCGGTGATGCTCACCGTTTTGGATGAAGCAGCGCTTCCCTCCGGCATGGGGTACTCCGCGCTCAAGGCCTCCATCACGAAGGTAAAGGTACCCGCAACTGGCGGCTTCCCGTTGACCTTCTTCTGAACAGGCGGGTCGACCTCGCACGGCAGGGGCGTATAAACATTAACAAATTCCAGCTTTTCCGGCTTTCCGACACCACCGATTACGCCCACAGGGTCGGCCTCTATGGTATAAAAGATTGTCAGGTCGTCGCTGTAAAACAACTGCACGTCGATGCTATACTCTGTTCGGTCATAAACCGTTGTCACGGTATCCGTATCGGTAAGCTTGATCGTAAACCGATGTGAGCCAAGACCGTCGCATTCCGTAACAAAGGCGGAAACGCTTCCGTCAATAAGCGTTATGGTCTGCAGCACTTCCCCGTTTTCATCCATAAGCGCCGCCGTGCAGTCCGCGCCAACCGCGGACACGGGTATTCTTACCTCTGCCGACTCAGCGGCCGCATATGCCGTAAGGCTTCCCATGTGGAACAGAAAAGCACAGAAAAGCATTATGAAAATCCTGGGGAGTTTTTTTGTTCTCATGCTATGTACACCCCTCATCGCTCATGTATCGTCCCAAAAACCAGCAACCGCATGATGCTGGTGCCTCCCGAGCAGGTAGAGAGGGCAACGATTCGTTCCCCTTCTGTCGGCTCGTTATATATGATCGCCTTCCCTCTCAGAAAAGCGAGTACTTCCGAAATCGTGCGGCCTTGCGGATCGAACAAAACTGTTTCATTTGCTTCCGCAGAGCATACGGCAAACAACCGCAATTCATAGGACCGCTCATCTGTCATAATCGTGCCAGAGCGGCGCTGGTCAAAGTAGGCTCTGTCTTGAAAGTCGTCCAGAGCGCCGAACATGGCGCCTTTCTCCATGTGATGCCCGTAAATCAGTGAATAGTCATCCTTAAAATCCGGGTCGTTCCGGGCATCCAGAAAAATGGATCCACTGAGGGAAAACTCCCCGTAGGGATCTTTGTTTAGGTATTCGTAGTTGTCCTTCCCCTGCATAACGGGGTAATCAATATCCGTATCATTCACCGTAATCCATGCGATCTGATTTTCAGAGATTCTTTTTTCTTCCTGCAGCGGCTCATCGAGAGCCGGCTTATAGGTAAGCGAAGACCGGTCTGTGGCGTTTTCGTACAACCAGAGGTTATCCATCAGAGAGTATGTGCCGATGAGAAGCAGTAAAATACACACGATTACGATCACCGTATCCAGTGATTTATCCAGTATTTTAATCAATCTGTTTCCCATAAAATTTGCCCTCTGTATTTTGCCGTGGGGAGAGGAGATAATCCTCTCCCCATCAGCAAAGCCTTGTGTTTATTCCGCTCTTTCTTCTTTTCTGCGCTTGCCCATCAGTACGATTCCAATGCCAATCAAAGCAATCAGAATCACGGCAATGGCTGGGCCCACAATGGTAAACAGACCGGTGGGGATGATGCCCTGGCGTTCATTCTTAAACGATGTCTTAACGACTTTGTTGTTGCCGGCAACAATGCCGATATCTCCACTGGTGGCGTCTGTGTAACCGGTAACTGACGCGCCTGTGGACTTATAATCCTCAGCGTTTTCTGTTACGGTATACTCTGCATTCAGAGGGAGCCCACGCACCGCAATGCTCTGTCCATGCTGTAAATAAAATTTCCGCGTAATTTCTCCGGAAGCATCTGAGGTAAGTGTAAGCACGTTTTCCTTCCCACGGTTCGCCGTAATGGTGGCATTGTTGCTGCCGCTGGTGGCGTCAGCATTGCCGTCGGTAGTGTTCGGATCGTTGTCGTCTGCAATAGAAACTGTGAACGTGTTTTCGTTTCCAACATTTTCAAGCTTCAGTGTGAATTCAAAATACTTGTCACGAGAGGCCTGATTGCCGACAACCTCCTTTTTGAACACGAGGTCTTTGGACTTGTACTCGTTGGTGAAGCCGTCTGTCTTATCATCAAGCGGCTCTCCTTCTGACATCACGTCATTGGAACCCATGGTACTGCTTATCGCAATATTGCTCTCATTCTTATGCAGCACATAACCGGAGATCTCAAGCGTACCGTTATTATCCGTCACATACACGTCAAGTACACGGTCCACGTCGTTATCATGCATAATGCCCGCAGCAGCGTTTGTCGTGCTGGCGGTTTCCGTAATGATATAGCGGTAGACGCCGGGCTCAACGAAGGTAACACCGGAAAAATCGACCGTTGCATTCTGCACTGCGTATTGCTCACCTTTGGAAGTTTCAAACTCTACACCGGTATCGGCAGTGAGGCCGGTAGCTCTGTCGGAAGCTTGACGTGTCACATCAATATCGCCTGTTTGAACGGAAGTGTAAGTTGTAGCTCTCGGAGCAAAGGTGGTGTCCGTAATGGTTACTTTATCGGCGTCTACACCTGCGTCAACCTGGAACTCAGTATTACTTGAAGTATCTGTAGAAATAGCGGTTCCCGCAGCGATTGTGTAGCTGAATGTCACATTAGGAACATTGTCACCTGCGCCGATAATCAGGAACTTTTTAAATGTGAGACTGGTTCCATCAACCGGCGTTAAGCCTGCACTGTTCTCATACTTGTTTTCGGCAAATGCCGTGACGCCAAGGCTCATCACCACAGCAAAAACCAGCAATACACAGCACAGCTTTTTGATTGTTTTCATCTGAAAACCTCCTTGTATGTATCGTTTATCTTTTATTGTTTCGCGCAAATCGCGTAATATAGGGTTTTAAATTCCGCGTCGTCGGAGCACATAGACTACCTTTCCCAAAAGATCGTCTTCTGTGAGTTCTCCGAACGCCCGGCTGTCAGAGCCGTTCTCCCGCTGATCATCCAGCAGAAAGTATCCGGTTGTCCCCATCTTGTAAGGGAATGACACCTCTGATCCTTCCAGTTCCCTTGTCGGATAAAACACGCTTTCCGATGGAACATATCCGTTTATCAGCAGTTCCCCGATCTCTGTGATCTCGAGCTCATTTTCTCCAATGGCCACAATTCGTGAAATTCCTACCTCTCCGGTTTGCGGATTTCGATAAGCTACCGCGTCACCCACACGGTACGGATCAAGCTTATAGGTAATCAGCAGATCCCCATCCATAATGAAAGGATACATGCGGTTTCCGTGGTGAATGTGGACACCGAGTACAAAAGTGAACACTACAATCAGGATTACGGCAACAACAGACAGTTTAATCAAAAAACGCAGCAGAGGGCTTATGCGCTTTCTGCTCGTCTTCTGCCCATTCTTTGCCGCAGCATGCTTTCCTGGTCTATGCCGCTGTCCTGCTGTTTCATACTCAGCATGTCGGTGTATTCCTGCCCGCGTTTCACCGTGAGGCGGATCTCTTCCCGTCTGTTCGAGAGAAGCTTTCCGTTCTTCATCCAGCAACTCATCCATGCCGCCTGCGCCTCCTTCCCCCAAACAGCGGAACGACCATCAGCAGCACCGATGTCCCGATTATCGCCAGGGCCGACGCCCGGTCATCCCAAAAGCCTGTAGGCACAATGCCATCCCTTATATTGGTAAAGGTGACGGTCGTGTCCTTTTGGAGGTTCGCTTTCGTCAAGAATCCTGCCACAGTTGCGCCTGTCATCCCAGTGCCATCCGCATGCTGGATGGCTGCGCCCGGTTTGTAATCCTCCTGTGTTTCCTTTACAGTACACTCAACGCCGTAAGGCAGCCCTTCAAGCGTTACGCTTTGCCCGTGCTGGAGATAGAATGTAACAACAGCAGTCCCTGAAGCTGTAAACTGAATTTGCGCTCCTGCGGAAGATGTGTCGTCATCCCTTCTGTTCGCCGACATGTCCGTGTATACGGTTGCGTTGTTCCCCTGCGGACTCCGATCCGCGTTGTCCGCATTAAGATCAAACTGTGGAAATACGCTGAGAATATCCGAAAGGCTGAGCACAGACAGTTCATTTAAAAAATTATGGTTGTTCGCATAACCGGACGGCCCGCCCGAAAAGCCTGTAAAACTATCGTCAATCTTCAGTTCTATCTCAATTTTGAAATATTTGTCTCTTGACGCTTCGTTTCCGGCAACGTTTTTAGCGACTGTCAGATCCACAACCTTCATATTCTGGAAATACGCTCTGTCCACCGCCGTTCCGATCACCGTATCACTGGCATATATATCGCCGCTTGCATAAGCCACGTACTGTCCGCTTGCCGCAGAAGGCGAGGTGTAGGTTACGGTTTTTACCGGGCTTCCGGCGTTTAATGCCTCTGCCAAAACATCTCCTTGATCCCCGTATTTGTATTTCCATCCGGTGGCGCTGCCACTGTCCTGTACGATTTCAGCACCCAGAACATCGAAATAATAGGTGCCGGCAGCGCTGCCAAGGCTTGTGTTGTAATACGGAGCAAGAAGCGGATTCGCATCGTTCGGAAGCGTAAGTGCAGCTCCATCGCGGCCTACATATCCGCCATTTTTCAGGATGTATAGTATTCCGCCGATATCGTATGCGTAAAAGGTGCCGTCTAAGATTCCGCCCGTAACATTCTCACTTTGAACGAGCCTCCACCCATTTGGCACTGTTTCTGTGACCGTATATTGTGTACCTTTAGGCAAACCGGAAATCAATGCAGAAAGCTTGTCGCCGTTTACCGTGACGGTTTTTTTCCATGTCCCACCGACAGTTCCCGTGAAGCCGAGAGCAGTGAAATCCGCATTCGGATGCGTGAGCGTCACGGTGAAATCGAAGATTCCGTCGTTATCGGGGATAGAGTCCTTCTCGATCACCAATCCTCCAGTGTACAGACTGTTGACGATTTTATATTCTATCGTGCGTTTGGTTGCACCTTTCGTCACATAGGCTGTGCTGCTCTCATCAAAGCCCCAATGGTTGGGATCTGTACCGTCTGCATAATACTGGATCGTGACCTGCAGATCCGTTTTTTTCACAACATGCGGCTTAATCTCGTCATAGCACTGTGCTGTCACAGAGTCCAGCGTTTCCGTAATCGTGTAAACAATCAGATCACCGCTATTGGTCGTCTCGTCATAATTCCTGTATTTCGGAAGATTGACATATGTATGCTGCCAGTTATCCGAGCTGGTCAGCGTATAGTCTGCATCTGTGCTGGTCAGATCATTGCGGTGGATCCCATGGACAAGATTTCCGCTGCCATCCGTAGTCTGCGTCGGCCACGGGGACAGGGTGATATCTATACTGTTTGGGCGAAGTTTTAACGCATCGTTATCATCATCCCAGTACTTCTCAAACTCCAGCGTTACCGCAGGCTGCCATGTGACGTGGATCGTATGATCGCTTTCAGTGTTGCCGCCAGCCGGGAAGGCGTAAGTATAGTAATCAACCTCGCCGGTAGACTTATATACGACATTCGTAGGCTGCATTTCCACGCCGTCTATGAGCAGTTTGTTTATGATGTATCCTTCCTCCGGCGTCAGCTTGTAAGTGACTTCCTTCCCGTTGGGGACGTCATACATTCTCTTTTCATCCACTTCTCCTGGAACATATCTTCCGCCATACAGCCAGTTCCCATCTCCTGTTGTACCGAGCTGCCCGTTTTTCCACACTTCGATCATCCCGTAATAGCCGGAGGATGAGGTGATGTTGTGTGTAATCTCATCCGGCAGGAGGAAGAAATCCGTGGTCATCAGTTCACCGTTGGACATAGTAGTTCTCGGCGCATTCTGCCAGAAGGTTGCATTCACGCCGTTCTGAGCCAAGCCAAGAACAGCAAAACCGTTTTCATAGTAATTATTTCCTCCCGAAGATGTTTTGGCCACTAAAGTGTTTCCGTCATAAAGGTCCATATATGTTGCGTAATTTTCCATAACATATATGTTCCCATCAGCGCTGCCTGCTTTAATTTGCGCTGCTTCTGTATAGCTGTAGTTGGATGAAGCACCGTGCAGATGACCAAAACTGCCTGTATCGGGACGCCTGTTGATATTCAAGCCGCGAACTGTATAGAAATATGTGTCCAGACTATAACTGTGGGTGCTATCTTTTCCTTCTATTTTCAGACAGGCATCGTCCATTCTGAAGCCCTGATTATAGCCATATTCTTTGCTTCCCATGGTGTACGTTGCAGAGCCCTGCGCGGTGATGGATGGATAAGAATTTCCCTGGTTATAATCCAGATTTAACAATAGTATCGTTTCATTGTGAGGCCAAATTTCCCAAGCTGGGTTTATTTTGTTATCCCGTCCTGCCACTGTGATACTTCCCACCGAAAAAATGAGATCCTCACGGCTTCCGTCACTCATAATGACTGCGTCTGAAAAAACGATTGTAAAGCCATCAAACACCTTCTCATAATCAAGATCGACCGAGCCCAAATCCGCAGTTACTTTGCCATTGCTATATGTGATCCCGCTTGAAAAAGTCGATTTAGACAGATTCACAAACTCTTTTGTGAGTTTTGATGGGTCTATGGTTACAGTAGCCAAATCAGCTGATCTGGCAAAAGTCCGGTTATTTGAACCGCTTCCGCCGTCAGGAATGATTGCATCTGTCAAGATGATCACATATTCAACGCCGTCAATGACTGTTTTCAGTCTTTCCTCTGTCTCAAACGGTTTGAGCGTATAGAGCAGCCATGTATCCGCATCGTCAGCTCTCACGATTCCGAGAAGAGATTCATCGCTGACAGAAACGTCATTGATCGTTCCGGTAAGCCCCACAGTATCCAATATTATGCATAACTCTACGGGAGAATCTTCACTGGAAAGAACATACTGCTTGTCACCATAAGTAAACTCCACCGTATAATAGGAAAAGCCTTCTGTGGTAACTGTAGCGGTGGCTTCGTTTGTCTCCACCTTCATCACTTCTGCGGAAAGACTGCCGCCCTCTTCGCTCTCGGAGACATGGTAGACCTCCGTGGTCAGGTTTTCGTTGGCCACCTCTGTCAGAGTGAAAGAGACATTCACGCTCTGTCCCTCCCCGGGCTGAAGCTCGTTTCCATCAGGATCCAGGACCTTTATATCAAAGGTATATGACACGGCCACATTACGACCGCTCTCCCGCTCCGTCTCCACGGCGGCGTCTACCTGCGGTTGCGCCTCGACAGGAACCAGTTCCACCGATAGGGACGCATTCATCGGGAACACCCCTTCCGGCGCGCTGACATGGACAGTGACTCCGTTCACTGTCCGGCTTTGGCCGAAAGCAGGACAAGCTGCTTCCGCTGTCTCTTGTTCAGCGGAACTATCTTCGGAAGCTTGCTCGGCCTCGGACCATTTTGCAAAGAGCGTAATATTCTCGTTTACGGTATCCGTTTCAAAATTCCATACGGATGTATGTTCCTGGTCTGCATACCAGCCGTCAAAGATAAAACCTTCCGCCTCCGGGTCGTTCGGTTTATCAATGCATGCTCCGGCCTCTGCTTCCACTGCTTCAATGCTCTCCCCATGACCACACATATCAAAGGTTATGATACAGGTCAAAGTATCTGGGCTTGCAGAAAGCGTGACCTCCTCTGTTCCCATATCACTCTCGGCATATGCCACCAAGGACATAGGAGACACATTGACTATAAGCAGCAGTGCAATAACCGCTGCCATTATTCTTTTCTTTATCATTGTCTTACAGCCTCCCCCTGGCAGCAAAAGCAATTACTATTCCCGCTGTCGCTACCACTGGATTCTTGCATACACGGTTCATTACTTACTTCAGCTATGCATACAGTGTTCCGATAGATGCTTCATCAACGTTTCTTTCGCGGCGGATGCATCCGCTTGCTGGGAAAGACCCGTCAGATAAGCCAAGGCGTCATTCCACGTTTTTAGCGAAAAGGCTTCCGAAGGAACATGTAAAAGCTCCCTGGACAGATGGAATTGCTCCCATGGGCTGAGATACCGCAAATCCGACAGATACCCACATCCGGCCTTCTGGGCCAAGCACTCCAACAATTCTACCGACCATCTTTCTTCCACTTTATTCACCTCCTGCCATTTCAAAGGGAATATCCTAACCACAAACTTTCCTTTTCTGAACGATTCAATTACCGCAGAATAATGATTCTGGGGTAATCGTTACTGCTTCTAGGAAGAAAATTATTATTTTAATCAACTAAGGGCGTTCTGACAGGCATAAAAAGCAGACCTGCGCACATATTTCGCGGTGCAGGTCTATTTTTCGTATTTATTTTGCTGTTCTATATGTAATAAATGGTTGAAAATCTGCTCTGATACACTTATAATAGAGCTAATCAGTTCTACTTGTAACTGAGCAAGGGGGCCATGGAACCACAGAATCATTATTCCGTGGTGCTATGAGATCAGATGCATCCGCTGTAAGGTTCGCTCATGTTCCCGTGTGCCCATAGCTACATAGATACGCGTGGTGTCCACGGAGGCGTGTCCTAAAATATCCGCAAGATATGCCAGATTCTTTTTGATGGCATAATAGCATTTTGCAAACAAGTGCCGCAAATTGTGGGGAAAGACCTTTTCAGGATTTACCCGCGCCGCCCGGCACAGCTTTTTCATATCATGACAGATATTGCTTCGATCTAAGGGCTTTCCGGTACGGGTGCAGAACAGATACCCCGTTCGGATGCCTTTTTCTTTGGCATAGGCGTTCAATTTCCGGCACAGCTCTTTTGTCAAGAGAATGGTGCGGATTTTGCCTTTCATGCGGATTTCCGCTTTTCCTTTGTGCAATGCCTCCACAGTCAGAAAGGAAAGCTCACTGACCCGGATTCCGGTGGTGCAAATGGCAAGCATCACATGATACAGGCGGCTGTCCTTTTTCCTTTTGGCAGCGTCTAACAAGCGGTGGTATTCCGCTTCGGTCAAATCTCGGCTGTCATCCACAAATACCGTATGCTGGATTTTCAAAAACCTCACCTTGTAGGCCGCCAGCCCCAGGTAGTCCAGATAGGAATGAATGGCGGACAGCTTGGCATTTACGGTGCGGGCATGGTGGCTCTGTTGCAGTTGCTCTCGATATTCCAGCACCTTTGCTTTTGTAGGTTCTTCCCCCTGTAAAAATGAAAGAAACCAAACCAACTCACGAACATACTTTTGTATGGTTGCGTGAGATTTTTCATGTTCGGTCAAGTAGATGCGGTACTCCCGCAAGATTTCATTGTAATTTTGTTTCATCGTGTTTTACCTCTTCTAAATTGATAGTATGAAAGTAGTATGACAGAATCTTTTATACCGTATTCTCTGCAAAGGTAAAACAAAAGAACGGGTAAGTTTAACGATGTGCTGTAGACACGGACCGTCAAGCGAACGCGTCAAACGGATTCGGCATTTGTTTATCATTTGTTGTATGGAGGCCAAGGGCCTCTTATTTTTTTGCAAATTTTTCTTTCCAAAGCGCTATTTTGCGGGTAGTTTGATGGCTTCTCAGAGTATTAGGAGTGGAGGAAAAGAAAAACAGCAAGCATAGGGAGTGTAGCCACACTCCCGGCAAACGGCTTCCCGTTTGTATCTTGGGGAAGTCCCCAAACCCCTGAATGAACGGAGGTGAACCAATGGCAAACCGAAAACGGAAATTTGTGCTGCGCGTCCCAGTGACGCCGGAGGAACGGGCGCTGATCCAACAGAAGATGGCCCAGCTTGGCACAAAGAACTTTTCTGCCTACGCCCGGAAAATGTTGATCGACGGCTATATCGTCCATATCGACACCGGCCCCGTCCGGGCGCAGACCGCAGAGCTGCAAAAAATCGGCGTCAACATCAACCAGATTGCAAGGCGTATCAACAGTACCGGGACTGTGTACGCGCAGGACTTGGAGGACATCAAGGGGGCGCTGGCACAGATATGGCAGTTACAAAGATCCATCCTATCAAGTCAACGCTGAAAAAGGCGCTGGACTACATCGAGAACCCGGACAAGACCGATGAAAAGCTGTTCGTTTCTTCCTATGGCTGTTCCTATGAAACGGCGGATATAGAATTTCAAATGCTGCTGGATCAGGCGTACCAAAAGGGAAACAATCTGGCACATCACCTGATACAAGCCTTTGAACCGGGGGAAACCACGGCGGAGCAGGCCCACGAGATCGGGCGGCAGCTTGCCGATGAAGTGCTGCAAGGCAAATACCCCTATGTGATTACCACCCACATTGACAAGGGCCACCTGCATAACCACATCATTATCTGCGCCGTGGATATGGCGAACCAGCGCAAGTACATTTCCAACCGTCAGAGCTACGCCTTTATCCGGCGCACCAGCGACCGGCTGTGCAAGGAACACGGCCTGTCTGTGGTAAAGCCCGGCAAGGACAAGGGCAAGACCTATGCCGAGTGGGACGCACAGAAAAAGGGCAAGAGCTGGAAAGCAAAACTAAAAATTGCTATCGACGCGGCCATCCCGCAGTCCAAAGATTTTGACAGCTTTTTGCAGCTCATGGAGGCGCAGGGCTATGAAGTCAAACAGGGCAAGTTTATTTCATTCCGCGCCCCCGGACAGGAACGCTTCACCCGCTGCAAGACCTTGGGGGAGGATTACACCGAGGAACGGATCACCCAGCGAATCAAGGGCATTGCCATCGACCGAGGGCCGCGCAGAAGAAGCGCCGGGGAAATCTCCCTGCGGATCGCCTTGGAGGACAGTATCAAGGCCCAGCAGTCGGCGGGCTATGCGCGGTGGGCGAAGCTGCACAACTTGAAACAGGCCGCCAACTCCTTAAACTTCATCACGGAACACCAGATTGACAGCTACGAGGGCTTGGAAAGCAGGCTGGCCGAGATCAGCGCGGTGGGCGACGCGGCGGCCTCCGCCCTGAAAGACGCAGAACGCCGCCTTGGGGATATGGCGCTGCTGATAAAAAACCTCTCCGCCTACAAGCAGCTCCGGCCTGTGGTGCTGGAACTGCGAAATGTCAAAGACAAGGCCGCGTTCCAGCGGCAGCATGAAAGCCAACTGATATTGTATGAGGCGGCGGCAAAGGCGCTCAAAGAGGCCGGGATCACAAAGCTCCCCAACCTGTACGCCCTCAAAACCGAGTATAAAAAGCTGGACGCAGAACGGGAACGGCTGTCCGCACAATACAGCGAAGCGAAACAAAAATTGAAAGAATACGGCATTGTCAAACAGAATGTGGACAGCATTTTGCGGACAGCGCCGGGAAAGGAGCTTACGCAGGAACGATGAATATACCGAGAATGAGTTACCCCCAATACCGCAAGGCCCGCAGGCTCACCCATGAGTGCTGCAACTACTGTAACGGAAACTGCCTCCTGCTGGACGATGGGGAGGAATGTGTCTGTGTGCAGAGTATTTCCTATTCGCTGCTGTGCCAGTGGTTCAAGGTGGCCGTCCTGCCGCTGGACGCGGCCCTGTGCGCCGAAATCACCAAAGGCCGGGATGATATCAAACGCTGCACCGTCTGCGGGGCGGCCTTTACGCCCAACTCCAACCGGGCCAAATACTGCCCGGATTGTGCGGTGCAGGTACGCCGAAAGAAAGAGGCGGAACGCCAGCGGAAAAGATACCTCCTGTCTACGCATTTAGGACGGTAAAAATACACGGAAATCAAGGGCTTTTCCGCATGGACAGCAGGCAGATGGATAAAGTTATCCTGTTCCCCGCAAAACGGGGTTCTAAATGCGGGAAAATGGACAAACAAGAAATGCCGGACGCAGAGGCAATACAGCCCCGCGCCCGGCGTTTTGGATAATTGCCGATTATGTAATTGCATGATATAATACAGTAAAACAAAGCGGGAAACGGTGGAACTTGTATGAATATTGAAAACTATATTGAATCACAGTACAGAGAATTATTATCATGTAGTCAAATAAATGTGGAATACTCCGATTTATATAAATCATTTAGAAATCAAAAACTTCGGGAAATACTTATGACCTTACATCATGATCTGGTTGGACTTTTTAGAACAATGAACGAAAGGCTACCAACTGGGGAACATGAAGCACACTTTTGGGCAGAACCGAGCAGAGATTTAATTAAGAGAATCGAAATTATATTCAGCTTAGTAAGTTCACTAAAAGCAACGCCTTTAGCCTTTCAAATAGACCCATACTATTTAGAGTTACTTACACGCTGTCGAGATTTCCTTAGTTCAAGTGGAGGCAGTTCATTACCGCCCAATATGGCAAAGGTCGAATTATATTATACACTTCCTATTTTTTTACCTCTTAGTAGCATAACCATTTCACATAAGCAACAAGATTTTACATTTGATTTGAAGCTGATCGGAAGCGGTTCTTATGCTAATGTTTATAAATATAAGGACACTTTTTATAATCGGCCTTTTATTTTAAAGCGTGCAAAAAAGGAACTTACAGATAAAGAAATGGCCCGTTTCAAAAGAGAATTTGATGTAATGAATGATCTATCTTCTCCATACATACTTGAAGTTTACTGCTACAATCCAGATAAAAATGAGTATATTATGGAATATATGGATTATACACTGGACGGATATATCGCTGCTCATAACTCCACCTTAACAATTATACAGCGAAAAGGAATTGCCCAACAAATATTACGCGCTTTTGATTATCTTCATTCAAAAGGACATCTGCATCGTGATATAAGCCCTAAAAATATTTTGATAAAAGAGTACGACGATACCCTTGTAGTTAAACTTTCAGATTTTGGACTTGTAAAAATTCCTGATAGTACGCTAACAACGGTTAATACGGAGTTCAAGGGTTATTTTAATGATCCTGCACTGGTTGTCGAGGGGTTTAACACTTATGGCATAGTTCACGAAACTTATGCTCTCACCAGAGTTATTTATTTTGTAATGACAGGTAAAACTAATACTGAAAAAATTACGAATCAGAATTTACGAAATTTTGTTGAGAGAGGATTGAACCCGGATAAAACCAAAAGATTTCAAAATATTCGCGATATGATTTCAGCGTTTAAGACCATATAAAAATGCCGGACGCAAGGGCCATATAGCCCTCGCGCCCGGCGTTTTGCTTACTCGTCTGTGAAGTGGAACCGCTGCGCCGCAAAGTCGGCGTCACTCATGGCGTCCAGCTTATCGGCGGTCTGGCAGGCCAGCGCCGCCATTTCCTTGTCCATGTCCGGCAAAGCTGCCCGGAGATTTGCCGCCGTCCTGCGGCGGTCGGCGTTGTGGTACAGACAGATCAGGTTTTCTTCTTCCACGGTGAAATACATTCCTCATACCTCCATTTCTTTTGATTTTTCCCGCGCCGGGGGCTTCTTTTTCTGTTCCTCCTTGGCGGCGGCAAGCTGCGCCCGGATGGACGGTTTCTTTTGTTTCTGCGTCGTCTTTCGGGTCTGCTTGGGCTTTTTGGCCTCCGCCTTGGCTGCCTCGGCCACATCCAAAAGGGAAATCTGTTCCCCGGCTTTCGCCCTTGCTTCCAGTTCCTCCATGGACGGGGCGTTGTTCATCATGCCGTCAATCATGTTGTAGTTCTGCTCGGTGGACATTTCCGCCGTCTTGATATGGCTTTCTGGCTGGGTGTGCCCCCATACCCGATTTGCCGGACAGAAAAACAATCTGTATAATGGAAAGGG
>ENA-UOJP01001340-UOJP01001340.1-human-gut-metagenome-genome-assembly--contig:-C102-NODE-1340-length-30857-cov-19.619700_pt1 | contig 30857 bp, 21 predicted proteins | sample MGYA00242353_ERZ723900 | MGnify/ENA metagenome assembly ERZ723900
CTTTAAAAAACCTTTATTTTAAAGGAAAAAAGACTTGATTTATTAGGGAGGAATAAAGGTATCAATTTCCGATATGTTCATTGAAATGGGATCTAATGGAAGTAAAGATGTTACGTCTTGGATAACAGTGCCTTTAGATGATGATTATGACGAAACGGTATTTGAAGGGGTATTTGTTTTAGATCAGTCAATGTATAGGGCGGAAAGTACAGGAACTATTAGTATTTTGGTTAATAATGAGGAAGTCTTTACAACTGGTGAAATTGATAGCAATACATTAGAGGCTTTTCCAGTTAACTTTAATTTTGGGGATGCCGATTCATTTATTATTTTAACAGAAGCACATTTAGCAGGAAGTGATTTTTCATACGGCTTTATAACAGAAAAATAATTGAGAAAACATTACGCGATCGGGACACTAGATTGTTGTTGACTCTATAAAATATCAAAATACTGATTTACTTGATTGTTTCTAAATTGGCTTGTATACTGGTATCTACATATAAAAAGACCATATATCAGATTACTCATTTGTCTTCAAGGATGATTTATACTATAAAGTACATAGGTTCATTATAAGGGTGATAGTGAGAAAACGATTTTTTTTTGCTGGAATTGTAATTTCCGCAAAACGGATTAGTGATTTTCATACACTGGATAGATGATGAATTTCGCCCCAGATTATTTAATAATCAGGGAATACCCCAATTTATCTCAGGGTATAAAGATCGATGGAAGGAAATTTGAATTTAAAGCATTGGAAAAATTTATGCCGAAAGTGTAATAAAAAACTATTTCTAATTGTATATCAAGTTGAAATTTGCTATGATAATCTCATAGAATTCCTCTGTCAAATGGAGGAGTATCATGAGAAGAAAACATCGTTTAAAGGAACTTACGATCAAAGATAATTTCATGTTTGGTGCAGTGATGATGGATGAAAATAACTGCAGGGGACTTTTAGAAAGAGTGCTGGAGATACCGATCGATCGGGTGGAAGTCAGCCGGGAGAAGAGTATCGTATATCATCCGGAATACAAAGGTGTCCGATTGGATGTTTATGCGAAAGATGAGTGCCAAAGTCATTATAACGTAGAGATGCAGGTGAAAAGAAAGGCAGCGCTCGGGAAGCGAAGCCGTTACTATCAGAGTCAGATGGATATGGAACTATTACTATCAGGAGAAGATTATTCAGAACTTCCGGATACTTACGTCATTTTCATCTGTGATTTCGATCCATTTGAAGAAGGGAAATACCGGTATACCTTTAAGATGACATGCAAAGAGTCCGTGCAGACGAATCTGGAAGATGGAAGGACTATCGTATTTTTAAACACACATGGAAAGAATGAAAGTGAAGTTCCAAAAGAACTGGTAACATTTCTAAAGTATGTAAAGGCAGACCTTGCAGGAAGTGAGGAAGCATTTGATGATTCCTACGTGGAACAGCTGCAGAATTTTATCCGCAAGATCAAGGGAAGCCGGGAAATGGAGGAGCGCTTTATGATTTTTGAAGAGATGTTAAAAGAAGAGCGTGAAGAGGGACGTGAAGAAGGACGAAGTGTTTTGAAAGAAACCCTGCTTTTGTGTTTGCAAAGTTTCGGAGACGTTCCGGATGAGGTTTTGGAGCAGATTCAGGCCCAGCAGGATATGGAAGTGTTGAAGAATTGGATGCAGACTGCCTTTCAGTCAAAGACGTTGGAAGAGTTTGTACAGAAGATGTAAGAAAAATCTATTTCTGATCGATGATCAGATCTAAATCTTCGGAGGTTTCACTGTTCTTGTGAAATCTCCGAGATAGGAAACAAGTCGATGCCGTTTCAGGCAAGTATTCAAGAATAGACAGAGGAATTCTAGAATAATAGATAATGTGGAAGAGAAAGTTTTGGGGAAATTGTACAATTACTTTATATGGAAACTTCCATATTTTTTGTAGCAGCCTTCCGGTAGATGTGGTATGATAAGTTTATATCTTACATAGGAAGGAGGGGTATGTTTCCAATTTGGATTCATACAAAAGAAGAAGTGAAACGTTTATTGATTTTAGGTGCCGGTGGTTTTGGCCATATGATCCAGGAAACAGCAAGATTGTTGGGGTACGAAGAGGTTGTGTTTTTAGATGATGCCGTAAAGGGAGCGGATGTAATTGGAAAGTGCTGTGACTATAAGGCATTTTTAAATGAGTACGATACGGCAGTGGCAGCTCTGGGAGACAGCGGAATGCGGCTATACTGGACAGAGAAATTGATGGAAGCGGGCTATCAAGTTCCGGCGATCATTCATCCGTCAGCGGTCGTTAGTCCTAGTGCGGTGATCGGCAATGGAAGTTTTATTATGCAGAGTGCGATTGTCAATACCAATACAGTTGTGGAACATGGTGTGCTTGTCAACAGTGGGGCGGTTGTAGATCATGATTCTCATGTTGGATGTGGAGCACATATCGGACTGGGCAGTGTCGTAAAGGCGAACTGCGTAATCCCTTCCAGAAAGAAGGTTGAAGAGGGAGAAGTGATCTTCTCTACGAGAAGAAAGATTGACGGTGTGACAAGCAGAAATCTGGAGGATGCACTGTATGCGTTTGGGTTCGGTCTTCAGTGCAGCTATGTGAAGCCATTTGGAGAGGGACATATTAACGAGACGTATGCGGTCTATATGCCGACGGAGGAGGGCGATGAATTTGCCTATATTCTTCAGCGGGTGAATAATAATGTCTTCAAGGATCCGGCAGGTGTGATGGAGAACATCTTCGGGGTGACAGAATATCTAAGAAATGTCATTCGAGAGGAAGGGGGAGATCCGGACAGAGAGACACTTTCCTGCATTAAGACAAAGAATGGATGTACCTATTTCGAGGATAATGAGGGACAGCCATGGAGATGTTATAATTATATTTCGAATTCGGTATGTTATCAGCTTGTAGAGGATCCGGAGCAGTTCTATCAGTCTGGAAATAGTTTTGGACACTTCTTAAAACAGCTTGGAAATTATCCGGCATCCAGCTTAAAGGAGACAATCCCAGATTTCCACAATACGGTGAAACGGTTTGAAAATTTGGAGAAAGCTTTGAAGCGAGATATCAAAAACAGGGCGATCACTTGCAGACCGGAGATTGCATTTGCCCTTGATAGAAAGCAAGATTGTAAGGTATTAGTAGAACAGCAGGAGAATGGAAGGCTGCCGCTTCGAGTGACACACAATGATACGAAGCTGAACAATATTTTGTTTGATGCAGAGACCGGAAAGGGACTTTGTATCATTGATCTGGATACGATCATGCCAGGGCTTGCTGCAAACGATTTCGGAGATTCCATCCGGTTTGGTGCGGCGACAGCCGAGGAAGATGAGCGCGATCTGGATAAGATGCATTTTGATATCTCTTTATATGAGCTGTATGTGAAAGGATATTTGGAGGCGACAAAAGATGTGTTGACACCGGAGGAAGTCGAGAGTCTTCCATGGGGAGCGCGTCTGATGACGTTTGAGTGTGGAATTCGGTTCCTGACAGATTATCTGGAAGGAGACACTTACTTTAAGACGGCTTATCCAGAGCACAACCTTGTCCGTGCGCGGACGCAGTTCCGTCTGGTGGATGAGATGGAGCAGCAATTTGCAAAGATGCAGGAGATTGTAAGAAAGTACGCATAAGAAAAGAAAGCCGGGGTGGAAGAAGCTCCGGCTATTTGATTGGAAAGAGAAACGACAGATCGGAGGTGGGCGATGAAGAAATTTGGAAAGATAGTTGTATTTAGTTTCTTTTTGCTGACAGGAATTCTTTTGGTCAGTCTTATCTTATCACAAAAATGTCTCATTGTTCGGCAGTATACTTACCGGAATCCAAAGATTGCAGCTCCAATTAGAGCTGTACAGCTTACAGATCTTCATAATTATCAGTATGGCAGGGATAATCAAAGGCTGATTGCGAAGATTCAGAAGCAGAAGCCAGATGTAATCTTTATGACGGGAGATATGCTCAATGAGGATGAAGACCGCACGGATATTGTTCTGCATTTGGTTCGGGAAGCGTGTGCGATTGCGCCGGTGTATTTTTCACTGGGAAATCATGAGGTGGGTTATGAGAAAACTTATGGTGAAGGCGATCTGACGGAACAGCTTGAAGCTGCTGGGGCAGTTGTGCTAGAGAAAGAATATGTGGATACCAAGATTGCCGGACAGGAAGTAAGAATTGGGGGAGCCTACGGATATTTACTGCCGGAAGACTGGGGAGATGGATCAGAGCAACGATTTCTGGAAGCGTTTGTGCAGACAGATCGGCTGAAGATTTTGCTGAGTCATGTACCAGAAGGCTTACTGTTGTGGAAGAGCATGGAATACTGGGATGTAGATCTAGTCTTCAGCGGACATGTGCATGGTGGTCAGGTAAGAGTTCCGTTTGTAGGAGGACTGTTTGATCCGGAGGAAGGATTTTTCCCAACGTATACGAGAGGAATGTTTTTCTGCGGAAATGGAACGATGATCTTGTCGGCGGGTCTTGGCAGTTCCAGAGGGATTCCGCGAGTTAATAATCTTCCGGAGATCGTTGTGTGTGACATCGTAAGATAAATCAAAAAGAAAGAGAGAAGCAGATGAGAAGAGAAAAAGAACAGAGGGCACTCTTTCAGTTGATCAAGAGTGTTTTGCTGGAAGAACCAATAACGATAGAGGTCGAAGGACTTGACTGGAAGTATTTGCAGCAGTTGTGCAAGTATCAGAAGATTGACAATCTAGTATCCTATGGAATTTTACCACTGCAGGAACAGGAGAAAATCCCTGCGGATGTGGTCTGTGCAATGCAAAAGGCGCAGCAGAAAGGGATTGCGAGAGAGGCTACCCAGTATTTTTCTTTGCAGGAGATCCAACAGAAGTTTGAGGAAGAACAAATCGAGCATCTCCCATTAAAGGGAGCTCAGTTGAAAAAGGAATACCCTTCTCCTGATATGCGTTTTCTCACAGACCTTGATATTCTGTGTCAGAAAGAGCAGCAGGGCAAGATTCAGGAAATTATGGAGTCGCTTGGATATACTTTGGAACATGGAGGAGGGCATCACGATGTCTATGTGCGGAATCCTTTTATGACGGTTGAGATTCATTGGGACTGCTCAACGGAGAATCGGGAGCTAGACGTACTTTTGGAGGATATCTGGAGCAAATGTATCCGAAAGGAAGGTTTTGCGTTTGCGTATCAGATGCCTTGGGAAGAGTATTATGTATATATGATCGGTCATATGGCAAAGCACTTGAAGTACGGAGGAATTGGAATCCGGATGCTGTTGGATCTTTTTGTGTTTGCACAGAAGAAAAAAGACAGTTGCGACTGGAAAAAGGTCGAAGCGTATCTGGAGCGAGGGAGACTTTTGAAGTTTTCCGAAACGATGCAGCGCTTTTTACAGCAATGTATGGAGGAAGACGAATCGTTTTTTGAGGGAAATATTCTTTTGGAACATATCATTGGCAGTGGGGCATACGGCACGATGGAAAATCATATGGGAGCGAGACTCTTAAAAGAGGGCGGGGAGAAAAAGCAAATCCGAAGGACACGCATACGGTTGGTGCTGACAATGCTTTTCCCGCCTTTGGAGGCAATGAAAGAACTTTCTCCGGCAGTGAGACGGCATGCATTTTTATTGCCGGCAGCATGGATCTGGCGTTTGGTCACGAAGACCATTTTTGCAAATAGAAAAGGGCGGGAGGCCTTAAAGAGCGCTGCGGTGACCGAACAGGTAGACCAGATGGATCGCGTGTGCAGGGCGGCAGGACTTTACGAATAAAAACATCTGTGAAAAAGAGCGAAAAATAAGAAAAATAGGAAGAAAAAATGGTGAAAAACACGGATGAAAAATAGTTGCAGAGATGTAAAAAGATAATGTATAATTTACCGGAAACTAAAATGAAAAGGAGCGTAAAAATAATGAAAGAAAGATATGAGGCATTAGAACTGAACATTGTAAAGATTCCGGTGGAAGATACGATTATGATGAGTGGGCTTGATACTGATGCAGAGAGTCCGTGGGGAGAAGAAGATCTGGGCTTTTAGGACAGCGACTCAGAGGTAGTATATGAAAAAGAAAACAATCATAACTGTAATTGTACTTCTTTTCCTCTGTGCCATCACATGGCTGTTATCTGATTCTTTTTCCGGAAGGAGTTCGGATCAGGCAGGTGATGATTCTAGAAAAGCTACAGCGAACGGGCAGGCAGAGGATCTGGATACCGATTCCGAAGAGAAGAAAGAATTGGGAGCAAGCGATGAGCATGCAGGGAACTCTTCATTAGAGAAGCCAGAGGAAAGAAGTACAGAAGATTCATCAATAGATACCGAGATGGATATGGGAACGGAACAACCGTCAGAGAACCTTGATAATGAGGTGACAATTCCAGATGACTGGGAAGAATAAAGACTAGAAGGAGAAAAGGAATGCTAAAAAGACTAAATAAGATATGCAAAGTATTGTTATTAGCCTTAACATTCGTATTGGGCAGCACAGGGTTCGCGTTGGCGGCAGAGAATGAAACACATATTTCTACAGAATCTATGGAGATTCGAACAGAAGGAAAGACAGGACTTCGGACGATTTCGGCAATCGATAAGGCCTACCTGGAGCAGCTGAAAGCAGAAGGGAAAGAGGTCACTTACGGAACGGTGGCAGTACCTGCGAGTGCGTTGGAGGCAGCCGGAGGAGAACTTCAGATTGGCGGAAGCTATGCGTTAAAAGGGAAAGCTTACAAAGCTCTTGAGATTCCGGCAGAGAAGAATTGGAAGACAACAGAGGAGAAGGTTTACTATACCGGAGTTCTTACCGGGATCAGTGGAGCAGGGTTTAACACCAGATATGCAGTCAGATCTTATATGAAAGTAGACGGACAGGTGTTCTATGGGAATACACTGGTGCAGTCTGCTTATGTGACGGCACAGGAGATGCTGAAGTCTTCGGAAGTGTCGACAGACCAGAAGAAATGGCTCGCCAAAAACGTGCTGGATGCGTGTGACACCGCGAAGAAGGTGACACAGGATACACTGAAGATCACGGGAGCACAAGTACAAGGTGGCAGCTATACAGTAAATGCAACGGATAAAGTACGAAATTACAATAAAGTCATTGTAGATAGTTCTGTACAAGGCGGGGAGATCGTACTGAACCAGCTTCGTATAAAAAGTTTGGAAGTGGCAGCAGATGCGGACTGTACTGTGACAGCAAATGACACAGCATTTGATCAGATCGGGAAAAGTGCTGCCGGTGCAGGCAGAGCAGCGGGGAATTTCACCCTGAATCTTGGAGCTGGATCCAGTGTTGCGAAACTTGTGGCGGGAAGCAATATGACGGTCAATGGAGCATTGAAAATTGCAGAAGTGGAAGTTGCAGAAGTGGTACAGGGATTTACAGTGAATGTACCTGCGGAGGAATTACTCGTATCTGAGGTTGCAGGTGGATCTATGATCACTGTCAATGGAACCGTGGAGAATGCTATTTTAAATGGAGACAATTCTACGATTGGTGGAAGCGGAAAGCTTGATAAAGTGCAGGACAATGGAAATAATCAAGTCGAAGTGGAAGTTGGGGAAGAAATCTTGACCAACAGCATTGTATCTGTGGAAGTACGTGGAATGAGTCGGATGATCGTTACTTTGGAGAAAGCGACAACACAACCGCTTGCAGTAGAAGATATGAGAATTATCTGCCATGGCGGGAAGGAAATGACACTTTTAAGCGCAAAGACGGAAGACAATCGCGTGTACGAAGTTTCTACTTCGGTGTTTGCAAAAGACGATACCTACACATTCTCGATGGAGATTGCACCGGGCAAGATCATTTCCAAATATTTCAGTTACAAAGTAGACTGCCCGACTGTCAGCGATGCAACGGTACTGAGAAGTGAGGCGACAAGAGCAGAATTTGATTTGTTTGATGTGGATGAGGGAGGATATGTATATGTATACCTTCCGGGGCATACACAGGTCAGCCGTGCGGCAGAGGAAATTCCTTCTGTGGATACGGTGAAGAAGGGATACCGGAAAGAGATGAAGACGGGATTCAATAAGGTGCTGATCAGTGGACTGGAGGAAGGAATCTCCTACCAGTTGTATTATGTGATGGAAGCTCACGATGGAAGAACATCGGACGTTCTGGGGCCGATCACCGTCAGTGGAAATGTGCAGGAAGATCCGAACATTTCATCCGAATATCAGATCGTATCTGTCGGAGAGAAACCGAAAAACACAATTACCGTAGAGTTAAATAAAGCTCCGGCAGAAGAGTTGACACTGGACAATTTTTCCTTTATCTGTCCGACCGGTTCACCGATCACAACAGATAAAGCACAGCTGTTTGTCAGCGAAGACAGAAAAGTCTATACGATTGTGATTCCGGAAAATTATGGACACAAAGATAATCAGTATATTGCAAAGGTGACATTTTCTGATGGAACCGTTGCAAAGAAATCTTTTGTAGTGGAATATAATCCGCCGCGGATTACAGAGCAGAAAGTAGAGCGGATCTCAGAGACTTCTTTCCGATATAGTTTTGTATCGGACGAGAGTGGAACACTTTACTACGGAACATATAACTTTAACGGCTCCTATAACTGGGAGAACAATACACCGACCGGAGATCAACTGGTAGGTGGCGAGATTGCTTCGTCGCAGATTCAGATGCACAGTGGATATAACCAGGTGGAGATCTCCTATAATGGAACCGATAAGGATTACTTTGCGCTGCCGGTAGATGTCTATGGAAACTATGCGGGCTATACAGAGCATGATAGAATTCCGGCATATGTGCCGCAAGTTCCGGAAGAACCGAAGCTTGCAATTGAATCGATTTTTTATAATAAAGAAGAGTCGGATTATGGCACCTGTCTGGATGTTACGTTTACAACAGCAATCGATGACTTTCCGAATCAGGCGCTGATTAAGTTTACAGTGATCCAAGGGACATCTGTAGGGAAAGTGTTGTTGGAGACAAGCTTTTTAGATGAAAGCCATACAAAACTTCGCATGCGTACGCTGAATGGAGCATTTGGTCCGGGAAATTATAAAGTCAGCATGTATGTATCGAAAGATGGACAGCTGCAAAAAGTAGAAAAAGAATTTATCATTGACTGATCACAGGAGGATCTGGGAGCAATACTTCCAGGTCCTTTTTCAGAAGGGAGAAGAGGAATGCGATATCAGATTGCAGATTGCATTGTAGAATATGAGCCAATCTATGAGTTTCTGAAAAAGAAGATGGAGTCATACCGCTTTGATGGAGATGCGAAGACGCAGATCACACTGACGATGACAGAGGAACTCTGTATACAGAAGCAGGCGGAGCAGCCTCATCTGACATTAGAAGAGTGTGAATATATTCTTGTAGGATTGGAATTTTACCGCAAGCTTCTTTTGCAGGGAGGGATGATGATCCATGCATCTGCAGTGGAAGTGGATGGCAGAGTTTATCTGTTTTCTGCGGACAGTGGAACAGGAAAATCTACACATACAAAACAGTGGCAGAAATATTTTGGAGCCAAGCGGGCATTGATCGTCAATGACGATAAGCCGGCAGTCAGAAAAGAGGTGGATGGCTGGGTCGTCTACGGGACACCGTTTAGCGGAAAGACAGATGAGCAGTTGAACCGAAAGGGGAAACTGCAGGGAATCTGTATGCTGGAGCGTGGGAAAACAAACGAGATCAGGCGCATGGATCCTCAAGAAGTGGTGCTGCTTTTGATGCGGCAGACACTCGTTCCGCGCAGGCAGGAGATGGCAGAGAGGCTGTTGGGGATGCTGGATGAACTTTTTCGAGAAGTCCCGGTCTATCAGATGCAGTGTACGATTTCAGAATGTGCGGCAAAGATGGCATATGAAAGTATGAGAGGAGAAGGAATATGAGAATCAAAAATGGATTTTTTATGCGGGAAGTGGCAGGAAAATATGTTGTAGTCCCGGTTGGAGCACAGACAAATGAGTTCAAAGGAATGATTCAGATGAACCAGACAGGGGCTTTTCTCTGGAAAGCGCTTGAGAGGGATCTGACAGAAGAAGCGCTGACAGAGATGATGCTGGCTCAATATGAGATGACAGAGGAACAGGCGAAAAACGATGTACATACATTTGTCACCAGACTCTTAGAGGCTGGCATTTTAGAAGTGTAGGCGGAACATACGATGCGCAAGAAAATGGAGCAGATTCTTTTAGAAGACGGGGAATTATTTACAGCGGCATCTGGAATCAGTATGCTTCCCTGCATCAGACCGCAGAAGGATATCTTACATCTCGTTCGGCCGGAGGGAATCGTGGAAACCAGCGAGGTGATTCTCTATCGAAGGAAGAATGGATCTTATATTCTTCATCGAGTCATCGGAAGAGACACAGAAGGGTATATCCTCTGTGGGGATCATCAGTGGATACCGGAGCATGGAATTCAGGAGGAACAAGTGCTTGGAGTGCTGCGAGGATTTTACCGGGGAGAGGATTATGTCGATTGCAGAAAGGATAGGAGATATCGGATCTATGTGAAGATTTGGTGCAGTTCAATCCGAGCGAGAAAATGGATCATAAGATTGGCAGATTTTGTGTGGAGAGGGTGGAAAGGATTGAGAGGGAAATGGAACAAAAACCGATAAGCTGGATCTACCGGTGCAGCAAAAACCATCTGTGGGCAGTTGCACTGTTGGCAGGTGCCAGCGCAGCCATTGCCGGAAGTTTCCTTCTGCTTGCACTGATCTCCAGCGCACTTCTTGATGTGGCATCCGGCAGCAGACAAGGAAGCCTTTGGAGATATTGTCTGATCCTTGCAGGGCTCATTGGCCTCCAGGCGATTCTGAATATCGTAAACAGTAATATCCGTGTCCGTGTCTCAGGCAAACTGGAGATGGAACTGAAGCGCAGAATGTTCGCGGCGATTTTAAGGAAACCGTATCTGGAGATCAGCGGTATTCATTCTGGAGAGATTATGAATCGACTGACAAGTGATGTAGAGCTTGTAGTTGCAGGGATTGTCGGTATTTTGCCACAGCTGATCTCTCTTGGGATAAAACTGTCTGTGGGGCTGCTGATTCTATTTCGGATTGATTTTCGATTTACGCTTGTGATCTTGCTGATCGGGGTTGTGGTATGTATCGGAAATAGGATTTACAGTGAGAGATTTCGCCATTTTCATAAGGAAGTGCAGGAAAGTGGAGGGCAGGTGCGTGCATTTTTACAGGAATGTATCGAAAACCTTATGGTCATCAAGTCTTTTTCCAATGAAGAAATGATGGAACAAAAACTCACCAATTATCAGGAAATCCATTATCAGATAAAAAAGAAGCGGAATGCAGTCAGCAATCTGGCGAATACCATCGTCTATGTCATGTTTACGGCAGGATATTATGCGGCTCTGGCATGGGGTGCGATTCAGATTTCCAGAGGATTGCTGACCTTCGGGACATTGACAGCTTTTCTGCAGATCATCGGGCAGATCCGGGCGCCGTTCCGAAATATTTCCGGGCTGATTCCTCAATATTATAGTATGATCGGATCGGCGGAACGATTGATGGATTTGGAGCAGATCGAGGAAGAAGAGGCGTCTTCCATGGAAGAGGATTTTGAAAAGATTTCTGAAGAGATGCAGGCGATTGTCTTTGAAGAGGTTGGATTCTCCTACGAGAACCGAAGCGTGCTGGAACATTTTTCTGTACGTTTGGAAAAAGGAAGTCTGACGGCAGTTGCCGGTCCTTCTGGTGCAGGCAAAAGCACGATGATGAAGTTGCTGCTCGGTTTGCTTCAATGTGAGGAAGGACAGATTTATTTTGATCTTGGGAAGAAAAAGATACCCGCGGATGCCGGGACAAGAAAGATGTTTGCCTACGTGCCGCAAGGGAATATGATCTTATCAGGAACCATCCGTGAAAATCTTGTTTTTTCCGGAAGACAGGTATCGGAAGAGGAGATTTGTACGGCGGCAAAGATGGCATGTATCTGGGAATATATTCAGGAACTCCCTGATGGATTGGATACGGTGCTGCGGGAAAGAGGGAATGGGCTTTCTGAAGGGCAGATCCAGCGGATTGCAATTGCGCGGGCGCTCTTAAGTGATGCGCCGGTTCTTCTCTTGGATGAATGCACCTCGGCGCTGGATGAGAAGACAGAAGAACAAGTGTTAAACAATTTAAAACAGATGAAATCAAAGACCATTTTATGCATTTCCCATAAGGTGGCAGCATTCGCATGTTGTGATCATAAAATCGTATTAGACGGATCCGGCAATGCTGAGGGAAATTAGACAATATTTTGGATGGGAAAGAAAAGTGATAAGAAGGAGAGACAACAAATGCAGAGAAAAAAGAGGATAGCAGGTGCAATCGCTGGAATTGGCTTTTGCATACTGCTTGGAAGTGGGATCGCTTTGTGGGAACACTTCCAGGGGGATGCGAAAGAACAGCAGAAGAAAACACCGGTGTCGGATGAGGTGGCAGAGATTGAGAATCTCAATGCACGTGACCATGTGTTGGATCTAAATCATCTTTTTGAAGAAGAGGATGTTACCTGGAAAGAAAAGAGAGCGCTGAAGAAAGATGCGCAGAAGCAGGCAGAAATGTCTGACGGAAAGAAAAAATCAGCGGATAAAAAGAAAGACACCAAGAAAGATACTGAAAAAGAAACAGAAGGAAAATCAGAGGTGCCACAGAAGCCGAATGAAGAACCGCAGCAGCCGCAGGAGCCAAATGGGGAACCGGAAGTGCCGCAGCAGCCGCAGGGACCAAATGAGGAACCAGAAGTGCCTCAGGATCCGCAGGGACCAAATGAGGAACCGGAAGCACCGCAGCAGCCGCAGGAGCCGGAAGTGCCGCAGAAACCGACACTGCCGCAAGTGAGTGAGCCGGGGTGGATTACAGGAATATACTAAGGAAGGATTAGAGTATGAAACAGAGGAAAAAGAGTTTAGCCATCTGGATTTTTTTGCTGCTTTTGTTCTGGGGACAATGGATAGTTCCGGTCAAGGCATCCGGACCTGAGCTGCGGGATGTAGATATGCAGATGTTGGGTGGACAAATCCGGACGATTACTCCGATGGGATTAAGAATGATCGGTTGTATCAAGAAGTCTTATCTGCAAGAATTGGAGAGCAGTGGTGCAGTCGTAGAATATGGAATGGTTCTGCTTCCTAAAACATATCTAGGAGAGCAGGAACTGGAACTGGACCGCAAATATCTTTACAATGGTGCAGTGTACAAGCCGGCTAAAGTAACGGCAGTTAAAAAATTTTCAGAAGATGACGACAGAATCTATTTTACAGCGGTTCTGGCAAATCTTTCGAAAGAGCGATATAAAAATGATTACGCTGCCAGAGTCTATGCAAAGATTACAAGAACGATTTCCAATGAAGAAGGATCTTCGGAGAAAAAGACAGAGATTGTATACAGTGACGATACAGTCAACCGTCAAGTCTATCAGATTGCACAGGCGGCAGTGGACGGAACGACAGAGACAGAGGAAAATAAGGAGTGGCTGCGGGAAAACATTTTGAATCCGGTAGACCAGCCGGAACAACCGCAGGAAGAAGAAAAGAAAATTCCATTTGAACTGGGAACCGTTTCTGGTGTTACGCTGTATCACAAGACTGGAATCGGAGAAGAAGTGGGGGAAGTAGAAGAGGTCTCACACTTCCGTGTGGAGGAGTTTAAACCAGAGCAATATATTGTAAAGGTTGGGATGGAAGATCAGCCAGAAGTATTTTCTGAGATTACAAAGTTGATTGTCTCGGAGGATGGCAAAGTCAGCTTCGGGTTGAAATTGGACAACTATGTGATGCCGCAGCAAGGGCAGCCGCAGGCAGAGGTTGTTGTGGAGTTTGGAACTTTATCGGAAGGACAGGCATCCACGAAATACATTACGATGCAGGCACTGGTAGATCGAATCAAGGCAGATCCGGATGGGACTTATACACTGGAGCATGATATCGATGCCGGCATGGTGCAGGGAGAAGACGTGCTGATCCCGGAATTTCGCGGGACTTTTGATGGAAAAGGATATAAGATCAAAGGGCTGACGACAACTTTGTTTGGAACGATTTCGGGTGGTGCGGTAAAGAACGTGAAGCTGGAAAATGTATCCATTACAAAGCAGGGATCCTATGGAGATGCCGGCGGCGGAACGCTGGCAAACAAAGCGATGGCAAACGCGAGTGTGGAAGATGTCCATGTAAGCGGAAGTCTGAAAACACCGAACAGCAGACAGCTGCTTGGAGGTCTGATCGGTCGTATGGATTATGCAGCGGTCAGAAGATGTTCTGCCAACTTGGAGATTACCGGTACGTTTAATACGACAGGTGGATTGATCGGACAGATGTCAAATCTGAGAAACGTCAACAATGGGAATGGCAGCAATATTATAGAAAATTCCTATGCAGTTGGAACAATTCGTGGAAACCAGACAAACGGTGCCATCGGAGGATTGATTGGATGGCATAATTCGAACTGCAGCACTTCGGTCACAAACTGTTATACAAATGTAAGTATGGAAGTGGCAAAATCCAATCAGAAAGAGTCTGGTGGATTTATTGGATACATTGGAAATGCAGATGGAACGGGTATATTGAAAAACAATGTTTCTTACAGCAGCGGAACCCAGGGCTATAAATTTGACGGAGCATCCGAAGACACAAAGTATAGTGCAGAAGGTGTTTCTGGATTATATTCTATGAAAGAGAGCCGATTAAAAAGGGAGAGCAGCCGAACCGGGGCAACAGCATTGACGAAGATTACAGAGAGTTCCGTCGATACCCTTTCCGGAAAAGAATTTTACACGGCAATGGCATGGCCGGAAGACGTATGGAATTTTGCACCGCTGCAGGAAGGAAAGACACCGGTATTGCAGAATGGGGATTCCAATATGACAACGATGCTGCAGATGAAAGAAATTTCATCGGTGGATGACCTTCGGAAGATCAAGGATGACCTGGGCGGCGCCTATGTTCTGACAACCGACCTTGATGTATCGGAGATCGCAGAAGGCAATGCGATCATTTTGGGTAGCTTCCGAGGCCTGTTGCGAGGAAATGGACATCAGATCATCGGAATGAAGCTTCCGTTGTTTGAGACATTGGCAGGAGCTTCGGTAGAGGAGCTGAAGTTGACGCAGGGATCGATCGGGAAGAAAGATACCGATCAGGTTGCTGCACTGGCTAAAGTTTCGGAGAGCGGAACGACACTTAGACATGTCTATGTAAGAGATATGAGCATCACAGGAAGAACTACGGTAGGTGGTATGATTGCAGTGATGAAGCAGACGACGGCAGAAGCTTGTTCCGTTAATGCGGAGGTGGCCGGAGGGAATGCAGGCGGATTTGCAGCGGAGATTTTGGAAGGCTCTGTCATTTCAAACTCTTATGCAAAGAGAGCTGTGGATCTAGACAGCTTCCAGACGGCAGAGGGTCCGCAGGGCGGATTTGCGGCAATCGTGAAGCAGTCACAGCTGAGTAAAAACTTTGGACAACTTTCGTGGAAAAAGGCGGAGGAAAAGAATGAGACTCCGGCTGCGGCAGGTGTTGTCGGAACCTTTATCGGGGAAAGTGGTACGGGAGACCAGACTCCGACAAAGATCGAACACAATATCTCTTTTGGACCGGCTTCCTATGCATTTGTAGGAAATCAGCAGGGGATTGCCGAAGGAGAGAACTATGTAGGAAACTACGAATATCGTGAGGGAGATCCGGTATCTTCGGTATTGCCTGGAAAAATCGAACAGGCATCTGAGGTACAGATCAAAAGCAAGGAATTCTATTTGCAGACACTGGAATGGAAGGAAGACATCTGGTATTTGGATGATGTTGTCGGAGGAAAGAGACCGCGTCTGCAGGCAGAAGGAGATGTGTACGGGACGGAAGAAAATCCAGTTTCGGTAGAAGCGCCGGAGATGATCCAGGAAGCGATCGCAGTGCGAAGTCAAGAAGAGGCTGCTTTGTCAAGATCACTGGAAGGAATTACAGGCTATCGGGAAGACCGGAAATTACTGTATGAAAATTTACAGTTATTTATGCCGTTCTACCAGAGAGAACAGATTGTTCTGGATGGAAATCACGTAGATGTGTCACACATTTTAAATCAGAAGAGAGTGCTGGCAGTCTATCCGATGGATGAACAGGGAAGAAGGATTGTAGCGCTGTCAGATAAGACCGTGAATCAGGTAAAGAAGCTGAGAATTCAATTTGCGGATGAAACGACACCGCTGATCTACAATATGTCTTATATAGATACGCGGGCGAACATTGCTTCTTATAAGGTATCACAGATTCCGGTACACTTTAACTTTAAAAATTATGTAGTGAATACAACATCAGCGCAGTTCCAGAAGTTGCTGGAAACAGCAAAGACATATGAATTTGACCGGGATATTGAGACAAGAGTGGCACAAAAGGACAGTGGTTCTGTTTTGGATGTATATCGGAGAAATTATAATGAAGTTGTCAAAACGGAGATGGAGCAGGTTCTCGTTTCGATGTCGGCCACAAATGCACAGTATCCGATAAATCTGGAAAATGAGATAGCAAAGAAGATTGTGACCGATCACTTCCTTACCAGCGAGTATCTGAAAGATTTCCTCTATGCGTATAACTATCTGGATCGCTGGTATGACTTTGAGATCGGAGGTATCAATCTCAGGGATGTCGTCCTGTTTGACAATTCTATCTTAAAGACAGGGAAAAAAGTGCGAAATCTTCCTACAGAGATTGTGAAACTCAGCAGCAATGGCGGGCGTCAGGGAAATAATACACCATCGTTCTATATTAACCGCCTCTCAGCTTATACAGGGATTTCTAACGTGGCGTCGTTCGTGGAATACTTTATGAAAGAGTATGCTGGCTATGCGGACGTCAATGATTGGATCATCGACAATTTCCAGAGTGGGTTCATTGTAGAGGCGCGGGCGAACAACCCGAAGATTCAGTCAAGATTATGGAAGATTTTGAAAAACAATACGGTACAGCGGAATCATGAACTGATCCTTCCGGTATTATCGTATAAAACTTCTAAAAACTTGTATCTGGCATCGTTCCCATCCGCGCTGATTTATGGAAATCTGGAAATCTATAGTGGATATCAGGATACGGAAGCATGGAGACAGCAGAAAAAGCAACAGGTGATTACTCAGGTGAATCACTTCAAGACAAGTTATGATAATTTTGTTGACGTTGCGGAAAATGGGGCAAATTCTATTAACAACAGTAAGTTTTTGATCGTGGATTCTTCTGCCAATAAGAATCATAATCAGGATGTGTTCAAGGAATTTTATAGGCCGCTGCAGACACTTTGGCAGCATAGCAGTGGTGCGGTAGCGGTGATTTTCGGAAATCCAAATCTGGATTACATCTATTATAATGGTTCCAATTTCATCGGAGATCTGACTGTCTTAAACCACGAGATGGGACATGTGACAGATATGTGGATCTGGATGGAGAACAAAGGAAAACGACCGGGACGAAATGGCGAGGACTATTCCAATGGATTTGCCAATCAGGCGAACGTAGACTATAATATGAACTTTATGAAAACCTATGCGAGAGACGGATCGATGATGACAAATCTGACACCAGATCGGATCAATTCTCCGGAGGAGTTTCAGAGTTATTATAAGGAAGTGTTCGATGTCATCTATACGTTGGATTATTTGCAGGGGAAGGCGTATTTACAACTGACTCCGGAGCAGCAGGCAAGGATTACACTGCAGCACCGATACGGAACAACCAACAATCACCAGAAGTGGAACAGTGCAAACAGCACCTGGCGGACGATTGGTGCCGGAGAATTAGAAAATATGAATCTGAAGACATTGGATGATCTGTGGGACAATCAACTGACAATCCGGCCGGGACATCGGTTGGATCTGAGAAGTTTCAATGAGGTAGGAGTCAACAATTTAGGTGCTTATCAGATCGACAGAGCATGTTATGCGAGCTGGTATGTCCCGTATGTAGATAATGGTACACCGAATGCACAGACATTTCGTCGAAATGGGTATGAGCTGGCTGGATTGTATGGATACAGCAACGGTCTGGTAGAGTACCTGAGTGGAAGAACAAGAACGGGGGATCTGCAATATTTCCGGCAGAAAACAGGAAATGCAGACTTTACGTTTGAGTCCTATCGAAAAAATAAAAACACAGAAATCGAGACAAAGATCCACGAGCAGAAAGAGCAGGGGAATGCGTACTTTGATGAAGAAGCTTTGATTCAATATCTAAAGCAAAATATGATCAATTATGGAAATGAGATCGGAAGTGGAGCTTCCAACGGAAACAATACACTGAATCATATCAAGGAATCCAGAGAGAATGTCTTCCGTTATCTCCAGAGGATTACGGATGAGTTCCGGACTCCGGTTTACGGTGGGACAGAGACGAGAAATGCCGTATCCATTTCTACAGCAGAAGAACTTGTCCAGAAGCTTAGAGAGAATCCAAATGGATTTTATGTGTTGGAAAAAGACATTTCCATGAAAGGCATTCAGGTAAGTGGAGAGGTGTATGTGGACACGACTTTCATCGGGAAACTGGATGGCAATGGACATAAGATCACAGATGCAGCAGTGCCACTTTTGCGCAGAACAGCCAATTCGTACATTGCTGATATAGAGATCAGTGACACAGCAGGGACAAAGAAAGACTGGGTTGCACAACAGAAGCAGTTTACGATTGTTGTAAAAGAAGAACAAGAAGAGACCGTACAGGAGATTAGAACATTAGAAGAGCTCCGAACTCTGGGAGAAAATCGTTATACGAAATATGTGCTGAAAAATGAGATCGATGCTTCTGCGGTGACAGATGCTGCTGTGATTCAAGGGACATTCATAGGAGAGCTGGACGGAGGAGAGTATGCGATCACAGGTCTTCAAGTACCGCTTTTTGAAAAAGTACAAAATGCGACGGTTCGTAATCTGAAGCTTACTTCTGTAAACATTGCAAACAGCGAAAGCAAAAATGCCGCAGTGGCAAAAGAATCGAACCATTCGACGTTTGCACGGCTGAGTCTGGAAGATATCAAGATCAGTGGAAAAAGCTACAATGCTGCTGTCGTAGGATACGATTATACTGGTTCTGACTTTTCACAAATCCAGATTCGAAATGCGCAGATCCAAGGAACCGGAAATTACAATGCGGTCTTTGCAGGGCGCGCTTCTGGTTCAGAGATCAGTGAAATTGCAGTGATCGACAGTAAGGTGACACTGAGCGGAACGGATTGTGGAGGATTTATCGGAGCTGGGAAAAGCTTAAATATCCGTCAGGTGTACAGTGGTGCAGATATGGTGGCAGAGAACTATACGGATGAGAAGAATCGGACGAATAGTGCGGGATTCATTGGAAATCTCGGAGGAAAAAGCAATGTGGAAAATGTATTTGCGGCAGGAAAGGTAGACAATCGAACAGAGACGCCTCTTTATAACTTCCTGGGAACACCGGAAGTGTTAGAGTCGATGGTGAAGAATGCGTTTGTGCTTGAAACTGCCGGGGGAATCTCTCACACGACAGAAACGATAGGAATCCTTTCTGCAATTTCGGAAGAACGCACAAAAGAGGAAGAATTTTATCGGGCTTCTATGCACCTTTCGGAAGAAATCTGGAATCTCAGCTTAGTAGCTATGAAGGGATATCCGGAATTAAGAGGCATGGAGAAAAAAGAAATTATAGAGATCCATACACCGGAGGACTTTCTGAAGATGAAAGCATTCCCTGGACAGGAATATCATCTGAAAGCAGATATCAATCTGACGGAGGTAGAAGGCGAACGCGGTGTCATACCGGAATTTACAGGTGTGCTGGATGGACAGCACTATAAAATCACCGGATTGCAAAAGCCGCTGTTTGATCAACTGAAGGGAAGTGTCCGGAACCTGGCAATAGAGGGAAGTACTGTGGAGCTGTCAGACACTCCGGAGACGGTGAGCGGAATTTTGGCAAATACAATGGAAGATGCTGTTGTAGAACAAGTGCTGCTTCACGGAATGCGAGTGAACAGTGCAGCAGGAAAGGCTGCGGCAGTTGCGGGAACTGTACGCAATACAACGATGAAAAATCTTTTTGTAGAAGGTGCAGTTCAGGCGGCTTCTACGGCAGCCGGAGTTGCGGTGACGACAGAAGGAGCTGTTTTTGAAAATATTTATCTCAATGTGGATGTGACAGGGGCAGACGGAGCCGGGATGGTAGGAAACGGTGTCGGCGAAAATACCTACCGCAATATTTGTTCGGTAGGAGATGTGGCAGACCATATGCAGAAGCTTGGTGGAAATACTGCACAGTATAGCAATGCATATGAATTTGCAGCCGGAAATGGAATCAGCCAGTCTGGCGAAGGTGATTTTATAAGACCGATAGGCAAAGAAGTGTGGACAGCGGAATTTTATACAGAAACACTGGGACTGGATGCTTCTGTGTGGGATGCGGCGCAGGCAGTTGAAAGAGGGTTTGCTTCGTTGAGAGAGTTTGCGGTCGAAATCAATCCGATGCGGGCGGAGATCCATACAGTGGCAGATCTCCAGAAGATGAACCGAGTGCCGGAAGGAAAATTTGTTCTGACAGCTGACCTGAACTTTGCAGATGTAGAAACTGCTTATGTGACAGAAACCTTTACAGGAAGTCTGGACGGGCAAGCACATGGCGTGAGTGGAATCAGAGGTCCGCTGTTTACGGTACTGTCAGGAACTGTAGAAAACCTTCGTTTCAGAAATATTTTTGTGAAAAGCGAAGACGCAGGCGCAAATGTGCTGGCTGCGGAGACGAAGAATGCCACGGTAACAAATGTACATTTCAACGGAATTACTTTAAATGGTCAGAGTTACACAGGACTGGTTGGAAAAGATCAGGGTTCCACCTTTGAACAGATCAGTGTACAAGGTGTGGATCTGACGGCAAACGCGGCTTATGCAGGGGTGATCACAGCCCAAGCAGCTGCATCCAGAATGTCCAATCTGCTTGTAGCAGAGACAAAGATACATACATCCGCAAATGAGGTGGGTGGACTTGTCGGAAGCGCAGATGCGGTGACGATTCAAAAAGTATTTGCAGATGCAGAATTGCACATGCCATATCAGGCGGCTCCGCAAAATACAGCGGCATTTGTCGGAAGCGTGACAGGAGAAAGTGCAATTTCAGAATGTGTGGTGGCTGGCGGTGTGTACCCACAAGATCCGGGAAGCACTCGTTATAAATTGATGTATATGAACAATCCGGATGATCTCAATGAATTGAAGGCATTTAAAAACTGTTTTGTCAATACGGACACACCGGGGCGCCATGTCGTAGGGACAGATCCACAGGGAGTTACAATGGACCGTCTGCAAAGTGAAGCATTCTATCAGTCTGATCTGAAACTGGATCCGAACATCTGGAACTGGGCCGATGCAGCAAAGACAGGTTGGCCGAGACTCCATGAGATGGATGCAGAGGGAATCAGACCTCCGGGGACAGAAGGAACACCGGCAGAAGAAACCCCATTACAGACGACGGTTCCGTCTGGATATGAGCCGATCCATACGGCCGAAGAACTGCTGGCGGCGAAAAATAGTTCCGGAAAATATATTCTGATGCAATCGATTTCTCTTTTTGGGAAAAAGGCTGAGGATGGCTCTTTCCTTGGAAACTTCAGTGGAGAGCTGGATGGAAATGGATTGACGATCCGTGAAATTTCCGGGGCACCGCTATTTGATCGATTGTCAGGAACTGTGAAGAACTTAAAGGTGACAGATGTAACAGTAGAACGGTGGAAGAGTGACCAAGGGGCGAATGCGCTTGCGAAGTCTTTACATGATGCGAAGATTTCGAGATTGCAGTTAAAGAATATTCTTCTTGCAGGAGGAGAAAATACAGGTGCACTTGCAGGAACGGCACAAAACACGACGATCAGTGAAGTGTGGGCAGAAGGATTGAACATTAACCCTTATGGACCGGCTTTTGCAGGAAAGACAGATTTGATGGTCGGAGGCTTGATCGCGCAGTTGAATGGAGGAGTTCATGTCAACGACAGCTATGTGGGAGGAGAAATCACTGTTCGCTCCAACACGCAGGGTGGTGTGTTTGGCTATAACAACGACGAAATGGAGAACACCGTCAAACAGGTCGTTTCAAATATGCGGACAAAATCCACGTCACCACAGACCGATGGAGCCGGCTTTATAGGAATGGTCGGTTTTGACAGAAGTATGACAACGTGGATGGAAAATAACATTGCAATCGGGGAAGCAGGAGAAAACCGGGCACAGGGAAGTGTCGGGGAGGCCTACCGATTTGCAACAAAAGGGAAATCGAATACTACGATAGAATTCGGCTTGAACAACTGTTATGAGGCAGCGGTGAGCGGAAGAAGCGTCGCAGTTTCGGGACACTTGACAGAAACTACCGAGTATAAAAATCCAGATTTTTATCGGGATACTTTGAAATTTGACAGCACTAAATGGAACTTTTCTTCCGTGGCAGAACATGGATATCCTTCCCTTGTATGGATCGCAGGAGAAGAACCGCTTCCGTCATTGCCGGAAGGATCGGCAGTGACCGAACATCCACTGCGCACCGAACATCCATCTGCGGAATATATCCAGATCCGTACACCGGAAGACTTGATGAAGATTTCAGAGAATCCAGGTGGAAAATATATTTTGATGAACAATATTTCCATGGAGCAAGTGAGATTGCCGGAAAATCAGACCTCCTACATCATGAAAGCATTCTCAGGAGAACTAGATGGAAACAATCAGGTCATCCACGGATTGCGTGCCTCTTTATTTGACCTCATTCGAGGAAGGTCAGTCAATGCCAAGGCGACTGTGAAAAATCTCCGCATACAAAATGTCTTTGTAACTGCAGGCGAGAAGACGGAGTGGGGGAATATAAAGAAAGTAGAAGCTAATGGACTTGCGCGTTCGGTGGAGTATGGTCATCTGGAGACGATCTATATGAATCATGTAAAACTGAATGGAGGAACGAATACTGCGTCACTTAGCGGTCTTGTGCATGAATCTTATGTCGGAAAAATTTGGTTAGAGGGAGTTGACATTAACCGGGAGATTGCTCCGGCAGAACTTTCGAAATTCAATCTGATCGGAGGAGCCATTGGGCAGCTGTCAGGGTATCGTTCCAAATTTGAAGATTCCTACGTGCAGGGGGAAATTGTTATGGATAATAACCAGCAAGGCGGCGCTGTGGGAGAGATTAAGGCAGCCCTGATAAGAAATGTCATCAGTAACATGGAGGCGAGATCCAACCAACCGGCGACATGGAGAGATAAGAGTGGATTTTTAGGAAGCATAGATACTTTTGGTACCAACGGGAAGAATTGGTGGGTAGACAGATGTATTGCCATCGGAAATGCAGGAGCCAATTATAAGTTTTTAGGAAAATATCAGATTGAAACGATAGAAGCGACAAATCTTACAAAATGTTACGAGCTCTCCAGTGCAACAGGAACAAGTAATGTTTCGGAGGCAACAATTGCAAAAGGAACCTTGCTGGCTGCTGAGGAACAGCAGAAATACGACGTCTCGTTCTATCGCGATGTCTTGACTTTCAACGGCAACGAAGGGGGAGCCGATCCAGACGCGTGGGATTTCGGTTCGGTATCCACAAAAGGGTATCCGACATTAAAATGGCTCTTGACTTATGACAATTTGCCGATTACTATAGAGGAACCAGAGCATTTGGAACCATCAGAAAATCAGGCGGAAGCGCAGCCGGGAGAAGAGCATACATTGGAGCTGCCGGAAGTTGTACTTCCGGAAGAGCAGCCGGTATTGCCGGAAGAGGAAGCGCTGCAGGAGGAGCTTTTTGGAGAAGAAGAGATACTTCCAGAGTAGGAAGAGATACAATCAGTAGAAAGGATGAAGCAGAATGAAAAGACAGTATGAAGCACCAGCATTAGAAATTATCGAGTTTGACGGAGAGAGCATTATTACGATGAGTGGAGTTGAGAGTTCGTCACAGAATGATAATATGCTTGATGTTGGAGGAACTGGCTGGGGAGAATAATCCTAGTCAGGAAGAGATGACATAAGAAGGAAAGTGAGACGGCGGCAGACTTTTGTCTGTTGCCGTCTCTTTCTGTGAGCAGCAGGCAGAACGCCTCACAAAATTTTCTTCGATTGATTTTCTTCTTTTCTTATCGTATAATGTTTTATACGAGTGAAAACAGAGAAAGAGAGTGCAGAAGGAATATGAAAGCAGGAAAACAAAGGATGGCATTGCTGAGGATTGTGGCGGTAGTAGTCACCGTCATCGGGATCATTGGCATTGCTGCGGCGCTGTGGGCAGAGAAGAAAAAGGAGCAGCAGTGGGTTTCGAGCAATGCAGAAATTACCGCACGGATTAAGCCGTTTGAGGAGGAGCAGCGTGTATTAGAGAAGCAGGATAAGGAATGGCTGCAGCGGTTGGAGAACACGAGAAATGGAGGGACTTGTGTTCTGCTTGGCTTTGCAAATGCAAATCAAACGCTTACACAGGATACACTCCAGATCATGACAGAATATGGATATCGAGGAACATTTCCGCTGCAAAATGGGTTAGTACCGGGAAGCTCGCCGGAACTGATGAGTATGGAAGCATTTCATGGCATGCTTGGAAGCGGATGGGAATATGTGTTCCAGACAGAGTCTCCGGGAGGAGAAGATGAGGAGCAGTGGGTACAACAATTGGATGCCCAGATTGCAGCATGGAATGGTGCGGGGATCGGGACACCGGGGGGATATTTTTTCTCTGAGGGGAAAAGTTCCGAGAGCAAGGAGGAAGATCTGAAGGGGCGAGGATTTTCGGTATGGGCGGTTCCGCAGCAGTCAGGAGGCTATATTGGGAATCTGGAAGATGGTGTACTTCCGGTGAAGACTGTGGTAGTGTCAAAGCATGCAATGACGATGGAGTCTGCCCTCACGAATGCGATAAGCAAAAAGAAGTCGGTGGCATTTTTGTTTCCGGAAGTGACTTCTCAGATAGAAGGTGACGGGGAAGCCATTACACCTGAGACGTTTCGAAAGCTTCTGTCAGAGATCAAAGAAAAGGAGATGGCAGGAGCCTTGCAGGTGATGACCTATTATCAGTACTACCAGTATCGCGTGCAGTGCCAGGCGGAAGCAGAAGCATTGAAATTGGAGTATGAGATTTTTTGCCAACAGAAAGATGCAAGAATCAAAGAGCTGGATGAGGAAATCCGAAACGTACTGGAAGAATATCGATAAAATGAGAAATCCCGTCGGGAAGAGATTCCATTTTTGATAAAATTATGATATACTGGTAACGTAAGAGTCCTGGTATGTCTATATATCAATGACAAAAGAGAATAAGGAGCGAGACAGATGAAGAGAGTATTACTGAAGCTCAGCGGAGAAGCGCTGGCAGGAGATAAAAAGACAGGTTTTGATGAGGCGACCTGTATCGGAGTCGCAGAGCAGGTAAAACAGCTTGTAGATGCAGGAATCCAGGTTGCGATCGTGACCGGAGGAGGCAACTTCTGGAGAGGAAGAACGAGCGAGACGATCGACCGCACGAAAGCGGACCAGATCGGGATGCTGGCGACAATCATGAACTGTACTTATGTATCTGAGATTTTCCGCCATGTGGGAATGAAGACAGAAGTATTTACTCCATTTGTATGTGGAGCATTCACGACTCTGTTCTCCAAGGATGCAGCTGTGAAAGCGCTTGAAGAAGGAAAGGTGGTTTTCTTTGCCGGAGGTACCGGACATCCGTATTTTTCTACGGATACAGGTGCGGTTCTGCGTGCGATTGAGATCGAGGCAGAGGCAATGCTCGTTGCGAAGACGATCGATGGCGTATATGACAGTGATCCGAAGGTAAATCCGGAGGCTGTGAAGTACGATGAGATTTCGATCAGTGAAGTGATCGAGAAGAGACTGGCCGTGATCGATCTGGCAGCATCTATCTTATGTATGGAGAATCAGATGCCTATGCTCGTGTTTGGTTTGAGCGAGGGGAATAGTATCGTAGAGACGATGACAGGAACATTTACAGGAACGAAAGTAACTGTATCATAAAAAGAAGCGGAGGAATATAGCAATGAATGAAAGACTGAATGTATTTAATGAAAAAATGGAGAAATCTTACAACAGCCTGACAAGTGAACTGGCAACGATCCGTGCAGGACGTGCAAACCCACATGTACTGGATAAGCTGACAGTAGACTACTATGGATCACCAACTCCGATCCAACAAGTGGCGAATGTATCTGTGCCGGAAGCGCGCATGATCCAGATCCAGCCATGGGAAAAATCAATGGTAAAAGAGATCGAGAAGGCAATCCTGACTTCTGATATCGGAATCAATCCGACCAATGATGGTACAGTCATCCGTCTTGTATTTCCGGAGCTGACAGAAGAGCGAAGAAAAGAACTTGTGAAAGATGTTAAGAAAAAAGGAGAAGCAGGAAAGGTTGCAGTTCGTAACATCAGACGTGATGGAAATGATACGTTTAAGAAATTAAAAGGAACAGAGGTTTCTGAAGATGAGATCAAGGATCTGGAAGATGAATTACAGAAACTGACAGATAAGTACATCGCACAGATCGAAAAAGCTGTTGAGGCAAAATCAAAAGAAGTGATGACTGTCTAAGAAGAAATTCTGTGTGAGGCACACAGTGTTTTATTTCTGATCTGAGACAACAGAAGAAAAAAAGGAGGATAAGCAAGGGGGATGAAGTGACGTCTGACCTTGCTTATCCTATTAGAGAGGAGAATTTGATTAGATGAACGTACCACAGCATATTGCGATCATCCTGGATGGGAATGGGCGTTGGGCGAAGAAGAAAGGGATGCCGAGAAATTACGGGCATGCCCAGGGAAGCAAAAATGTAGAGCGGATCTGTGAGGAAGCATATAAGATGGGTGTCAAGTATCTGACGGTCTATGCGTTTTCTACAGAGAACTGGAACCGGCCAAAAGGGGAAGTAGATGCGCTGATGAAGCTTCTCAGAAATTATATGAAGACTTGTTTAAAGACTGCCGAGAAGAACCGAATGAAAGTGCGCGTGATCGGAGACTTGACAGGACTTGATGAGGATATCCGCACAAGGATCTTAGAACTTGAGGAGGCTTCGAAGAATAACGATGGTCTGAACTTCCAGATTGCGATCAATTATGGAAGCAGGGATGAGATCGTCCGTGCAGTGAGAACTCTTGCCAAGGACTGCAAAGAGGGAAAGATAGAGGCGGAGAAGATCACAGAAGAGGTGTTGGAGTCTTATCTGGACACACATGGGATTCCGGATCCGGATCTTTTGATCCGTACAAGCGGAGAATTGCGGCTCTCCAACTATCTGCTCTGGCAGCTTGCCTACACAGAATTTTATTTTACAGATGTGTTATGGCCGGACTTTACGAAGGGAGAATTGCGAAAGGCGATTGAACAATATAATCGCCGTGACAGACGTTTTGGAAAGACAGGGGAGGAAGATACAAATGTTTAAGACAAGATTGATCAGCGGGATTCTGCTTGTGATCGTGGCGCTGTTTGCAATCGTCAGCGGAGGAGATATTCTGTTTGGAATCCTTCTCGTTCTCAGTCTGATTGGAATGAGTGAACTTTATAAAATTGCAGATGTGCATAAAAAACTGCTTGGTGTGACAGGCTATGTGGCAGCAGCAGTTTACTATATTTTGCTGCACAGAGTAGCGGCGGGAAAAGCGCCGGGAGCATTTGCAGCGGGCCAGATCAATGAGATTACCTGCATCGGAATACTCTTTTTGATCGTGTTGATGGCAGTTTATGTGTTTTCTTTTCCGAAATATCGCTCAGAGCAGGTGATGCTGACTTATTTCGGAATGTTTTATGTGGCAGTGATGCTTTCTTACATCTATCAGACAAGACTGCTTGCACACGGGGCATTTCTCGTAGGACTTGTGTTTATCTGTTCCTGGGGATGTGATACTTGTGCGTACTGTGTCGGAATGCTGATCGGTAAACATAAGATGGCTCCGAAGTTAAGTCCGAAGAAGTCTGTGGAAGGTGGTATCGGTGGGATTGTAGGCGCTGCACTTCTTGGAGCGCTCTATGCTGCGGCAATCAATTATTTCGCACCGGATGTGCAGGCAAGTGCATTCGCGTATGCATTTATTTGTGCAGTGGGCGGTATGATCTCACAAGTAGGAGATCTTGCAGCATCTGCGATCAAACGAAACCATGACATCAAGGACTATGGCAAGCTGATTCCAGGGCACGGCGGTGTGCTGGATCGGTTTGACAGTGTGATTTTTACAGCGCCGGTAATCTATTATCTGGCTGTGACGATAATGAAGTAGGTGAATAAGATGAAAAAGATAGCAATTTTAGGTTCGACAGGCTCCATCGGCACACAGACGTTGGAGGTTGTGAGAGAAAATAAAGATATCGAAGTATCAGGACTGGCTGCGGGGAATAATATAGAACGACTGGAAGCGCAGATTCGGGAATTTGCACCGAAAGTTGTGGCAGTCTGGAGTGAAGAGCGCGCAAAGGAACTGGCAGATAAAGTCAGAGATCTTGATGTGAAGATTGTATCTGGGATGGAAGGGCTGATTGAAGTATCCACACTTTCGGAAGTGGAGATCTTAGTGACTGCAATTGTAGGAATGATCGGGATTCGGCCGACGATTGCGGCAATTACGGCCGGAAAACATATTGCGCTTGCCAATAAGGAGACACTTGTGACTGCGGGGCATATTATCATGCCGCTGGCAAAAGAACACGGAGTATCGATCCTTCCGGTGGACAGTGAACACAGCGCCATTTTTCAGTCTTTGCAGGGCGGGCAGGAGCGGGCGCTCCACAAGATCCTGCTCACAGCTTCCGGGGGACCATTCCGCGGAAGAAGATGGGAAGACCTTCAGAACGTGCAGGTGGAGGATGCCTTGAAGCATCCGAACTGGGAGATGGGAAGGAAAATTACGATCGATTCTTCTACGATGGTCAACAAAGGGCTGGAAGTGATTGAGGCAAAATGGCTCTTTGGAGTGGATGTAGATCAGATTGAGGTTGTTGTGCAGCCGCAGAGTATCATTCACTCCATGGTAGAATATGTAGATGGCGCGGTAATCGCCCAGCTTGGCACACCGGATATGAAGTTGCCGATTCAGTATGCACTCTACTACCCGGAGCGCAGATATCTGCCGGGAGACCGGCTGGATTTCAGAGGGCTTGCACAGCTGACCTTTGAGGAGCCGGATTTGGAGACCTTCTATGGGCTGCGGCTGGCATACGAGGCAGGAAAGGCAGGCGGAAGCCTTCCGACGGTGTTCAATGCTGCAAATGAAAAGGCAGTGAGTAAGTTCTTGAACCGGGAAATCAGATTTTTGGAGATACCGGAGATGATCCAGGCATGCATGGAGGCGCACAAAAATATCGCCAATCCTTCTGTGGATGAAATACTGCAGACAGAGGCAGAAACATATGACTATATAGAAAGCAGGTGGTAACAGATGGGCATTCTTCTTGCCTTGTTACTTTTTAGTTTCATTGTAATTGTCCATGAACTTGGACATTTCTTACTAGCAAAGAAAAATGGAATCGATGTATCAGAATTTTCTCTTGGAATGGGACCGAGGATCCTAAGCTTTGAGCGGGGAGGCACGAGATACTCGTGGAAACTTTTGCCGTTTGGAGGATCCTGTATGATGGGCGAAGATGAGATTGACGATCAGTCGGCAGGAAGCTTTAACAGCAAGTCGGTTTGGGCAAGGATTTCTGTCATAGCGGCAGGACCGGTGTTTAATTTTATTCTCGCGCTCATCTTTGCGGTGATCCTTGTTGCCTGGGTTGGTTATGATCCGGCCGTTGCAGACGATGTAATTCCGGGGTCAGCGGCAGAGGAAGCCGGATTGCAGAAGGGCGATGTCATTGTGAAGATGAATCACAAGGATATCAATCTCTGGAGAGAGGTACAGGTATATAATCAAATGCATCAGGGGGAGACAGTCACGGTCACTTATGAGCGGGATGGAAAAGAACATCAGGTAGATATCAAGCCGCGGATGGATGAAGAAACGGGGATGTATCTGCTTGGCCTGACCGGAAAGGCACAAAATGAGAAGGCGGATGGACTGAAGGCGCTTCAGTATGGAGTCTATGAAGTGAAATATTGGATCTGTACGACATTGGATGGCTTGAAGATGCTTGTCACCGGAAAAGTCGGTCTTGACCAGATGGCCGGCCCGGTAGGAATTGTAAACCTTGTAGATGATACTTATGAGGCTGCGAAACCGGCGGGAATGGCAATTGTATTCCTGAATCTGATGAACATCGGAATCTTGTTATCGGCAAACTTAGGGGTGATGAATCTGCTTCCAATTCCGGCGTTAGACGGTGGGAGACTGGTATTTTTGATCCTGGAAGTGATCCGTGGCAAGCGGATTGCACCGGAGAAAGAGGGAATGGTCCATTTTGCAGGATTTGTGCTACTTTTTGGATTGATGATCTTGATTTTATTCAATGATGTGAAAAATCTGTTTCTGTAAAATTTTTCCAGATCAAAGGATATGTACAGGCGCTCTTTTATAGGGCGCCTGCTGTGAGAGAAAATTAGGATTTTGTAGAAGTTGGTCCTATGAAATAAAAAAAGAAGTAATCACATGACGGTATGATTACTTCTTTTTATTTCTATTTGATTAAGCTTTCTAATTAAGCAATTCCGTTAACAGCTTTTGTTAAACGAGAAACTTTTCTAGCGCAAGTGTTCTTGTGGTAAACACCTTTAGAACCAGCTTTGTTGATCTCAACGATAGCAGCTTTTAAAGCTTCTTCAGCAGCAGCTTTGTCGCTGTGAGCAACAGCAGTCTCTACTTTTTTCACGTAAGTTTTTACTTTTGATTTAATTGCTTTATTTCTAGCAGCTTTTGTTTCGTTTACTAAAATTCTTTTTTTTGCAGATTTAATGTTAGCCAA
>ENA-UOJP01001344-UOJP01001344.1-human-gut-metagenome-genome-assembly--contig:-C102-NODE-1344-length-30713-cov-33.713484_pt1 | contig 30713 bp, 33 predicted proteins | sample MGYA00242353_ERZ723900 | MGnify/ENA metagenome assembly ERZ723900
AGCGGTCAAAGGCCGTGGAGTTGTAATAAATGTGATTGTGAATGTGGCCCTTGTCTGTGTGGGTGCAGACGAAAAACTGATACTTGCCCTTCGTCCAGCGCATGGCCGTTTCGTAGCCGATTTTGTTGGCCTCCTCCGGCGTGACCTCCCCATGAGGGAACGCCTGCCGGATTTGAAAGAACAGAGCCCCGCGCTCCACGGCCCGGCCCGTTTCGGCCTGATACTGGCTTTTCACCAGCAGGAACTCGGCGGGAGCCGTGGCCGGATCGCAGAGATAGGCGGACACGGCTCCCAGCTTTTTGGAATTGAGCCCGTAGGCAAATCGCTCCTCCATCGTCTGAACGGCGCTCATGCCCGCCGCCTTTTTATAGGGCTTAATATACGTTGTGGCCGTGAACATTCCTCCTCTCCATATAGCAAAGGGCGGCGGCCCCGCACAGCCGCCGCCCCGTCGCCTTGGGACAAATTGTCCCGAAGTGTCAGCCGGTTATAAAGCACTTCAACGAGTAGTTGAGATCGTCCAGCTTGCCGATCAGCCATTCGGCCACGGCGGGCAGGCCAAAGGGCGAAACCACAAATGCCACCACCAGCATCTGGATGCCGGATGCGGTATCATGCTGGATGAAGCAGGCAAACAGGCCGCACACAGCGGCGATCATCGCCAGAATACTCAGCGCCCACGATGCCAGACAACAAATAAATGAGAGCATCGCCACAGCGAGGGTAAGCGCCAGTACAAAGGGCGCGGCAAGAATTTTCAGTATCAGCATAGCTTGTACCTCCTGTAAAAGTCCTTGATTATCCCTACAATATCATTATAACTCTGTCTTAGAGGGACAACAAGGATGCCTCCGGCTTTCACCACCTCGGGACTCGTCAGCACAAACTGCGCTCGGGCACTTCGGGACAAAATGTCCCAAAGCGCCGCCCACTCCGTTGTGCCTCCTCTCCCCATGAAGCCAGCGGCTCCACGGGGCCCCGGTTCCCGAAGTCGTGAAAGCCGGGGAGCGGAAAGCCGCTCCCCGGCAGGGACTAAAGCTCCACCAGCGCGGAGAGCTTTTTCAGCAGATCGGACAGGGGCCCCCACAGCTCGGCGTAATCTTTTTGCAGGCCCTTGATCTCCTCGGGATAGATGCCGCCGTAGGTGTTAGCCTGGATCGCCACCTGATTTAGATTGTTGGAGCACCGCCGCTGGAGCGAAACGAGCTCACGGACGGGCGAGAGGTCAACTTGAAGCACATAGCCGCAGAGCGCCATTTTCCGCATATACGCCCCCATGTTGCGGATACCGGCCTCGGCCATGCGCTCCCGGATCAGCGCCTGCTCCTCCTCGGACACCATAACGTGCAGGTGGATGGGGCGGCGGCGCTGTTTCGTCACCGTTCCTCCCGTTCCCGGCTCCGGCGCTTGTCGGGGGGCTCTTTTACCTTGTCCGGCTTTTTCTCCTGCTCCGGGGGCGGGACGGGCAGATTGTTGATCACGCCGTCAATCATGTTGTAATTCTGCTCGGTGGCCATTTCCGCGCTTTTCAACGGATTATATTCATTTTCCATGGTTTTCCTCCTCTCAAAAGATGTGGACAGTATCGGGGCAAACCGGGGCGGGACGTAGAAAGATACGGCCCGCCCCGGAACGGGCCCCGAAAAACCTTTTGCCATGCGGGTTTCACGGGGCCTAATTGTCCACAGTCCAGCCCCGTTTTTTCCTCATGTGTTCCCGCTTTTGTTTCCGGCGGGCGGCGCGGGCGCACCGCTGGGAGCAGTACGCCTGCCGCCCGTCCGGGGGAACGGCCCCGCCGCAGACGGGGCAAATCTTGAAATCCGGGGGCGGGCCTTCGACGGTGATCGCCGCCTCCAGCGCCGGATCGAGGGGCAGGACGGCCTCCCGGAAGTAGCGGCACAGGGCCCCCGTCCAGCATTTTGTCAGCATATAGCACTCGCAGTCCAGCGGCAGGCATCCATATTCCCGGTCATAATTCGCGCACATGGAAGTCACCAGCCTGCGGATCGCGGTCTTTTCCTCGCGGGTCAGTTCACGGGACAAGCCGTCACCTCCCCGTACACCGGGGCCGGGCCTGCCCACCCAACAATTCCCGGTAGCAGGACACACAGGCGATCCCCCGCCAGTAGGCGCACCCATGACAGCGGGAGCCGCCCGGAGCCTTCGGGAGCGCCGGGGCCCCGGAGCGCGGGGGACGTTTCATCATGGTTTCATAGGGGCTGTTGGTAAAGTTCATTTGTCCTCCTCTCCGGCACTGCCGTCATCGTCCTCATCCCACGGGGGCCCATCGTCATACTCCCCACCGCCGTAGTCCTCCCCGTCCTCATAGGGATCGGGGCCTTCGTATTCCTCGCCGGGCGCGGGGGCCTGCTGGTGCTTGGGGCGGTAAACCTTAAAGTAGAACGCGGCACCGCCGCCAATCAGGAGCACCGCCAGCGCCATCAGCAGGGGCCCGGCGTTGGTTTTCGGTTCGGGCTCGGACTGTTCCTCCAGCGCGGGCTCCGTGTCGGGTGTGGGCTCCGGTTCCAGCGCAGGCACGGCGGGTTCATCGGGGAGCTCGGCCAGCGCCTCAAGGTCGGCCACTGTGACGGCGTTCAGGAAATACACGTTTTCGGAGTTTTTCTGCCGGTCAATGACGAGATAGAACACCGCCTCGTCCGCCGTGGTAATGGTGAAAAATTCCTTGCCTTCCTCGCCGGTGGCGTTGTCCACCACCGTCCCCGTGCCGTCCGGCGTAAAGGGATTGGGCTCCGGGGCCTCCTCGGTGGGGGCCGCCGGATCGACGCCCCCGGTGGTTTCCTCTCCCGGATCAGAAAAAGCATAGGCTGGGACGGAAAAGCCACACAGCAAAAAGGCGGCGCAGAACGCCGCCGCCATCAGTCTGAATTTTTTCATTCGCCGTCCTCCTGTTCCGCCGCAGGCTCCCCCGGCTCCGTGCTGGTTGTCGGTTTGGACTTCGGGACACTTTGTCCCGAAGCACCGCCCCGGAGGTTCTGGAGCATGAGGGGCAGCTCGTCCAGCGGGATACTCATGCCCCGCACAATATCCACGATCTCCTCGTTTTCCGCCTCGCGGCGGCGCTGTTCCAAGTCCTTCAGCTTTGCCTGCTGTTCGGAAATTTTGGCCTTGACCTTTTCCATCTCGGCCTGTATTTTTCCGCTTTTACTTGTTGCCATAGAATACCTCCTTGTCATGGTAAACGCCCGTAAGCGTAGAAATGAGACTGCCAGTAGTTCGTGTTCAGATTGCTGTAGCCAATGGGATCGCCCGCGTCCAGCATCCAGCCGTCCCCCACATAGATGCCACAATGGGAAACGCCGCTGGTATCATAGGTGCCCTTGAAGAAGATCAGATCGCCGGGCCGGGGATCGGCCACGGGGGTGCAGATGTTGTAAAGCCCCTGTGCCCCCAGCCGCCCCACATTCCATCCGCTGTGGTTGATGACCCACGACACATAGCCGGAGCAGTCAAAGGACGTGGACGGGCTGGAGCCGCCCCACACATAGGGATAGCCGATATATTTCTCGGCCTCGGCAAGCATGGCGGCAAAGGTTTCGTCCTCCAGCGCCTCCGGGGGAACATCGTACACCGGGGGCTGGCCGGTGACGTACCTCTCCACATAGGGAGAGTCCGGGAACAGGTCGGGCCGATTGCCCAGCGTCCCCATCAGAATGGAGTACCGGGAGAGCTGATCCTCGTTCATCAGGGCAACGGGCAGGTGGGAGAGGTCGGCGTTTCTCAGCGTGACATAGCAGATGTACCAGTCGTAGGGCTCGCCGTCACTGTCGTGCCGCGTCACCACCCGCACCCGTTCCGTCAGGGTATACTGGCGGTCAAAGAGCATTTCCAGCGTTCCGCGCACCTCGTCCACCGTCCACTCGCCCTCATGGAGCGCCGATATAGCAGAGAGTAAAACGTAGGGGTCGTGCTTGATCTCGTCCAGATCGTAGTGATACTCGTCATAGCTGTGGGTGCTCTCGTAGGTGTCCAGATAATTTTGAAGCTCCGCCTCCATTCCCGCATAGACGGCCTCGGCCCCCAAGAGCTCCCCATCCTCCGATGGATAAGTACTGGCTCCAAGAGAGCCGATGGCGGCGTTGCCGATAGAAACCAGCGAGGACGCGCAGGACTGGAACAGGAACACGATCAGCAGGACGGCCAGCGCAAGGAGCGCCCCCACGGGATGCCGCTTGACAAAGCCCGCCACGGCCCGGCCCGTGGCGGCGGTGGTCTTTCCGGCGGCCTTTGCCCCCTGTTTGGCCGCCGCCGTTTTCGCCCGTTTGGTGTACTGCTTTTTTAACTGCCGCTTGCGCCAGAACCGGGAAAAGGCATTTTTCGCAAGCTCGGGATGCTCCTGGGCCGCCATGCGGAACTGATAATCCGCCGTGGCTCGGATATGCTTTGCCTCGGCCCTGCGGAAAGCCCGCGCCGGATGGTTGCGGATTGTCTTTTTTACAAACCGCGATCCGTGCCGCAGGACGGACTCCCCGGCAAGCTCGGAGCGGTGGGCCCCCTCGGTGCCTACATTTTCGTTTTCCACCTCGTAGAGCTTGCCATGCACGAAACCGTGAACGCCCCACCCGGCGGCCCCGGCCACCCGCCGCACCGGGCCTTTGGGCTTGGGCGGCTTTTGTTTTGCCAGCTTTCCCTTGGCCTTCTCCAGCTTTTCGCCCCGCTTTTCCATGCGGAGCTTGGACGCGGCGGTTTGTTCCTGCTGGCTTTTGTGGCGGAATTTGGACTTTGGGACACTTTGTCCCGAAGTACCGTCCGTTTCTTTTTTGGGGCCGGAGCCCCCGGCGGGCGGTGGGGCCTCCGGCTGTTTCGGCTCCGCCCATGGTTCGGCCCGGTCAGGGCGATCCCACGGCTCCGGCCTCGCGCTATCACTCCGCCGCCGCTTCATTCTTTAAGTCCTCGGGCCGGGTGGTCAGCAGGTCGTAAATCTCCCCACGGGGGAAACGGTCAACAAAGGGGATTGTCACGTTACCGTAGAACAGGAGCCCCTCGCCGGAATTGGAATGGGTGATATAGGAAAGCTGATGCTCTGAAATGCCGAGCTGTTTTGCCAAAATCGCCCGGTCACTCTGCGCCTGGGACAGCAGGATCATAAAATCCGTGTTGTCCAGAATGTTCTCGATCTCCCGGCTGGCCAGCAGGTCTTTCACATTTTGGGTCAGCGCCGATGGGACGCAGCCTTTTTTCCGCAGCATTTTCCAGACGGCCACGAAATAGCTGGCCGTAAGCGGATCGCGGAGCAGAATGTGAAATTCGTCAAAGTAACACCATGTCGCCAGTCCGTTTTGATAGTTGGTATTCACCGCCGCCGTGACAAAATCGTTGGTGATGTGCATGGCGATCTTGCGGAGGTTTTCTCCCATGCCCTTGAGCACCACGCACACCACACGGCTGTCAGTCTTTACGTTGGTGGGATGGTTAAAGAGGTTGAGAGAGCCGGTGCAGTAGAGCTCAAGGGCTGTCGCCACGCGCCGGGCCTCGGGCTCCGGCTGTTTAAGAAGTTCCTCGTACAAGTCCTGCAACAGCGGCACCTTCGCCGTGGAAAGTCCCAGCGCAAGTTCCCGGTACACCAGCCGCACACAGCGGTCAATAACGGTTTTTTCAACAGGCTGGAGCCCCTCCTTGCCACCTACCACCAACTCGCACAGGGAAAGCAGGAAATCCGCCTTCATGGAGAGCGGGCTCTCGTCCCCGTTTGCCGTCAACTGAATGTCCATCGGGTTGATATGGTTCGGGCTGTCCGGGGCAATCTCGATCACCTGCCCGTCCAGCCGCCGCACCAGCGGGGCATATTCGCCCATCGGATCGACAATGACGATCCGATCCCTTGTCGCCAAAAACACGTTGATGAGCTCCCGTTTCGCGGCAAAGCTCTTGCCCGAGCCGGTGGAGCCGAGGTACATCCCGTTTGCCGACTTCAGCTTTTTGCGGTCTGCCATGATGACGTTGTGGGAAAGCGCGTTCATGCCGTAGTAGAGGGCCTGCCCGTCCATGCGGAGCTCCCGCGTCATAAAGGGAATAAAAATCGCCGTGGAGCTGGTCGTCATGCCCCGCTGGATCGCCACCTCGTTATAGCCGAGAGCCAGCGAGGACACGAAGCCCTGTTCCTGTTGCCAGTCCAGCCGCTTCAATGCGCAGTTGTATTTCTGTGCGATGCCGGAAACCGTGAAAATATCGTTTTCCAGCCGCTGGCGGCTGGGGGCGAGGTTCACCACCGTAAAGGTCAGTAAAAACATCCGCTCGTTGCGGGACTGGAGATCGGTCAAAAGCTCCGCCGCGTCCTTGGAAAAGGTGATGAGGTCGGGCGGCAGAATGTCCGGGTCGTACCCGGAGCGCACCGCCTTTTTTTGCTCCTCCACTTTCATCTTGTCGATGTCGGAGATTTTACCCTTGATAGTCTTAATGGCCTTGAGCTGGTCAACGGTCTGAATGTGCATGGTAACGGTCAGTTCCGCGTCAAGCTCCAGAATTTCACGCAAAAGCCTGTCCGAGAGCTCGGACGCCAGTATTTGCAGATAGGACGCCGCGCCCCAGCACCGGCCCACCCGGAACGCCCGGGCCTGCCGGAAGTCGAAGCTGTCCGGCGCGATAAAATCCTTTGTCCCCATGCCGGTCTGCGGGATGTCCTTCCACGAAAAGCGGAACGGCACCCGGCTAGCCGGGTGCATCTGGCTGTGGAGCAGGGCCAGCCGCTCCCGTCCGTCCAGCGGGGCCGAGGGAACGCCCAGCCGCTGGAAGTTGCCCACCACATCGGCCTCCACACGCTCCAGCCGGGGCCGGGCGGCGGCCAGCCCCTCGGCGGGAACGCCAAAGGTAATATATTTGGAACGCTCGATCCCGTTATTGCTCCGAGCAATCTGGCGTTTGAGCATCCCCACAAACTCGCCCCGGATGCTGTCAAAGCGATCCTGCGCCATCGGGATATTCACCTTGTAGCGGCTCCCGGAATGGGAACGGCGGTTGACAAAAGAGAGCTGGAACGGCAGGGCGCTGTCAAAGTAATTCAGAAACGAGCTCCACCCGCTGAATATCGCCGTCTGATCCTCGGTGCTTGCCACGGAATAGTTGATGTCCTCGTATTCCACCGTTTTTGTGTAGAGCCCGCCGGGGAGCTGGCACACGCCGTCCGGGTGCATGGCGGTATACGGGATGGTCTGTTGGGCCGACAGAGCGGCCCGGCCTTTAGCGGCCTTTGCGGTGCCGCGCTTTTTTGTCTGGTTTTTCTGCAATATGCACCTCCTCCTTTCCCGTGAATGGAGCATAAATATTCCCTGTGCGGTAGGGCCGCACGCCGGGCCGGGTGAACCGGGCCCGGACGATATTCCGAAGCACCTTTTCCAGCGGCAGGCCGTCCCGCTCATACATCGCCAGCAGGAACGCCGGGAGCATGATGGCCAGCATGAGGAACAGCGCCGCCGTGTTGCCGATGGCGCTCCGGGTCAGCAGGTAGGACGGGATGCCCACCGCCGCCGCAACGCCGAAGCAGATAAGCTGGCGCTTCGTCAGGTTAAAGGCAAGTTTCGTTTTGATTTTCGATAAGTCGTTTGGTACATTCACATAGGGCATCTGTCGGCCTCCTTTCCGGCCCCGTCAGCTTTGGGACACTTTGTCCCGAAGTCCTGCACGGTGGACGCTACCTCGTTTCCCCACACGTCCCAGCCCTCGGGGGTCTGTCTTGCAAAGAGCTCCACGCGGGGCACATCGCCCATGAGGGCCGTGATCTTATCGCGGGCCTCGTCCGGCTTTTTGCTGTGGGCCTCGATGGGGGAAATGATGAACTGGTGGACGTTGGCCGCCCGCCGTTTCGGGTGCCCCTTTGTCGCCAGCAGGCACACCTCCGCGTTGCCCCGCGTCCAGAAACCGAGCCCGTAAAACCAGCTATCTGCCTTTTTGTTCTTTTTCAGCCAGACGAAAGCCACGGTCTTGAACGTAAAGCCCCACGCCTGGATCAGCCGCAGGGCCTCCGGGAGCTGGGGAAAGGTCGCCCATAAAAAAAGCGCGCTGTCCGGGGCGGCCAATTCCGCTACCGGGAGCGCGCACAATTCTTCCATCCCCATTGTGGGGTAATGCTTTTCCGCCGCCCCCTGCAAGCCCTTTTGACAGTAGCGCCACGGGGGATCGGCATAGATCACTTCATATTTTCCGATAGTCAAACTCCTTTCCCGCCCACGGCCAAGGCCAGCCGCGCCTGTTCAATGCGCTCCACGGCGGGGCCGTAGAACGCCGGGGCACTCTCAAAGCAGACAAAACGGCGGCCCGTGTTCAGCGCGGCCACGGCGGTGGTGCCGCTCCCTGCGCAGATGTCCGCCACCACCTCGCCCTCCCGGGTGTAGGTGCGGATCAGGTACTCGCACAGCTCCACGGGCTTTTGCGTAGGGTGGATGGTGTGCGCCACCGTGGGGAACGCCAGCACATTCCCCGGATAGCGCCGCCCATCACTGGACTCCGTGCCCTGCCGCTCAAATTTCCCATAGTTGGGGCTGGTGCCGCTGCGGGCATGGATTTTCTTATAGGGCTCCCCCTGCTCGAACTGCGGGAAGTAGGCCGGGGCCTTCTGGTAGAACACCAGAATATTCTCCGACTTTTTCAGCGGGGCGCGGTTGGCGTTGAGAAATCCCGTGCAACGGCTCTTGTACCACACCCACTCGTAGCGGAGCATGGAGAGGTTGGACGCGCCTAAAACCTTGTCATAGGGGCACTGGGCGAACAGCAGCACCGCGCCCTCCGGCTTCACCGCCCAGCGCACCGCCTCCCACAATTCCGGGAGAGGGAGCGGCACATCCCAGTAATTCCGGGTGGTGCCGTAGGGCGGATCGGTGAGTAGCATATCCACTGAATGACGGGGCAGGGAGCGCAGGCCCGCGATCCCGTCCCCGAGGGACAGGCCCTCCGGGGCCTTTGGGACACTTTGTCCCGAAGTGAAGTCATCGCCCATCCCGCGCCTCCTTCCCCTTGTCCGGGGCGGGGCGGGTGGCGTTTTCCTTGGCCGCCGCCTTTTCCGCCTTCGCCATCTGGTCTTTGATCGGGGCCGGGCGCACCGCCTCGGCACGGGCGATGAGCTTTTCCACCGCCGCCGTGTAAGCGCCATATGCCGCCTCGTTGATCCGGCTCTGCATATCCCGGTCAGTTAGCCGCACCGTTGCCCGGTAGCCAGTCCTGCTGGTGGGGTCGGGCTTGCTGGGCATCCCCACGAACATTCCTTTTTCCCCGTTGACGATTTTGAAATCGTCAACGGCCACGCCGCCGAAGTTGATGCTGGCAAAGCCGATCAGCTTGCCCTGGGGCTCGATGGGCCGCACCGCCACTTGGGGCTCGGTGGCCGCCGCCACCGCCTGCTCCACCCGGAGCTTTACCGCCTCGTCAATGGAAATCCCCTGATGTTCCGCCAACTCCGCGATGGGAGCTTCAAAAATCAGGCGGCGAAATTCCGCCGCCTCGTCCACAGCGGGGGCCGGGGCCGCCGCCGTCTTTGTATCCGCCATGAATAGTTCCTCCTTTTCCTAATGAGCGCCAAAAATACTTTTCGCTATCGTGCCTGTCTTGAACAGCATAAACGCCAGTAAAACCGTATAGCCGATAGTGCCCCAGATCGCGCCGATAGGGTCGCCGCTGGTGGCGATGCCTTGGACAAGCACCGCATAAATCGCAACGCACACCAAGATCAGCATCCCTTGAAAGCCCACGGCGAACAGGGATTTTAAGTAGTTCTGCCCCATGCTCCCCAGCTCCCGGCTGGCGAGGGTCGCCGTTGGGATCGGCGCCAAGCTGGTGAGCATATATATTTCCAGCATCCTGCCGTAGACGATCACGAAAATGACGATGTTCAGTACCTGCATGGTGATGCCAATAATCGAGGACTGGAGCCACAGGCCCAGCAGGGGGCCTAAATCCATGCCCTCAAGCGTGGTTTCCAAGTTCGCCAGCATATCCGCCGTAACGTCCGTGGAGCCCTGGATGAGCCCCGCCGCCTGTGCGATCACGTTCTGCGACACGTCAAACACGGCCATAACGATATTGAATGTGTTGGAGAGAATGAAGATGGCGCAGGCCGTTTTGAATACCCATTTGTAGATATTGGCCACGTCAACTTCGTGCATATTGTTTTTTTCCAAGAGCATTTGAATGAGCTCGTAGGTCGCAACAAAGGTCAGGATCAGCCCGGCCACCGGCAGTATCACCGTTTCGGAAAGCTGTCGGATGAGGGAAAAAACCCCAGCGTTCCACGCCGCCGGGGTCGTTCCCACCTGTACCGCAATCTCTCCGACTTGGGCGTTTACGCTATCAAAGAGCCCGGAGAGGTTTCCCATGATCCCGTCAACCAAAAGCCCTTTGAGCCAGTCTGTGATCCAGTCGGTGAGAAAATCCATAAGCCGCCCTTAAAACAGGCTGGACAGCAGGGGGATCAGGGTGGTGCCCAGCACGATGATGCCGCCGCCCGCCATGAGCTGTGTTATCCCCAATTAGTAGGAACAATACAGCTTTCTGGCGGGCGGCGGCACGTCAAGAAATATATATGGAGTTTTTAAAGAACCTCCCCGGAGCGGGGAGCGGTCAGCCTGTGACCTGCTCCACTTCCGGTATGGGTTTGAGATTAAAATGAATTTCGATAGAAATGTGTCTTGTTTTGTCGCTGTCTATGGTTTCATGGACAACGATTTCTTTAATCAGGCGGTTTAAGGTGGAAGCGTCCAGTTCGGTGATGTCCCGGTATTCCTGTATGGATTCCACCCACTGCCTTGCGTCCACGGCAAGCCGGATTTCATCGGCAAGGTGCTTCCTGCCTTTCTCGACTTTTGCCTTTAGTTCCGCCTGTTCCTTCTGCGTCTTTTCCAGCAGGAGATTGAAGTTTGCGTCTGTGATTCGTCCGGCAACCATGTCCTCATAGAGCCGCAGCACCATCTTTTCCAGTACCTCAATCCGTTCCTCGTCTTTGGCAAGGGTGCGCTCCATCGCTTCCCGCTGGCCTTTCTGCTCGGCTTCGCAGGTGTCGGTCAGCCGTCCGGCCACCGCTTCACTGTCTGTCAGGGCAGCGGCGGCGCACTCCCGGATTTTGTTCAGTACAAGGGAATAGAGCGTGTCAAATTCAATCCGGTGTTGGGTGCAGTGCTGTTTCCCATAGGCATTGTAGGTCTTACAGGAGAAAATCCGCTTCGGGAACTTCTCATGTGTGGTGCGGATGGTGAGGGCTTTCCCGCACTCCCCGCATTTTATCAGCCCTGCAAAGAGGTTGATTTCCCCGGACTGCCCCGGTCGCTGGCGGGATTTCAGCTTTTCCTGCACGATGGCAAAGTTCTTTTTGTCCACCAGCGGCTCATGCGTCCCTTCCACCACAATCCAGTCCTCCGGCTTCTTGTCCCGGATAGTGCCGATTTTAAAGCGGTACTCGGTCTTTTGGGAAGCGATTGCGCCGGTATAGACGGGATTCATCAGGATTTCTTTGATAACGGTGAAGTCCCAGACATATTTCCCGTTCTCCGGGTCTTTCTTCTCCCATTTGGTGCGGATGTTCCGGTGGCCACGCTGCCGGTTCCACCATGTGGGGCAGGGGTGCTTCTCTTCCTCCAGCCTGCGCCGGATATAGTTGGGGCCGTGCCCGTCCAGCGCATACCCGAAAATCAGCCGGACAACCGGGGCGGTTTCCTCGTCCACCAGCAGATGGTTCTTGTCCTCCGGGTCTTTTTTGTAGCCGAAGGGGGCAAGGCAGCCGGTGAACTGGCCTTTCTGCGCTTTCAGGACATAGGAAGAATGGACTTTCTTGGAAATATCCTTGCTGTACATCTCGTTCAGGATATTTTTGAAGGGCGCAATGTCGTTGTTGTCCCGCATGGTGTCGATACCGTCATTCATGGCGATATAGCGCACGCCGTTCCTTGGGAAGAAGTCCTCGATAAGCTGCCCGGTCTGCAAGTAGTTCCTACCTAATCTGGATAAATCTTTCGTAATGACAAGGTTTATCTGCTTCCGCTCGATGGCCTTTAACATCCGCTTCAGGTCGGGGCGCTCCATGTTCAATCCGGTGAATCCGTCGTCCTGATAGACTGCCGCAACCTCCCATCCCTGCCTTTCGCAGTATTTTTCCAGCATATCCCGCTGGTTCTCAATGCTTGCGCTCGTCCCGTCAAGGTCATCGTCTTTTGAGAGCCTGCAATAAATCGCTGCCCGGAAACTCCCGGCAAGGAGCGCGTCCATCCCTGTATATTCCATTGTGTTCATCATAACCGTTTACCCGCACAATCCAGACGGAACACGGTCACTTGGAACCTCATCTTTATTATATCTCATTTCTTGTGATTTAACAAGATATTCTTTATCTGTTTTTCTGGTGTGTTTCTGTGCGATAAGGCTCACGAAAACGTCCGTAGCGTCCAGTTCGCCGTCAAATACTGTGGTGACATGAATCTCTGTTTTATTTTTCGCCATAGGCAGTTGTCCTCCATACATGAAAAAGCCAGACAAAGGTGGTCGGCAACGAAGTCCGGCAACGGGCTTCAAAAAACCTTGAAACTAATCCTTGTCTGGCGGTTGGGTTATTTTATACTTTTTCTTTTATTTTTCTGTTGCTTTGGTTGTTAAAGGGGAGAAAAGCCCGCAGTTACGGGATTTTTCCCGGCAACCGGGTCGGCAACGGGATAGCAACGAAGTGTGCAACGGGCTGTCCTTGCCCGGATTTTTTCAGAATGGGAGTTCCATCTGCTCCGGCACCGGCGTAAATTCCTCCGGGGGTTTTCCTGCCCCGTTGCCGCTGTCCGTTGCCAGTTCTGTCCGTGCGTTTTCCCGTTCCCATCCCTTCTGCCTGCCGTACCCGGCGAACATCCGGGGGTTGGAGAAATACTTCCAGCCGGTGACGCACTGGTTCATTATCTCGTTGATTTCCCGTATCTCCCATTGTTTCGGCTCGTCATAATCATGGTTCAGGGCTTCTTTGTAAAGCTGCTTGGAGCAGACGGTATCGCCGGGGTAGCTGTCAAGGAAAGCCTGTATCATCCCGGCCTTGGTGTCCTCCGGCATGAAATCCCTCTGATGTTCCTTTAGGTAGCGCACCATTTCCGGGCTGAATGTCAGCTTCCATCTGCCGCTCCGGTAAATCTCCATCGCTTCTGCCCATACCTGATCCAGATAGGCTCTGGAAGCGGCTTCGTCCTCTAAAATGTGTGTTTGTGCCTGTTCCGGGCATACCTGTATGGGGATAAAGCGGCGGTTCCCGGAGCGGTCAAGGGGCAGGAAGTCAAGGGCGTTGGACGTGCCACCGAACACGCACTGCCTTGGGCGGTCTGCCGGATGGGTTTCATAAGGTATCTTGTAGACTTCCTTCTGTCTGCTCAAAAATGACTTGATTTCTTCAATGCTCTTGGCGTTTGCGGTGGCAATCATCTCCGACATTTCGATAATCCAGTGGCCTTGGAGTTTGCGGTATACGTTGTCATCGTCCAGCTTCCGCAGGTCATCGGAGAACCACTCGTCTTTGACCGCCAGCAGCCGGAAGAAGGTGGACTTCCCGGCTCCCTGACCGCCCACCAGACAGAGCATGACCTCAAATTTGCAGCCGGGGGAAAATGCCCGGTGGATGGCTCCCAACAAAAACAGGCGCAGGGATTGGAAAGTATACTCGTCCTCACCGGCTCCCAGAAAGTGACGCAGGCAGGAGCGTATCCGTTCGGTTCCGTCCCATGTCAGGCCGTTTAAATAATCCCGGACAGGGTGGTAGCTGTTCTCATTGGCGGCAAGGTCGGCGGCGTCCTGTATCTTTTTCTCGCTTGTCAGGCCATAGGTCTTTTCCAGATACAGCCGGATATATTTCATGTCCGTGTCGGTCATGGGGCTTCCGGCGGCTCTTTTGTAGCCGATTGGCTTTAGAATATCGGTGCGGTCGGTCAGCAGGTTGTAGGCAACCGCCCCGGAAAGGAGCGGGTCGCACTGGAACACGGTCAGGCAGTTGCGGATGCTGTTCCGAAAACCGCCTTTCTCGGTGGTTTCCAGCATGGCCTTGACTTCCTCAACGCTCCGGGGCGGCTCGGTGCTTTCTGCCATGTTCTTTACTTCCTGCCGTACCTCCGGCGGTAAGTTCTGCCATTCGTCTTTCAAGGTTCCTCACTTCCTTTCCGCAGTCTATGATAAGTGCCGCCCGCTCCTGAATGTCCCCGGAGAGAAGCACGTCCATCAGGTATTCCAGACGGCTTATATTTTGCAGGGCTTCCGTAAACCGGGGGTTCCATGCCCCGTCCGGCTGGCGTGGGGCGTATTCCTCCTTCCAGCGGCGCAGGAGATGGTAATAGTCGGACAGCACCCGGAAACAGTGCCGCTCCATGCGCCTGAATTTCTGTTCTTCCGTTTCTCTTTGCAGGCGTGGTCTTATGGGCTGCTTTTTGCCGCTCCTCCCGTCCTCATAGGGGATGGAGAAGTCCTGCGCCAGCATGAGGGCGGCTTCCCGGCTTCCGATACCGTGGAGCCGGGAAACAAAATCTATCACGTCCCCGGTAGCTCCGCAGCCAAAACAAAAATAGCGGCGGTCAACCTTCATGCTTGGGTTCTTGTCGTTGTGGAACGGGCAGACGCACATCCCGTTCCGGTTTACATGGATTCCATAACGCTCCGCAGCCTGCCTTGTGGTGACGGACTGCTTCACGGCTTCAAATACATTCAATAGGCGTTCCTCCTGATAATAAAAAAGGCGCTTGCCTGCGGTTTCAAATCACAAAACAAGTGCCTGTTTAAAGTTCCATATCCTGTTGTTTCTGTGTCCGGATCGGCGGCTGTTTCCCCGCCTGCTCCTGCCGGATACGTTCCTGCCGCCCTTTCAGGCTCTCCTGTACGGATGGCTTCTTCCCCGGCTCGGCGGTCTGGCGGTACTGTTCGGATGGCAATACCTGATTGAGCCAGTGGCGCACGTCACGGAGTACCTTCACGTCTGCCTGAACCGCTTCCAGTTCCTTCCGCTGTCCGGGCAGGGCGGCGGCAAGCTGCTCCCGTTCGGATTCCAAATCTTTGCGGGAGTAGGAGTTGCCTTTCAGGTTGGCTTTCAAATACCGGATGGCGGCATTGTAAGCGTCCAGTTCCTCCCGGTGGCTCTCCGCAAACTTCTCCTTTTTCTTCTTCCAGCCGATGGCGGCATACTCCGCATGGACTGGCTTGGCGGCTTCGTATTTGTCAATATAGGAGAGCATGATACCTATGGCTTTTATCCGCTTCTCGCTTTTCTTCATGCTCCCCATGACGGAAACGGCGGTCTGGCTGATTTCGTCCAGCCGGGTGTCAAGACTCTCCACGGTGGAGATTTCTTTTTTTCGCAGGAAGTCCATCGCCGCCTGCACTTTGTTGTAGTCGGCAACGGTGCCTTTCAGCTTCCCTCTGGAAGTCCAGCCGGCACGTTCCCCGCTCCGCAGCTCCAAATATCGGAATAACAGTTCCGGGAGTGTCGGCTCCTTTGCCTGCTCCAATGCTTCCAGTAGCACGGCCTTTTTCTCCTTTAAATCAGCAATCCAGCCTTTTAAATGGCGCACCATCTGCCGGATGGACTGCATGAGCCTGTTAGCGGTTTTGATGTCCCGGTTCAGGTTGCCGATGTTGGTCTGGATTCCTTTCTTCTCCATCTGGCAAACGGCTGGCCCCATGTGGACGGTGGGGATTTTATCAATCCCTTGTCGGGCATAGGAGCGCAGGTCAAGCCGTTCCGGGCGGCTGTTGGCTTCCAGATAGCGGTTGGCCGTGTCCGTCCATCCCTGCCGCCAGATTTCGGCGTACTTCTGGTCGTTCCAGTCCACGGTATTTTCCTTGTGGCTTTTCCATCTGCCGGACGGGAGCCGGATTCTTTCGCCGTTTTCGTCAAGGTCATAGACTTTGCGGCTTTTAGGGAGCCACTTCCCATTTTCGTCCATCGCCCGCATGGTGAGCAGGATATGGGCGTGGGGGTTGCCGTCCCCCTTGTCATGAATGGCAAAATCGGCTATCATGCCTTTGGAAACAAAAAACTCCCGGCAGTAGTCACGGATAAGGTCGGCATACTGTTCCGGCGGGATTTCCCTTGGGATGGCAAGCACGAACCTCCGGGCAAGCTGGGAGTTCCATTGTTTTTCCTGCGCTTCGGCGGAGTTCCATAAGGTGTTGCGGTCAGCAAGTTCCGGCGGCGCATGGGGCGGGAGCAGGATTTCTTTGTGAGTGACTTCGTTCTTGTAGGGATAGTATTTCTGCTCTTGGTCGTATTCGGAGAACAACTTCTCGCCGCTCTGGTAGGCGGCTGCAGAAACGGCGGATTCGTTATTACTCCGCTTGATGATTGTGATTTTACAGTGTGGGCATGGCAAGTGTGCGTCCTCCTTTCTCCCGGATTTCAGGCAAAAAAAAGAACAGGATACCTGTTCAGATTTCCTGTTCTTTTCCATCATTGATAGTAGATATTTAGTTGTCCTTTTCTTTATTCTTTCCCATAAAAGGCTTCAATCGCCCGTGCAAAAAAATCCGAAGCCCCTTCTCCATACTTTTCATCTGTCATCGGACTGATTTTTTCGTTGCGGTAATATTGCGCCTGTGCCAGCATGAAACCTTTTTCCTCTTTTATCTGAGAGAACTGCTTCATAACAAAGCCGTATTCTCCGACAATCTCTTTCACTTCAAAAGAATCCACGGCACAATCCCGTTTAGCAACCAGCTTTTGTAAAATCGCTTCAATCCGTTTGTTATAGCTTTCTGCGACTTCTTTACTGATGGGATTCTGGGCGACAGATAAAAACTTGTCTTTCCCGCCATACCATTCCACTACTTTTGCATAGCCTTTCTGCATTTTTTCGGAAGATACGGCTTCCATATAATGCTTTTTCCATTGTTCGATGCTCCCAAATTCTTTTATTGCAATGTTCCTCATGTTTTCCGGCATATGCTCCATCATAGTCTGGAACATTTCCTCAATCTCTGTTTTACTGAAAACTGCAAAATCCATTTTGTTTTCTCCTTTCAGGATGTCATCAATGCTGGCAATCAGGCGTTCCATACGCTCCTTTTTTGCTGTCAGCATTTTCCTCTGCATTTTTAAAATCTGGTTTCTGTCAAGAGCCGGATTCTCCATAATCGCTTTGATTTCTTTCAAAGGAATATCAAACTCACGGAAGAACAATACTTGCTGTAATGTTTCCAGTGCCTTATCGTCATAAAGCCGGTATCCCGCTTCACTTTTGCCAGTCGGCTTTAACAGCCCGATTTCATCATAATAGTGGAGCGTGCGCACGCTGATACCTGTTAAATTTGATACTTCTTTTACCGTCCTCATAGCTATCGTCCTCCTGTTTTTGATATATCCACTCTAACCCATGACGTTCCGTGAGGGTCAATAGGCAATTTCTATTTTTTTAAATATATCATATTTAAAAAACAGTACATAGGATTTCAACCGGATTTTCAAAACTTGTCGGGCGGAAACAGCTTGCAGCGCAAGATGGTTTTGCTCGACAAGCCCACAAAGGGGTAGCTGGCTTTAGCCAGCGCAGGGGAAGTGCAGCTTCCCCTGTGATGATTGGAGCAGATTGAAAATCTACGGAAATTATCTGCTGTCCGCAGGGCGCACAACGTCCAGTGGACGTTGGCTCTGCGCCGACCGGAGCGGCAGCGGAGACCGCCCCCGGCAGGGCGCAATGCACCACTTCCCGAAGTGGTGTATAATTGCGCCCTCTTTCAGAGGGGAGTTCTCCGGGTTTCTGTTTTTTTGCCCTTTTTTACCGTTCCTGGTGTCTGGGCTTTTTGTCAGGATAGAGTTTCCCGCCAACAACAGCGGCATGACTTTTTATTTTGATTTCCCCATCCTGTTCACTGCGTTTTGCGTTCCGGTAGCCTTCGTCGGAGAGGTAGAAACGGAACCGCTCTCCCTTAAAACCTACAAAGCATTGCTTCTGTACTTCCAACGTAATCATGTGACGGGTTTCCGGTCGGAACCGTTCTTTTCCTGACAGGCCATACCCCTGTATGATTTTCTCCTGTGCCTTTGCCGCCGCAAGCCGCCGGCGGATGGAGTTGTCACGCTCTGCCAGAAATCCTGCCTTTGTAGCTGCTACAAACTGGCTGCACTCCGGCTCCGGTATCTTTTCCAGTTTCCGGATGGCGTTCTCCACGATTGCCTTTGTCAGTAAGTCCTTTATCACTGGCACGATTTCTTTCATGCCCGCAAGAGTTTCCTCTTTGGTCGGTGCGGCATATTGATAGATGATGTCCAGTTCACTTTTTGAAAATTTCACTCTGCGTCCTCCTTCTGATTTTCTGCAAGAACCTGTGCCACAAGACGTTTGGTGTCGCTCCGGCAGAACAGCACTTTTAAGATAGTGCTGACCTGTTCGTCCGTCACGGATTCCGGGTGGGGGAGATGGCTTTCCAGCATTGCCCCTCTGGTACAGAGCCGGTGTGTCCGTTCCTTCCGGTTCAGTGTCTTTATCTGGTGTTCCAGCATTTTTTCCTTATGCTCCGCCCGCCGCAGTTTCGCTTCGGTCTCTGCAATCTCCTGATTCAGTTTTTCCAGCTTCTCATTCATTGGCAGCGTCCTCCTTCGGGAGCAGGATATAGATATGGCTGACTTCCCCGATTCCCTGACGGACACGCATAATCATCCCGGCCTGTTCCAGTTCGTTTAAGGAACGCTTGCAGGTCTGGGGGCTTCGGGAGAGTGCCGCCGCTATCTCCATAATGGGAAAGCGGATAAACAAAATCCCGTTGCTGTCCTCGATTCCCCTTGTCAGGATTTCATCCAGCAGGCGGGCATACATGACCTTTGCCGTGCTGCTGACCGGCAGGCGGAGCGTCGCTCTTGGGAGCGGCATACAGGGCGGCAGGGGTGTACTGGCTATCATAAATTCATAATTCATTGGATGGTGTCCTCCTTGCTCGTTTGGATAAATAGCGGGGGCAGTCGATAATGACAGCCCGGAAACTCTGCTTACATTCATGCTGGCATTTCCGGCAGAGTTCGTTATAGCTTCTGCGCCCCCGGTCGTTCAGGAAGAAAGCAAGTTCTTTCTTCAACTTTTTTGACATTCTCGGCATGGTGCCTCCTTCATAAAAAACCGCCCGTTTTGGCAGTAACAGCCGGAATGGGCGGACAGTGGTTTTTTGTGTAGTGTTTCGGGGTGATTTTCAAGGGAAATACAGCCATAGAGCCGCCTGAAAATCCCCTTTGGTATTACGGACAGGGCAGACTATACCCTGTGAAATTGTTGTGTTTCGGTATCGTTTCGGTGTTCATTTTGCCGGTTCCCTCTGCTGTCGTTCCTGCCCCCGTCTTTGGCGGCGTTTCGCTCTCCTTGGTACGCTCGTTGCGGTCAGGGTTCCTCCGTTTCCCTGCCGGAAGTCGTTGCGCTACATCGCCGGGGAGCATATCCCATACAGGCCGGTCATTCGATTGGAATAATCCATCGATGAACTACCTGTATCATAGAACATTTTTGAGCCTTGTGCCGTATGTCCACAAAAAAGGAATGAAGGGCAAATATCAGAAATTTCCACGATTGTGGAAAGTATGGTATAATCCAGTCAGGTGGCAGGAAAGCAGCCGCCGGAAAGGAGCGTGCGCCCATGAAAGGAGCGACTACCATACAGGAACGCCTTTGGGAACTGCGCAAGGACAAAGGGCTGAATCTGGAAGAACTGGCACAACTGACGCTGATTTCAAAATCTGCCCTTGCCAGCTATGAATCTAAAGATAATAAAGAAATCAATCATGGCAACCTTATCACGCTGGCAGATTTCTATGGAGTGTCCGTTGATTATCTGCTATGCCGGACAGAAAACAGGGAGCAGGTCAACACACCTTTAACAGAACTGCATTTGAATGATGAAATGGTTGCGCTTCTGAAAAGCGGTCGAATTAACAACCGCCTGCTGTGTGAACTTGCCACCCACAAGGATTTTATAAAATTTTTGGCTGATATTGAGGTCTATGTGGATGGGATTGCTTCCATGCAGATTCAAAACCTCAATTCCCTTGTCGATACTGTCCGACATGAAATTATAGAACGCTACCGTCCCGGAGAAGATGACCCATACCTCCGGATTTTACAGGCTGCACACATTGAGGATGACGAATATTTCAGTCACATGATACAGGATGATATAAGCGGAATCGTCCGTGATATTCGTGCCGCACACAAGTCTGACAGCGAGAGTGCGCCGCCGACTACCATTGCCGAAGAATTGAAGCAAGATTTAGAGGATGTTTCAAATTTCAAAGGAAGCCCTCTTGAAAAACAGGCTGCGCTTTACTGCAAGCGGCTGGGTATCAATTATAACAAGCTGTCTGATGTGGAGTTCCGGCAGCTTGTACATATCCTTGAAAAATCGAAATTCTTTAAAAGCTATGTCGGCCAGAGGAAGAAACGGAAATAAGAAAACCGCTGTTGCATGGTTGTGTATGCTTCTATGTAGCAGCGGTTTTGTGCTAATAGTATTTAGTTGATAATATAGCTTGTTGAACTGGAATTGAACTACGTTATTTCAATATCCCGTAACATCATGTGTATAAATAGATAGCAAGAAATATGCCGACAAAGCAACTGATTATTGCACCTGTGATGAGTGCGGGATAATAACTGCTAATTAGTCTTTTGTCAAATTTTGTTTTTTCCGGCTCTATTATATTACAATGTCTTTCCAGATGGAGTAAGCTTTCTCAAAAATTCATCCAAAAGCCTCTATGTTTGTCTATTTTGATTTAGGCCACCACGCAAGTGGATTTCGCATTTAAAATTTCTTTAGAATTCACCAAAAATTCATAAAAGTTACATTGTAAATTCCAATGATGAGTGATATTCTATGTCTTTAAAAGATAATTTTACTCAGCTTGCTCAAAAAGGGATAGGAGCTAAGCTGAAATACTGGAGGTCATACTTATGCTTACAACGAAAAAATATAAGATTCTTGTTGTAGATGATTCAAAATTCAATCGTATGGTCATAACGAGTATGCTTGAAAAGGACTATTTCCTGGAAGAAGCGTGCGATGGCAAACAGGCTATGCTGATTTTAGAGGATCATGCGGAGGAATTCTCTTTGATCCTGCTGGATATTGTGATGCCCAATATGGACGGCTTTCAACTCCTGAATGCCATGAAGAACCGCGGCTGGCTGGACATTCTTCCCGTTATTATGATTTCCTCATCATATACAAGGGAAAATATTGAGACCGCTTATCGTCTGGGTGCCAGCGATATCTTGCAGCGGCCTTATGACGAAAAAATAGTCCACCACCGCATCGATAATCTCATTTCACTTTTTAGCAGGCAGCGGGAGATTTCCAACGCCCTGGTAAATGAAGTTATCCAGGAAAATGAGACCAGTTCAGCTATGGTTTCCGTCCTTTCACATATTGTGGAGACCCGCAACGGTGAGAGTGGAAGCCATGTCCAGAACATCCGAACCATTACCCGGATGCTGCTGGAAGAACTGATGAAGGTGACAGACCGGTATTCCTTCTCAAAAGAGGAGATTCTTCTGATATGCACCGCATCTTCCCTCCATGATATCGGTAAAATGACCATACCGGAAGAAATTCTGAATAAGCCGGGCAGGTTTACGGATGAGGAGTTTCAGATTATGAAGGGCCACGCCATGGCGGGCGCAAATATGGTGGACACCCTGCGCCAGAAGGAAAACGTGAGCCCGCTCATTCAGCTGACTTATGATATCTGCCGCTGGCATCATGAGCGTTACGATGGCCAGGGCTATCCGGATGGGCTGAAGGGAGAAGAAATCCCTATCACGGCCCAGGTTGTGTCCGTGGCGGATGTATATGATGCGCTGGTCAGCGAGCGTTGCTATAAACCGGCTCATACGCCCGAGCAAGCGTTGCATATGATTTTAGACGGACAGTGTGGGACGTTCAATCCTCTGCTGTTAGATTGTCTGTCCAGAATATTTGACAGGCTCAGGAATGTGCTGTCTGCCTCCGAGCCAGAAAAGCTGGCAAAAAGCGATGGGGAACTCACTCAGGAGCTGATTGAGGATGCTGTTGCACATCTGCATGATGATGGGCTGATTGCCTCCGAAAAGATTATGGAGATGCTGGACCGTGAGCGTTTGCATTTTAAGTTCTTCTTTAATGGGGCATGCCCCGGGTTTTATTTTACAGTATCACCGCCTGTTTTGCTCTATAACACAGCCGGGATGGAGCTTTTTGGCGTAAACGAGCTTATTGTTGAACTGGATCAAGAATCAGACCCTCACGAACGGTATGACCGACATGCGGCAGAGCAGCTGCGGCACAAGCTTGCGGCTGCAACGAATGAACACCCCTTGGTAAAAGAAACCATTACGCTGAATCTGCCCGGTGAAGAACCCAGGAAGTACCGGTGTGAGATGCAGACCATTTGGGATTCCGCTGACGCCCGGCACTATACAGAAGTGGTGGGGAAGCTGATTCCCCTAGAGGGCGAAATCGCTGAAACTCCCAGCTTTGAAGAGAGAGGTAAACTCCCGTTAATGGGCCGTGAGATGACGGGGCAGGACGCTTTCTATTTGATTAGTGCCCTCAAGTTTATGGTATATAATGTCCGTTTGATCGATCCCATTACCGGCAATACCATGGAAATCGACAGCAACGGCAGGCTTTTCAAAAGCGGCCATGCCTGTTATCATGTTTGGAATCAGAAGCAGAGGTGCACGGACTGTATCTCTATGAAGTGCCTGGCATTCCGAAAGGAATTTTCTAAAATGGTCTTGCTGGACGATGAGGTTTTTCATGTGATTGCCAAGTATATTAAGGTGGACGACACTCCGCTGGTGGTAGAGACCCTGGTTCGGATTACGGACGATGCTGTTTTTGGCGAAAATGGAGAAAGGCTGCCAATCGCTTCCATTTCTGACATGCACAGCGACTTATATGTTGATTCTGTAACCCATGTATATAACCGGCGGTATTATAACACGAAGGCTCAGGGGCCTGACAAATTCTGTGCTCTGGCGGTCCTCAATGTGGATAATTTTGGTGACATCAACCATCGGTACGGGCGCACGGTGGGCGACCATATCCTGATGTGCATTGCGGAGTTGATCAACAAAGAAGTTCCAAAGCCAGACGTATTGGTGCGGTACCACGGCGCTGAATTCGTGATGATGTTCACATCCATTGCCCGAGATGCACTGGAGACAAAGCTGAACAAGATATGCGGCGACATCTACTCGCTTTCCATTGATGGCATCGAGGATGGACAGCATATCACTGCCAGCGTCGGCGGCGCATTCGGCCCGGACATTCCGGCAGAGCTTTTGAAAAAAGCAGATGAAATGTTATGTAAGGCCAAGATAAACCGGGGAACGATTGAAATATGGGGCTAGGAAACCATTGAATGAATTTCTAGGATCAGAGGAATGCAGTGAATATGGAAAGACGGGCGGTATCTGTCTCTGCGCCGCCCGTATTCTTGCTAAAATTTTTTCTTTTCCATATTCCTACATCCGTTTAGATATATGGGTAAGGTTATCCCGTGACAGCCTGTCACTAAATCCTGCCTGTTCAAGCCGTCCACCAGAGCATAGTTAATGCCGTTCTCTGTGATTCTTTCCTCCAGTTTTTCTATTATCGTTCCCTCCTGTGGCGGAAGGCTCGTCACTGACCAGTTCAATCACATCCATAATGCCACAATCCAGTGTTTCGCAGATTCGTGCCAGCGTTTCCATGCTGATGTGTTTCCCTTCTTTGCCCATATTGGCTATCATATTTGTGGTCAGGCCAGCGGCAAGCCTTAAATCCTCTTTCCTCATGTTGCGCTCTATCAGCGTGTGCCAGAGCGGTTTATAGCTGATGTGCATTTTTCTCCCTGCCTTTCTGCCCCGGATGGGCGCCTGCCCCCATTATATCAGGTTTCTTGCTAACTCACAAATATTTCTTGACGGCTCGCCGGTTCCGTCTGGATTGTGCTTTTCCTTTCCTCTTTTGATTACCTCTAATTAGCCATGACCTGTTTCATGCCCTGACTTTTGGAGCCCGGATTGTCCGAGCCGTAGCCTTCGAGCAAATTCACCACGCCCCACACGCCAAGGCCAGCGCCCAGCGCCACAACAAGGGTCTGTAAGGTACTAATCGCAGAAGTGAAAAAAGCCATATATGCCTCCATTTCTCCGGGGACAGGGCCCCGGCCATGAAAAAGGCCGCCATCACTGGCGGCGGGTTTCCGCTTCGGGACACTTTGTCCCAAAGTCCATCTATATTAAAAAGCGTCCGGGTCGTCGATGTCGTCACAGTTGAGGATGTCCTCGTCCTCTTGTGTGAGCGCATCGTCCGGCGCGTCCACTTCGTACACCTCGCAAATCTCCTCCGGCTTTGGCCGCCTGCGGCGGTTGATGAGCCGGTCAAGATCAAAGGCGTTTCGTTTGTCCGCTTCGGCGGTAAACTTGAAATTGGGGTGTTGCTTCAAATCGTATTTGCGGGAGAAGAACGGGGGCAGGCCCCGCAACTGCAAAATGCACTTGTCCCCCGGCATGGTGGCAAGCTCGGCGGGGGTCATAAGCTCCCGGCCCAGCCGCTGGGTGTTCTGATTGTAGCTTTCCGACTGCCCGCGGGAGCGGCCCTCCGTCTGCATGGAGATGGTGGCCTTGCCCAGCCAGTTCTCGGAAATTTCCTTGATTGTGCTGGACTCCCGCCCGCCGAGGAAGATCACGCTGTCCATGTTGCCGATGATCGTCTCGGCGTTGTCCTTGTAAATCGCCTTGCACTGCGCGTACTGCTGGTAGAACAGGCACAGGCTCACCTCGCGGGAGCGGATGACCGCCACCAGCTTTTCAAGCTGGGGGACTTGCCCCGTGTTCGCCGCCTCGTCCCAAAGCACCCGCACATGATGGGGCAGGCGGCCCCCGTGGACGTTATCCGCCCTCTCGCACAGAAGATTGAACATCTGCGAAAAGGCAAGCGCCACCAGAAAATTGTAAGTGCTGTCCGTATCGGAAATCACGAAAAAAGTTGCCGTGCGCCTGTCGCCCATGCGGTCAAGCTCCAGCTCGTCATAGCTCATGATCTCCCGGAGCTGGGGGATGTCAAATGGCGCAAGACGGGCCCCGCAGCTTATAAGGATCGAGCGGGCGGTTTTGCCGCTACTTAACTTATACTTTTTATATTGCTTTACGGCAAAACAGTCCGGCTTGCGCTTTTCCAGCCCCTTGAACATATAGTCCACCGCGTTCATAAAATCGTCATCGTCCTCTTTGACCTCCATGCCAGAAATCATGTCCACCAGCGTATTCATGTTGCGATCCTCCTCCGGCCCCTCGAAAATGATATAGGCAATCAGGGCACAGTAAAGGAGCGTCTCCGCTTTTGTCCAGAATGGGTCGCCCTCCTTGCCCTCGCCTTTGGTATTGGAAATCAGGGCGTTGACAAATTTCAGGATGTCGGCCTCGTTGCGGATGTACGCCAGCGGGTTATAGTGCATGGACTTTGAAAAGTCGATGGAGTTGAACACCTTGATCTTGTAATTCTGCGGCTTGCGTTGCAGGAAAGAGCCCACCTGAGACAAGACGCCGCCCTTTGGGTCTACCACGCAATAGCTGGAATGAGCCTGGAGCAGTTGGGGAGTAAGCCAAAATCTTGTTTTGCCCGATCCGCTGGAACCGATGATACAGCAATTCAGATTGCGGGCGTTGGCCGGGATTTTTGGCCGGGTGTTCATGGTGAGATATTCCGTCCCCGTCAGAATGACGTTGTTGGAGAAAGCCGGATCGACAAAGGGCTTGATGTCCTTTTCCGTGCCCCAACGGGCGCTCCCATACTCGGCATCCCGCCGAAATTTTTTTGCGTTCTTGCTTTTTACATAGATCAGGAGCCGGAACGCCACGGCCCCCGCGATCCCAATCAGCCAGTCCTGCGGGTGCAGGCCCGGCGCGAAGTCCGCAAAGGCCGGGCCGATGGTCTGCCCCAGCCCCATGAGCTTGTGGGGGAGGTCGGCCCCCGCCGCCAGCCGGTAGGCCGTGCCCAGCTTCAGGCAGGCCCACAGAATGAACAGATAGGGGATATTCGGCAGTACATATTTTCGGATTTTATCTGTCCTCATGCGCGGCCTCCTTTGCGCGTTCCTTTTTGCGGGACGGCTGGCGGGAGAGCGCATCGGCGGCCCGTTTGAGCTGTTCCCGGATCGGGACGCGGCTGGACTTGGACTTTTCCAGCACCCGCCGGGAGTATTCCGAAAAACAGGCGGTAATGGCATCGGCCTGCCCGGACTTGAAAAACAGCAGGTATTTGTCCGGCCCGGTCTTGTAAAAGGCGTAGTCCACATTCCACTTCCGGGCCACCCGGTCAAACTGCTCGGGGGCTCCGGCGAGCTCGATGCTATTCGTGGCCGCGCCGTGGGCCATGAGCTTTTTCACGCTCTGCCGCCCGTGCGGGGTCTGCTTCGCCCGGTGCCGTTTGGCAATCTGGCGGCCCACCGCCCGCAGGATATACGCCAGTCCCCGCGCCGTCAGCCTGCTGGCCTTTACGGTCAGGGCGATAGTACGCCGGGAAACATCTTCATCAATCAATAAAACCGCCTCCTTTCGTCACGGCACCTCGGGACAATTTGTCTCGAAGCGGCTATCTGTCCTCCCGGCCCAGTTCCGGGCGGGCGCGGTCAGCGGCCAAAGACGAGCGGTCAATCACTTCCTTGTACGCCGCCATCTGCTCCCGGATCGTAAGCTGGGGCAGAGCAAATACCCGGTGTTCCGGGGGAATGTCCTCGATGCCGTGGTAGTGCTCTACAAAATGCCCATCGGTCTGCACCACATAGCCGCCGTGGGCGAAATGGCCGCCCTCGTTGATGGATGCGTCCCGCCCGTATGCCTCGTAGTCGAGATAGTCCTTCAGTTCAGCCGGGATCGACAAGTCCTCCGTGTAGTAGCGGCCCAAATCCTCCTCGCCATCAATCTCCGGGTAAAATTCGTAGCAGTCCAGATTTTGAACAAGGTTAATCAAATCCGCCACACTGGAGGCATATTCCCCCGTGTCAATAACGGCCTCGAATTTTTTGAGTTCGCCCTGGTCGAGCTCTGAGAGCAGGCAGGCTAGATGGTTCAGCTCGTCAAGGTTTTCATACTCGCCCAAATGCTCATGGAGCCCCAGCACATCGCCGTCAAAGCTGGTGATGAAAAATTCCTCGTAGCATATGCCGTCCACGCCGATGTCCTTTAAGAGCGCCTGCACCGCCTGGGCGCTGGTGGGAAATTTTAGCGTCTCCCCCACCAGCTCGCCCTCGTTGTATTTCCCAAGGTTGGTGATGTAGGCTTCAAACAGGGACGGCATATCAGCGCCGCCCCTGTCCCTTAACGGTCAGGATGCCTTCCAAGGTGGTGGCGGTAATGCCCAGCCGCTGGGCCACGGCGATGTCATTTTTCATGGCTTCGGTGATGGTATGGCCGCATACCACCAGCACATGGGAGCGCCGGAGCAGGTCGCGGCTCATGTCAATGCCGCTCTTGTGCTCCTCCGGCACCGCGTCATTGAGGATCAGGGGCAAATACAGCGCCGGACAGATCGGGGAAAATCCCGCGTCATACACAGCGCGGCAGTACCGGGCCGCCTGTTCCGCGTTTTCACTGTCGCCGCCGTACCATGCGGCGGTAATATATGCAAGGGGTCGTTTCATCTTTGATACCTCCGATATTTATAATGTAGGGTCAGCCCTATCCCCCCGCCCTTTCCCATTCATGGGAAAGGGGGCGGTTCTGGAGGATATATCCCCCGCCGCGCCGGGAAGGGTAGCACAGCCGGGGCCGCCCGTCAAGGGTAAACCGCCGCAAGCGGCGGCGCGTTCCGCGCCCTTGACGGCCGACTCCCGCCTGCGCCGTGGGGTGAACGGCGACGGGGGATATAAACCACCCGAGCCATGTTAAAAGAGCAAAGAAAAAACCTCGGGACAAATTGTCTCGGGGTTACTTTTCGATGGCCGCCTTTTTTTCCGGCGCGGTGCGCTCCGGCGGCTGTTTGGCCTTCCAATCGTCCAGCAGGGCCATGATCTGTTCCTTCATCTGGCCGGGCAGAACCTCCTTGCCGAAATACTTTTCCAGTTCAGCAGTAGAAATAATCACGCCGCGATCCTCCTTTTTCTTTTCACTCAAAATACCGTCAATCACATCCCCGGTGAGCTTGCCCTCCTTGTCCAGTTCACGCATTTTCTTCGCCTGAGCCAGAGAGGGGGAGGACTGCTCCCCGTCAATGGAAACGGCGATCAGCCTCTGGTTTTTCGGTTTGATGTAGGAAATCTCCACGGCGGGCATAAAGCCCAATTTCTTTTCGTCCGCCATGTTCAGGAGCTCGGGCACAAGGGAATTGAGCCGGATATACCGCATGACTTTTTTGTAGTTCATGCCGTGCTCCGCGCCCACGATCTCAACCGAACGTTTCCCCACGTCCCCGGCGGCTACCCCATCCAAGCGCCCGCCCTGGTGCTTGATGGCCTCCACCTCCAGATCAAGCAGTTTCGCCAGTTCGCTGGGGAGCGGGTCGCCGCGCTGTTTGTTGCTATTACGCATCTCCCGGACAGCCTCAATGTCCGTCATATCGCGGACAATACAGGGCATTTCCTCCAACCCGGCCAGCTCACTACCACGCTGGCGGCGGTGGCCTGCGACAATCTCGTAGCCGTTGCCGTCCTTTTCCGGGCGGACGGTGGCGGGGGTCATAACGCCGTGTTCCTTAATTGTCCCTACCAGCTCCGTCATTCGGTCATCGTCCTTCACCTGAAACGGATGGGCCCGGAACGTATGAAACGCATGGAGCTCGGACAATTTCAGATAGACAATTTTCTGATCCTCAACGGGACGGGGCGGGGCCTTGGGCTCCTCTCGGGCCGGTTCCGGCGCAGGGGCCTTCGGCTCCGCTTTTACCGGGGCGGCCTTTTTACCTCGGGACACTTTGTCTCGTTGTGACGGCGGGGCTTCGCCGGGGGCCGCCTTATCAGCCTTGGCCGGGCGGCCCTTGCGGGGCTTCGCCGTATCAGACGCTCCCTGTTCCGCCTTTTCCTCCTTCGGGGGACGGCCACGGCGCGGCTTTTTCTGCTCCGCTTCAAGCTCCGCCGAAGTTTTCTCCCACGGTTCCCGGTCATCCGGCGCGGCCCCCTTGTCGGGCGGCTTAGGGACGGAGGGCCCATCGGCGGGAGTTTCGGCCTCCGGCGCGGGCGCTTCCTCATGTTCCACAGCGTCACGCGCCGCCGCCCGCTTTTCAGCCATGAGCTCGTTGATCTTTTCAAAATCAACCACCACGTCACCGGGCTCCGGCTGGGCCGGGCCGTCACCCATACCCGGAATTACGCCCTGTTCAGCGGCCTGCTCCGGGACAGGCGGCCCGCCGGGGGACTCCGGCGCAGGGGACTCGGGGACAACGGGCCTCTCCGGGCCCGTGCCCTTTTTTTCATCTGCCATTTGCTAACCTCCTTCTTGTAAAGTTGCACAATTTTTGAACTTAATTTTCTGTAATTATTTTTTGCCTCCCTCCGAGCTTTTCACGCAAAAAGGCCGCCCGTTGTCTCAGCCGGGCGGCCTTTTGCGTAATGTGATAGCTCATATTTTATTTTTTCGGTGTTGCAGGCCCCGAAAAGCCTTGTATTTGCAGTGTTCCTATTAGGAGCTAATCATACTATATATGTTGGTAAAAGAGATGGTAGTGACTACAAGGACAAGCTTTGTGTGGCAATTGGTAATGCAGAACTGAAGCTCAATAATTTCAGGGCTGCGCTTGACCGCAGACCGAATCGCAGTTACCAGCGGTATCGGAATCTTTCAAAAATACTGGATGCCGCAATTGAACAAAAAGTGGATCTTCTTGTTTTGCCGGAAAACTATCTTCCTATGGAATGGCTTCCAACTGTTTCAAGATTCTGCGCCAATAACCAGATTGGTCTAATAACAGGTATTGAGCATGTACTGTTTGAAGGTGAGGATCCGTTCGTCTACAATCTCACGGCCGTTATCTTGCCCTACGAACATCATGAGCAGAAATTTGCACATGTTTTTTATCATAGCAAGACCAAATTCTCGCCAGAAGAGAGACGGCAAATTGAGGGGCATCACTGTACCTGCCAGGAAGGCTCCGACTATCAACTGTTTTGTTGGCATGGGATTTGGTTTCCGGTATATTGCTGCTTTGAATTGGCGTCTATTCAGGACCGCGCTTTGTTCCGCTCTTATGCCGATATGGTCGTTGCAGTGGAATGGAACACCGACATCCCTTACTTTAGCAGTATCATGGAATCCATGTGCCGTGATTTGCATTGTTATTGTATTCAGGCAAATTCCTCCGGTCCAGGAGACAGCCGAATTCTGCAGCCCACCAAGAGTGAGCTGCGGGATGTTATAAAAACAAAAGGCGGAAAGAATCCTTGCATTTTAGCCGCGGATATTGATATCAGCGCCTTGCGCGAGTTTCAGATGCTTGATTATTCACTGCAAAAGGATATGGGAGCTTTTAAACCCACTCCCCCGGATTTTAATCTCAAGGTGCTTGAAATGAAACGAAACAGGACATTATTTGAATGGATCATGGAGACATACGATTGACTTTTATGTCTATAGCCCTTTGCTGATGACACAGCACTCCAACTAAGAGCTTTTTCCAGAAATCAACCGGAAAACTGTTTCCCTGTTGGAGTGCCGTTTTTTCTCCGCCCGATATGCGATAAGTCAATATCAGCATTTTATACGAAGGTGCTGCCAATGATAAGATACAATAAATTGCGCAAATTGAATAGAGGATAAAAAGAGACATGGTTTGCAGAACTC
>ENA-UOJP01001347-UOJP01001347.1-human-gut-metagenome-genome-assembly--contig:-C102-NODE-1347-length-30643-cov-6.993233_pt1 | contig 30643 bp, 20 predicted proteins | sample MGYA00242353_ERZ723900 | MGnify/ENA metagenome assembly ERZ723900
TACAGCCATGTACAGCGCCGGTCTTCTTTCCTCTGTGCTGACCCTCAACCGCTGGGAGCCTGCCTATACCGGCTGGCCCGATGAATATGGCACCTTTTTCCTGATTCTCCTTTTTTCAGGCTTCATGCTGAAGCTGCATTTCATGATGGCTGCACAAAACCTTCAGCTGACAGAGCATCTGCAGGATATGGTTGAAGAACGGACGAAGGAAGTAACCCTGCTGCTCTCAGAACGTCAAAAAATCCTGTCGGAATTCCTCCATGATCTGAAATCTCCCATAGCCTGTATTTCCGCCTATCTGCAGCTGGTAAAGGAGAATGATATCCATGTGGACGATAAAACCCAGGAAAAAATAGATATGATAGAAAAGAATTATGAAGAGCTTTCCGTACAAATTCGTTCCATCCAGGATTTTAACGCAGGGATTTCTCCTGTGTCCCGCCGGGAAAAATTCGACCTTCGGCAGCTGGCGGAAACCTACTATCTCAGAAACAGGCAGGATGTGGAGGTCTTCGGCCCCCTGTTTCTTCTTTCTCTCCCGCCTTTCCCCTGCCCGATGCAGGGGAATCCTGAATCCATCGCCAGAGCCATCGAAAATATGGTATTCAACTCTATGGATTTCACACCGCCCGAGGGAAAAATCGTGCTGTCCCTTTCCATGGAAAATGGGAATTATCTGTTATCCGTCAGTGATACCGGATGCGGCATTGACGAGGATACTCTTCCCCATATTTTTGAACGCTCCTTCAGCACAAGAAAGGAGGAGGGAGGCAACGGTCTGGGGCTTTTCCTTGTAAAAACTATCGCTCAGGAGCATCAGGGAAATGTCTCCGCCGAATCTGTCCCGGGAGAAGGGTGCCGGATTACTCTTACGCTTCCTGCTTCAGAATAACCGTTTTCCTTATTCTACTAAATTATTCCTGTCATGTCACCAGCAAATCTACATATGCAGCTTAAAGCGGCTGATTTTGCTTTTTAAGAGCTGAGATTCTCCGTAGAGTTCTTCAGATGCGGCGGCCGACTCCTCTGCCGTGGCTGAGTTAGTCTGCACGATATCGGATATCTGTCCGATTCCTATGGAGACCATTTCCGTCGCTTCCGCCTGCTTTTGAGTAGCCTCCGCAATCTGATTTATTTTAGATACCATATCATCGGTGCCGCCAACTATATTCATGAGTGAGGCGGCCGTTTCTTCCGCTAATTTCGTTCCATGGGCAACCGCGGCGAGGGTCTGCTCAATCAGCGCCTCCGTGCTTTTGGAGGCAGCGGAGGACTTACCGGCCAGGCCGCGCACTTCCTGGGCCACTACGGAAAATCCCTTGCTCTCTGCACCCACCCGGGCCGCCTCCACCGCGGCGTTGAGCGCCAAAATATTAGTCTGGGATGCGATATCATTAATCGTCTTGATGATCTTTCGGATTTGCGTGGAACAGGAATTGATTTCCCCCATCGCTGCCTTCATCTCCTGCATCTGCTGATTACAGGCGAGAATATTGGTACCCATTTCACCTGCCGCCGCTTTCACCGCCTGCGAGGTTTCCGCATTCTCATTCACCTGCCGGGATATTTCCGCCATTGTCGAAGCCAGTTCTTCCACTGAGCCGGCCTGGGCAATGACTCCCTGGGAAAGTACCTGTGCCCCGCCGGCGACCTGATCGGAACCGCTGGCGACCTGGTCAGAAAACGTATTTATTTCCGCCATTGTTTCATTCAGGGAATCGATCACAATAAAAAGAGCCTCCTGAACAGGCAGAAAATCTCCCTGGAACCCATCACAGCCCGGTATATCAAGGTTCCCGTCGGCCAGCTGCTGCATGGACCGGGAAATCTCATCCATGTAATAGGAAATCTTTTCCGACATCTGCCGCATACTGTTCGAGAGGCTTCCCAATTCATCCTTTGAGCGGTATGTAACATCGACTTTCAAATGCCCCTGCTCCATCTGCCTGGCCGCAGTCTCCAGCTCCTTAATCGGCCTGGTAATGCTGCGGGTAATATAAATGCCGAAAAGGACGCTTATAAGTACGCTGGCTGTCCCCAACACGGACAGCATCACAATGAATTCCATCTGTTCAGAGCGCAGGCTGACAATCAGCTCATCCGCCTTCCTGTCCGCAGTATCGATGAGTTCATCCAGCTCTGCCTGTGCCTTATGGATGGTTTTAATATTGTTCGCCTCCATATAAGCAACGGCTTCCTCTTTCTGATTCTGCAATGCAAGCTCCAGGACGTGTTCGCGCTGCGGCGCAAGTTCATCCAGCGCCGCCCGGAGACGTTCAACAATCGCCTGATCTCCCAGAAAATCCTTCTGTATGATGGGAATCTGCTCCTGAATTTTTCCTGCGTATACCTTAGAATCCTCCAGCGCCCGCTCAGCAATCACCGGGTCAGTGTTGGAAATGGCGCGGAATACGGATTTCTGCATCGCCTCAAAACTGGAATTCACCGTATTCGCGGCATTCAGGACCTTAAAAGGGCCATTATAAAAGGCCTCCACTCTTGCCCTTATGCTTATCAGGTTTCCTATGCTCACAGCAATAATGACGACCAATAAAATCAGCACAAAAGCGTATGAGATAATCAGTTTTTTACTGACCTTCAAATTTTTCATATCTGTCTTTTTTCCTTCCTGTTAGCGGCGAGAACCTTTTCAAACTCCCTGATCGGCATCGGCCTGTAGAAAACAAATCCCTGAATCAGATCGCAGTCCACGGATTTCAGGAACTCCACCTGCTCCTCCCGCTCCACGCCCTCGGCAACCGTGCTGATATGCAGCTGTTTCACCATGTTGATAATATATTTCAAAATAGTCTGCTCCCGTTTCACATCCACACTCACCCGGAAAAACACACCATCAAGCTTAAGCACATCAATCGGAAGGTACTTCAAAAGCCCCAGAGAAGAATATCCCGTGCCGAAATCATCAAGAGAGCATAAAAATCCATTTTCATGCAGCTCTCTGACTATCTGCAGTAAATATTCCTCATGCTCAAACGCCACGGATTCCGTCAGCTCGATTTCCAGCATTTTGTCCGGTATTTCATATTTTTTCTTGATTCCCGCGTACACGGGGATAAAATCCGGGCTGTAGAACTGGATTTTCGACACATTGACAGAAACCGGCACCACAGTCTCTCCCTTTTCCATGCGCTCACGGAACCAGATACATACCTTCTCAAAGACGTATCTGTCCACCTTCCCTATAAAATGGTTCTTTTCCAGCACCGGGATAAAAAACCCCGGTGAAAGCAGCCCTTTCCCGGGGACCTCCCATCTCACCAGCGCCTCCGCAGCTTTTACAGTGCCGTCCTTTACCCCTATTTTGGGCTGCATATAGACCACGAACTCTTCATTATCCAGCCCCTCCTGCATCCTGTCCTTCACCGACATCTCGGCAATCAGCTTCCGTCTGATCTCTTCCCCATAAAACGCATAGCGTTTCCCCGGTTTATTCTTTACCTCCTTCTGGGCAAAATTGGCCCGGTCAACCATCCTTACCGCCTCAGCCTCCTCCACCATATCCTCCGCACAGCAGATCCCCCCCCGCAATTGTCATCAAATGGCGGTTTGATTTGACAAGACTGGAATTTAAGAATTCTTCGTCCACCTGCTCCTGAGTCTTCAGCAGCTCATCACGGCTCTCATAACGGCGCAGAATCACGAACCTGTCCGCCATATCACGTCCCAGCAGCTCCTTATCTCTCAGGCGGCTCATGACAAAATGGGCATAGCCCTTCAGCAGCTCATCCCCATAGGAGTACCCGAATACATCGTTGACATATTTGAAATTCTCGAAATCAACATATAAAACGGCAAATTTTTCATTGGGATTCTGAGCCATGATACGGTTCACCTCTTCATAGAACCTCTCCATATGGTATGCTCCCGTCAGCTCGTCCCGGTATGCCAGCCCCTCCAGCCTTTCATTGGTAACCTTCAGCTGGAAGAATTTACGGATATAAAAATAAACGGCGGCTGCAAACGCAGCGGCGCTGACCAGCGCGGTAACAGAAACCATCCCCGCCGTCTTTTCCGCCATTTCCCTAGAATACTGTTCAATGGAAAAAACCGTATCATTGGCAATTTCAAATAATTTTTCACTGGAAGCCAGCAGGCTGCTGCTGTCGTCTCCCTGTCTCACGCAATCGATCTCTTCCCTTACTGTTTCCCACTGTTCCTTCAGTAAATCCAGATTATTCCGGTATATCTCACTGTCGGCCAAAACCAGGCCGTACCGGCCCTGTCCGGTCAGCAGTTCATTCAGGATCTCCTCCACATAACCAACCAGCTCATCATCCGGATGACCGTTCATTTCCAGCTTCACCACCCGCTGGGAGGCTCCCCTTACAATCCCCACATAATTAATCAGTTTAGAGTAATCACGAATATCTGAAATCCGCCGGATAGAGATTACGCTTATGGCCACAATCAGCCCCAGCAGCAGCGGAGTCAGTATTCTCATTTGTTTTTTCATTGGTGTTCCCCCTGACAAGATTTTTCTCCGGCCTGAGTCATTCCCTCTTCTCCTGTACGCACGGATCGGGCCGAATTAAAACAGCTTCCCCAAGCATATCCTCCTTCTTTATTAGTTCAAAAAATTCTTCCGCACTCATAGGCCTGGCAAAGTAATAACCCTGTCCATAGTCGCAATGGTATTTATACAGTAACTTCAGCTGCTCCTTCGTCTCAATCCCCTCCGCCAGCGAACGTGTCATTGGAAGCTCACGGCAGATCCTCATGGTGTTTTTCATGATAATACGGCTCTTTACATCACTGCTCAGTTTATCCACCAGCGATTTGTCAAACTTAATCTCGCTGAATTCCAGCGTGGCAAGAATAGACAGATTGGAATATTTCGAACCAAAATCGTCCAGTGACACAGAAAAGCCTTCCGCAGCAAACTGGCCCATCAGGTCAATCAGCTGCTGCGGCTCCAATTTACTGATACTTTCTGTCACCTCTATCGTAATCTTATCCGCAGGGACTTCATATTCCCGGCAGATCTCCTTGATCTGCATCACAATATCCGGAGCCATCAGCGTAACACGGGAAAAATTGGAAGAGATATGGGTTTCCATCCCCTGCCTTTTCCATTTCTGCCAATCGGCGCAGACTGTCTGGAACACGAATAAATCCAAATGGCAGATTACACGCCCCCTTTCATAGTGGGGGATAAAGCGATCCGGCAGGATCAGGCTTCCCCGTTTATTCCTTTTTCGTACCAAAGCCTCCGCACCGATAATCCGTCCGGTTTTTAGACAGATCTGCGGCTGATAATAGACCTCGAAGCGGTGGTCGGCAATATCCTCCAGAAGCTCTGTTGCAATACCGGTGCGTGCCCTTCTGTCCCCCTGCAGAATTGCGTGATAATACTGCTGTTTTTCTGCATACATTAAATCATCGGCCTTGAGGATCTCCTCTTCCACAGATACATTGCCTTCCTTCCATGTATGGCCGTTGGAAACGTCATACTCTTTGTTTTTCTGAAAATCCCTGATCAGCTTCTCTGTCAGCACATGGAAGTCCTGCTCCTCTATATCCACACAAAGCACCGTAAACTCATCTCCACCCACCCGGTATGCATCGCATCCAACACGCAGCTTCAGGATATCCGCCACCCTTTTAATCACTCTGTCCCCATATTCATGGCCGTTGCTGTCGTTGATTTTCTTCATTCCGTTGATATCAATGTAGATAACACCCAATGATCGCAGGGTTTGGTTAGAAAGCCTGTCCAGCATTTTTATGTAGCAGTTCCGGTTCTGCAGGCCGGTGAGCAAATCCGTATAGCTGAATAACTCCAAATCCTGGATTAGCCTGCGCCGTTCCATCTCCTCCAGCACGAAGCTGCATACGCTGCGGAGCAAGGATAAGTCCTCTGTACTTTCCACAGGATTGTCGACACCAAGGAAACCAATAATCCGGCCGTTTTTCTTAAGTGGGGCGGCGGCAAGGCTTTTAATTCCCTGCGCTTTTAAAATACGGTAATCAGGTGAATCAATGACCAGATCCTTGTCCAGTGAAGAAATAAAAAATTCTCCGTCCAGTTCGAATTTATGGTTCCAATCCCTTATGTATTCTATTGGAATTTCCTGCAGTACCCCTATTTGATGCGGGACATCGGAACTACACCACTCAAAGGTGTTTTTTATGTGTTTTGTATTATATTCAAAGATATATGCCCGGTCAGCCGCATAAAAATGGCCGATAATCTCCAGGAAACGGTTCACTGCCGCATTAACGTCCGCTTCACCGGAAAGTGTCTGAATGCACTCCACCAGGGTTTCCTCCATGGTAAGACGGTTGGAAACGCGGTCGAATTTTTCTTTCTGGGCTGTGACATCGCGCGCAATTTCGAGCCGGCAGTTCTTCCCCTCGAACATAACCAGGATATCTGTAATATCAAACCACATCTGAAGCTTCCTATTATAATGCTCCCATTGATATGGCCTGCCAGGTTTCAATTTGCTGTTTGTACAGAAGGGGCAGACATCGTCCAGGCCCTGAATCAACTCGTAACATTTTTTCCCGTAGGTGTCCCGCACATCCTCAAACCCGTACAGGGTGGCTGCTGCCTGAGTCATATACAGTATTTCATTGGTGGCCGTATCCGTAGCATACGCCACCAGTTTCTGCTGGTTAATCATAAATCGTTCAAAAAAAGCTTCTCTCACAGTATACCTCCCAAATATCATCCCTCTGCCTCTGCCCGCTGTATGGATTCCCATATTAACTTTCTGCAGAGGTTAGATATTTTTCGATTTCCAGGGCAAGGGTGTCAAAACTCAAAGGCTTGGCCATATGGCCGTTCATTCCCGCATTCTCCGCATTACGGATATCCTCAACAAAAGCATCGGCCGTCATGGCAATAATCGGTATCGTCATGGCATCCGCACGGTTAAGCGACCTTATTTCCCGGGCCGCCTCATATCCATTCATCACCGGCATCTGAATATCCATTAATATCAGAGAATAGTAGCCGGGGGCGCTCGCCTGAAAGAGCCGGAGCGCTTCCTCGCCGTTTACCGCCGTATCCAGCCTGGCACCAAAATTGCCCAGCAGTTCCGCGGCAATTTCCCGGTTCAGTTCATTATCCTCTGCAAGCAGGAAGACTTTATCATGGAAATCATAGGTCACAGCTTTATGACCCGATGTTTCTTCGCCTTTCAGGTATTTAAGCATACAAGCTCTGAAGGTGGAGCGGAAAAATGGTTTTTCTATATATCCGGCAATGCCGCCAGCCACCCCGTCCTTGATTTCACTCCAATCATAAGCGGATATGATCAACAGCGGCGGTTCCCCGGCAGTTTCTCTCCGGATCTGCTCCAATACCTCCTCAGCATCCGGCCGGAGCATTTCCCAATCCATAATTATCATACGGCAGCTTTCCCCGGCCTGATACCGGTCACGGATATAAGCCACTGCCTCACCGACGCTTTCCGCACAGTAAGCCTCCGTTCCGAGACTCTCCAGGGCCTGCCGCCCTTCCGTCAGGACAACCGGGTCTGTATCCACAAGCAGAATTCTTCCGGCATCATCAATGTTCCCGTCTGCAGGCGCCGGGATGGGACGTATGGGCAATGTCACACAAAATGCGGAGCCCTGTCCCGGTTCGCTGTCCAGTCTGATATCACCTCCCATCAGCTCAGTGAGCCGTTTGACTATGGCAAGGCCAAGGCCGCTGCCTTCAATCCGGTCTGTACGGCTGTCACGTTCCCGGGTAAATGTCTCAAACAGATGCTCCTGAAAGTCTTTCTTTATGCCCGGGCCGGTATCTGCTATTGTAAACGAAAGCCCGGAGTCTCCCTGCAGCTGCTCCACCTCAAAGATAATCTGTCCCTTTTCCGGTGTAAATTTGGAGGCATTGGACAAAAGATTCAGCAGTATCTGGCGCAGGCGCAGCTCGTCGCTGTAAAAATGCTCCTGACTGACATTGCGCAGATGTACCTTGAATATCTGCTGCTTTGTTCTGACATTGGGAAGCGTAATCATGATAATCTCCCGGATTAACTCCGGCAGCGAAAGAGAGGACTCATGAATGGAAACCTTTCCGCTTTCTATCTGTGACATATCCAGCACGTCATTAATCAGGCCCAGAAGGTGGTTGCTGGAGAGACGGATTTTCTGCAGGCAGTCCCTTACACGTTCCGGTTCCCGGATGTGGGCATCTGCAATTTCCGTCATCCCTGCAATCGCGTTCATGGGCGTACGGATATCATGACTCATCCGGGAGAGGAAATCCGACTTGGCCGCATTCGCCAGCTTGGCAGCCTCCAGCGCCGTATTGAGCATCTCCGTCCGTTCCTCCAGCTGATGCTGGAGCTTTCTGAGCTCGGTAATATCGGTAATGTCAATATACACCACCAGATAAACCGGATCGTCGGCAATGGAATCAATACATGTGCCGTGGAGCTGAAGCCAGCAGTCCCTGCCATATTTATCCTTGACACGGATGGATTCGTCCAGCTCCAGAGCTTCTCTCCTCCGTAATTCCGGAAGCCTGTCTTCAATGAGCCTGCGGCTCTCAGGCTGTAAAACCCTCATGAAATCAGCGTCGGTCAGATTGTCAAGATCCACATCAAAAAAATCCTTTATACGGCTGCTTGCATCAATCATCATGATCCGGTCCGGAAGAATCCGGTACTTAACAATAAATCCGGGGACATGCTCATAAGCCACGCTTTTATCGCGCTGGGCCTGCAGCAGTTCGGTGACGTCAATCATGGTGGTGTAAGCCAGCTGTTTTCCGTCCTGATATTCATTGGTAAAGAAACCCACCAGCTTCACCCACCGCGAGGAACCGTCCGGGAGCTTCATCGGAAGGTATGCCCCGAAGCTGTCCTCTCCCGCCGCGCACATGTTATCTATTTTATTGCAGAGAATATCCCATGTTTCCGGATTGTCCATGAAATATTCATCACAATGATTATGGAATCGTTCCTCATATTCAGGCTTGGGATACCCGATAAGCTGATAATAAAAATCATTGGCCCAGACCACAGTGAAATGCTCGTCCACCTTGTGCTTGCTGACGCTGACCTTCATTGCCTGCATCATCATTTCCAATTCATTCCTGGTTTGTACAAGCTCTGTCACATCTGTCATAACCGTATAAGAGGTACGGTAGCCGTCTACATACTGATCTGTAAAAAAGCTGACGAGCTTTACCCAATAACTGGAACCATCCTCATATTTCATGGGGACAATCAGTTCATATTTATCGCCTCCCTGCTCCAGTACAGAAGTGACCTTTTGGGTAAGCAATTCCCAGCCTTCCGGGTTATTGCCGTAATATTCATCCGCATGATTATGAAAAAGAGCCTCATACTTAGGCTTGGGGTAGCCTATTAATTTGTAGTAAAATTCATTGGCCCAGATACAGGTATAATGCTCATCCACCAGATGTGAGCTGACATTGACATTGAGTGCGCTCATGAGCATTTCCTGTTCACGCGTCATCGTTTCATAATTTTGCTGCGCACGCATCTGCTCTTTCTGCGCCTGCATCATATCCGTCACATCAATCATAGTGGTATAGGCAACTCTGTATCCGCCGATATATTCATCCGTAAAGACAGCCTGCAGCTTGATCCAGAATTTGGAGCCATCCGGATAGACCATCGGCAGATAAACAGAATATCCCTTTTCGCCTTTTGCCAGACTGGATTCTATCTTTTCCGTAAGCAGCTTCCACCCTTCCGGATTCGTTTCAAAATATCTGTCACATTGGTTTTGGAATCGCGTTTCATACGCAGCCTTTGTGTAGCCAATCAGCTCATAATAATAGCTGTTGGCCCAGATGCATGTAAGATGCTCATCTATAAGGTGCTTGCTGACACTGGCTCCTAAAACCCCCATCAGCATGCTGTATTCGTTATTCAGTTGGTCATAGCTTAAATTGATTTCCACCTGGCTTTCCTCCGTTGTATCAATCAGCGTAAATTATTATTCCTGAACCAGTACACTTCTGTTGCGGCCATTCCATTCAGCCTGATAGAGTGCATCATCCGCCTCATGGCCATATGTATCATTGACGTTCCAGAACCCGTCCAAATCAGGGAGCCCCACAGGGAGAATCAGACGGCGGCCCTCCCATACCGCTTCCTCCTATGTTTGGGAATAAAAACTTCCGCAAACATACTATAAAACTGCTCATTATTTAATTTATTATGCTCATTTAGTATTTTTTAATTATAAGCTAAGTTCAAAAACAATACAAGAAAATAGTACCCATAATGGTTTTAAAATGATAAAATTAAAGCAGCGCTGTCTTGGGGAGGATGAAAAATTTGGATCAAATAAAATTATATAATGTTGCTTATAAATATCTGTTTAACTGTATTCATTTCGGCTTGTATCCCACAGGCTCCAGCCTTCCTACAATACCGGAGCTATGCAGGGCCTTTAATGTGTCAGGCTCCACAATCCACAGTGCCCTGAGGCGTCTGCAAGAAGATAATTATATCTCCCTGAGCCAGGGACGGAGTGCGATTGTCACTTATGATATCACTGAGGAGGAGTGTCAGAAGAAATACAGGCTTTACAGTTATGCCGCAAAAGATGCGCTTCTGGATCTGTGCGGCACAATGCTGCTGATTTGGCCGGAGGTCATGCTGCAGGGCCTGAAATTATGCGGGGATGATGATTTAAAAAAGCTCACTGAAATCTATGGCCGGATGTCGCCTTATACCGAATATCCGTACTACGAATTTTTTCTTCATATCCTGAAAGTCCTGGGAAACCCTCTGTTTGTCAACCTGTATCAGAGCACCATTTTCTTTGGGCACCCTTCGATTATGCATTTGGGGGATAAGGCATACGTCTATGGCTATATGACTTATTTAAAAAGGGCCACCGCACAGATACTTTCCCTGTGTAAGGCATCCGATTACGGTCCGTTGAAAGCTCTGCTGATCAGCCTTTACCAAAAACAGATTGAGGAGATACGCCTGTATCACCATTCGCTGCCTGTGCCCGATTGTCCGGTTGAACCAATTTCCTATGAGTGGAATTATTTTTCGGAACGCCCGCTGGTCAATTTTAATCTGGCAATGAAGCTTCTCCGGAAAATCTATTCTTCCTACGGGAACCAGGAGTTTCTTCCATCGTACGGGACCCTGGCCAAACAGTATTCCATGCCGTTAATTACCGTGCGCCGCGCCGTGAAAATACTCAGTGATCTTGGAATTGTGGAGGCTATACCCGGAAAAGGGACCCGGGTGCTGGTAGGTTTGGATAACCCGGCGCCGCTTTCCAAATTCACTTCCCCCAATTTAAAAAAAGCGCTGCTTCAGTATCTGCAGAGCATGCAGATCATCCTGATCATCTGCAAAGACGTAGCCCTGTCCGTTTTTCCCGGGCTGCCCGACCGTTCCATTCAGGAAACGATATCCTGGCTGCAGAGTATTCAAATTTCAGGGGACTATTACATGACCTTCGGCGTCTGCTTCGGCCTGCTGAACGAGAAGGCACAGTCGCCTGCCTTAAGGCAGATACTGGGTGGGCTGATGTACTTTCAGTATCTGGGATATCCTCTGAATGATATGAAGCCCTATGCTTTCCGATTTGATTCCCGGTCAACCTCCATGCTGCTGAAAAGCCTGGAAGAAAAGGATGCGGGGCTGTTTGCGTCACAGCTGCAGTGCCTGGCCCTTGATATATTTAAGGCCGGAAAAGAAAAGCTCATCACCGGCGGTATCCGCGAGGCCGAATCCATTATGCTGCCGTTTTTTGATTAAGGGGCTGTCCCCGCTATTCATTCCTGCATCAAAACCAAGGAGGTACTCTCTTGAATTCCTTTACCTTTCTCTTCCAATATATAAAGCGGCATAAATACCAGTACACAGCCGGTATTATCACCCTCTTTGTGGTGGACTTCGCCAATCTTTTCATTCCCAGGCTTACCGGAACGATCACAGACGGGCTCACCGCCCATTCACTGGACTGGAATGGCATCAGGCTGTGCCTTCTGGCCATTTTCGGACTGGGCCTGACGCTGGCGCTGGGACGGTTTCTCTGGCGTTTTTTCCTGTTCGGGGCATCCCGTTCCATTGAAAAAGAGCTTCGCAACGATATGTTCCGCCATCTGGAAAAAATGAGCGTGGAATATTATAACGAACATAAAACCGGGGATCTGATGACCCGCTTCACAAGTGATCTGAATGCGATCCGGATGGCAATCGGCCCCGCTGTCATCTGTGTGTTCGATGCCAGTGTCATGACAATAATGGTCATATGCCAGATGATGTACTATGTCAATATCCGTCTTACGCTTTTGGCAATCATCCCCATGCTGCTCATCTGCGCCGGGGAAATTTACTATGGCAAAATCATGCACGCCAGGTTCCGGGAGCGCCAGGAGGCCGTTTCCGATCTGACGGACTTTGTGCAGGAAAGCTTTTCCGGCGTCCGCGTCATCAAGGCCTTTGTAAGAGAACGCTCCCAGATGCGCGCCTTTGCCCGGGCAAACCGGCACACCATGGATAAAAACCTGAACGTGGTACGCCTGCAGGCCGTGGTCATGCCGCTTCTTGACGTCATCATCGGACTGAGCAGCCTCATCACACTTGTCTATGGCGGCTATCTGGCTCTCGTGGGAGAAATAACCCTGGGCCGTTTTGTAGCCTTCAACCAGTATATCAATATGCTGGTCTGGCCCATGCTGGCCTGCGGGGACGCCATCAACATGTTCTCCCAGGGCTCCGCTTCCACCCGCCGTATCCGGGAAATCTTCGATGAGAAGCCGGAAATATATGACCGGAAGGATGTGCAGCCGCCGGATGAGATACGGGGGGATATCACCTTTTCCCACCTGACCTTTATCCACCGCGGGCACAGCGAGCCCACTCTGAAGGATATCAATCTGGAGATCCCTGCAGGCACCACCCTTGCCATTATCGGCCGCACCGGTAACGGCAAGTCAACGCTGGTCAACCTGCTTCTCCGCCTTTACAATACCAAGCCCGGCATGATCCTCATTGACGGGCGGGATATCAATACCATCCCGCTGAAGGCCCTCCGGGAAAATATCGCCTACGTGCCCCAGGACAATTTTCTTTTTTCCGATACCCTGAAGGCCAATATCGCCTTCGGCGCCGGAGAGGAAGACATGGATGCCATAACCTGCGCCACCTCAGTGGCCTGTATCCATGAAAACATCGTTTCCTTCCCCGACGGCTATGAAACCATTGTGGGTGAACGGGGCGTAACCCTTTCCGGCGGGCAGAAGCAGCGCAGCTCCATCGCACGGGCGCTGATGAAAGATTCGCCCATCCTTATACTGGACGACTCGCTTTCCGCCGTGGATACGGACACGGAGGAACGTATCCTTAAGAATCTGAAAGAAAACCGCAGGGGGAAAACGACCCTGCTCATCGCCCACCGGATATCCACCATCCAGAACGCGGATGTTATTATGGTGCTGGAGGACGGGGAGGCAAAGGAAATCGGGAATCACGAAAGCCTGATGGCACAGAACGGCATTTACCGGGATATGTTCGAAAAGCAGCAGCTGGAAGCTGCCATGGGGGAAGAACAGGCCGTCTGGAAGAACGGCGCAGATGATACAGAAAGAGGGGGAATGAACGGATGAAGCGACTGCTTGCTTACCTGAAACCGCATAAATGGACCATGGCGGCGGCCACACTCCTGGTGCTTTTCATCATCGTAGTGGAGCTTTACCGCCCCATCATCATCGGTGATGCCATAGATGACTATATTAACGGCTACTACCATCCCTATGAGGTCTCCTCACAAGACGCGCCGGGCGCCGTTCCCTACAAGGATCTATGGCTCACAAAAGCGGCGGCGGAGCGTTCTGCCGGACAGGGAAACCCTTCGTCCTGGTATCAGCTGTTCCTGTATCAGGACACCTATTATATGGCGGAAGGCCTCTCCCGGGAACAGTGCCGCCAGCTGGAAGGGGCGGATAATGCAATACTGGAAACCTACGTGAAGGACGGGGCGCAGCCTCTTACCCCGGATGATTTAAAAATACTGAGACATTCCGATTTTAACGGAATCCTGATGGCGGCAGCCCTTTATCTTCTCATGCTTCTTCTGGGGTTTGCCCTCAATGCCGCGGATACCTGGATGCTGCAGAAAATGGGACAAAGCATTATTTACCGGATGCGCGAGGAGGTTTTCGGCCATATCCACAGCCTTTCCCTGAATTTTTTCAACACCACGCCTGTGGGAAAGCTGGTCACCAGGGTCTCCAACGATACGGAAGCCGTCAACGAGCTGTTCTCCTCCATCCTGGTAAAGCTGTTTAAGAACGTGGTGAAAATCATAGGTTATGCCGTAGTCATGCTTTCCATCAATGCCGCCATGGCTCTGGTATCCTTTCTTCTGCTGCCGGTGGTTACTGTTTTAACCTTCTTTTTCCGTTCTCTGTCCCGCAAGGCTTATCAGCTGACCCGAAACAAAATTACGGAGCTTAACACCTTCCTGTCCGAACATCTTTCCGGCATGAAGCTGATTCAGGTTTTCGCCAAAGAGGAGGAAAAATACAAAGCCTTCGAAACGAAATCCCAGGAGCTGTACAAGGCAAACTGGAGAGAGGTCATGACCTTTGCCATCTTCCGCCCTTCCATTTACATGCTCTCCATCCTGGCTATGATTATCGTCATTGGGACGGGAAGCTCCTATGTGCTTAAGGGCACTCTCTCCCTGGGCACCCTGTTCATTTTTATCAGCTACATAAGCTCCTTTTTTGAACCCATCCAGGAACTGGCGGAGCAGTTCGGAACCCTGCAGTCCTCCCTGGCCTCCGCAGAAAAAATCTTCTCCATATTGGATGAGAAACCGGAAATCGTGAAGCCCGCCAGGCCTGTAAACGTACAGATCCAGGGCCGGATCGAATTCCGCCATGTCTGGTTTGCCTATGAGAAGGAGGACTATATCCTGAAGGATGTCAGCTTTACGATCCGTCCCGGAGAAAAAATCGCATTTGTAGGTGCAACCGGCGCCGGGAAATCTTCCATCCTTAACCTGATAGGCCGCTATTTCGATATCCAGAAAGGGGAAATCCTCATTGACGGTGTTAACATACGGGATATTGATACCGACGTGCTGCGCGCGGCCATCGGCCAGGTACAGCAGGATGTGTTTATTTTCACCGGGGATATCAAAAGCAACATATCGCTGAACAATGAAGCCATAACCCTGGAGGATGTAAAGGAGGCCGCCCGTATTGTCCATGCGGATCCTTTTATCAGCAAAATCCCCGGAGGCTATGACGCACCGGTCACGGAACGGGGCAGCACCCTTTCCGCCGGGCAGCGGCAGCTCCTTTCCTTTGCCCGGACGCTGGCCTATAAGCCCGCCATCCTGGTGCTGGACGAAGCCACGGCCAATATCGATACGGAAACCGAGGCCCTGATAACCCAGGCACTTTCCAGGCTGATGGAGGGCCGTACCACCATAATGGTTGCCCACCGCCTGTCCACCATCCAGCATGCGGATAAAATCATTGTCATGCACAAGGGACGGATTGAGGAATCCGGCTCCCACCAGGAACTTCTTTCCCAAAACGGGCTGTATAAAAAGCTCTATGACCTTCAGCTTGTTTAAAACAGTTTTTCCTCCAAATCCCTGCGGTTGCGGATCCGGATGGTATGATCGAAGGCTGTGTAATCCGTGAAATATACCGTAACAGCTCCCGGCGTCTTGGCCTCGCTGTCTTCTTTTCCTTCCGTAAAGCGATGCTCTCCAAAGCCCGGCCCGATCAGCAGGCTGTCCTTTTCATTGTAAGCCTCCAGCTCCGGATCCTTGATTACCAGCACTTCACTGCCGTTCACCGGGAGCATCACATGTTCGCTTGCCATGAATTCAATGCCGGAAAAAGCCAATTCCACTCTCCAGGGCGCCCCGGACACACCGTCAGTCACCACACGTACATCAATGCCGCCCTCCGCGGGCTTCACGTACACATCGATCTCCATATCCGGCCCCAGCTTTTTCTTCCGGCTGCTCTGATCCATCTTCCACCAATCGCTGGTTTCCGGCTTCTCTTCAAACGGCAGATAATACCAGCCCCTCATGGTCTGGTGCAGATGAGCCGTCCCGTCGGCCAGGATTTCCATCGTCTCCGCCTTAAACGCCCGATGCTCGCAGAAGCTTCCCGCGACCTTCATCTCCAGCTTGCTGGTTCCGTTATGGAAATAAAGGAAATTGGATTTCTCCCGCATCACCGTGTAGCTGTAATGACCCTTCCTGGCCCGCAGGATTCCGGAATCTTCGTAAAACCGGGCAAAATCCGGCTGCTCGTAACGTCCCTCGTATTCAAAGCTGCGGTATTCGGGATGCAGCATCAGATAAATCAGGCACTCCGGGGATGGGATCTTCTTTTCCTCTATAATATCAAAAATCGTATTGCACATCCCCAGGAATTCAGGGATGTCATATTTCATGCCCATAGCCAGGTACTCCATATAATAACTCAGCGGATACACCAGCCTGTCCTTGTCAAAACGGGTGGAATTGGCAGTAAAAATACTTCCGTCCGGCTCCCAGTAGGTGAGCATCATATGCAGGTTCCGGATGGTATGCTGCTCATATTGGGCATCTCCGAAGGCATCGGAAAGCATCAGCATGGCATCGTTATTGACACTGTTATAATTCCCGGCGGATTTCTCCGCGAATTCCCCGTCGGCATTACAGTCGATCCCTTCTTTCAGGTAGATTTCAGCGGATTCCGCCAGTTTTTTATCTCCGAAAAGCATCCCGCATTTTGCCAGCGTGGAGGCGATGGCCCAACGGTGGTTGGGGGTATGGAAGCCGCCCTCCAGCAGGCCGTATGCGCCGTCATGTACAATTTCCCCCACCTTCCGAAGGAAATCCTCTTCCTGTCCGGTACGCTCCTCCTTCTTGCTGAGATACTCATACAGCGGGATAAAAAAGCCGATGCAGAAAGCCGTATCCGGCGCGGAGAAAAAATTGCAGGTAACATAATCAAAGAGGCCGTTTTCATGCTGTACGCTGCGGATATAGGAAAGGCCCAGCTCTGCCCGCTGTGCCAGCAGGGAACTGCGGTAATACCGGCTGGCCGGATTGCAGTACAGAGTAATCATGGGTTCCACGCAGATAATGGCATACTTGGCCTGAACGATCCGGTCCCTGTCGTAAAAGCCTCCGTACCAGGGGCTCTTCTCATCCAGTTCCTGGATCCGCAGACGGCTGAATACCCGATCCTCGGTGTCCTTCAATATTTTCTTATAATGTTTTTCCATAAATTTTGTCCATTCCTTTCCTGTTGCCAGGCACTGACAAGTGTCATTCAGGCGCGTAATTTTATCCTTGTAAAAAAATCCTGTTACCGTTCCGCATTCTGCCGGTACCTGCCCCTCAGTACCTGCCCCTCAGCCCCTGCCGTCTGCCCTTTGCCCTGACTGCCTGAGAAAAGCCTGCTACCGGAGTAACAGGCTTATTCTGCTATCAGTGACTATAACTATCGCTGCACCGGGAATCCGCTTCCCGTATTGCCGCACATTAGTTCATGCTGTCGAAATATTCCATTCTTCCGTCCAGAATCTTCTGCAGACCTGCATTTACCAATTCATTATAACCGGATTCATAGGTTGCATCAAACTGATCCGCGGGAGCTACGATACAGCGGTATACGAACTCAACCATACGGGTCTTCACATCCGTACCATAGGTCTGCTCATCCTCAGTGATATAGGAATATACCGGGAACCGGAATTTTCCTACATCCTTTACTGCCTGGAAATTCTGATACCATTCAAGGCTTGCCCACTCGGTTGCCTGGTTGTTAAAAGAGGTCTGAGCCAGTATCTCGGGATCGTTGGCCCATTCAAAGTTCAGGTTCATGATACACAGATCGTCACAGGTTCCGGGATAGCCTTTTTCATTCTTTTCCGCTTCGGTCGGCTCTACAGCCACTCCCAGATCATCTACCTTATGTTCCGGAGTATAACGGATATTGAGGGCAACCTCGGGATCCGCCATCCAGTTCAGATACTTCATACAGGCTGCCACCTTCTCCTCGTTTGCACTGGAGGGAATCATGACAAACATGGCATAACGATATTCAAAAGGAGTCCTGTAGCTGCCGTCCGGCAGATCAAAGCACTGTACGGGTACAAAGGTCTCATGTCCCACCGCGTTATTCAGTATTTCAAAGCTTGCATGGGGATGATAAGGATCATCCAGCAGGAAGCCCACGCTGCCGTTGGAAATGGCCGCCATGAAAACATCCTCTGCCGTATCGGTAGGGAAATCTTTGGTTATCAGGCCATCATTGTACCACTGGTTCAGCTGCTTCAGGCCTTCCTCCGCACCGGGAGCCACTGCCATAAAGGTTTCACTGTAAGTATAGGCGGTACGGTCATCCGGCAGATCCACATAGGAACCCAGGAAATTCAAATACATCTTCTCTGTATCATTCCGTCCGCTCATTGCCCAGGGAATGGTGGTGCTGCCGCCCAGATTCTTTTCCTTTACGGCATAGAGGTATTCGCCCAGTTCTTCTTTTGTAGTGGGCATTTCCATTCCAAGCTCATCCAGCCAGTCTTTTCTGATGTATGCCATGTGGCGGGGTTCTTCCGTACCTCTCTGCTTCATCACCGCATACTTCTGATCACCCACCATACTGATATCCTGGGCTTCGCCGCAGTAGGTCTGGATATTGGAGCCATACTGATTATAAGCGTCCGTCAGTTCATTAAGCGCGCCGCTGCTTGCATAGCTGTAGAACAAGGACTGATCATAGGTAAATACAATATCCGGTGCCGTTCCGCCGGACATCATGATATTCAGCTTGTCATCGGACTCCGAACGGGGAACGGATACATATTCCACATTGATATTATACAGTTCTTTCACCTGTTCCTGAATCCACTTTGTCAGCGCATTATTCTCCGTAGTGGTTCCGGGAGCCGCATTTCCTCTGTCCCATGCCATCACGCGGATGGTTACCTCTTTCCCTTTTTCCCCAGCTTCTGTTCCGGCTGCAGCCGAAGATTCCGTGCCCGCGTCAGCCGTCTGAGCCGTTCCTCCGCCTGTGGTGCCGGCGCTTGTGTCTTTTCCGCCGCACCCTGCTGCCGCCAAGGTCATTGCTGCGGCAAGGGCAACTGCCAGTGTCTTCCTGAAAATACCTTTTCTCTTCATAGCTATTCCTCCATGTTAAATTTATTAATGCTTCCTTTATTAAAAATATCCAGGTTTTTGCCGGATATCGTTTAACGTAAACCATACCTCTCAGCCTTTTACAGCGCCAATCATGATACCCTTGGTGAAAAATTTCTGTACGAACGGATAAACAATGAGCATCGGGAGCATAGAAATCACAATACTTGCCGCTTTGATATTTTCCGCTATCAGATTTGTGGTCATACCCTCCTCTACGGATACATTTACCGCCTCCACGAACTGCTTCAGAACCATCTGTACCGTGTAAAGTGATGAGGTGTTAATATAGTACAGGACATCACTGATACCGTTCCAGCGGCCTACCGCATAGAACAGGCCCAGGGTCGCCATGGTTGGGTACACCAGGGGAAGCGCCACTCTGGTCAGTGTGGTAACCTGGCTGCAGCCGTCTATCTTGGCCGCATCATAAATTGCGGAATCAATCCCGCGGAAAGCATTGCACATGATAATCATATTGTAGGCACTCAGCGCACCGGGAATGATCAAAGCCCACACCGTATCAATCATGCCGAAGTCCCTTACATTCAAATATTCCGGGATGATGCCGGGGTTCAGATACATGGTAAGCACAAACAGAGTCATAATGATGCCGCCGCCTTTCAATCCCTTTTTGGAAAGCGGATATGCCGCGAGTACGGTCATCAGAAGATTCACTGCGGTGGAACCCAGCATCAGCACGATGGAATAACCGAAGGCCCGTACGAAGCTTCCGCTCTGCAGCGCCCTGCTATAGGCTTCCGTGTTGAAGCCCACCGGGAATACAAACACCCTGCCCGCCGTAATCGCATCTTTGGAGCTGAAGGATACGGAGATAACACGCAGAATCGGAATCATTGCGATTACCGTTATCAGTATAAAGAATGCCGTCCAGAAGAACTGGAATATTTTTTCTGTTTTGCTGTTAATTCCGCTGTTCATTATACAATACCCTCCTGTCCTATTCTCTTAATCACCCAGTTGGCCAGCAGAACCAGCACGACGCCCACTACCGTCTGGAAAAGGCCTACCGCCGTAGCAAAGTCAAAGCGGCCGGATGCCAGACCAATGGAATATACATAGGTGCTGATTACGTTGGATGCATTACGCACCATGGTATTGCCCATCAGATAAGGCCTGTCAAAGCTGATGGACACCAGCTTGCCAATCTGCATAATCAGCAGTACGGTAATGGTGGAAGAAATCTGCGGCAGAGTCACATGCCAGATACGCTGCAGCCGCGTGGCGCCGTCTATATAAGCAGCCTCTCCCAGGGAAGCGTCCGTAGCCATCAGGGCCGCCAGATATACGATAAGAGAATAACCGGCTCCCTGCCATACTCCGGAAAACCAGTATACAAACCGCCATATCCCGCTGCTGCTCAGAAAGGGAATGCTCTCACCGCCCAGGGCGTTAACAATATTGTTAATCATGCCGGAATTGGCTAACAGCTGGGTGGCAATGCCGGAAATAATAACCCAGGACAGGAAATTCGGCAGATAAAGCAGTGTCTGCGTCACCTTACGCACCTTCCCGCTGCGCAGTTCATTCAGAAAAATGGCCAGGAAGATGGGAATAGGAAAGCCGATAATCAAATCCCCTATGTTCAGGATCAGCGTATTTTTCAATGCATCCCAGAAATCCCCGGATGTGAAGGCTTCCTTAAAATGTGTCAGCCCTATCCATGGACTGTCCCAGATACCCTGGTAGATATTGAACTTTTTAAATGCTACGACTACGCCCAACATAGGTTTGTACTTAAACAAAATCATGTAGATGACGGGAATCAGCAGCATAGCATACAGCTGCCAGTTATTTCTAAGGTAAAGCTTTCCGTTTGTTTTTTTCCAGTCCGCTCCGGACGGTGTGTTCTTCCCTTTCATATGTCCTCCTGTTGATTTGATAAATCCAATCCTTCCGTCAAATTTATGTATGCCCCTTCTTCCATTCCACCAGGAACAAAATGGCAAGCGCCTGTCCATAGGGCATGGGCCTCAGCGGGATTTCTTTATAGAATTCCCTGTTTTCTCTGCCCATGGGGGTTCCATAGGATACCTGCCCCAGGACGCCTTCCTCCGATATCAGGGCCAGAACCGGCTTCAGCACCCGTTCCGCCACCTCCAGCCATTTTTCTTCCAGAAGCCCGCAGTGTACGCCTCTCAGGATTCCATATGCAAAACCACAGGTGGCGCTGGCCTCCTCATAGGATTCCGGATCATCCAGCAGCGTGTGCCACATACCGCTTTCCGCCTGACACTCCGCCAGGGCATCCACCTGGTTGCACAGGGCTTCCTTTAAAATACGCTCCACAGGCTCAGAACAGGGAATGCTGCTCAGCAGTTCCGGAATCGCAATGGTTATCCAGCAATTCCCCCGTCCCCAGAAGGCTCCTGCAAAATGGTTCCGTTCCAGGAAGGTCCAGCCATGGTACCAGAAGCCGCTTTTGGGATCCTGCAGATATTTCATATGAACCATGAACTGATACTGGGCTTCATTCCGGTAATCCTCCCGATCCAGTATTCTTCCCATATTTGCCAGAAAAAGTACGGTCATCACCAGGGTATCATCCCAAAGCTCCTGCTCATTGACATCATCCGAAGTCATATGCTGTATCCCGCCCTCCCTGGTTCTGGGCATTTGATACATAACCCATTCCGCCGCCTCCCGGCAGGGCTTCATATAAACCTCACTCTGCAGGTACTCCGCCAGATAGGACATGGTCAGATAAGGGGTCACGGTATTCACATTGCACTGAGGAAAGCCTACCTGCTGCTGTCTGTCATAGTACCGGGTGAGTATTTCCAGATATTCCCTTTCTCCGGAAGCAGCAAACAATTTCCAGATACCGTAAAGCCCTACTCCCTGAGTCCATTCCCAGTGCGCATATTTCTGCAGTTCTTCCTCAGGAAGATTTTTCTTCCTGCGCATCTTCTCCATGAATATATCGTCATCCTCGTACAAGATCCCTGTAAAGGCTCCTATCAACAGCCGGAGCTTTCTGTCTACCTCTTGTAACATACCTTTATCCTCCTGAATATCTTTTCCCATATTGCTTGTCTTTTAGCATTTGCCCTGATATAATATAATGGTGAAAAAATTGACTTAATGCTGCTGCAGCAGAAAGAAGGTACTATCTCCATGCCTCAGACAATTGAATATGAAGAAAAACATTTTATCATTATCAATGATATTGAAAATTCTTTATTTTATTTTTTTGATTTTGACGTCCGTTCTACGGAAAAGAACATGGAATTTGAGCATCTTCATTCCTACTATGAAATTCATATCCTGTTAAGCCCAATGGCCACACATTTCATCGAAGGAATCCCCTACCGAATCCGGACCAACGATTTCGTTCTTCTGGAGCCTTCCCGCCTTCATAAATCCTTTTACCCCAGTGACACCCCTTCCAAGAGGCTGGTCATCACCTTTATGTACCGCGACGATGGCTATGGGTTCAAAGATACCTACGAAAATCTCCTGACTCCCTTTCATGATACGGTACCCATTTTCCGTTTTCCGGAATCCCAACAGGAGGTTCTGGTGCGGATTCTCAATGAAATCGTGGCGCTGTCCCGTCAGGCCGGAGCCCAGGAAATGACCGGCGCCTATGAACTCATGGTACACAGCCTTTTTACCCAGTTCCTGTATTACCTGAAAGCTTTCCACGATTACAATATTTATGAGACAGAGAATCCGCAGGACCGCCTTTCAGAACGTATCTACACCGTAGCCAACCACATCCATACCCATTATATGGATAACCTCACTCTGGAAGGGCTTGCGAAAAGCATTTACATGGATCCCTTTTACCTCTCCCACCAGTTCAGGGAGGTCACCGGCTATACGATTACCCAGTATATCCACCTGGTCCGGATCCGCAACTGCCAGTTCCTGCTGCTGAATACGGAAGACAAGATAACCGATATTTCTTCCGCCTGCGGCTTCACCAGCTTCTCCCAGTTTAACCGGGTTTTCCATAAGTTCTGCAACGAATCTCCTTCCGAATACCGAAAGAGCCAATCAACAGGCCGGCTTCTCGTAGAACGTCCTAAACCTTTAAGACACTGATCGTTTCATTGATTGTTTTTAGTATAACCATATATGGTTTCCCAGTCTATGTATTAATTGTTTTTAAATCACCAAAAATATTGCATATTTTGCGTTGGATTGGTAATCGCCAGATTGGTAAAATCAGATGCCGCTGCAAAAAAGAGCCATCTGCATTCCCTGATTTCCTCATTCCAGGGGAGTATCAGGCTGTAATCATAATATTTCTTCCCCTGGGTTTCCTCCCGTTCCGTCAGCGCCATTTTTCTCTCATATCCGCCGCTGCCATAAATATACAGCTGTTCCAGAGGCAGGTTACCAAGAATGGTAAGCGCCATCCCTTCCTTTCGCGGCTCCGCATACAGAATCGGGCCATTGGTCAGAAAGCTCTGCCCCTTGCGCAGTGCATCCAATACCTTTTGTACGGTGGGTTTCCCCTCCAGCTTCACATACGTCCTTACACCGCCGCTGGTCAGATTGCTCTCCGCCCATTTTTCCATGGCAGGAAGCAGGCTTTTATGCAGCAGCTCCAGACAGTCCCATTCTGTTTGATATTCTTCAGCCAGACTTTCCCTGATTTCCCTGTGTTCCTCCAGCGTTTCGCAGAGCCACATGATCTCACGGAATAATTCATGGTAATCATTCGCCCGTATATTGTGTGTATCACTTCCCGTTACAGCCGGAATATACCTGCCCTGCTCCAGCAAATCCCTCCACAGCTTCGCCGCATCGGCATTGGTGGTGCCATAGTACATGGGATGGGAGCCGTTCCAGATTTCCATGGTCTGGAATATATCCAGCATGTCGTAAAAGGCCGGATTAAAAGAAGTGGAAACACTGTAATCCCTCGGATGATTCAGCTGAGGCAGACCGCCTTCCCTGCGGATTTGTTCGGTAACACTCCTGAACTCGGCACGCAGCGCCTCTTCCGTCCGCTCTTCCCCAAAAGGGGCATGGTAAATGACATCCTTCTCCACTCCCATTGCCATTACATGGCCATTGGTAGTAGATATTTCCTTGGAGACGATCGGCAGAAAATCCTCTTTCTCCTGTGCCCGCCAGCTGTCGTGATTCAGTGTGTTATGGTGATCACTGAGGGCTCCATAGGAAAGCCCCATAGCCCGCATAGAGCAGCTCACCTCCTCCGGGGTTTCGCACACATCATCGTCCCCGCCGTAAACCGGGCTGCTGTAGATGCTGTGATGATGCAGATCCCCGGCATAATAGCCCCGTTCCCCCAGATGAACGAAGCGCTCCAGCCGGAAGCTTTTTGTCATCTCTGTCTCAGTCACCCTCACTTCCTCCATGAGGATGATATATTCACTGCCTTTGGAAATTTCCATTATATAGGCGCCTGTGGGAAGAAATTTGTCCAGGCTTCCGTCTTCACCGGTCATCTCCCGTATCATATCGATCCGTCCGTTGACCCTGTGAAAGGTCTTGGCAGATTCTCCGGATTTTAAGGGGAACAGCTTCACCTGGGCGGGTGTGGGATTCCCGTTCTCGTCCAGAACCAGCACACGAAGGGTTCCCATCGTCTTCTGTCCCGGCTCCTCATCAGGATATCGGATCCCCTGTTCCTCCAGCAGATTCTTTACCTGTCGGATCATGCTCCACAGCTGCTTTCCGCTGCAGCCGGGCCTTTCTCCCCGCGCTTCCAATATGCTGATTCCAATGTTCAGAAATTTCTCTGGTTTTGACATGTTCTTTACTCTCCTTTTGGCTCCCAGCCGGAATTATGGTTCTGATTATATCTTTAGAGCTGTGAAAAGACAATACGATATTTTTTGTGTCATCTTTTATTATGGCGGGTGATTCAGGCGCGGATCAGGAAAAACTAACGGTTTTGCTGGGCGGAAATTCCTAATAAAAAAAGGAGTGTCGCAAAATCATCATTTTAGGTGATTGAGCGGCACCTTCACTCTATGTAAACGGAAAATCAGGAAAGAAACTCGTTTTGTAGGTTTCTTTCCTGATTTTTGCGTACTTTAATTAGGCTACTTCCACCTGTATGGAACGGTTCATCCGGTACCTGATTCCGGTCTCACTCAGGATATATTTATAGGATTCCTCCCGCTTTTTAATAAAACTTTTCGACACATACAGGCGCTTGTTTTTCTTTGACTTCGTACAGTTCTCTTTGCAGGAGCAGCCTGCAGTGAAACGCTTGTATTATACTACATGGCAAAAAGGGTTATTATATAAGTATGGTGGGGTAAAATTTTTCGTTTATTTACCCCGCCTACCCCTTTTGAATAAAAATCACACCTTTATGAAAGCATTTACCCCCTATAATAAATTTCCTGCAAAAACTACACATCGCTAAAATATAATGTTATTTTCCGTTTTTCTTATCATATTCCAATGCTTGGTATTCTCTCTGTAATTCCTGCAATAACTCTTCTTCGCTTGGCAGATATAACTTATACTTTGATGCAAAAATCTGTGTTTCATTTTCTGGCAACGTATACTTAACTACAGATTCACTTTTATCCGCACACAATACAATTCCTATTGGAGGATTATCTCCTTCATTCATTAATTCACGTTCATAGTAATGTACATACATTTGCATCTGCCCTAAATCTTGATGTGTCAAATCTCCAATTTTCAAATCAATTAACACAAAGCATTTCAAGATGTAGTTGTAAAAGACAAGGTCTATTCGGAAATGCCGTCCATCAAATGTAATCCTCTTTTGTCTGGCAACAAAAGAAAATCCCCTCCCAATTCTAAGAGGAACTTCTGCAAATGAGTTATCAATGCTTCTTCTAGATCGCTCTCATAAAAATCATTATTCGGACTCAATCCCAGAAACTCTAATACATATGGGTCACGGATAATATCTTTTGGCACTTTAGCAGGCTCTAATTTTTGAATTTCTTCCGATTCCACTCGCATAAGCAGGCGATAATGTGTCCAACTCAATTCGTCACGCAGTGCGTGACGAATTGGAAACGTCAAATAAAACTGCCTCATATATTTGAGATTCGTTGGCGTAAAACCTTTCCCAAAATCTATTGTCATCTGTTTCGATAACTCTGCTATTAGTCTGGTGCCATATTCAGCTTTCTCATAACCATCCTGCTGTTCCACAATACTTTTTCCTATATCCCAGTATGCCTCCACCATTGCAAAGTTTGCTGTTTGATATACTTTATCTCTGGCTTCCGAAAGATTTCTATAACTTTCTCAATAGATACTTCAAAAAACTCTCTTTTAGAACTCACTCTGTAAAAAGCCAACTTATTATGTATAGTCTTTTCAAATTCTTCGTAATGACGAACATAAATTTCATAAGCTACTATAAAAGGGGTAGGAATGGCAGTGGTATTAGATAACTGTTTGACTCTTTTTTCAGTTCCGAATGTTGTACTTCCTATTTTAATCAATCCATCAAAGCGAAGTACCCTATTTTTGTCATAAGTAGGTCATTTGCTACAGAGTATACTTATTCGCACAGGCCTCCAGCTTTGTTCCGTCTATGAAGACCGTTTCCTTTGATAATTCCCCGGCTTTTGCAAGCCTGCGTACCATTTGATAAAAGAGGTCTTCGCAGGCGTCTGCCAGAAAGCCGGTACGGAACCTCGCAATGGTGCTGTGGTCAGGAGCTTTCTGTCCTGCCAGCAGCCACATGAAGTTGATATCCCTTCTGCATGCAGTTTCCATCTTTCTGGAAGAATAAATGTTTTGTGAATAGGCATAGGTGAGGATCTTGAACATGGTCTTGGGGTCAACCGCTGGATTTCTGCCTTTGGCAGAGTAAGCCTGATACAGCAATGTGTAATCTAATTCCTCCAATTCGTGGCTAAGCAGTCTGACAGAGTCATCATCAGGAACAACACCTTCCAAACTTAATGGCAAAACCAGTTGATAATTTGCGCCAAGTTCGGTATGATTTTTATGGTATTTTAATTTACTAGTCATAATTATTATACCATGAAAGACGGATTCTTCGGAGTCTGTTTTTCTGTTTTTGGGCACAAAATAGGACTGTGCAGAATAGCTGAGTTATCAGCTATTCTGCAACAGCCCCAGTTTTAGTAATAATTTATAATTTCTTATACGTTCATATATCGTCTGTCTGGCAGGAAAAGGCTTGTCGGAAAACCGTGGAAAATTATTTTACACTCCACCGATAAATGCCTGATGTTATCGCAGAAAGTTTTATATAACCCTGTTGTGATTTTTTATATCCCATATATTCCGTCCCGTCCAGATAACAGCATTTGCCCTCCGCAAACGGCAGATAAATATCCGCTTCAGTTCCTACCGGAATCTCTGTTTTCATTTCAAGGATTCCGTCGTGACTGCTGCAATCCAGGCTTACCGTCCCATGTACGGTAAAAACAGAGCCTTCTATACGGGTGATCTCCTTTTGGAGATAAGGCTTGATCTGAAGCTTTTTGTAACCGGGTTCCAGAGGCCGGATTCCCAATACAAAACGGCAGAGCCATTCCTTTACATGTCCCATCATGGCGTGGTTCCGGAAGCGGCCGAATCCATTCCACAGCTCCGTATAATTCCAGAACTCCGGAAGGGTCGCCAAACCCTGTTTAACATGATGGCGGCAGCTGGGGGCCGTGGGGTTCATTACCATGCGGTAGACCATATCGTTTTCCCCATTGGAAGCCAGGGCATGAAATACCTGTTTCAGGCCTACCTCACCGGAGGGCAGGTGACAGCCGCGCTCTTCAACCGCCGCCAGAAACTTTTGAAGCGCCATTTCCCGGTAATGCTCCTCTTCCTGTATATTTCCCAGGATACCTGTAATCCCGGACAGGGTTACGGCCTGCTGATAAAAAGCGCAGGCGGCAACAAGCGCGGCGGGAATATTTTCATTCAGCTGTCCCCATTCCCCCATTTGGGCATATTTCTTCAAAACACCGTTCACGGACCGGCGTTCCAAATGATCCACATAGCTTTGCATCAGTCCGAAATTCTGGCGGAGGATATTCACATCCCCATACTCCCGGTAATAATACCAGGGTGTCATCACACAAGCGCCGCCCCAATTGGGATCTTTAAACAGTCCGCCGATACGGAAAAATTCCGGCGCGATTCCCGGAACAAAGCCCGGCTCCTCTGTCTCTCTGTTCTCGAATTTATCAAAGGCAAAGCCCGGATATTTCCGGCTGTCCGCCTCCATAGATACTCCCTCTGCATCCTCCGGCCTTACCTGGGCATCCCGCATGTCTCCCATAATCTTGGGTATCCAGCTGCGGATATCATAACCTGCTGCCACAGACGAAAACATCAGCTGAGTAGTTTCCAGCCATCCCAGCTTTTCAATCTGCGGACAGTTGGTATTCCCGGGAATCCGGCTACCTCCACATATTGAAATCCATGGTAGCAAAAAGAAGGATGCCACTCCTCCGTTCCTGTCCCGGCTATGATATAGGAATCCTTTACCGCACACTGCCACAAAGTATCACAGCTCTGTGTGCAGGATGCCTGATCCGCACCGCATTCCGCCATCCGGTAAAATCAGCCTCCAGTGTATCCCATCCCTTGAGACGCTGTGCCTTCGTGACTATATTTTTATCTTTGAGAATGAAATCTTTCGCAAGGGCCGGAGCCGCCGATTTATCACCGTAAAAATCATCTCCCTGACCGATCCAGACAGCCTTCCAGTCCTCTTCCTCCAGCAGCCCCATCTCATAAAATGCCGGTTCACTCCAGAGTGACGGATCATCCTGAGAATCCCATACCCGTGCTTTCCAGAAAACCTGCTGCCGGGAATGCAGAGGAAGGCCGCCGTAGGCGATCGCATAATTTTGCTCATCCCTGACTTTCCCGCTGTCCCATAAATCCGCCTTCTTTTCTTCCAGCAGTTCCCTCGATGAAGCGGCAATTATCTGATAAGCGGTCTGCTTATCCCCTCTTTGCTCCGACTGCAGCAAATAGCTGAAGGCGGGGACTCCGTGTCCCAGGCCTATGGGATCCTGCATATTCTGTGTCATAAGGTTTGTGAGCTTCATGGCAAAATCCTTTCTACAACTATGATTTTGAAATTGACAGCAGCTTTTATAGTCGTTATCAGATGAATAATATTGAGAAAATAACCACACAGGAAATGCTTCGGACATTCATCGAATGCCTGGCAGCAGACATGTGCTCCATTATGAAGGATGAACTTCTGATGAAAGAGGAAAATCGGAAAAAGCGGCAGCTTTCCATCACCGGCATGTCTCATGAATTCGGTGTATCCGCATCCTATCTTTGCCGTATTTATAAAGAAAAGTACGGAGTCACCGTTCTTGAATATATTAATACCAAACGTATTGAACTAGCCAAATGCTTGCTTGTTGAAACAGATCTCACTGTGGATGCCATCGTAAAAGAAATAGGTTTTGTCAATTCCTCCAGCTTTATAAGAAAATTCAGTGGGGTTGTAGGCTTAACTCCCGGTAAATATCGTGAAACACAGCTGCGTCTTCAATAGATCATGTTTTTAAATCACATAAAAGGGCCGCTGCCTTTCAGACCGGATCTCTCCGGCCGTCAGGCAACGGTCCTTCATTTTAAACTATGTATTTGTCTCTACTGGAACACAGCCACAAACATCTGCAGATAACTATCGATTTCCATTTCCAGGTTTTCCGGCTTAAAATCCGCCCGGCTGCTGAAATCCTCCGTCAGTCCCTTCAGCGTATACTCCACACATTTTATTACTTTTTCTCTGCCTGCCTTAGGCGACAGCGCACTGTAATCCGCCTGGCCGAGATAATTTCTTATCTTGTCCTCATAATTCTTATGTGCCTCCGCCACGGCATCCACCGCAGCCTGCCACTCTTCCTTTTCAGCCATATCAAGAAAACGTCTCATATAAGGATACATTTTCAATACCCGCATACGGCCGTTTTCCATTTTCTTCATCAGCAGGAACAAATCATTGTCCGTCTCCTTGATTTCTCGGGAGAACTCCAAAAGCATAAACCTGCTGCTGTATTCATACAAAAAAACATAAAGTCCCAGCTTGCTTTCAAAATAATGGAATAGAAGCCCTTTACTGATAGAAGCAAGTTTCACTATATCATCCGTACTGGCATGACGGTAACCGTTTAATGCAAAAACCTGAAGCGCCGCATTCATAATCCTGTCCTGCTTGTCCTTCTTCAGGTCAAAAAATTTATCATTCATGGAGCTGTCTCCTATATGGGTGCCGCGTGTTACCTGTTTATCATAGCACATCGGTTAAAAGCCTTCAAGCTTGACGGTTTTTAGCTGACGGTTGCTATTCCCAGTCCTTTTATGCCGCTGCCTTATTTGTGCCGCGTGCCCGGCCTGGCTCCTTTCCCTTTCTGCGGGCGGCGGGGCTGTAAGGTTCCTTTCAGGACACGCTTTCGCTCGGATAAGCACGCAGCGGTACTAAGGCTGTAAAGGACACAGCCTAACACTACAGCGAACATTCTTTTTGATTTTACACACTTTTTTGATATAA
>ENA-UOJP01001355-UOJP01001355.1-human-gut-metagenome-genome-assembly--contig:-C102-NODE-1355-length-30352-cov-12.180447_pt1 | contig 30352 bp, 40 predicted proteins | sample MGYA00242353_ERZ723900 | MGnify/ENA metagenome assembly ERZ723900
ATATTAAGCACTGCGATCCCAAAGCCGCCAGCCTGATCATCTCCCAGTATGGTGGACTGTATTGCTAAAAGAGGTAATAAAAAAGTCCCCGACTCATAAGAGCCGGGGCTTTTCTTTAAAGGCGTTACCGCCTATAACGCCGCTGGGACACATCGTTGAGAGGTGCGAGCGTTCAAATCCTTATCTGATATACGTAGCGGCGTCATAGAACGCCGCTACCCAGCCGGAGGGAATCTGAAGCCAGGTATCGCCACTTACGGTCTTGACCGCCTTGGCGGTAACTTTTGTGCCTTTTTTCAGCACTGCGCCGCCGCTCTTTGCAGTGGCGTTTTTCTTTCCGTCCGCTGTGAGCTGGGAAACAGATTTCTGTGCATAGTTCGTGCCGGCACCGGTTCTGACTTTCACGTTGGTCTGGAGCGTGTACGTGCTGCCTACCTTGTATGCAGGTGCGCCGATAACTTTGCTCTGGTCTTTCGGACGGAGCACGCCGTAAACGTTATCATAACCGTGCTTCACCTTGTGCATTGCTTTGCCGTTCCAGTTCTGATCGTAGGAATAGAATTCAGACGTGTTACCCTCGCCGGTGCAGATCGCCACGTGACCGCAGCCGTTGCCCTGATTGCCATCCCACACCATGATATCACCTTTCTTTGGAACAAATGAGGCGGTGTTTTTGATCTTGGTGAAATTCTTAGTCAACTCGGAATGCTTGCTGAAATTCAGCCAGTAATACTTTGCATTGCCCCAGCTCCCCGGCTTAATGCCGAACACCTTGTTCAGATATGCTTTGATCAGATCTACGCACTGCGCGCCGTATGCGCCGTCATAGTCCGTTGCCTTGCCGTTGTAGGCTTTTACAAATTCATCATAAGTCATTAGTCCGCCCTTTTCCTCATCCTCTTTCGGGCTGTCATATGTAAGCGCCTGCTGGCTGTCTGACACGCCTTTGGTGGTCGGGTCGGATATAATACCAATCGCCGCTGGGATCATCAGAATCAGCGTTGCCGCGTTCATGATCTCGTCTGCCGTTACGGGCAAGGCTACCTTGCAGAGTTTCAAAATGGCAAATACTGCCACCACCACTGCGGAAATGATGCCCATCCACCAAGAGCCGCTCTGAAGCCTTACTTTCCAGTTAATGTTTTTCATCGTTATTTCTCCTTTTTGTTATTTTTCTCGAGAGCATAAATTCTGCCCTCGTGATTGATGATTGTTTTTTCGTGTTCGTCCAGTTTCCCGAAGATCTTGGCATGCCTGTCCGCCGCCTTGTTTTTAAATTCGGTCAGATCGTTCTCATCCTTGTCCATTCTGTAAACAAGATGATTGATTTTTTCGCTGAGCTGCGTCATTGCCTTTGTATTTTTTGAGAGCGGCACGGCTACTGTACCAATAAGTCCAACAATGGCAATTATAACAGTTACGACTGTCCATTCACTCATTCAAATCACACTCCATCTGTAACCGCCTCCGCTTCTATTTCTTTAACCCGCCAATCGCAAACAATCTGTGCGTCTGTCTCTGTATATTCCGGTACAAGGATCTGCGTTTCCGGATCATAGTCCGGGGCAGGGTTTTCTATATAGTCCTTGTAGCCCGCATAATCCTTTAACAGTTGTTCCGGCGGGTTTGTAAAGGTGATCTTGTCCTCTGGTGGAATGAGAACGCCATTGTTCAATTTCGCTATCATGTTTTTCCTCCTTAAGTCTGAGCGGGCTGCTTGATCATAAATTCAGCATTCAGTCCGTCCGCCGGTTCCGCTGCCGAGGCATTTGTGAAACCGTACATATATGCCACGTAGTTTGCGTTGCTTTCAACCGTGAACGATGCGGTGCCTGTTTGCCAGCCGCTGAGAGAACCTTGGTAAATGTATGAATCCCCGCTTTTTGAATAAAACGCTACTGCCATTTGATAACCGGACGGGATTTTGATAATGATCTCTGTGCCGGTTTCGTAATAATGGTGTCCGCTTCTGATTCTGGACGTTGAATCCTGAAACACGCCGTTGGTGATCGCGCCCATGACCCAGTCTCCGTATCGAATGCTTGTGAAATAGTCGGCAGGCTGTACCGCCGGTTTCGGTTTTAGCGCCGTTACCCAGCCTATAATTCGGTCAAAACCAAGATTTTTGATCTTGACCTCATAAGAGGTGTTTTGCACCGGCACAAAATCGCCTTGCTTATCGCAGTCATCGCCGAAAAATTCAATAGTATCGGATGGATAAGAAAGCACGGTTGCGGCCTCTCCGCTTTCAAAAATCAAAGAACATTCGTAATCATCATTTATCGAAGTGGGTAATGTTAAATTGATAGTTTCAGCAACCTGCATTCTATATTCGGTGTTATCGTTGAGTGTAATATTAGAACCATCCTGTGTAATAACCGCTGATTTCTTTCTGTATTCATCGGTTGGGGCAAGTTGAAAGATACGATGTGAATTATCATAACTTCCAACCTTAATAACTTTATCGACAGCATTCGCGCCTTCATCAAAAACAGGCTGAAAAATGTTTACATAAGCCATAAGGCTTAAAATAATTTCTTCAAGTGAATAATTAAAAGGTTCCTTACTACTTCCACTTGTAGCGGGATATACACTTGCCTTAATGTCATCACCAACAGTTATGATGTAAATAAATGCAGACTCAACATTCACGTATTTATTTGACAACCCGAAAACTATCAACGTATTGGTGCCGCAGTAAAACGGTTTATAAAACTCTAATTCAGATATAGTGGATATATCTTGACCTTGAGTTCCTACTTGTACCCAGCCCACTCCGGTAGTGCAATAGTAACCGTATTTCTGAATTATATACGGTTCTTCTTGAGTTCCAGGTTTAATGCTTGTGAACGCACTGTCTCCTTTTTCTCCTTTCGGAATCAGGAAATCCAGCACGGCGGCATTTTCCGTGCCGGTGTTAGTAACGGCTGCATCAGTGCCGGGTTCTCCAGTTGTAACAGTTCCAACGGTTACGGTAGCCGCTGCGCCGTCCTTTCCGGGTGGGCCGTCTGCTCCTGCCGGGCCTTGTGGGCCTTGTGGGCCTTGCTGCCCTGGCTCGCCCTGCGGTCCTTGTGGACCCAGCGCACCCGGTTCGCCCTTTTCACCCGGTTCGCCTTTTTCACCCCGCTCACCCTTTTCACCTTTTGGTATTGTGAAATTTAGCACAGCGGCGTTTGCTGTGCCGCTGTTTGTTACAGCGACCGGTGTGTTTGGCTCTCCGGTGATGACCTCTCCAACATCCACGGTGGCCGCCTTGCCGTTGAACGCACCGCTTTCCGCCTGCTCCTTGATCTCTTCCGCCGTCTGCTGCGCATCCTCGGCGGCGTTCTGTGCCGCTGCGGTTTGTGCAACGATTTGTTCATATTGTGTAGGCGTAGGGTCTGACGGATCACCGCCGTAAACGGTGGGGCGGTTAAAGAACTGAACAATGCTTGAAGTAATGCGATACCTTTCTTTTTCTCCTGCAACAGAAAACTGAACATAGCCTTCATCAGAAAGCGATTCTGGAGGAATCGTGCACTGATCTCCACTTAACATTTGTGAAGTAACGATTCCTGTTTTTGGGTTTCTGAAATAGGCGGTCTTTACTGTATCGTTCCAGTCCTCCGTAGTAAAATCAAAAACACATTGGATATAATTTTGATTTTCCTCCACGCTGGAAACACTTTCTTTCAGCACCAATTCTTGATTAGTTACGGTTAAATGAAAGATCATAACGCTCACCTTCCGTATACAGCGACCAGTACCATATTTCCATTTGAATAGGAAATGCCGCCATTATCGCCGTAAGCGGTGTTGTACTGCTCGCCGCTTATGCTCTGATCATTTATGGTAATCCTTTTTCGGGCGTTGGTACCAAACGCAACGGTGCCCGAAGCACAGACTGTTAGGCCCCTATGAAAAGCCGGGATAAAATCAAAAGAAGAATCCCCGTAAGGCGGATCACTGATATTTCCGGCAATCTGCCATTCCAAAACGATTCCGAGTTGTAAGTTTGACAGGCTTTCCGACAAATTTATGCTTGTATTTGCTCCGAGACGTGCGGCACCGCTCCAAAGCGTTTTCCAACTTGTGGAAAGAGGCGCCAGTATTGACACAACCGGTTCAACAGAGATAATATTCACACCATTCAGCGTGACAACAAAGACAGCGGCTTCCGCTACAGGATCAAGTTTCTGAAGATCTCCGTCACTGGATATGGACGGAACAACCGGAGCATTTGCATCCGGTGTACCCTGAAGATAGCCCCATTCCCCTTTCTCGGTCTGCGAACTTCCGTCATACGTATACTTAATTGTGATCAGATCTTTACGCTGCATACCCTGAGAGCCATTCGGCACCGTGATCGTATCATAAGTAGACGGTGCAACCGCAAATTCACAGCCCTGAAAGAGCAGCGCGCCATCATTAATATGTATTTCATTGTTTGAGGCAATCTCCGTTTTCAAGTTCTGACCGGTATTTAATATGTAAACACCTTTTCCGGCAATGCCCTGATTGAGCGCTCTGTCCTGCACGCTGGTAATATGCGGGCTGCCGGTTCGCCCTGTTACGATTTCCATATCATTCCTCCAAATTATATTGAACGGATTTTACTCCGTCCTCATAGGTAATTATTTTGCTTTTCAGCGCTTTCTTAACCGACATACCGGTTATATAGTCACGCCCGCCGATCAGATCCCCAATATCCACATCGATTCCAAGGCTTTCAACGTCCATAGACAGCGAAGTGCCTTTCAGGAGTTCCTGAAACTTCTTTTCACCGTCTGCTCTCAGGTCTTCGGAATTGGCATTGTCATAGGTTTCGGCAATCTCCTCAATCCCTGTATAAAATTGCGCGGTGCCTATATTCCCGTTCGCATCCAGATAAAGATCCAGCACTTCTCTGTTTTTCAATTCGCCTGATCCAAGACAGATTAAATGGTTTACGCTGCCTTTGTTTATCTCAATCGTGAAATTCAACCGGTCATCTTGCGACAATTCGATTCGATTTGAGAAATCCGAGATCGGGGCGGCGGAGGCTTCCACATGCCCCGACACACCCGCCTCACCTTGAATATAACGAAAACCCAATCGATACCCGACTGACTTCAACATTTTACTTAAGCCGTCCAAAACAGGCGTGAACCGGTCAAATTGATAGTTGCTCACAGTGATTCCGGAGGTGTCACTACATGCGGAAATCAAATTGTTAAACATGGGATTCACGATTTGACCAATACACTCGTTCAAGTCTCCGCTGACCGTTCTGTAATCCGCGCCTGCCGGCGGAACAATGATTCTCTTGCTTAAACAGCCGCGCCATGTAAGCCCTTTAATCCGAATCAAATTTTCAGAAGTGCTTGTTTCAACAGCGGAAATAATCCCGCCGCATTCGGAATCCGGCTCATAAACAAGACAGCCGAACTCAATTTCCGGCTGCCACTGTTCTACAGGAATTTCAATTTCAAAGTCATTTTCACCGCCAAGGTCAAAATCACATTTGGAATAGTCAAGCGCTTTGATATCCTTTCCGGCGGCATTCGCAAGGATCAGATCCATAAGGGCTCGCTCCTTTCCAAGAACACAGTCAATTCAAAACCGAAAGTGCCGTCCCAACTTACTTGGCTGTATCCGGGCGGTATCTTTTCAAAAACAGTGTTGACCTTACCCCGAAGATTGTAAACGCTTTCCTGCGTACTGTTTGAAAGATATTTCATGACGGTGTTATTACGCGAATCGATCACAAGGTATTCACCGTTTTGCAGTGAAGTAAACACCTCATAAGGATGACCGGCAATCAATATCCGCGGATTGTTACACGGGCCGAATATCGTAAGTTTAAAATCAGACGTTTCCAGATGACTTATGTTTAATGATCCGCGCCCCGTTTGCTGTGGCGTGTATTCAAAATCATAGTCAAACGCATAATCCAGAAATTCCGCCGCGGAATGCTCACTCTCAGAAACTGCAGGATAAAAAGAAAAATCCTGCTCCGAGATCCATGCATTCTTTCCGCTCACAGCCGTCAGATCATGAAACATATACGCTGTTGGCTTTTCCCAGTCTGATTTATCCGACACTAAAATACGGCACGGAAAATAGGAGCCGGTATCCGTTTCAATCCTGCCGTCCGTGTTATTTATCACGTCATACTCAATAACATTAAACAGGTGTTCGGCGGCCTTTTTCAGGGCGGACCTTTTTTCAGCATACGGCAATGTCCAATCGGGAATAAGTCCGACTTTGAACAGCCTTTCCCCGGTTTCTCGCCGGACATTTGCGATGCGGTTGTTGGACGAATCATATTTCCACGAATAGTTCACCAGATCGCCGCTTTGGAAAAGATAAGGAAACTCCGAAAAGTCAAGGATCTCTCCCCGGCTGTTGACATATCTGAAATTCATCGTTTTCTTACCCCCTTGTGAAACCGAGATCGGATATAAACCTGCCTGCCTCTCGGTTACCAACAGATAAGCGCATCCTGGATATGCCTTTTTCAATTTTTTCAGCATATAGCCTTGAAGTACCGACTACCGCGGCGATTATATAATCGCCGAGATTATCATCACTGTTGGCATATCGTGAAACATTCGTTGCCGTATTCATTTCAAATTGTGTTGAGTTATACTCCGGCAACAATGGCAATTGATTAAAGGCTTTTTCAATAAGCGGCTGCGCCTTTTTCAAACCAATTGCATAGCCTTCATCGGTATAAACACCATATTGCATAAACACCTTGGACGGAGAGTGAATTCCAAGCAGATCTTTGAACGTATCGCTGATTCCGCTTGCTATGTTGCCAACAGTTGACCACAGGCTTGAAAGCATGGATTTTAACCCTTCAATCAAACCATTAATGATATCGTGTCCGAGTTTTCCCCAGTCCACCTCTGAAAACGCGCCGATTATGGCAGCAAACACTTCAGGCAAAGCAGATATGATAGTACCGATTTGCGAAATGAGACTGGTAGCCAGCGTTACCATGATCTGCAAGCCTATAGGAATCAACTGAGGCAATAAGGATATTAATCCGCTCACCACACCTTTGATAATTCTTGGCAAAACGCCCACCAAACTCGGCAGCGCGCCGACAAGCGCTTGTGCCAGAGTTAAAATTAGGTTTAAGCCTGCACTGATTATGCCTGCTAAGTTTGCCGGATCAACTAACGTATCCACAATAGTTAACAAGGCGCTGACTATAGTCGGGATCAGAGTCGGGATTTCCTGTGTCAGACCGTTTACCAGACTTATGATAAGGGTGATACCCATCTGAAGCAGATAAGGCGCCATAGTTAAAATGCTGGACAACATAGAATTCAGCCCTGACAGAAGCTGAGGAATAAGGGTCGGTAACATCGTATTAAGACTTACCATCACACCATTTAACAATACAACAAGGCTTGAAACGATCTCCGGCAGTTGCGTACTAAAAAAATCGCCCAATCCACTAAATAAGGATGACATGATTGTGGGCAATTGATTTTTCAAACCCTGAAACAGGTTAGACAACAGACTGCTTGTAGTAGAGAGCAGCATTGGAAGTTGCTGCGTTATAGACGCGACCAACCCCGCTATCATCTGCCCGCCGATCTGCCCCAACGCGCCCATGTTTCCCGCTTTCAACTGTTCCGTGATTTGAGAAAGTCCGTCATTCAGTGTTGGCAAAATATTTCCTGCGATCGCATCCGATGAGGACTGCGCAAAAGCGCCGAGTGCCTGAGACGCGTTATCTTTTAAAGTCGAAAACTGCCCGGAAAGTGTTTCAGATTGCTTTTGCATCGACTGAAAATATCTTCCGCCTACAGCAGTAGAACGTTCCATGGATGCAGTAATCTCATCAACGGACAATGCTCCATCGCTGATGCGTTGGTAAAGGCTTGCCATGCTTTCACCTGTGCTTTCTGATATTTCCTGAAGAGGATTAAAACCTGCTTCTATCATCTGCTTAACATCTTCCAGTTGCACTTTACCTGCAGATGACATCTGCCCATATGCCATAGCAATACGCTGCATTTTATCTGCGCTGCCCTGTGCAATATCACCAAGCATGGTCATCTTCTCGACCGCATCGTCAGCAACGAATCCATAATTCATTAGAAGTTGGGTTGCATTCGCTAAATCGGACGTTTCAAAAGGTGTTTTAGCGCCAAGATCAACAAGTTTATCCATGGTTTCTGCAGCCTTGTCTGCTGATCCGGTCATAACTTCAAATGAAGTTTGATATTGTTCGATTTCCGCGTTATATTTAACGCCTGCTACCAAAGCCGCAGACAATCCGGTCGCTACAGCGCCTATAGCGGCTCCGGCGACCTTAGCACTGGTAGCCAGTCCACTCTTTAAACCTGAACTTAAACCGCTTACCGTTTTATTGAATTGCTCGGTTTTTTTGGTAGAATTATCAAGACTCTTGTTATAATTGGAGGCATCGGCTGTAATTTTAACGCTTAATTTCCCATTAGCCATTTCTATTCCTCCTCATTAATTCCGCCGCCCAGTTCTTGCCTTCCTTTTTCTCCACCTCATAGACAATATCCTTGTTGTTTTCAAACTCCTCATCAGATATCAATCTGGGCGCTTTTTTCCACAACTTGCGAAACGCTTTTCCTTTCTTTCTGATTACATTATTAATTGCGTTAAAGACGGCGTCACGCAGCAGCGTACTTTCATTGACCGTTTTCGTTTCGTAGGCTTTCAGTATAAAAGCACGTTCCCGCGGTGTCAGAGCGTTGTAATCAGACTTGGAATAGCCGAAATGAACGGCGAAAAAGGCAAAGTCCATATCCGCTCGATACGGTTTTGCCTCTTCGTCTTCTACTCGTTCGGTTCGGAAGTATTCGAAACGGATGAGGTGTTCGGGAATAAAAAAGGGCAGTCCTCATTTAACTGCCTTGCGATCTCGTTATTGACGTTTAAATAACCGTTTTCTGTTTTTAGCGCCGCTTGAAAGATTTCACTTGCCTGTTTGTTGGAGCAAAACGTGTCTGCTCCATCTTCTTTCAAGCATATTCTGAAAATGGTTTCCATTTCGGAAATGGAAAACGCGCCGGAATGCTCGGTATAGATCGTTATGATCGGGCGTTTCAGCGCGTTTTCAACAAGTTTAAGACGTCCAAGATTAAACTTAAGGTGATACTGCCTGCCATTTACTTCAATCATTAATCAGCACCTCCAACACCTTCCGGCATAGTATCGCTCTCTAACGGTTCCGCTATCAGATCGTGCAGTTTTCCTGTGCCTGTGAAAGAAAACGAAGTAGTTACGCTGTCATCAGTCGGCGCTTCAAAACTTATGCCTGTGATATAAGCAAATCCTGCATATATGCCTTTTTTCTGCTTCTTATCAATCCACTTCAGGCAGATCGGCTGGCTTTCCCTGAAAGCCGTGTTGAGCGCCTGCTGCGCTTCGTCAGAGGTCAATCTGATTCCGCTGCATTCGCCGCTCCAGCTCTTCATTCCCGCAACTGAAACCTGCCAATCGCCGTCCGCAGTCTTACTTTTCGTTGAAATCTCTGAGGTCTCCGCCTCCTGATCAACATTGCTGTCCTGCTGACCGCCCACTGCTAACAGTTTAGCCCCGGCGCTGTCCCATACGCACATCAGCACGTCCTTTCCGGACATTGAACTGACAGCGGGCGGCGTTAATCCGTCAAATGCTGCAAACATCTGAATGTCATACTTTTTCATTTGAAAACTCCTTTACTTGATCTTATAGCCGTATGCCACCTTGAAACGGATGGGCAAAACGGCGTGTTTTTCTTTCGTTTCTGGTTCCTCATATATAGCCTCAACGCCGTCTGAGATCTGATATACAAGGGAAAAGCCCTCCGAAAGCGTTATATCTTCCGTAAGGGCTTCTTCAATTTCGTTGATTAATTTATAAACGGCGGTATTGCCTTTGTAAGGTTCTGCCACAGCGTGGATATTGACCCGGTAGACCTCACAGAACATGGCTTTTGTGTCGTTTGGCTCCTTGCCTGCCGCCTCTATATAAATAAGCGGAGACGGCGCATCCTGCGGCACAAAATCATAGATCTTTGCGGTCGTATTTTTCTTAAGCAGAGCAATGACCGCCGCGATCAGGTCAACAAACGATAGTTTTTTAAGCATTCATAGCCCTCTCAATCTCCTTGTCAAGGTCTTCTTTAAAAATCGGCGCCTGCGCCTGCACATTGCTGCGCAGATAATACTGACCGGGTACAAAGCCGCCCCCACCTCGTGTTCGGTGGCCGTATTCCACATGCGGGGCATATTCTTTCGTGTAGCCGAATTCATCTTTTTTCTGATATCGGCTCTGCATCAGTTCGCCGGTGTCATACGGCGTACCGCCGCCGTTTGCGCCGTTTTTTGCGGCACGCTGGTACATCTGGGTAACCTGTTTTTTTACAACGGCGTCAAAACGAATCGAGTTCATCGCTTTCAGTTTTTTCATCAGTTCCGGATATCCTAAAACATAATTGCTCATTTCGCGCCCTCCAAAATCACCAGCGTGAAACGCCCCAAAGCCTGTATTTCAGGCTTGCGGTATGTTTTTTCCTGAAATTCTATAAAATCGAATCTCGGCAGCGATGAATACATACAACGCAGCAAAATATTTCTTGTACGCAAGGTGATCTCCCTGCCGTCAAGATCCTGTTCCTTTAGAACATACGGCGTAAAGCGCGCAGGTAGCTCTGCCACCTGCTTGGGGGATGTTATTGCGTTTCCGAGTTCATCGGTACCCGTCTGTTCGTTTACAAACAGTTTCGCCGGCAACCACTTCATAGGAACTTCACCACCCCGCTGCCAGTACCGCTCTTTGCTTTGTAAGCGCTGATCTCGCTTGCATATTTATTGAGGATGTCCTCAACGAATGAAACGGAAAGCCCGCCGTCATTTTCTGTGGAGATCCCCTCATAGGAATATCTGCGGAAGAGTTCAATACACGCCTCAACAGCAATATGTTCGAACGCAAGCGGCAGTTCACTTGTGCCGAGCCGGAGATTCAGGCGGCTTTCAACCGTACAGCACCAGTGATAGATACGCTCATCGCTGATCGTGCTGTCCTCTTCAGTTATCAGTTTTTTTACCGAATCAAACAACATAAAGCCGCCCCCCTCACATTACGCCTTAACAGTTACGGCTTTACTGCCTGCTGCCTGTGCCTGATATGAGCCGTCAGCCTCAACAATGGTTATCGTCTGACCTGAAGTTGCGGTAATATCAGATTCACCGTCCCAGGTGCTCCAGTTCCTTACATTCTGACCGTATGTTACTGAAACGGCTCCTGTATCGAGTTTATACTTGTAGACGTTAGAGGTCTTCTCTTTTTCGGGTGAAACGGTGATCTTTGTTGAGCCGCTCTCTGTTCCCTCAGCAGATGTTACCGTAAGCGTACCGAGAGTAGGCGTATCATCCACTGTAACCACTGCTACAGCGTCAATGTACTCCGCAAAAAGTTTGATGCCCATAAGCGCATAGCTTTCTGACTGTACATAATCGTAATCGCCTTTGGTATGGAAACCAAGCATAGGCAGTGTTGGATCTACCGTGTACACCAGACCGGCTTTTGAAAACTCTGAATTTGCCGGGTTTACATAATAAGGAATAATATTGTTAACAGGTGTTGCAGCAACTGTGCCCTGCGGAATCTCTGAACTGAAAAACAGGTAATCGATTCCCATGAAGTTTTGGACATAATTCATGCCAAAAGCAGTCTGTACAGTGATGTTGGCGCTGCCGATGTATTTATAAACATCAAGCGTATTAACAAATTCCGCTATACCGGTAACCTGTCTGCCCATTTTCTGAAACTTATGGCGCACACGGCCTGCTGCCATAGACATCGCCATCTGAAGATCTTTTTCAGTAGAAGTAAGCGTTCCCGTCAGAAGAAAGCTGTAAAAGTCATTCAGAACAACATTCTGCAGTTGAATCTTGAATTCTTCATCTGCAAGCGTAACCGCTCTTTCATAACCGTGTTCGGCGATGCTTTCCATCGTAACCGCTTTTGCATATTTTTTGATTGCTACAGGTCCTACAGGATCAGCCTGGACTTTGAAGTTTGAAAAAGGCACTTTCTCGCCCTCGGCAACATTGCCGTCCTTAAGCGTGCCGGTAACCGTGTTCCTGTAAAGCATAGTTCCGTTTGCTTTTTCAATCGGTCTTGAGATACCAAGAATATCAAGCAACTGCTGGATATTCCTTGTAAACGTGGTTACAAAGTCTATCTCCCTTGCCTGTACGTTTATATCATTTTTTGTCATTACGCCATCCTGCGCGGCGAATAACTGTAAATCATATCTTTTCATTCTTTTCCTCCAAATAATTCAATGTTTTCGGCAATTGCTTTCTGCCTTGCGGCAGTGTCCTTAATTGCCATGATATCGTTTTTTGTTATTGATTTAGAGCCCCCTGTTTTTGGCTCCCTGTGTGAAATTTTACTATCAACCGCCTGCGAAACGGCAGACTGAAATGCCTTGGCGAAAGCCTTGACATTTGCTGAAGTTGTATCAGCGTCAGTCGTTACAAGCACGGAAACAAGTTCATCCGGTATGTTGATGTTCTGTTCAGAAAGGATTGCACGCGCCGTTTTCGCCATTTCGGAAAGGGTTTCGCGGTTTTTGTACTCATCAAGTTCTTTTTGCAGTTTATCGAGCTTGTACTCGGCTTTCTGTTGCTCGTTCATTTCGGCAAGTTTTTGCGCCTCGTTGATCTCCTTATCTTTTTTCGCCTGCCATTCCGCGAATTTGCGGTTGATCAGTTTATCCACATCTTCATTGGTAAAGAGTTTCTTCTGCGCTCCTCCCGCCTTTTCTTCATTACTTTCCTGCGTGCCGTCAGGTTTGCTCTTTGCCTTTTGTTCTGTGGAATCGTTCGCCGGCTCAGTCTGCGGTTCATCGGCGAATAACTGAAGATTGTAGATTGTTTTACGTTTCATGTTATGTTTACCTCCATAGTTTTAAGTCACAATGCTTGACTGTAGATTCCGTAGATTTTAACGAGTGCCACGCCTGCTCTTTTCCTCAGTTTTTAACGTGTCCCGAGCCTGCACGGTTATATATTCAGGGTAGTTTTCGGCAAGCGCCTTGACTCCCTCAATATAAGCTTTGATCAGCAGCAGCCCCTCAGGGCTTACCTGCTTCCACTGTGCTGCCATTTCGCCGTTTTCAAGGCTGATTCGAATATCATCCTCAGTAAGTCTCTCAACGGCGATCTCCAGCGTTAGAGAAAGCACAGAAAAAGCGGCGCACACAATGTCGTACCCTTTCGGTGCATAACCTGCGTGCCCGCTTGCCGTTATTTTCCCTTGTTTTATTGTTACGTTTATCATTGCTAAACCTCAAAATGGGTACAAGAAAAGCACCGTGCTTTTGCATGGTGCTTAAACTTATTTTTTAAACAAATCTTCTGTGATTTTTGGCGCTTTCATTTGTAATTGGAGAACTGTACTATATGTGCTCAATTCACCGGTATTTTTATCAATACGGATTAACTCCATGCCAGGGAGAGGATCTTTACCTTTTATGCCAAATGCAAATGTGTAATACTGTTCATCTTCGCGGTTGGAAATAATATCATAATCTTTGTAATATTTGCGTGCTTTCTTTTCCGCTTCTTTATAATTTATCATACACAAATCATTCCTCTCATCTACAGCACTGTTTAATAAGATCAGATGGCTCCAAATTATCTATCCTGAAATATTTGGTTGCATTAATCTTTATCAGACTTGCATCAAAATAATTTTCTGCATTTCCAAATGTCTGCGGATCAAGAAAATATATATACCCGCCTAAATTTTCAGCCAAAAATGTGTGAGCATCTCCATTAATCCATTCAACATATACCTGCATTCTGGCGCCATCGCCATAATCAAGCAATGCTTTGGTAATTTCCGCTTTTGGATCACCTTTTGTTTGCTCAATTTGCGCGTTTTTAAAAACTTTATCCCAGCGGTTTTTTACTATATCTGCATCACTGTATGTAGGAAACGCTTCAACATCATAGCCACGCCTGCGCATTTCGTATGTGGGCACACATTTCTGACAATTGATCTGATATGCTTTGCCTTCATTAAAATGCGGATTACTATTCTTTAGATCGCTTATTATATCAGGATTGCCGGACTTTAATTTCCATGATTTAGGCGGAGTAAATCCGCTCGGCATGCTACCTGAATTTATTGTATCACGGTCATAAATATTATTCAATATTTTTTCACCGTTTGTACTGTGCCGTTTTTCATAATCATCAAGCCATTTATCCCAGTCATCCACAACCGGGTTGAAATGGCAGCGGCACCACGGGTGCATGGGCGGGAAGTTCGCGCCCTGCTGCCTTTGGCTGAACCTGAATCGCCTACCGCTTAGGGCGGAGCACACGGAACAGACCTTTCCATCTCCGGCAGTCAGATATTCATATTCCTCAAAGTCCTGTTCAAATATCCTTGCCTGCGCCTCATTCATCACATAGGTGCCCTCGGTGTATATGAGCCGGTAAGCGTCGTTTTTGGAGACATTGATAAACCTGCTCCTGACCTGCTGCGTAAGCCGTTCATAACTGTCTCCGCGGGCAAATCCCTGCGCTATATCGTTATTTAGATATTCCGCCAATTTGTCGGCGTTCTGCCAGATGCGCTGTGAATAGTCTTTACTGCCTGTCCAAGCCGTATTGACAAAGTTTTTGATGATGCTTTCATTTTCGGTCAGCCCTACCGCTTTTGCCGCCGCTTTGCTGTTTGTGAAATACAGTTTGCTCAGGTGCTCTTGCAGCTGCGCGTTCGTTATGGCGCCGATCTCATACTGATGCAGCAGCACGCTTTCCTTTAAGCCCTCCAGCCGGTTCAGCTTATATACGCTTTCCCGAACCGGCATCAGATCGGCATACTGCGGATATTTCTTTGCAAAATCATCCATACGCTCAATGAGCAGTTTCATATCATCTGCGCTTAATTGCTCAAACAGGCGGGCGTATTCTATGACGTTATCTCTGCCGTATTTTTGATAATAAGCGGCGATCTCTCTATCCAGTTTTGCCGCCTCGCGCTCATAAGCCTTTAAAAGCCGTTTTTTGAGCGCCGCCTCATCCTTTTCAAGCGAAGAATTAAGTTGATCCTGCCGTTTCTGCCAGTAACTACTCATTGTTTAATGTTGTCCTTGCCGTTTCATAATCCGTCTGATAAGCGATCCTGTCGTTCTCTTTCTGCTTGCGCTCGATTTCTGCTTTTACATCATCTACGATAGATAGCACGCTGAGCAGGGTCTCATCACTGGTTATGCCTTTCAGTTTTGATGCCACGTCCGCCTCCTCTGTGAGGTTTACGGGATAATTCAAAGTGAATTGAAAGCGCAGCTTCATCCAGTCATCTTTTGCCATTTGGCTCACGGGGTTGGAAAAGATCAGCCTGTATCGTTTATTGAAACCTGCCGTAAACTTGCGCTGTTTTGTTTTGGCAAGATCGCTCATGATCGTAAGCCTGTATCTCATAGCCTGCCCGGATGCAGCATCGAAGTTCTCATCATTAATGTTGGCAACCATACAGGTAACAAATATTTCACGCTCTAAGCGGTTAAGCAGGTTCTCCTGTGATGTATCTGCGTTTGGCTTTGCCAGAAAATCCGCGTCCCCGTTCACGCCGTCCTGCGCGGGAATATTGATCACTCGGTTATCGCGGATATTCGCAACATCACTGCTCTTCATATCCGGTCCGATCACTTTCATATACGCATCGGCAAAATAATCGATATCGTTCGCCTTTTCCGAAAGCGCCTTGTTGTACTCGTTCATCATAGAAAGAGCGCCCTCATACAGCCCGATGCGCTCCTCGTTTTCGTAAAACTCCACTGCCGGAACGCCGTCAAAGCCGTGCAACTCGCCCTCTTCGTCTTCAAAACGAACGGTGCCGCCGGTAATATAGAAGTACCGAACGCGACTGCTGTCTGAAATGCTGCCGTGCAATTTCTTATCCGCGTCAAAATAGTAGCGGACAAAGTATTTCGGATTCGTGTTTACACTGTCATCATAGATCATAAACGCCTGTGTGGGCGGCAGATACGATATGCAGATCATATTCTCGCTGTTGACATAATACAGTTCATACGCCCTGCCGTATATCGAGCACAGTTTGGAAAGCTCGGCGTTCTTATCGTCCTGATTGTTAAACGTATCAAGCAGCGCCGCATATTCGGCAACGCGGCTGTCATCACACTGCGTTTTGACCGGGATGCCGATAAAAAAGCCGTTAAACGTATCCGTTATGTATTTTGCAAAATTGACGGAAAGTCGGTTATCCGGCTTGTATTTTGGCTTTTTCGGTAAACGAAAGATTTCATACCGGTTGCAATACGCGTTTTTTAAATCCATGTATCTGTGTGTTGAAATATGGATATTCGCCATAATAAACGAATACAGATCCTCTTTTGAGAGTTCCTCTTCAGCGCTCATTCTGAAGACATTGTATTCAACCATCAAATTCCCTCCTTAAATAAATGGATACCGCCCGCTGGCTTTGAAAGAATGCGCATCAGGCTGGCTGCGCTGTCCGGCGCGTCATCATGAGCCGCCTGCTCCGTGTAGTCCAGGATCTGCGCAAGGTACTCCGGATCTGTATCGTTGATCCAGTAGATCCTGCTCCAGTTTGCTTTTAAATACGTTGATATTTTGATAAATTTGTTCATCTTTTCTGCGTAGGAATCGCAGGACAGGCCGTTTGCGCGAAGTTCCTTTGCAAGATAGCCTTTATCCGCATTGCGCTCGCAATGGATTGTGCCGAGCCTGTACTTTTCCTGATAAGCCGCTATTTCGTTTAAGCAATCGTCAACATGCTTTTGCCATATCTTCCCAAATCCGATGACTGTGCCGTCCGGCTGCCGTTTAAACGCCGTGTATGCAGTGTAGTCTTCGCCACCGTAAGCCGCGTCTATGTGCGAAATGCCGTTATACAGCCGTTCAACCTGGTCTGTGAACTTAGGCTCGGTAAACATGGCGTTTTGATCCGCTATATGCTTCAGTTCATAGTTGGCGGCAAAAAGGCTTGGGCTCATGCTGCTGCGCAGCTCCCTGAGTTTTTCAGGCGTTATAAGCCCGGTTGAGTAGCAGTCGTATTTTTCAATGTTCGGCATCAGTGTGAACGCGTCATCCTTATGCCAGGGCGTACCAAGATTGATAAAACGACCGCCGCGGTTACATACGTTTTGCAGTTCCTGATAAAACACCTTAATGTGCTCGCGTTCGGCACGGCTGATCCTGTCTTTCAGGTTCACGACATCATCCGTAACGATGATGTCGGCGTGTTTACCCGTAACGCTGCCGGTTGTGCCCATGCCCACGATCTGTGACGCGCCGCGCACGCCTGTTACAAGGTTTGTGTCGATCTCTGTGGCGTTTTCTTTAACAAGTTTGAGATCTATACCGTAAAGTTCATGCGCGATCTCACGCACGCAGCCTGTTGCAATGATCTGTTTGACCTGTTTGATAACCTCGATAACATCATTATCTGTTTTACGGAAAAACAGGATATTTTGATTTGGCGCAACGATTGTATGCAGCGCCATAAATAAAGAAACGTCCGTTGTTTTGTAAGAGCCTCTGTGCGCCTGTTTCGTCTGGTCTTCTTTTGAATAAAGAAAAGACCTCAACCACTCGTTATGCAGAGCGGTCAGGTCTTTAAATCCCACCCAATGGCCTATCAGAACGGGCTGATCATAGAGCAGGTCAAGTATTTGTTTTTGTCTGGTTGTCATTTTCAATTCGACTGTTAAGGTATTCGGTCATTTCTTTTACGGTTTCGTCAACAGGCTTTGAAAGCTCGATCTTGTTGGTATATATGCCGTCCATCTTGTTAAGCGTATCGATCGCCTTGATCCGTGAATCGTCTTTTTTACTGAACTGCGCAATATCAGACAGCGTGATCATACGCTGCGCACGTGTCATGATCGCGGCGTTTTCTGCTTTTTCTCTTAGTTCTTCGTACCTCGCCTTAACCTTGGCTACTTTAAGCAGGTTACAAGCCTTATTGTCAACAGATTCATCTTTCCACTTTTCGGAGCTCGGATACGCGGCGCGGTAAGCCTTACGCTGACTAAGTCCGCTTACAAGACCTCTGACAAACTTTTCCTGTTTAGTTGTTAAGTTCATAAGGCTCACCTCCCCATAAAAAAGCAAGCCCATCCAAACGGCAGGCTTGCTTTGATCTTATTTGCTATTTTAATCATACCACAGATCTATTGTGATTTTTGTGAATGTTGTGAAAGATAAGTATTCAACTTCTTGATGCAGGTTGAATAATGATAGTTCATCTTTTCGCCGATTTCTTCATAAGTCATGCCTTTAATAAATTTTAATTCGGCTATGGTTTTAACAATTTCGTCCTGAATACTGAATATGTAGCGCTGGATCTCTTCAATTTCAGCAACAAGCCTGTTGAATTCGGCGGAAAGTTGTCTTTCAAGTTCCATAGAGCGCAAAGCAAAAAGAGCCGTAGGATCTCCCACCGTACCCGTCTGCACAGATATCTGAGACGGATCTATGCCTTTCAGGTATTCTGCTTTAAGTTCCTCGCGGATAATCTCCAGCTGTTTCACTTTGTCTTTATATGAATCTAACTCTGCAAAAGTCATACACTATCACCTCGACACAAATTTCAACTAAATACAATCAGCCTGCAAAAAGGCTTCATACAACTTTGGAAACTGAATAGCAAGCCAGTCCACCATCTCTTCATTATGCGCCCAACTGCAAACATCGAGCCCGGATTCATGAAGAAAAGCGTGTATAATTTCGTGCCTTGTTACAGATTTTTTATAAAGTTCGATATTTTTTAATATTTTTTAAATTCATCTCGTTAGACTTTTTCATTTCATCAACAATGCACTCCTTGGAAGTATGATCCGAATATCCGTCCGCTTCTGCAAGTTTTTTATCCGTTTCAACGTTTCTCTCTTCAACGGTGTATTCGGTACCTAAAATATTAATTTTCATCTGATCATCCTTTCTCGTTATTATCTCTTGACATACGCAGATTCCAAAGTTTGACTGCTTCATCAACAGCGCAGTAGTCAACGCTTTGCATAACGTTCTTAGTTTTGGCACTGCAGTTCTCACATCGTACCATGGCGTATGGTACAAAAGATTGCATATTGATAATCAATTTTGCTTTGCCGCCGCAAAACGGGCATGGTAATAATTCTGTATCTTTATCTTTCATTATTCGTTTTCCTCCTCATCATTTTAGCGCCGCAGTACGGGCAAAATGGGTATATAAGTCCTTTCGATGTTTTGAATGCTGCATTGCAATTTGAACATATCAAAACTTGATTATGATTTATAACGTCATCAACATAAGACCAATGAGCGGTGCCTCTATCATATTCTGCTTTTGCATCGCTATAGCCTTTCAAATATTGATCACGGTCATATTGTAAAGCCCTGATGAGTTCGGATTTATCCACTTGAACTCCGGCTCTTAGCACTGCCTTATAGACATTATTGTCAAATTCATCTTTGACGCGCTCTATAATCTGATCAATATAACTAAACGATTCAATCGGGCATTTATAATTCATTTAAACCCCCTCCACATAGAACCAAGACTGTGGAGGTCTTGACACTCTTGCGCCTAATTTCACTCCACAATGCCAAAACTCTCTCAATCTTTTCGGCTCGGCATATATCTTTAGTTTTGATATGTGCCAGCCAAATACACCAAAGTAACCTGGCGAAAGTTCATAGTTCGTTATTTCGTCTTTAGTTAAGCAAGACATCCGTGTCATTTCTCCGTCAGAAATATCAACGCCATCTTTTGCATCGCAGGTGGTATATTGATAAATTTCATCACACACAAACTCGCCTATGACTTTGCCACAATATTTTCCCTGAAAATAGCCGTCGCCTTTTCTATAAAATTCTTTCGTGCAGTATATGTAGCACTTAAATGGCGTTTCTATCTTAGGTCTTGTTTTTCTGACCTCAATTGTTTTTTTGCCTGCTGCAATAAGCTCGCAGTATTTAGGTTTGATACTCATTAATACAGATTTCATTACTTTGCCTCTTTCTTTAGATAATTCTTTAAACACTCTCCACAAGAGATATATTCACCGTGAGAACAGCGGTTTGTATCGCACCAAGGCTCTGTTCTTACAAACTCAGCTCTTTCATCTAAACTCATATCAGAGAGTTTATCATTATTTGTGTACGGCTTTAATAATGAGGTCGTACGCTCCTCTTTTGGTTTAATGTAGCCTGTAGCTAATCCTAAACACATATGCTGTTCTCCTATTCATATCTAATAAAGTCTTCACCATAGATTTTGTTTATTTCATCGAACACATATCCAAGTCCCAGACCTTTTTTGTTTGGCTGCCAAACACCGTTTACGAATTCACCGCCATTTATGCAGTATTCATACTGTTTCGGGTGTGTTTCTTTTAATAACTGAAATCTTGTTTTACCATTTTCAAGATGCAAGCCGAATGCACAAAACATACACCCTGTTCTGTTACATCCTGTTGTTTCATATTTGCATTGGTCGCCGTCAAAAGTAAGCTGACATTCAGTTTCGATGACTTTTCCATACGGTTCCGCAACCGGCAGATTGTTTTTGTAAATATATTCGAGAACATCCTGTTCAGTCCAAAATGCCATAGGCGTTGATTTTGGATTTTTTAAATCAAAACCGTTACAACCGTTTTGCAACCACTTATCAGTTCGCTTTTTACTCTCACAAGCCATTTCAGCAGTCATAAAATAAATGCCGTTCTTTTTTGAATATTCATGTGCTGGCTGTTTTTTCATAATATCGCAACAGCGGTCATCAATGTTAAAATTAACAAACCTCAAATCATTCCACTTTGCCATTGCATAAGGTCCTGACTTCTCACTGCAAAAGCAATTTTTTACGATTTCGCCGTCAGGTTCATTTCTTGCGCACCGCACATTGTGTGCTACTGTTTTGCTAATAACAGGATAACCGTATTTTTTAATAACTTCATCAAATCGCATTGCAGGTCTGATGATGTCAACATTATCAAAAGTCTTTACAAACTGCCGGATTTCAGGATATTCAAGTCCTGTATCGACAAATACTGCCTTAATGTCTTGGTGACCTCTCCAATGATTCCTTGCAATATCAAGTAAAACTGTACTATCCTTGCCGCCGCTGAAGGATACAGCAACATTTCCATCATAATGCTTATACCAAGCATCAATACGCTCTGCGGTCATTTCTATTTTTCTTTCAAGTGGTAAGGACTGCATGTATTTCAATTCCCTTATATCTCGCATTTTCCACCTCACACTGCAATCTGATTGTTCAGCTCGTGCATAGAAGAGATGTTCTTATGACACCATTCAGGGATATTGGCTTCAACAAGTGCTTTTGCAAAAGCGGGCGGCACGGCATTTCCGCCGGAGCAACTGCATATGTAGGTCATATGTTATCCTTTCCTTGGATCATATTTTTTGAAATCGGGTTCAATGCGAAATATGATCTTGTTGTTGCACCAGCGTTGTAAATAGCGTATTTGCCGTGGCGCATTAGGCTTGTCATAAATCATCACATAAGGGTCAAATCCCCAACCTCGTAAGGTATATATTCTGTACAAATCTTCTTCTAACGTACTATTAAAATTAACAAGGCAATATACAGTACCGAAATGCCCATGAGGCTTATGCTTCGCTTTACTCGCATACTTTTTAAAATATTTTTCAAGATCCTCACTTGGATTATCCCAAGCAAAATGGATTTCTTTAAGCTTTACATGGTTTATTGAATCGATATTATCCTCATTTGTGAGCCGTATATCCAATCCCTGCGTGAAGTCTACATATGCTTTGCTGATTACCAACTGCTTCAAAAGATCAATATGATCCTTACAGGCAAGAAGATTGGGATCGAGTAGTTTAATATTCGGTTGACAGCGATGCCATTCTGATAAATCAGCGACCTTTTTACTGTATCTTCCCTCTTTTTCAGCTACAATGCAAAAAGGACAACCGCGCGGACACCCTCTTGTCAAAAATCCATAACTTGTATCTTTTGTTATATTTGGATATAAGCTGTAATCTGGGTATATATGCTCAATTTCTTCCGGCAGCTTGTTATTTAAGTCGTATCCTGTTCCGCCTTTGTATATTTCATCCGCTTGAGGAATGAAATCTATATCTGGCGTGTATGTATCATCAAAGACTTTACTTTGATATACCCTGTCGTAATGTTTAAGCGGAACGCACCATTCAACCTGATCACCTTTAGCCTTGTGATACGCGGATATTTTCATCAGCGCAAGATTCGGAAAATTATGACCATCTACATCAATAAGCCCGATTTTCATTCTCTCACCCCGTATTTGCAGGCATAGTACCTTTAATTAAATTACCGTAAATCATTATATTTCTCCATTCAATTCAAGTTTTTCTTTTGCGGCTATAGCAATCGGGCAGCCAAGGTAAAAGCCGGTTGCGCAGAAGTTTTTGATATGCTCGTCTTTATCTTCAGATGTATTGAAAATGATCTTAGTGCTTTTTTGGTTTTCAAAAATTGGACAACAGTATAACGCCTTTTTTTCATTTTCTTTTTGCTTTAGAAAATAAGGGCATTTGATCCATGCGTCAGAAGTTATATTTGACATAAAATACACCTCTTATTTCATAGCAGATATTCTGTCAAGGCTGCATATTGTTATACTGTGTTTAGCCTTAAGATCCTGGATCTCTGCCTGGTAGAAAAAACGGTTTTTCCTGTCTTTGCGCAGAATGCAGCCGGTAAGTTTATATTTTTTGTCACCAAAATCTGAGTCATGATAAATAACCGTTTGATTTAGGTTTTGCTTGACTTCCAAAATATCCATATCAAAGATCCTGTATGCAGATGAAGATCCCGGGCTGATCAGCGTAGAACTTTTCTACGATCTCGGATACCACAAGCGCATCATCCTTCCAGAAATGCAGCGCCGTCAGCAGATCTTTCAGGATCTTCTGAAGATTATCCGTATCCGGCTTGGAGGTCTTGTACTCGCCATCCCGGTGATTGCCAGTGATCGGGAAAAGCCATTTGACCATTAAACGCACCGGACCGGTGTACTGCTGCTTTGGAACATACGCCGCCAGATGATCCCTGAACTTTACCTTTGCCGCTTTGATCTCCGCGCTGTCATAAAAATACGGCTTGCCCGATTTGCTGATTCCCACACGATGCTCCTGCGCTGTAACCGTTGGCGGGATCATCGGGATAAAAAATTGTGTATTCATTTCGCTTTACCTCGCTAAAGTACATTTTTGATTCTTGAAATTTGCTTTAGTCACGTTATGCAATGGTAGGGGGGAACTGCGCCACTTAGGCAGTTCCCCTACCGTCCATTGCGTGACGTGTGAACGGAACGTTTTTTACATACGTAGTATGTAGTGGTTTCCCCGCAACACGGGGAAATCTGATTTTTAAGTTTTCCCCTCCATATCGAGTTGTTGCGGGGAAATCTGATTTTCAGTTTTTCCCTCATAATCCAAGTACTGCGGGGAAAACATAATTTTTAGGTTTCCCCGCACTCGGATTTTTTCAGGACGGTTCCGTTTTCAATATCATATCCGCCGTGCTCTTTGATGCGGTCTCTGGCAGTTCTTTGTGAAATACCAAGGTAATTTGCTACGTCTTCAACGGTTGGCGCATCTCCGAAATTGCTTTCTTCCAATGCGGATTCCAACGCTTTCTTACGTTCTTTTTTTCGTTCTCTAGCGTTCTTTTTTATCCTTTCCGTACCTTTCTGCCACGGGGGCTTTTCCTCGGTAGAAATATCTTTGAGGACGTCGTCTGCGTCGGCAACATGAACGGGATAATCGAACCAAAGATTGATCGGATCAAATCGCGGGAACTCGCGGAGCGTGCCCTCTATGCGCCATGCCGTGCGTACTTTGTATTTCTGTTTGACCTGAGATATTTCTTCCCGCAGCCTGTCCAGCGTCGTCTCCGGCAGCCTGTCGCGGCATATATCCACGATTCTGTCCGTAACGAGCAGATCATCCTGACTGTATTCTTTCAGATCGATATTAAAACGTACAAGCCACTTGCGGCATACGTTGCAGACCGCGCGTTCTGTCTGCTGCCTGCTCACTTCTTCCGGCACCTCCAGTTCGATCAGATCCAGCAGCGCATCCGGATCTCTGGCAAATACGCCGGAACCGGACGCACGATCCATAGAACGCTTGCCGCCCTGCGCGCCTTTCGAATGGTGGTGGCAGTAGATCACGGCGCAGCCGAGCTCCGTGCACACCTTGTCAAACTGATTGCAGAAATAGGACATCTGATCGGCGGAGTTCTCATCGCCGGTTATGATCTTGTAAATGGGATCGATCACGATCGCGATATAATCCTTTTTGGACGCCCTGCGTATCAGTTTCGGCGCCAGTTTATCCATGGGTACCGAGTTGCCGCGCAGGTTCCAGATATCAATATTTTCAAGCGCTTTCGGCTGCATATGCAGCGCGGTATATACGTCCTTGAAACGATGCAGGCAGGAAGCTCTGTCCAGTTCCAGATTTACATACATCACTCTGCCCTGAGCGCAGGGAAATCCAAACCATTCCTTACCCTCGGCAATGCTGATGCAGAGTTCTATGAGCGCATAACTTTTGCCGGCTTTTGAGGGGCCTGCCAGCAGCATTTTGTGCCCCTGTCTTAATACGTTTCCGATCAGCGGCGGGGAAAGCTCCGGCAAGTGATCCCATACCGCAGCCATGCTCTCCGGCTCCGGAAGATCATCGTTTGCCGCCTCGATCCATTCCACCCATTCTTCCCAATTTGATTTGCCGATCTCTTTATCAATGATAAACTGCTTGCGGCCGTTTCGCATCACGCCCGGAAGACGACTGAGCCTGGACGGATTCTTGTTTTGCCGGTCAATGCTCATGCCGTTCTTCAGGCATATGTTATACAGGTAATCCACCCGTTTTTGATATTCTTTGAAATCCGGCGCGTCAACCTTTACAATGGCGTGAATGGATTTCTTGCCGGAATAGACTAATATCGCGATCGGCAGTTCCAGTTCACGCAGGATCGCATTCTGCCTTTCCAAATCCATGTTATCCGATTCCACAAGAGCATATCTGTATTCCGTTACGTTCTCGTTTTTTACACCTTTGCCGTCCAGCGGGTTAAACCGGATCCATGCGCCGGCTTCCGGGTTATAGTCTCCGAGTACGCTGCCGATATCGCCCTTGCACTTGTTTAACTGCCGGATCAGTTCGCCGGCAGTGCGGTCATAACTCCCCTTTGTGGGCAGCCATTTGCCTTTTTCATTCTGCCAACTCTCTGTAACATAGCCCACGTTTTCATCCGGCGAAAACAGCGTTTCAAGATAGGTTGTGATCTCGCTGACCGGATCAAAGTTCTCGGGCTCTTTGATCTCTTGGTTTTCTATGTACGCCTTGTCTACGATCACATAGTCCCGATCCCCGCCGATCTGATCATCCCAGTCAAGTGCGCGATCCTCTTTTGTCTGGGGCAGCCAGCCGTTTTCCTTTGCCATTTGATAGATCGTGCCGCCTGTTACCCTCGCGCCGCTGTAATTGCCGAATGTGCGCCACTTTTTTTCGCATTCGCCCTCGTGGTAGCGGGCGCGGTCTCTCCGGCTCCAGTCCTCCCAGACAGCGCAGGCATAGCCCTCTTCCTTTAGCGCCATACCCACGTTTGCCCATTCCTGATAGTCAAGAGCGGACGGATCAATGTAATCAAGCAGTTGCGTTAAATCCAGATTGTGTTCCATAATCGTCTCCGTATGTTGCAGGATCTATGTTATGCGGAATCCGCCAGCCGTTGGCAGCGATCCTGTCTATCAGTTTTCTTGCAGTCTCAAACTGCCATGTGCCCACGTGCCGAAATCCCCTGCTTTCCAGAAAGCGGATCTGTTTCGGTGTTGTGAGCCCTTCTTCCCGGCGTTTCGCAAGCCTGTCCAGCAGCAGACTTGCCTTTCCGGCGTTGTCGATCTCATCCGGGAATATACCGAACTTTTCAAGCGCTGAGATTTGCTTGGATGACGCCGGTGCCATTTCCCAACCAAAGGACGGCACATAACCGGAAAGATCCTCCGCCTGTATGGACATTTCAAACTGCAGCGGATCCACCAGTTTGCGTTTACGTTTTCTCATTTCCGAAAGCTGCTTTGCAAGCGCCTCTTCCCGCTGCGCCACCACTTCGCTTTCGGCGGCTTTGGCGGCTTCTTCTATATCTGCCGGGCATCCTGCGTTTGCACAAAGATCCTCTGTCATTTGTTTTGCCGTTTCCGCGTTCTCACAGATCAGGTTTGCCGGGTGGCACAATTCGTGCCGCTCCGTGTGCCATAAAAAATCAAGTAACAGCAAATGATCCTTTCCGGGCGCAAGCCGTGTGCCGCGCCCCACCATCTGGCAGTACAGACTGCGTACCTTTGTGGGTCTCAACACCACAACGCAGTCTACATCCGGGCAGTCCCAGCCTTCTGTTAACAGCATGGAATTGCACAGCACGTTGTATTTGCCGTTTTCAAAATCTTTCAGGATCTCCGTGCGGTCCTCGCTGTTGCCGTTGACCTCCGCCGCGGAAAAGCCGTGTGAAAGCAAGATATCTCTGAATTTCTGACTGGTTTTGACCAGCGGCAGAAACACAACGGTTTTTCTTTCTTTGCAGTACTTCTCCATTTCAGCGGCGATCTGCTCCAGATAAGGATCAAGCGCCGTTCCAATCTCGGACGCTTTGAAATCTCCTGCCTGTATGGATACAGAAGACAGATCCAGCGTAAGCGGAACGGTCAGCGCCTTGATCGGGGATAAATACCCGTCCCGGATCGCCGCAGGCAGCGTATATTCATAAGCCAGACTTTCAAAATACTGGCCTAAATTTTTCATATCGCCCCTGTCCGGGGTGGCTGTAACACCGAGCACATCGGCAGAATCAAAATGTTCCAGCACACGCTGATAACTGTCTGAAATACAGTGATGCGCTTCGTCAATGATGATTGTGGTAAAATGATCCGGTGAAAACTGCGCAAGCCGTTTTTCCCGCATGAGGGACTGCACAGATCCGACCGTAACGCGGTACCATGAGTTAAGGCTGCTCTGCTCCGCTTTTTCCACGGCGCTTTTCAGCCCGGTTGCTTTTTCCAGTTTATCGGCGGCCTGTTCCAGAAGTTCTCCGCGGTGGGCAAGAATCAGCACCCGCCCACCGTTTCGCACGCAGTCTTCCGTGATCTTGGCAAAAACGATCGTTTTGCCGGTTCCCGTAGGCAAGACGAGCAGGGTCTTTTTATGCCCCTGTTCCCACTCGCGGAACACTGCCGTTTTTGCCTCCTGTTGATAAGGTCTTAACTCCATCAGAACTTACCTGCCTGAAATTTCGGCGCGGACCCTGCCGGCGCTTCGTAATCATAAAACTTTTTGATCTGGTTGTTTTTCATCGTCTCGCCCTTATCGTTCACCCATTCATGGATGCCGACCTTGCAGCGCCCCTGTGCGCCGACCATGGCGTTCCAGTTTGGTCTGGTCGGTTCGCCGTGTTTTTTCTGCCCGATCGCGATGAGAAACGCGCTGATCATACCCTCGGTCTTGGTATGCAAAAACAGGTTGTGCAGAATAGTGCCCGTATTTCCTTTTCCGTCATCCACCTTCAGTTCCAGTTCTGCTTTGTTGCACGCGGGCAGTTTCGCACTGCCGTTGTGCCTGCCCCTGTTAAACCCGACAACTGTAAATTTGTAATCGCCTTCCGGGAGGAGAGTAAATTCACTTTCTTTGGATATTTCGTCATCCCAGTCTAATTCTCTTTCAAAATCTGCCATAATTTTAATTCCTTTCTTTTAAAATGGTACACTGTTGTATTCGCAAATCTGCGCATAGACCTGATCCCATGCTGCTATCAAACAACCGGAGATAAAGTCTTTATCATAATTTTCTATTGGTGTTTCTTTTGGATAATACCCTTTATCAGCAATCACTGCCCTTAATTCTTCCTCACCAACGTGGCTTTCGTTCATCAGATCATATAACTGCTGAATGACCGGATCACGGCTGTGCAGCGTCTGCGGCTCTGCGGGGCTTTCTTTTGGGCTTTCAACAACCTCTTCAAAATCGCCTTTATCTTCCATCGCGTTCAGCTGATCCATTGCCTGCTGTTTTGCGTTTTGCGGTGCGGTCGCCTGCACTGCGCCCGTCTCCGGGAGAATGTGGCGGATCTGTTCAAAATCAAACGGCAACTCCTCCGGGAGGTTGTCGCGGTTTTTGGCGTCCCAGCACGGATTATGCGTGGTATACATGACCCTTTGACCGCCCTGCGCCTTTTTCTTGCCGTTTCCGTCATCGATCACATACGTTTTGTAATTGACGAAAAAGACAGCGTCCGCCCATTCCTTAAGCATGGGTGAAACAAATTTGCTGAGTTTCATTTCATACCGGTCATAAGCGCCCATCTCATCCGGCTGTTCAAACTTTCGCAAAAAGGAATGGGCTGTAAATACTACATTGACTCCTGCAGCTATGACTTCTTCCAGCAGGTTCAGCAGTTTTCCAAATTCGTCCCGAAGATACACATAGCCTTTGCCGTAGCCGAAATCCTCTATGCCGGACTTATTTGCTCTTGCACATACGGATTGTATACACAACCGTTCCGCCCAGTCCGCTGTATCGATAACATAGGTTTTACACGGTTTGTAATCGCGCACATACTGCGCCTGCATCAAAAGCATCTCCCAGCTGGACGGTGCGTCAAAGCGCTTTACGTCCAGTTTTTTTGTGCTGCCCTCTGTATCGGAGAAAACAGGGTCGGGGAACTTTGATGCAAACGTGGATTTACCGATCCCTTCCGGGCCGTAAACCACGATCTTCTGCGCGCTCGGTATGATTCCGCTTGATATATTCATTTAGAATACCCCTTTCGTAAATTTAGGTGCTGCGGGTTCTGCCGGTACAGAAGAATACCCGTCCTCGATCACGATGGAACATTCGTCTCCAGTGCTCACCCTTGTGGCAATCACCTGCAGCCCTTCCCGTTCAAGCCAGTGTCCGAAATCGCAGAGCGTATCCAGATCCATCTGCTCCAGCTTGTCCACCAGCACAAAGCCGCATTTTGGATTCAGGCGGCGTATGATCGCAGTGGCGGCTTTCAATTGGTCCGAGCCGCTCATGTTATCCCATTTCATACCGTTTAAGGTGATCTCGCCGTCCTCTACGGAGAGACCCGGCAGGGGCAGATCCGCACTTTCCAACAGTTTTTTCTTTTCACTGCGAATGTTTTCCAGTTTTACGCTGAGTTCGTTATACTGCTCCTGATAACGGTGCGCCTCCTCTTCCGCTCTTTCCTTATCCAGATTGGAACGGATCTTTACATTGATCTCATCGATCTTTTGAATGTTTTCTTCCAGTTCAGCAGTAGATCTGTCCTCTAACTCCGCTGCGGATAATTCGGCGATCTTCAATTCCTTTTCGCATTCTTCCAGCGCCTGCTGCAATCTTTGCTTTTGTTCCCGGAGTTCGGAAAGACGTTCGCGTTTCTTTTTGTTCTCGGCATTCCGGAGCAGGATCGCCTGCTGTTCCTGAATGAGATCCGATGCAGAGAGCAAATCATCCGGCACGCCGTCATAATGCGCCATCTCATCCGCATATTTTTGTTTTTGCGCCGCGATCTGACCGATCGCATGGCGGCTGTTGTAGATCTCGTTTTCCTCTTTTTCCAGTTCAAAGAGTTTATCGCCGACCCCGATGATCCGCAGGAGGATATCCGCTTTTTCTTTCGCATTTGCCTCCATGAACTTCGGCAAATTCAGAGCAAAACTCTCTATGAACTCGTTAAGCAGCTGCTGACCGCCTTTATTACCGGACGGGTCGATCACCTTAAGGCTGCTGTTCTTGCCCTGGCGTTCCACGATGATGCCGTTGGAAAGTTTGATCTTTATGTACGGCGGAATAACTGAGCCTTCCCGTTGCGCCTGGGATGGTCTGAACCTGTCCCCGCCAAGCGCCCATGCTATGGAATCCAGCACGGATGTTTTGCCCTGATTGTTTTTGCCGCCGATCACGGTGATCCCGTTTTGCGTAGGTTCGCATTGAACGGCTTTGATTCGTTTTACGTTTTCAAGTTGAAATTCACTGATCTTGACTGCCATTATTTAACCTCCAAGAACTTTCCGTTTTTGAGCATGTACCACGTATCGGGCTTTACGGTTTTGCCGTCCACCTTATGGCATTTCACGGTTTTTAACTCGCGTTCTCCGTCATCATTTTCTGTCCATTCTGCAAGGACGATATAACAGCCCAACGTGCCTTTTGCTTTACTCTCAACGCCGAACGCAAGAGCGATACTATCCTTGCCCTCTACGCTTGCAGCGGAGTGGTTGCCTGTGTTTATTGCTGCTGACCAGTTGCCTGTGTTCGTTGCAGCGGAG
>ENA-UOJP01001361-UOJP01001361.1-human-gut-metagenome-genome-assembly--contig:-C102-NODE-1361-length-30159-cov-79.875864_pt1 | contig 30159 bp, 53 predicted proteins | sample MGYA00242353_ERZ723900 | MGnify/ENA metagenome assembly ERZ723900
ACGGGATTCGAACCCGTAAAATACAACGGTTTTATGCTGTTTCCAGGCTCCGTGTTGCATTTCGTGTTGCATATTTCCGAAGATGGTATAATATATAGAAGCGTCAGAGTTAAGTTCTGGCGCTTTTATATTGAGTTAGAACCCTCTATGTACCAGATTCCTTGTGCGCCATTGTCCTGACTGTGCCAACAGGCCCCTTCCAGCGGTCCGTTTGGTGTAGGGTCAAAGTAATACCAATCACCCGAACCGTCAACCGGGTCACATGTGCTGCCATTCCAGCGGTGCCAACTGGTACAAGCATATCCATCTTTATTAAACAGATACCAATGGTGATTTATGACACACCACTTATTAGCCGGGTAAGTCCCATCCGGTCTGCGGTACCACCAGCCGTTATTATCCTTAATCCAGCCAGTGCGTCCCTCTGTCACCCAGGTTTTCATAAATTCATCCGGGGTGCGATATAGTTTTTTGATTCCAGATGTGCTACTTCCCCAATCAGGCAATTGGAAATGTGGCTTGTCTACAGGAGACTTCCAATTTCCACCCCATTCAAGTCCCAAAGATACACCGATAGCACCTACACGGTTAAAAAATCCACCAATTTCATTATAAGCACCAGTGCCGTCATTACGAAATATATCAAAAGCTGTTCCCCACTGATGATAGGAGCTATAACTACTACCAGGCGCATTAGTTACAATGTTGCCCGGTTTAGTCCTGCCCTGGGCATATAAAGCATCTTGCTCTGCTACAGTCCGCAGTGTCTCTCCTATCTTAATTTTTAATCCCTGTTTATTACATTCATCCACCAACTGACCTGCTAAAAGCTGTAAGCGTGGATGACACAATGTGATATCTCTCATAATCATCCTCCAATTATGCTGTTTTTTTGCTGCTCAGTAATCCATCCAATCGACACAGCCCGGTTAAGTTCAGAAACGGTTAATGGACCTTTACCATTGTTATATAGCCTTTTTAACGTTGTATACATATTACACCTCCAACTGACTTAAAATCATTGCATCCACGGTATCTTGCAAGGTCTGCACTGTATCCCGGATATCTGGCCTACGAAGTTTAACTACCATAACGGTATCCTTCACTTCCTTGGTTTCATAATTCGGCGCTTCTTCGGTTCCGGTATTTACTGTTTCATAGGATATGGCATAATCCATTTTCTTTTGCATCTCCACCAACCGGGTAAATCCTGTTTTTACTTCCATCGGCTGACCATTCAAACCAAGTATGTAAATTTTTTCTGTGTTTGTCGCATTGAATTCTACTTCTACTGTTTCAAAACTGTCTAGGCCGGGAAGAAACGAAAGGGTTAGGTAATCTCCTGATTCTTCCACCCCGTTTGTTATTAAGTCGTATTTTGTGTTGTTTGATAATTTTAATTGGTTCATTTGACTCCTTTCGTGGATATGGTTTTTATATAGCAAATAGCAATTTAGCATCCAAAATAACTGTGATGACTTATTCAAAAGCGAATATCCCTATTGTTGCCGGAGACGATTTTTTTGCCAATATACCTGTAGATATTGAAACATCTGCGTATAGATGGGTATTTCCTATATTATCTGATATTACAGGAGATAACAGTACTAAAATAAACATAAGCACTTGTATATGGCAAAACGGACAAGTACATATTAAAGGCAATAACCGAGCAACAGGCACAGCAAACATAAGTCTTTCGGGTATTGTAATCGCTATTAAATGATTATTATGATGGCTTATTAAACTTCCAAACCTGTTTCCAGTTTCGTCCGTCATAAAAATCATACCAGATACCGGTGTTGTTAAATGCGATTGACGCAATCTCACCGTTATCATAATATAGCTGGAATGCCCGGTCGGTTCGGTCGGAATATACGGCTGTAAACCCATTAATGTTCTTGACGCCGTTTAAAGTCACCTTTGCATTGGTTTTTGCTAAATTGCTATTTGCAGTAGCAATATCATCCGTATTTTTTGTGATTGCTTGCTGCATCGAATAGACCAGCGAGGATGACGGAACTGTGGTTTGTGAATTTGTTTGAACGGTTGAAATTAATGCTTTTAGTGTATCAATTATTTCATTAGCTTTTTCAACAGTTTCTTCCAGTTTATTTTCTGTTTTATTAAGATGTTCAGCATCAATATCCGGTTCAGAATTATTTACATAATTAGTTGGATTATAGTTGTCCATTTTTTCTAAATCATTTATTGCCATGCTCTCCTCCTATATGCTGCATTTTAATTCCCTTAATGTCATATTGACAACTGATGTACTTGCTGTAGTGCGCATAAAAAGTGATATATATATAAATCGTGTTCCAGTAATATTGGATACATCAAAACTATTCGTTTTTAAATTGCCTGATGTATTTGGTATTTCTCTCCGCCAATAATCTCCTAAGCCAGTATTATAATCTTTTCCCGAACCGCTGGAAGCTCGCATATATATATAATCACTAACATATCCTGTTGCCAGAATCATTTCGCATCCACCAGATGCGTTAGCAAGGGAATATTTCAACGTAATTCGGTTAATATTATCAAAATTGAGAGGAACATTAAATACAATTGCTGTTGTTACATAATCTGTGCTAAGGGGATTCTCAAGATGAATGTTATCCTGCCCAAATGTCACGTCCCCTTTGTAGTACGGTCCTCCTTTACGCCCAAAAGACGGAAACGAGCTTATTGATTGTCCTGGAGCAAACACACCATTGTAATATGGCGTATATGGATCGTCATTTTCATATCCTTCGTAAGTTCCTACAATAGTTGTATCTCCTACCCTAATGACTACATTCTTTTTTATATTTGATGCAATAAGATTAGGTAAGCTTTCGACAAAAACATCGCCTGACATATATTTACCAGTTGTTTCTATTGTTTGTAAATCTGCGCTCGGGACAACATACTGATTACCTAATGTAGGTATATTCTGTGTTACAGTGGTACCTGTTTCATAAAACCCTTCTCCCAAAGATAGCGTCTGATTTAATTGTAATTCATATTTTTCAGGTTGCACAATTGGCATTATGCCAACTTGTTCATCATCACTTCCACGACCTAAAAATATTTTTCCTGCCTTTACGCTTGATGGAAGGGCAGTTAAATCACTTGTATCTGCATTAGCTCCATTTTTTTTAATTATGCAATCAGCCATTTTTAATCAACCCATCCCTCAAATGTCCCAATATATGGACCTATTTTAACTCCCTTTTTTATCACAGCGCTTGAAATCCCCGATATCCCACCAACAAAAACATTTCCAGTCATATATGTTCCTTTAACTCCAGCCGTTGTTCCATTGATGGAAGGGTCAACGTATTGTGCTCCCAATGTTGGAATATCTTGTTTTAATGTTATTGAAACAAAATACCCTTCTGGAATAGAAAACTTTCCGTTAATGGGAAAATCATGTTCCACATTGTAATAAGTAGGCATAGTTCCTTCTTGTGTATTTTCTGTTCCTGCACCAATAAAAGTCTGTCCATATTTGACATCTTCTGGTTTCGCAGTAAGATAATCGTTGTTAAACATACCGCCGTTATATAGTATACATTCTGCCATACTAGTTTCCTGCCCCTTTTACAAGAATTTGAAAATCAGTTGATGGTTTAGAGCCATAGCAATATAGTGTGACAATTCCATTTCCACTCTCAGCACTATCGACATATCCAAAAGCCTTTTTTCTCTCTCTGGCTACGCTTGCGCTTGGTTTATCCCCTAAATATGGACCACCAATAATAAGCCCTATGTTCTCTTTTGCTCCCGGAACACCCACTGTCTGAGAATATGGGACAGAGGTGCTCCAATTTGCCGAAGGGACCATAATCCTTTTTATACCTTTGATATCTTGGATTTCTGAGTTGTTTTGTAATACAGCCTTATTGGTTTCGTTAATATCAGCAGCCGAAAAAATGTCTCCTATTTCTTGATACTCTGTTTTATCTTCAAGCGTTGTTAGGCCGGTTGACGCATCTGTGGTCATCTTATATTTTCGTAATCCAGAAAATTTGTCATTTTTAAAATTTGTTTTTAAATTCATAGAATAATACCTCTGTTTCCTATAACTTTGGTTCCCAATTTAAACGACAAATATTGAGGACCCGGATAGGACTTTTCAATCAAATTACCTAAATCATAAATGATTTTTTCTATGGCATTGGCCTGATAAATTGATGTGTATGTTATCTTATCTGGGGTAAGGGGAGTGCTATCACCTGTATAGTACGCGTTTCTTATTGCAACTATATTTTTTCTTAGACGTTCCATTTCTTTATCCGTCCTATGGTCCTCCGGTTTCCAATTTAGCTTGTTGTTTGTTATATTTCTATATCCATACTGGTTTAAAACATAAGATACCCATTTAATCGCCTGTTCGATTCGGTTGAGGTCTTTATAATCAATGTAGGCTTTGTCGGTCAATTTTATTATGTCTGTCTGTGTACGGTCAAAAATAAGGGATTCTAAATACTTACTCATGTATTTTTACCTCTGCCTTAATTTCGTTTGGAGAAAAACTATAATTGTAGCTCTCAATGATACCGGTGCGGTATCCATCGTAATCTGTATCAATCTTAACTTTCTGTCCCAATTTTTTGTTTCCAATAAGTACATCTCCCACAACATTTTCTGCTCGCTGATAATATGCATATACACGTTCAAGCACTTGCTGAGCATTACCATTGTTCACCAACGTTGCATCTGTTACTTCGCGAATATTTTTGTTAAACACAATATCGGGATTTTCCTTAAGGATTGAAGTGGTAAGATGGTTATATCTCTTACCAGTTAGTGTTACATTTCCACCGGTTCCAGTTATATAGGCATAGTTATCACCATACTGACCAATGGTACCACCAGTTATCTCCAAACTGTGATAAGGTTCACTAAAAATAACTTCTGCCGTGCCATTCAAATTATCATTATACAATTCCTGCGTTTCGTTTGATTTCTGATAAGAATGGACTGTTAAACGAATTCCAGTGACAATATCAGAATGCTCCAATGTAACGCCAGAAAATACTTCATCATTCAAAAATTCACCATTTAAAACATTTTCTTGCGGATATATAACAATTCCATCGTAATTGCTTGTATCTGCAATAGCTCCAATAGCAAAGCATATGTATACTAATGCGTTTCTCTTTGTGGTATACGGTATGTATCCATAAAGCGGAATATCTGAAAATGATTCATCCAACAAATAATTAAAATCTTCATTCTCAAATATTTTCTCTAATACTTCAGAAACCGGCTGGCCTGTATATATTCCTCCAGCGAATTCATTGCCATCCAATACGCCCACTGCATCATGCGCGTCCATATGGTAATCCGTTTTGTTTTTCCTGGCACCGTTTTTAAGATAAAAATTTCCTATGAGCTCACCGTTGAAATATAAAGTAAGTTTCTGCTTTTTCTGTAAATCAAACGGTATATTGGATGTTGTCCTTACCGTGAAATTCAATGTGTTAATACTTATGCTTTCTGATATTGCATTGATTTCTTGCAAACAGTTTTTTTCCAATAATTCGTTATCTAGAAAATCACGGTATATACCATAATCTATTCTGGTAACAAATACTGGCCTTATGGGTTTTGATGTCTGCAAAAACGTGATTTCCAGTTTGTTATATCCTCTCACATAATTATTACAAAAATATCTAACTGAATCCGGGGAAAACTCCATATCTGACAAGAGGTTATTATCCGCGTACCACTTTACTCTCATTCGTGTACAATAATCTCCAGACATCATATTAAAAGTAAAGAGCAATCCTACACTGGTGAATTTTTGATTAAAGGTTACTGTAAGCATGGGGGATTCGATTATCTTTTCAGTTGTTGATTTAGGATATAAAAACATTCCTGGACGCAAACCTATTTGGGGCTTAAGTCCTTGGCTTTGCTTAACATATCCGAACAATCCTTGTTCATTTGATACTTCTGGACTTATATATCCATACGGAAGTGGATTATCTGGAAAATTGATATACTTTCCATTAAGCAGAGAAAACCGTGGAAAGCATAGAGCATATCCGGGATAAGAAATATCATCTCGCTTTAATTCTGGAAATTCCTGCTCTATTATTGTCCCATGCGGATGTAAACCAGGGCCTGGATGAAGCCCTATTCTCGGTCTTAATCCAGGCCTTGTAATGGATGCTGTACTATTTTCTTTGGCATAAGGGGCCAAGTCGTCATAAACAACCTTTAATCCCTCAGTATTTTGTTCTGCGTCAGATAATATGGATTGCTTTAAAAACACATCACGGCCTCCTCTGCGGCTCCATAGCGGTAAAGGTAATGGATAACCCAGTCCAATGGTTACGCTCACCTTCTTTTCCGTTCTTGTTGATTTTTAAATCATCATCCCCGCTTGTTATGTATGCTTCAAACTCTTTGGTAACTTGACCGTATGGGAATACCATATTATGAGACTCGACCGGAGCGGAGATAATTTCATAAAATGTATCATAGTCAGCTGGGTTACTTCTTTCTGCATCAATATCGAGGGTGTAATTATAAAATGTACCAATGATATCACGGTGCATCCGGTAAGACTGCAAACGTCCAGAATTTTCACTATCTGCGACTGAAAAATTTCGCTTTAAGGATTTTACCCATAGGCGGAGATTAACTCCGTCTATGGTAAATACTCCGTTTCCATTCCGTGCCATTATACGCTGCCCTCCGTCACCATTCTTACACCTACACGATTCTTTTCGTTGTTTCCGAATTTGACTACAAGCTGACCAAATCTTGTACCATCAAGTATTAGCTCTGCTTTAGCAATCTGGTTTCCGCTTGATATATTGCTTTCTGCCAGTGCTTCCTTAAGAGCTTGCTTCATAGTTGATAGCGGAGACACTACTTCCGTTTCACGGTTGTTATCTCCCAGGATAGCAGCAAACATTCCGGCCCGTGGTGGCACTACTGTACCAGTTGCAAGCATTGGCATTTTATATGGGACTGCTGCATAGGCAGACATGGGATAGGCACTTCTTCCTCCATACCCACCAGAATATCCGGCAGATGCAGCACGCTTACCAGCATTAATTGCTATTGTAGCAGCAGCTATTCCAGCAGCTAATGAAGCAGCTACAACACCAGCGCCTACGCCACCAGCCAAAGCGCCCAAAGCCACCGCCAAAATTCCTACTGCCGAAGCTGCTGCTAAAATTCCACTTATTACTTTTTCTGTCGGCGTCATTTTGTCCCAATTTTGTGATAATGTAGCAATTAAAAAAATAATTCCCTCAATTGCTAAAGTTAATTTGAGAATTCCTCCAACTGTACTTAACGTTGCTGCTGCTGCTTTTCCCATGCTTTTTACAAAATCTATTGCATACATAGCATTTAATATTGCCGTTTCTGCTACATCTTTAATTTTAGCTAATGTAGAGGCGGTTAGCGCCTTTGTTATTTTTATTATAGCCTTTTCAACGCCGCCCGCTTGTTGTATAAAAGACAACATTTTAGTGATTTCCCACGCCGCAAAAAATGCCAGCACTGCAAGTGTAATATTTTCTACCAGCGTTTGATTCCTGCTTACCCAATCAGAAAATTTTGTAAGCCATTCTACAACCTTCTCCAAAGCGGCTATGATAACCTTGCCAGTCCACTCCCCCAATGGCTGTAAAAATCCATCCCATAGCCACATGCCTAATGGCTTAAGCGCTTCGATTACACTATGTACTGTTTGCAGAGCTGCCGCGATTAAATCAAATACTGTCGGCAACGCTTGTTCTACTCCCCATTTTGCAATCGGAAGCAATATGCTGTTAAGAAACCACAAAAGTAAATTTCCAACGTCAGAGACAATCGGTCTTATAGCTATTAATATGCGGTCAAAGCTTTCTAATAGTGGAGAAAAATCCAAATTAGCTGACCATTCTTTTAAGCTTTCTGAAGCCTCTCGAAAGAATCCGGTAATCTCAAGTATGATATCTCCAAGGTGTCTTAAAATGTTTGTGCCGGTATCGCCAGATACCCATGCTTTGTCAAAATTAGTAACTAAATTACCAACTGTATCAACAAGGTTTGCAAAAGTGATTAGTAAATCATCTGTAATTGCTTTCCCATACCCTTCTACATTCCAAACCTGCATAAATGATGCACCTACATCACTTGCAAGCTGCTTAATAGCTGAGAATGTATTTTGTAATGAACTCATTACCTGTGGACCATTTTCAAGCCATGATTCTTTAAGCGGGTCGAACAGTTTCCCAAGCGTATTCTTTATAGCCTCTGCCTGTAGCTTAATATCATTGGATACTTCTTCCGTGGTAAACATATCCTCTGGTTTAAGCTCGTTCTTATCTTCGCTTTTTTTCTTTCCTGTTGTTATCTGTATCAGCTTATCAAATGGCGCTAATGCCTTTTCCGTTTCTTTGGCTGCATCTTTGGTTTCATCCTTCGTCTTGTCCAGGCTATCAGCATAATCTTGCTGTACCTTAACCGCTTTAACAAATGTATCCTTTCCGGTTAATGCTGCCAGCAGTTGCGCTGTCCAGGTGACTGCCTGGGATAGCAAATTGATGAACTGTGCCAGGGCCGGGGCCGCGTACTCAACCAATGGGGAAAAGGCTGTAGCAAAAGAATTTTTAAGCTGGGTCATACTGGACATCAATATGGATAACGCTTTATTGGTATCATCAGAATACTGGGCCAGATTATCCATTCCCTCTTTAAGTCCGCCCGTTACTGCGGAAATGGCACGGAATACAGTGCTAAATAAGATAGATGTTGCAAGCATTCGGCCCAATCCAATTCGTGCGCCACGGGATGCTTTCTCAGTACCTTTTAATGATTTATTGAGCTTACTTCCACTTTTGCTTGCCTTCTTTTGTTCATTATCAACACCGAGCAACTTTTTCTTGTAATCCTGCATTGCTTTTTTAGCCCGCTGCAATCCTGCTAATGCCTTGTCATATGGCGCATCGCCAAGTCCATAACCAGCCTTTTCAGCGTAATACAATGCATCTTTATATTGGTCCACCTCATCTTGCAAATTGCGTACACTTGGAGCAAGACTTTGTATGGATTTAGAAGCAGATGAAAATGTATGTTTCATAATGCCTGGAATATCCTTAAAAGCCTGAGGTAGCAATTTTATATAATCCATTGTGCCGGATAGCGTTCTTTTGATATCTTCGCTTCCTGTTTTTGCACCATCCGTTTTGATTTTAGTATCTATTAATACAGTTCCATCAGGTTGCAAAGATATCACCTCACTTTAGCAACTCTGCAAAATAATCAAATTCTTCTTTAGATTTGTCAGTGGATTTTTCAAGTTCACATAGCTTTTTATTGTTCTGTAAAAACTCCTGCTCCCACTTTTCTAAGCGCTTCCCTTTTGACAGTTTCTGCCGGATAGAAAGGACCTGAGAAAACAATCCGTCCCCAATTTCCATGAACCATCCGTAGAAAGTCCACCAATGGATTATCTGGCATCCGCGTGTTTCAAACCCTGCAATCCTGTTAACCGCCGGGAAAATAATTCCTGCGTCCTGTTCCCAGTCAATTACGCGCGGTGATGGAGTATCTTCATGCACCACACCACAGTCGATAAACCATAATGCTTTTTCTGCCGCTTCTGTTAAATCCTGCGGAGGCGGGATAACGGGCCAGTAAAGAATTTCAAGCATTGCTTGTGTTTTCTCTGGGTCAGACAATTCTTCATCCGCAAAGGCTGATAAAATATCTAATATTGCCCGGAAGTCCTCACGAATTTCATAATTTACCCCATTAACAGAGAGAGAATATGGGAGGGACCACGCTGCACTCATTTGACAGGAAATGGATATTTTCCAGGACCAGCATTATACTGTTGTGTATATTTCCCGGCTTTACTTTCCATTTCCGTGAAATTTTTACCCGTTTCCTGCTCTATAATTTTTTTAACACTTTCAAGTATTACCAGCGCCCACGGGTCTCCGTTTTCCATTGGAGTGAATGGGCTGGCGATTTTAAAGAAACCAGAAGTGTCCGCGTTAAATAGATAATCAAATTTATCCTGAAGATACTTGGCGTATTTATTGATTATCTCTAATGACAGTTCATCTTTCTTTTTGCCATCAAGAGTTGCTTTTAACTCTATCCACATATCCTCGAACGCTCTATACACATTCTGCTGCCGCTCGAATATGTCAAGGTCGGTTGGAACAAATTTGAAAGTTGCCAGCACATCTCCATGCTGGTCCGTAAAATCGTAGTATTTAACTGGGCTTTCAATATTTATTGGAATATTAGGCATAATTTATCCTCCTTTACTCTGACAAAGAAGCTCCATCAGCCGTAAAAGTCATCGTTTTAGGGTTTACAGCGCCAAGAGTCCTATCACCTACATAGTGCACCGTATGCGTTGCAGAAACACCTTTCAGGCCTCCTGCAAAGTCTCCCAACTCAACAACACCCTCCTGCACCCATGCACGCATATTTCCGGCACTATCGGTTTTGTATCGTTTTACACAGAGATATTTCAACCGCAAATCCGATAGAGTTGCCCTTTCCTCCATGAGCGTATCTATCTTCTGAGCGTATTTACTTTCTCCAGATACATTGGTTGGGTCCACTGTCATGCTTTCTGCATAGCCGGTGATGTCATAGTTATTATTTCCAAGCACATCCTGGCTTTCCTCCGTCTCTGGATTCATGGAAATTGGCATATCTTCAACGCCTTTTCCAATAATCTCAAGTTTATCTTTTGTGATATTTGTGGTGCTTCCATCCGTTATCCAAAAGACCATAAAGTCTTTTCTTTTTGCCTCTCCATCGGCATAAGTCCACGTTGCCACTGTCTTTCTCCTTTCAAATAAAAATAGAGCCCTCACACAAGGCTCTGCGTCTTAGCGTCTGGCTCTACCATCTTTCAAAATCATATTTATATTCTATCGATACCGGAAGTATCCAATCCTGCACACCACTTTCCTGCGGTTCCAAGCCATAAGAGTTATCACGGGTAACTTTGGTTATCTTTCTTCCCTGGGATAATGTGGGATAATTTGATAATCGTTGCTCACTCCCATCAATCACAACCGGCTCACGACACAGCCACTTTCCGAACGTATCAAGAAATTCCTGTATGCTCATTTTCTGACGCTCTTTTGTGGATGATTTACGGTATATAATATAGAAGGGATACTGGCAGGTCTGTCGCACTCCACCTAGTACATCCTCAGTCTCAGAAAAGATTAAGGCTCCATTATCTGCCGAAAATGCAATCCCACTATCCTCACCCAATTCTTCAAACTTAACGGTTTCATTTTCATACAAACCGGGGAATTGATTAAGCAAATCCTTTACAGCGGTAGTTAATACATCATAGCCGCTTGCATCTTTTCCTATTGGTTTTCGTTCATCATCCATGCTTTCCACCTCCAGCCGTTTTCTTGACTTGCTTTATCCACTCTTTACCATCTGCTTTTTTTGCTGCATCAAACCATTTTGCTTGTGCTTTTGGGTGCGCTGTTTTTGTATACTGTAAATCCTCTTTTGCTTTGGTTTTACCTCCGTATTGGCTTACTAATACCTTTTTAGTACCCTTTGTAGCCCAGGTACTACCAGTAACAGTGCTAACCATAGTTTTACCCTGGTATAAAAAACGGCCAGCAGGTCCATAGGCAGCATACACTTTTCCAATCCCTTGTATTGCAGCACTTGCGGCCCTGGTAACATCCACAAAATCGCCTGTAATCATAGGCATAAAAGGAACCATACTATTCATTACATTTCCGTCAAGCTCATATTGAGCACGCTGAAATTGTTTATCAAACCGGGATAATTTGAGCGTAATCTTTATCTCTCCATCAACAACGGAAAAGCCTTTAAAATGTGTTGTTTTGCTTGCCATATTATTTCCCCAATATTTCAAAGTGAGGAATCACAGAGTATGGACCGCCAACAGAGGATACCAAATATACGAAGTCATACCGATTATTCATATAGGCATAAAAACTGTCACGATAATCTTCATCGTTTACCGGGCCACTATCCCATACTCCTTCCCAAAAAAAGCAATCGTCTGAATAATCAAATGTAATAGTATCATCCAGTAAATCATTTACCTGTTTCCTCCACTCCTTCAGAGGGAGCCAGGGTAATACTTTTCCATCAGCATCACGGATTATCTGTTTACCATCCTGTAATTCATAAGCTATGTGTAATTCGGCATTATCCGTGCTGTTTGGTCCATACTTTTTTAGTATCGCGCCCTTGTCGGTATTAAGGTCAACGCCAGATAATACATGGGGATACCAAATACCAACGCCAGTTGTGGATGATTCGTAGTAATTAAAAACTGTCACCGTGGAATTGTACATAAGGTATCCCATCCGTTATTTATTCATCTGCTTATACATCTGGTTAACGCCTGTAGCTGCCAGGCCAGACACAGCTCCTACCGCTACAGCCGTGATATAGTCAGTTGCCGGGAAATCCGGTATGGTTCCCATTCCAAGAGCGCCCAAAGCGCCACCCACTACAGCCATAATGACCGGAATCCATTCGTCCGGTATTTTCTTTGCAGCCTTGCATCCAAGACCAACCACATAGCTCAGAGCCACAATAGCCACACATGTTCCCAATGTTGTAATGTCCATATCTTTTCCTTTCTGGAATCAGAGCAAACCCAATTCCATGAATACTTTGAAAATCTTCGGAGACTGAATAGCGAACCAGTCAATCATTTCTTCATTAGTTGCCCACGCTCCGCATGTATTTGAACTTGAAGAATCCAGACCGCTTTCATACAAAAACGCATGGATGAGTTCATGCCGTAATATGGCATTTTTATATCCTTCATAGTCCTTTAATTCGCAATCGTCCTTTTTATTGCAAATCACAATCATATGTGTAGAAAAATCGGTATATCCATCCCTAAATTTCCCATCCAGGTTTTCATCCGATTTTTCATCACGCTGGACAACTTCCCATTCCGTTCCCAGAATGTTTACTTTACAATCCTGCATATAAAAGTGGAGTCCCTTCGTTATCTTTTACTCCCATCAGATACACCTTTGCGGTATCATACAGGGGATTATTTGTTTCCTGTTTATTCCCCGCCGCAGAATATATATCACTCCAGGCTTTAGCTCCGTTAGCTATTTCTGACGGGGATGCATAGCTGATTGATTCGGAACCGGATGACTTTGACGTGATAACGCCTGTGGTTGCGCCGCCGGTCCCGCTGGTTATACTTCCCGCGGCGGCAGATAGCGCCTGTTTTTCTGCCAGTTCCAAACCATACAGTTTATCAGCTAATGCACATACGGCTTTCTTGATTTTGGTTTGCACTCGTTCATTATCTGGGAGGCCGTCAACCAATCTGTCAAATGTTATTTTATCAAGGAAGTCGCTTGCCCGTTCTGCCTGCTTATCAAATGATTGGGAATCCGGTATGGAACTGCCGTAGTATTTTGTTGTGTAAAACTCATAGTCTGCATATGCCATATTGATTCCTCACTCACTCTGCCGCTTGCCTTTTTCTTTTAATGCTACACAGCTTAATACATTTTGCCATGACTTCTGCGAGGGTATATTCCCCCATGGAATCCGTCATGGATGACTGTTCCTTGCTGTATGTCACCTTACCATCCTTGATGTCGACCGGGTACAGCCTACCGTTTGATACCATGTAAGGCAGTCCGTCAATGATTGTAAACCTCATACTGTACACCTTATCCGTTGGAAATAATCTGACCGATACGGATGTTCTTTGCCTTGTATGCAAGCTCCCAGTTAGCCTTGTTTCCAAGTTCCGTCTTGGTCGGGGATTCCCCAGCAATGCTTGCAACCTTGAGATTGAAGCCGTTCGGATGCAGCACGCGCCCTTCCTTGGTATACAGTTTTTCAATACCAGCCTTAGTCTCCGCGTCATAATCCGCGTAGTAAGGTTCCTTGTAATTGGTCTTTTCAGCTGTCAGTATAGCTCCCTGTCCCACGATTGTAGTTATGTATTTCGGGACTTCTTCACTGGTATCAACCGTAAATCGGTCTGACACTACCGGGATAAGACCGTTAATTGTCGGGAGGTTGACTTCTGATGTCAATGCATTCTGGATTGTGTACTTATTGTAGTTCACCATCCCCATAGCCTGGTATCTCGCAAATATGAGTGAGTTCATGATTGCAATTCCAAACCCATTAGCCATGTCGCCGAGTGCTTTCTGCTGTGCATAAATCATGGTTGTTTCATCAATCTTATTGGCATCTGCAACACTACTCCCATCAGAAAGCGAAATGTCATAAACATGGTCCTTAATTGTATCAAGTTTCATGACCGCGTTTACAATATTCATGAGTTCTGCTTCCCAAACCTGACGATAGTAATCGGCAACGCTGTTTGCAATATGCTGCATCGGGTCAGCCCCGGTAAGCTCCTGTGTAAAATCCTGTGCTTTCCATGCCATCATTCTCTGTATCAGCATGGTAGTCTGCTTCCCGCCGCTAATCTCCTTCGGGGTGTTATTTGTGTTTCCATCATTGTTATATGGTTCGTAATCCGTAATGTCCATTGCTTTGTAAAATGGAAGTGTTGCAACATTACCTTCGGACCCGATAAGGTTCATAATGGTGCTATCCTGCTGCAATATGCCCGAGGCGATAATTGCATTGCTCCATGTAGGCTGCTCCGCCATGTAATCAGCAAATACTTCCGGGTCAAATGCAAACCCTCCGAATGTTCCTGTTCTTGGCATAATTCATTATCCTTTCAAATTGTTGTAAAGTTCTGGATTTTTCTGTTTTAATTCAATTTTTGCATCCAGGCTCATACCCTTAAAATCTGATTTTGTCAGCGCTCCTCCGGTCGTTCCTTTTATCGGCGCCGTAAATCTCGCCATGTTCTGCTGTGCCTGTTGCTGCGCATCATCAATAAATGCCGAAGCATCCTTTTCTTTCATTTGGCCTATAAGGTCATTCAGCCCCAGGATTTTACCGTCCTTTAGCTTTAAACCGGACGCTTTTACTTCTGCCATAATTGCACGTTTAGCTGCTTCGCTGGAAAATTTAATACTTTCAAATTCTGTCTTAAGTGCATCCGCGAAATCACGTTCATAAAGCTGTGCCTGGGCGTTCTTTTCTGCCTCTGTAGCCTTCTGTTTCCAGTCAGACAACTCTTTCTGCATCGTCTCCAGGTCAACCCCTTCAAAGCCTTTCAGCGTTGCTTCTGCTGCTTCTGCTTTTTCTTTCCAGGTATCCCGGTCCGCGCTCAGATTGTCGTTTTCTTTCTGCAACTTTTTGAGGTCTTTCCCATTTTCAGCCATGACAAAAGATATCTGTTCCTCTGTCAATCCCTGTGCTTTTAATTCTTCGGTTTTCATTGATGATTCTCCTTTTCCGTTATTAGGTTATTTGTAGGTGTGTAACCGTCCACCAACGGTTGCCATTTTGTAGGACTTGACTTGTCCAAAAACGCACATGCCGGAAATTGCATCCGCTTTTCAACCTCCATGCTGTCACGCTATGCGCTAGAACCTGTTTCTTTTAAGGACATGTGCTATAGGAGGGAGGTCAATATAAAGAAAGAGCCAAACAAACTCTTGCATCTGTTTGGCTCTGCGTCTGGCGTCTGGCTCTAAAGTTATGTTGCAGGTGATAAACCACTTTTATCTAAATCACTTGCTTTTCCTTTTGCAATATTCATTATGGATGTATTCTTGCATACAGGGCAAAATACGGGAAGGTTTTTCGCAACCGTATCTGGTCGTATTTTAGTCCGAGTTTTATTGTTACATATAGGGCAGTACACCCAACCGTCTTTTACCATGTTTTCACCCTTTCTGCTTATTCCTACTCCCATTTTACCTTATTCAAAAAAAATAATCGTCCCCACATTTTAAATATACTATTGACTTTACGCCCTTTTGGGCGTATAATATAATCAGAGATAAGGAAAGGTGGTTAAAACAATGACAGTAGCCGAGTTAAAAGAAATGATAGATACCAATGATTGGGATATTAAATATAGTAGGTTTGGAATCCGCATTCAGGAACAGCCCTTTGAACTCGGCGCTATGGACCACAATTCAAAGGTGTGGCTTGACGAAGAGGAAACAGATGAAGAGCTGAACGGTGTATGCGCCATTGATTTAAACGCTCCAGAAGCCGCCGAATCTCTTAAGGGTAACGGATATTTTGGTTCCTACATTGCTCTGATTGCAGGCTATAACTATGAGTACGGTTTTGATGCGGGGGAAGTTATTTTAAAAGATGCGGAAGTGCTGTATATCATAAAATAATGGAGGAAATCATGAGAAGATACCCAGATTGTATTAGGACAGATGGACTTTGTGGGGCCTGCTCCGCATCCAGTTACGGCAGGGATTGCCATAACAATAATATCAACAAACTATTGTATCAACGTTCTTTGGCCGGAATGACCCAGCAGCAAGTAGCTGACGCCGCAGGAATGAATATCCGTCAGATACAGAAGTTTGAATCTGGAGAAAGGGACCTTGGCAACATGACCCTGCGTAATGCCTTGTCATTGGCAAAAGCCCTTGACTGTGAGGTGGATGATTTAATATAGGAGATAGTATGGCACCAAAAAAAGATATATCGGGACAAACATATGGATATCTTAAGGCAATTAGGTGTACCGGAGATAAGAAGAACGGAAGCTATTTGTGGGAATTTGAATGCATCCTATGCGGGAAGCATATTATAAGGCGTATTGGTCTGGTCACTGGTGGAGAAATTATTTCATGCGGTTGCTATAAAGCCAGGAATCTTAAAAACAGGCCATTGCCTGATAAGGTCGGTCAAGTTTTGGGAACAAACATATCCCGCATTACCTCTAAAAAGCCCCAGTCAAATACATCGTCTGGGCATAGAGGAGTATCTTTGCATCGCCAGAAAGGTAAATCAGATACTTGGATTGCTTACATATATTTTCAAGGAAAACGCTTTTATCTTGGGAGCTTTGCAAACAAACAAGAGGCTATTAAAGCGCGTGAAACTGCCGAAAATCAGATATTTGGAGATTTTTTAAAATGGTACAATGAGCGAAAAAGCAAAAAGTGATTTTGATTATAATACAAATAAAAAGCGGCGGGATTATTCCCACCGCCTTTTTATTACATCATATTACGAAGCTTTTCAATATACCTTTTCATGGTTTCTCTTTCTTCCCGGCAGTCGGCATCTTTGGACATTTCTCCTAATTCTTCTGTCAGTTCGTCCATATGCTCTTCCAAGGCTGCAAGCATACGCCGCTTGCAATCTTCATCTTTTCCACCGCTTCTGTAGCTCTGCTTCTGATTCATGTAGTCGTCATAGGCCGGACCGGTCGCACGGCTGTAGTGTCCTCTGACGTAATGTTTCCCGCGTGTGCCGCGATAAGAACTGTCACTATCATAGTCCTGCGACATTCCATCAGCACGGCTATAACGTCCCATGCTGTCGCGCTTGCGACGCGCTTCGCTGTATTCTCCGCCGTCCATTTCGTCCATTACCTGATTGTAGTACTCTTCTTTGCACTTCCAGTACTCTACATTCTCCATGTCTTTCCACATGTCTATCAGTTTGTATGCGGTTTCAAGGTTGCTAGTGTTCAGGCCCTTTTCCGCAATCTTATCCAGCTCTTCGTGGATATTCTGCATCATCTTATAACTCATAGCCTTACCCCCTTAACCTATTCTGCTAACAACAAGGTTAGCGTCTGATACTGTCGCCGCTGTGGCTCCAACGTTTTTTACCGATAAGGTAGCGCAACATGGTTTGCACACCCTTACTTCTACAGTTGCTGCTCCATTGATTGTTGCGCCAGCGGCAACTGTGTTCTGGATTCTTGCACCGGGAATGCCTTCGCCGTCCTGCTGCACTTCAAAAATAACGTCACCTGCTGCGGCTGCGGAAAAGTTTCCGTTAAAGCCTACACGGTACAGGCCAGGAAGTAAAACCACTCTCCCAGAAAGTGGCTCGTGCCTTATATTTGGGCAATTACAGGAATATACCCGGTTTGCTGCAAACAGTACACTTCCATTGACTTCAACAGTCTGTGTGCCAGCAGTTACAAAATCTGCCATAATAAAATCCTCCTTATATGCACAGAAGGGCAAGCCTGTGCCTACCCCTCCATGTGTGTAATACTACTATTCAGTAGACATGTCCTTTTCGGACAAGATACGCAATATACGGTTGTTTTGGTCGATAATCTTCTCCATGTATTCTTTATTTTGCTGTTGCAACGCCTCTAATATATCATTATTAGAAACGTCACCAACGAGTAAAAGCAAATCTATCATTTGCAATGCAGTTGCATACAAAGCAAGATTATCATAAAACTGCTCGTTTCGATTTAGCATCCGCATCCAGTATTGCATCCACAACCGCAGTTAGATGCGTATGGATATGGCGCTGGAACCGTATAAGCCGGTACAGGCTGCGGCTGACGAAGCTGTGCAACGATGGTGTTACCAACTGCATCAATAAAGCCGTTCTGGGCAGTCTGGCTTGCCTGAAACCTAAGAGTCTGATTTTCTGCCTGGAGGCTGGAAATCTTGTCCTGAGTTAAGAAGTCAAGGATTGCCCTGGTATTGCTGTTGTTGTTATCCAGCAAATCCCTTGTGGCGTTCTGGATTGTATTTCTGGTATCACATGACTGTGTAGCCAGATTGTAGTTTACGCCGTCAATTGCGCGCTGTGTCTGGCAGCAGCAATCCTGGAGCTGATATCCCATCTGGCATAAGCTGCGGTCAACACCGTTGAATCCGCTGGTGATAGTGTTGTTCAGCGCGTATGTGCTGTCACAGATACCCTGCTGGATACCCCTAATTCCGTTTTCTATACCGTTCAAAGCAAAACCCTCATTGATATCTGCTCTGGTAGCAAGACCCTGGAGTCCCGCGCCATTTGCACCGTTGCCGCCGAAGCCATTGCCCCAGCCTCCCCCGGCAAACAGGAAGAGAACGATAATCCAAATCCAATCTCCCCACATACCGTCACCATTTCTGTTATTTCCGTTTCCTGTAGCGGCTGCAATGTCCGCTAAAGAGTAACCACTTTCCATAAATATTTACTCCTTTAAATTTATTTACAAAATCATGCGCATTGATTTATGTACTATTTTTTCATTCCTCCAAGCATCTGCTGAAACTGCTGTGCCATCTGCTGGGCTTGGTCTAACTGCTGCTGGGTAATCCGCCCGGACTGTAGCATCTTCTGTACTTCTTCTTGGGGATTCCCTTTGAAATTGTTTTTAAATTCCATAAACTTCTGAATCATCTGCATTGGGTTGTTTCCCCCACCCATTCCAGGCATCATTCCGCCCATTGGTGAGCCGCCGCCCAACATGTTAAATAATGGATTCATATATTATTTCCCCTTTCCGCTTGGCGCTGTGCTGGATTCTAAAAGACCATATAATTCATCATATTTTGCCTTTAAATCCTGATACTCGTTTCTGGTAACATACTTTTCATCCAGATTTTCAGCCGATGTAGATTCCTTTTTCCGTCCATTAACAATCTCTTTATATTCAAAAGTGCGGAGTGTTGGCATACCTGCTGCATCTGTTGTTTTAATATAAAAGTACTCATTTTCGCTATCCATCAGTAATATGGATGTGCTTGGCGCTACTAAATACGACTTTGCCCCGGCTTCACCCTGCACCCATAATATTCCCTGGTTGGTCTGCGGGACCTGTGAAACCTGCGTCTGTTGCGGCATTTGGTATGGTGCCTGTAGCTGCTGCAATCGGTCCATAGGTGGTTGTATCTGTGGTTGATATGGGTATGCGTTTGGATATGTATTCAGATAGTTTGGATTGATAAATGGTTGCGGCATTATATCCCCTCCGTTCTTTTATAATCCAATTATCCCATAAAAAATAAGCCTCTGACAGTTCGTCAAAGACTTATAAAAGTATCATGCAAGTATCAGCATACTCTAATTATTTTATTGTTGACTTTTCGGCTCAATCTCTTGGCTGTAGACACACTGACATTCATTTGTTCTGCACATTGTTCCAGTGGCATGTTCTGTGCACGTAATTCAAATAGTTGCCGCTCATCATTTGTGAAATTGCAGTATGTACGGAAATAGTTTAACTCTGGCACCGTAAAGTCATATACTTTCAAAAACACACCTCTTATTATTTCTGCGCAAGATACAAAATAAGTTTTTCTCTCGTTTTTTTTAACTGTTCAAGGTTGCTTCCAGGCCCCGCAATTTGGCTATCAAGCATCGTTAGCAGTACTTCAAGAATTAGCGAATCTCTTTCGGCATACTTCTTCATGACATCATAGTCTCGTCTATCATGTTCCTCTAATATCTCTACACGTTTATTCATTTTAATGGCAGGAGATATCCATTTATGGATTACAGCAAACCCACCACCTAAAACAGATATTGCTCCAAATATTGCCAAAACCGTTTTTCCAAACTCCATTATGTCCATGTTATCGCCTTTCCCAGTAATATATTGGTATCTCTTGCCCGCTGTCCCATGTATCCCAGTAATAACCATCCTGCACACACACCACATGCCCTGTAATTGCTAAGATGTACGTTCCTATAGGATTATCCTGGCAAAAGTCCTCGACCGTGTATACATCTTGTCCGTGGTCATCCACTATGTATCGTTTAAATCCATTCTGGCGTAGGTAGGACCCCCATACATGGTTTGCAGATGGCATATCAGATAAAGCACAGGCGCAGACAGTTACACCAGCAAATACCGTTTCCCAGTCGCTGTCAAGGGCTTTTGTTATAGCCCGGATGGGGCAATCCCCCACACGCTGATTGCGTGGATTAGGGTTGAATAATTTCCATCTGCTCATTCTTCTTTTCCTTTCGCATTCTGATACCGCCGCGCTGCTCCCCTGGCCTTTGCCGCGTGCTCTCGGTTCCATCTGGCAATCTGTAACCGTTCTTGCTGGGTGCGCAAGTCGTTCGTTTTACAAAATTCGTTATATGCCTTATTCTGCCGCTGTAACAGATACGACTTGCGGTCAAGGTCTAACTGCATTTCAAATTTAACTGATTCGTCCTTGCATTTATCCACGGCCTCCTGCATCCCCATGACCTCGCGTTTGGTCTTTCTGATGCGCCGTTCAAGCGTTCGCTGCCGCTTCTCCAGCTGCTCAACCTTGTAATTGTCTGCGGTTTGGATGTCTTTGTATGGATTTTTTACCCCATCACCGCTTCCGAAGGAATGACGGCAGTTCCATCCACATAACCCTTCACCTGTTCCGTATCCAGTCTGGGAAAATGGAGGAAAGCGCTTATCCTTTCCAGTCCTGCTGTAAAACTGCCCTTGCCACCATAAATGATTTCCTGGATTCTGCCCTCCATCCCCGGTTCTGGCCCCGATGTGCGCCGACACCAGTATGATATCCCAATCCATTTCTTCCATACGCTTAATAGAGATATCGCCTGTAGCCTGGGCTACTCCAGTACGTACTGCACGCGCCGTAGCAGTTTCTATGGTGTCTTTATGGCCCGAAGGATAGTGTACTATCACTCCGCCCGATACCACATTATTAACTTCCTCTTTGACAGCCTGTGTGTACGATACAGCCCCAGAAGATACAAGGTGGTATGCATTATCACATTCGTTTATAAAAAGCCTTTTTGCGGCTTCTGCTGTGGTCCTAGTATAGTTTTCCCACTCTCCCATTGTTGCATCCATGTTTCGTTCCATCAGTCGGATAAGCTGCGGAGATTGAGTAAGAGGAATTGGAGATAAACCAGCAGCTTCATATATTTTATGGTCGTATTCCAGGGCCTTGACTCCCGCTTCTTCCATTGCGGCCTTGATTTCTTTTTCCTGTCGCTTAGTGATTTTGGATAACTCCGCCGTTATGTCCTCCAGCAGATATCCTGCATCCTGCAATATCTGTATTCGCCATCGGTCAGAGGAGGTGAGCAGGTAATCAGCGCCGCGGCCTATGCGTATCATCATGCGGTCTATTATCTGACGGATAATGTATGTATGAAGCTGTGAGGCTATTTCTTCGCTTCCTTCTGCGATTCTTGCAAGGTAATCAGGGCTTAACATTTACTCTTCCTTCTTTCCCTTATGTCTAATCGACCATTCAAATACTTTCGGGGCAAATGGACCAAGTGGTATATTGAATACTATCCAAATTAATAAGCTTCTCAATTTATTCCTCCTCAAACATCCTAGGTCCATCCTTCGGCTGTGCTTCCTTTACCATAGCTTTTGCATCTTCTTCAGATAATCCCTCAAACTTCTGGAAATACATCCAGGGTGGTACCTTCCCCTGCACAACATACTGCCACCATCTTGCCCGGTCCTCTTCACGGTTGTATGTAATGTCCCCAAAATCATATGTTATTTCGTAGTTTCCGGCTGGTGCCAGTCCGTACAGGTCAGCATATACATTGAGCGCATATATTTCCCCGTCAAGACAACTTTCCAGTTTGTCGCGCACATCCTTGATTAACTGGATAGTGCGGCGGTCGTCAGCTTCTACCTGTGTGGCTGTGACCATACCTGTTTTTTCGTCAAGTACAAAGTACCCGTTGGAGTATCCGCACTTGAATCCAATAAATGAAAGAAGATTATTAATTCCAGTAAGTCTTATATCAGTATTTAACGATGGATTAATCTCATGGTAAAATTCTCCATTACTATTTCCAAATACATTTCTTACATAATGGGGTAATTTAACTTTATTTACTCCTGGGCGTTTTAAATTTCTTCCATCACCAAGCATTAATTGGTCATCAATTAATATAATTTTCTCACTGTCAAATATTTCACCCACATTCCGACTATATGCCACATCAAGGTCCTTTAATTCCTCTATGGCCTCGGCATATATTGGCAATCCTAAAGGTGATGAAATATCCAAATTATTAGCCTGTGGAGTGCGTAGTATGCCAAACATGGGACCATCGATTTTCTCATTATTTGCTTTAAGTATAGGTGGGGTCTCTGGAAGTAAATCGGACCACTTAGTCCTATTTAATGCTATCGGGTCCCCCACACTTTTTGCGGAGTGAGACACATAAGCTCTATTGGATATGTAATATGGGTAATAGGTGTTTTCCCCCTCCTTGACCTCGACAAACCGATGATACTCAAACCGGGTATAATACTTATCATTTTCGCTGTAGCTATCCTTGAATACAATCCCATAGATACCTTCATTGTCACAATCCGTAATAATAAAGTCCATTGGCGTGAATATGTCCAGTCCCTTACCGTTTGGCTTAAGTATGATTGTGCCGTAGGCCATACCATATTCTACCCAGTGGCGAATCTGAAAATATATCTTATCAATCTGCTCCTGGAGCCACACCGCCCGCGCGCTCCCATCAATCTGTATTCCGATTGCCAGGGTAGCAAGCCGGGCCGTCTCTGAACAGATAGCCTTTGCAAAATTGATTGTCTTAACGTTATCATCAGCATTTACCCAATAGGGAGTGCCCCGGTAGATATTGGCGCACTCTGTAATCTTGCTTTCCATCTCCGGGGATACCACTGATTCAACGTTGAAATCTTCTTCTGCCTGTCGCTTGAATATCATTCCTATCACCTTTTTAGCCCATGTTATTAGTCCCATTTACTCACCTAATTTTTTCTGCTATTTTTTCGCCTATCAAAAACGCAAGATTAAATGTGCCAAAGATTAGAAGAAGAAATAGTGTCAACGGCCAGAAGAACAATGGAAGCAAAGAAGGCTTTCCGTTTACTTGCATGGCCCCAGAAACAATAGTGCCAATTAACAAATAAATTATAATCAATATATAAATCATGCGCTGTTTCCTCTCCTCATTGATAGCGGGCTTGTAGCATAACGGAGAGCATCAATCCAGTGGTCATTTCCATCTGGGTAATCCGCTATTACTTCTCCGTTTCCGTCTACCTCATGCTCATACTCTATTATTTCCTTATATGCTCGTGGCGTGCGGGCCGGGTCTATAACGATTGTACGGCACTGCAACCACTCAAAGGTATATTTCCTGCTTCCTGGTGTTACAATGGCTTTACGTGCCGGTAAACCAGCGTCACGGAAGTCTATAATACTTTCTTCTTCATCGACACCACAATAGATTGTATAATCATCGTACCCAGCCGCCCGTATATCCTCCGCCATCTTACTATTACGGATTTTACAGCCGCCCATTTCATCAAGCAACACAACCAATTCCTTGTTTGGTATGTAAGCGGCTCGGATAAATGCCTTTGGGTCCGGGAACCAGCCCCAGTCTTGCCCCTGGTATATGCTTTGGTATTTCTGGATTTCCTCGTCTGTGATTGTCCGTACATCCAGCATATCAAATATATTTGTACCAAGCCCAACCGGCAATCCTAAATACTCGTGGTTGTATGCACGCTCATTTGTAGCCTTCAGATGTTCGGCGCGCTCAATAAACACTTCTCCTAACCATTCTACCGGTACGGAACGGTAATCGCTTTTATGCCTATACGCACTATCATCTGGCGTATTTACATACTGATTCGCCCAGTTGCTTTGACTGATAGGCGGATTGAAGGATTTAAACACAACAAACTTGCTACCACCACGCAATGCTGACTGTTCAACAGTTCGTATTTCCTCCGGTCCTGCAAATTCGTCCAGTTCCTCAAACCATAGATATTTAAAGTATCCTTTACTGGCCTTTATAGATTTTGTTTTCTTTGCCTTATCAAGTCCACGGAATATTATCTTCTGTCCGGTCGGCTTATAAACGAATCTGTATGGGCTTGTACGGGATTCCCATAAATCTGTTACGCCCAATGCATCTATGGCCCACTGTATCTGTTCAAATACTGATTCTCCAATGATAACAGCGTACTTTCGGAATATGACAGCATTGGCCTCTGGGTCATCCATCATACCCAGCACAATTTCAACAGATATGAAGGAGGACTTCGTGGAACCTCGCCCGCCGTACAGGTCATAATATGTATGCTTTCCGTCCATAATATCCCAGTGAACACCATAGAAGGAAGGGGCGATTACATCAGTCAGATTTATTGTTGTCTGGTCTTGGTATGTTGTTGACAATTGTAATCCCGCCGCCCTCCTGCTTCTTGTCTGTATCTATTTTACGTTTTGCCAATTCCACCGCCGCTTTGGTCCTCTCTGCCAGCGGAGCATCAAGTCCGAATTGGTCTTTTACTTCTCCGCGCATAACAGAGGTAAGGTATTGCAGTATTTCAGCCGCATCAGCTATGCGGCAATCATCAATTTGTTTCTGCCGTTCAGATATATATGCAGAAACCGTAGGCTTCCGTAAGTTTTCACGCCCTATTGCGTCTGCTGTCCGTAAGCTATAACCAGCCTTTCTCGCAGCTTCTGCCGCATTCCCGCACTCTATGTAATAATCCGCAAACGCCTTTTGCTTCGGTGTCAAACTCATAGAAATTCATTCCTTCTTAATCATCGGGAAAAATCCATCCTGCCTTTTCATTTATGCAATACACATCACAAAGATAGCGCATATAATAATCAACGACTGCACGCATTTTTTCGCAGCATCGCTTCGTACATTGATTGTCATCCCAAATAAGAACGCCTCTATTATGCAGGCCACGGTAAGATACCACGGTATCATTTCTCTAATCATTCTTCCATCCTTTCGTCTGCTCCCATATCTCCTCCAGACACTTCACCGCCTTAACCGCACTCGCCGTCCTCAATATCTCATAGTCCCGCATCCGCCAGCCATTCCTCCCGTTTTGCAGTGTAGGCGTTGACAATATCCACATGGTTATCATGCGCCCCTGTTCCTCGCCATATAATTGGCTGGTAGATATCTTGATTACAAGTCTGGTCTGCAATATGGCGCGCTGGAGCTTTTTCATAATTGAACTAAGATTCATCTTTGCTTTCTGCCTCACGGTATTCTTTGCATACTTCCATGTGCGCACACCAGATAGCTGCAGCCGTAGATTCTACCACATTATATTCCGGCTTACTTCTGTATGATGTGACTATATTTTCTGCTTTTGCGTCAATGTGAATACAGTTTTCACAGCATTCTTTTAATAGATTAATAATCATATTTTTACCCCATGTGGTATAATAGTCCTATACTAATTTTACCATGCATAGGGTAATCAAACCGTCCCCACATTTATGCATATCCATTCATCGTTCCTACTTGCATCCACTCTTTATCAGAATAATTTCCGTATCGATAAATATATCCACTTAATGGATACTCCGCTATTGCTAAAATTATGGATTCTCCATATTTTTCTCTTACCTGCTCATAAATATCTTGAAGATTCAATATTTCATCTCCTTCATTCTCCCTCCATTCTGGTATAAATAAAACATCTTCTGGCATTCCATTTTGATATAGAGATACAATAATTCTTAAACTTGCTCCTCCCATCCTATAGAATTTTATTTCATCTGGATTTTCTATTGATTTCATTTTTTTAATTTCTCCGTTTCATCCACAATTTTTTTCAAGCATTACCATATCTTCAACGGTTAATTTTTTACTGGCCTCTATAACCAATCTCCAAGCATATAAAAATTCCGTTACCCGTATGGTGCTATCAGCACTAATCATCCTTTCCACCTCCCAAATAATGTCATCAACCGCCTATATTCATCCAGCGTTTTTCTCTGGTACCCATAAAAATCATCCCGTTTAATTGGTATATTCTTTCGCTTACTCAGTTTGTCATATCCGATATTACTTACAAGGCTTTCGTATATCTCCACCTCCAGGCCAGGAGCTGAGGATATGGCACACTGGAACAATGTAAGCTTATCTTCCGCGCTGGCATTCTGACAATATTTCTTTATGCGTCTGGCTTCATCATCTGTCATTCCATAATCACTATAGTTCTTGTCCCTAGTCCTCATAATCCTCCTTCCTACACATTAATTCTTTCTCTTACTGAACGAAGCATGCTTATATTTCTGCTTTCCCAATAAATGCACGCCTCATTGTCTTAAAATCCGTTCTCGTTCATTCTGATGCGTTACAGGGGCATTTCAGGCTTGTCTTATCTATGCTCCCGTTTTACTACAATTGGTATCTTGCTCAAATTGTGCCCGCATCCCTTCAATACTTGCGTCACCCTGTCCCATTCATCGGCCAGTTCTGACGCGTTCCCATCATACACCCTCGCAAAAGTATATCGCTTTTGGTACAGGATACCCACATCACTGTAATGCTCTATCTGTTGCCGGTGACGGACGCCCAGCATTACCATCAGCTCCGCTGCTCTGTACCGGCCGTCATATTTGCCACAATCATACAGGTCATAGTACACAGGTCTTGATGCCATGTATCATCACTCCCTTCGGCAGCCTGCGCAGTCCCGGAACCGGGCACAGGCTGGTGTATGCATAGACCGGCATCCTGACGGACCATGTATCCGGCGGCGGCTCCCGGATGGCTGATTCCGCCAAAGCTGCTACAGCTGATGCCCGCAGGACCTTGTTGGCCTTGGCCTGCTTACTGTCTGCTTTCTTTCTCAATCAGGTACCTCCCTTTCTCCTCAAAATGTCAGTTTAGTGTTTTAAAGCTTATGCCCGCAGTACGGACAGTACGCAATTCCATCCGCTGTATTTCCGTGTTTTTCGCTCCACCTCACCCAATACCAATGTAAATCACTGAGTCGTTGGACAGCGATTTGCTGCTTTTTCAAACCCGCATTATATTTTTCCAGTGCTTTGCACTCGTGGCTCTCTATTACTTCCATAGGTCTGCTCATAATCTTCCCTTCCTCCGGTTCTCCCGGAAAATATTAATTTCGTTGTGTATCAATATCCATTTACCCAGTACAAATATTCAAGACCTAACCAATTTTTAAAACACGGCAAATCTATACATTCGGAATAATCATGCTCTTTAACTCCGCAGAACTTTTCGCAATTCACGCACATGTCGTGTAATTCTTCGCAACAATCTTTTTGGTTTAAGTATGGTTTTCTACTTTGATATACTTCTTCAAGTTGTCGCTCCGTCTTTTTACATAACATAGGATACCTCCGTTAAATATCAGTTTAGCGTATTATAACGCTCTGCCCCTCTTTGTCCGTAATATCCACTGAAATCGTCATTCTTCCGAACGTGCCCATTACCCTGTCTCTGATTTCTTCACGGACAATACTTCTTGCGCTTTTATCTATGCACTGTTCAATTTTATTTGATATAGCATCACTTGTATTTGTCTCATGCAGCGCTTGAAATATTGCCCTTTTAAGTTCTTCTTGTAGAACCTCTTTAACCATATCCTTTAACGTGTTTTTATTGATTCCTGCTTCATTAAGCATCTGCCTTACTTCCTGCCTAATGGCAATCTGTTCTACAGTCATATACTTTTCCTTTCCGGCAATCGCCTAAATGCTAATTTTGTGTATTAACTCCCGCCCATTGCTCTGCCATAGCTCTGGCAATTCCCGGGAATGTTTTTGCTCTGTTTTTCTGCCTATCCTTACCGCCCTTCGTAAACCATGTACCTGCCTCATGGCATCCACACTTATACTCAACAACGTTTGTTGGCTCAAGCAGTGGTAACCCTTTCAGCCATAGCCGTGTTTTTTTCTGGACAGGATGTCCAAACTGCCAGGGCTGTATTTCCTGAGTATGCGGCGGCATTTCGTAAATTCTGCTGGAAACCGGGTTTTCCACCGCTATTTTAGGACAGTCAGCATTATAGAAATTAAGGAAAAATGCTTTTGCTTCCAATCCTTTTGCATAACGCTCTCTGTTAAGCTCACCGCCACGGAAAAGATGTCTCGCTCCAGCATTGCTCAGATACGTACACGGTGGAAAAGCAATAATCATGTCCCAGTGCATTTTCAGCAGTTCCAGTGCGTCCACCCGCAAATGCCACTCTGGATGTCCACCACTACACGGTTCTATGTCACAACTATAGGCTTCATGCCCCAACTTCCGCAACTCAATCGTTACCACTTGTGATTCCTCACACGCCACTAATATTTTCATTTTCTAAAAGGTTCCGTGTACACTTTCCCAGCTGGGGAACGGCTCCTTTCTTCTTCGTTTAAATTCTAATATTTAATGGAATATACTCATAGTCTTTGAAAAAATGTTCTTTGTCATTTGGTGTCACATGGAATACCCAACATGGGCAACTCCGTTTATGTTCTTCATATTCCAGCCACCATCCAACACAACATTCACCATCTTCATTTCTGCCCGCCCTATGTCTTGCGTATCCATTACCGATAGCTAAATACACCTGGTTTTGTTTTCCGCTATATTCAAGCTCTCTTTTTGCAATTTCTATCGCCTGTTCCTTAGAGTATTTCTCTTTGCTGACTGCCAGATTGTCATATCAACCATAAAATATATCAAAATCAAACTTACTCATCTTTCGCCTCCAAAATATTAATATTCGCTGACTCTATAGCAATTCAGTTTTCTCTCTGTAATGTTGTATTCATAATTCACGGCAACCCCATCATTATGCCATGCTCCAACCAGAAACGGTACTCCCGCCCATATCCCTATGGTTTCGCATTTAACAATGCCGTATGCCTCTATTTCTGGACAGTATACAGGTTTTCCCGCCAGTTCCTGCAACTCCTCCAGAGTGAGTGACTCTTTATTCATTTTGGCCTCCTTCTAAAATATTAATTTACTGGTTCCCAATACCAGTCAACCCGTTGCATGACAATTTCTTTTATATCATCTTCGATTTCTTCATCTGTCATCTCGTCCGGATATTCCAGCTCATCCTCTACATCAGTACCAGCGTATCCATAATTAGCTTTATATTTTATTTTTTTCATTTTCCATCTCCGTCAAATGTTAATTTAGCGAACATCACGAAGCAAGTCATCAATACCAATTGTATCCGCTGACACTGGCAAGTCTGCTCTCAAATATTGCCATTTGCTCTTTAGATTTCGTAACATCTGCCGTAACTCATCGCACTCCCGATAAACCTCCGGAACCTCACTCTTTTCTTCCGGGTGTAAAAAAGCTTTCAATTCTTCGTACTCGGCATCAAGCTTAGTCATTTTATTGTAATACCTGTCATATCCTGTATCATTATAACTGCCCCGCGCCTCATTGTAGGCTTTTCGGTTCCTTTCCATCTCCTGTGTGATTTTTATCACAGCTTTTTCAATTACTTTCTGCATATTATTCTTCCTTCCTTCCTCCGGTTTTCCCGGAAATGTTAATTTTGACGAGTAAGCAAATCCGGATTATCAAAGATGTTTCCGATAATCTCAT